>Ga0334722_10005853_pt1 | contig 12303 bp, 15 predicted proteins | sample C3_bottom_MG_FD_207210 | JGI IMG/M metagenome (GOLD analysis project Ga0334722, IMG submission 207210) | Sediment microbial communities from Yellowstone Lake, YNP, Wyoming, USA - C3_bottom | ecosystem: Environmental > Aquatic > Freshwater > Lake > Sediment | place: USA: Wyoming | collected...
CTGAAGAAGGACGGGAAGTCGTTCCGCGCCCGGTTGAACCTCGGGAACGTCCGGCTCGCGGAGAAACGGTTCGATGACGCCCGGAAGGAGTACATGGAAGCGCTGTCGCTGCGGCCCGCCGACGCCGAGGCGACGAACAACCTCGCGTGGGCGGCGATCCTTTCCGGGAGCGGCCTGGAGGACGCCCTGCGGCGCCTCACGGCGGTGCTCTCCGCGCGGGACGCCCTTTCCCCTCCGCCTGCGGACGGCCTCACGCCGTCGCTTCTCGACACGCAAGGGATGTTGCACGCCCGTCTCGGGCGCGCCGCCGAGGCGGAGGCCGCCTTCGCGCGGGCCGAGTCCGCCTGCCGCCAGGCGGCGGACCACCCTGGAGGCGGTGTTCCCGGGCCCGGGGCGGGGTGCGCGGAAGACGTGCTCCGCGAGATCCGGGCCCACCGCGACGAGATGCGGAATCCCCTTTCGTCTCCGCCGGGGCGTGCGCCTCTGGTACACTGAAGCCATGCTCCGGGACTCCTTCGGCCGCACCATCGACTACCTGCGCGTGTCCGTCACGGACCGGTGCGACCTGCGGTGCGTCTACTGCATGCCGCCCGAGGGGATCCCCCTCAAGCATTTCTCCGAGATCCTCACCTACGACGAGCTGGTCCGCGCGGTGCGCGTCGCGGTCTCCCTCGGGGTGCGCAAGATCCGCATCACCGGCGGGGAGCCGCTCGTGCGGCGCGGCGTCGTGTCGTTCGTCCGCCGGGTCGCGGAAATCCCCGGGGTGCGGGACCTCGGGATGACGACGAACGGCACCGCGCTCGCCGGAATGGCGGACGCGCTGCGCGAGGCGGGCCTGCACCGCGTCAACATCAGTCTCGACACGATCCGCCGGGAGCGGTACGCCGAGATCACCCGCAGGGACGCGCTTCCCGAGGTCCTCGCCGGGATCGAGGCCGCGGTCCGGGCGGGGCTTTCGCCGGTCAAGATCAACGTCGTGCTGCTCCACGGCCTGCTCCGGGACGAGGTGGACGACTTCTTCGCGATGGCGCGGGAGATGCCGCTCAAGGTCCGCTTCATCGAGCGGATGCCGATCGGCTGCACCCCGTCGGACGGGTACGTGTCGGCCGACGCGATCCGCGAGCGGATCCTCGCCCTTCCCGGCGCGCGCGGCGAGCGCAACGGGGCGTCGTCCGCCGCGGTGACGTACGAGGTGCAAGGCTTCGCCGGGAAACTCGGGATCATCTCCCCCGTCTCGCACAAGTTCTGCTCCGGCTGCAACCGCCTGAGGATCACCGCGGACGGCCGGTTGCGCAGTTGCCTGTTCGGGCGGGAGACGCTGGACCTGCGCGGGGTCCTGCGAAGCGGCGTGGGCGACGACGCGGTCGCCGCACTGTTCCTCGACGCCGTCCGGGCCAAGCCGGAAGGGCACAATCTGTGCGCGGGCGGAAACGCCCCGTCCTCCGCGGAGCCGATGTCCCGCGTGGGGGGATAGTTGGCCGACCCGGGACGCGAGTACCTGCCGCACTCCTCCGGGTGCTTCCTCTGCGGAGAGGAGAACCGCTCCGGGGTGCGCGCGCGCTTCTTCGTGGAGGGGAACGAGGTCCTCGGGCGGGTGACCCTCCCCCGCCATCTCAACGGCTACAAGAACGTCGCGCACGGCGGAGTCGTGGCCGCCCTCCTCGACGAGACGATGGGGTGGGCCGCCACCGTCTTCGGCAGGACGCACCCCATGTACGTCACCGGGGAGATCACGGTCAAGTACCTCGCGCCGGTTCCGGTCGAGACCGAAGTCGAGATCCGCAGCCGGCTCCTCGAAGACGCGGGGAGGCTCGCTTATTCCGAGGGGGAGCTCCGGTGCGGCGAAACGGTGTGCGCACGCGCCAGGGGGAAGTTCGTCCCGATGAGCCCGGAAGGGACGGCGGAGGTGATCCCGTATCTCCGGTTCGACGGGTGCCGCCGGTTCCGGGCGATCTTCGACGCCTACCGGAAGGGGAAATGACGCGGCCGCGCGCCGGTCCCTGGTTTCGCCGGAAGATCGTTCACGGGATACGGATGCGGACCGCGTAGGCGACGGTGCCGGGCCGCGGCCCGGCGGGGATGTCGATCGACGCGGGCATCCCCTCGGGCGGCACCGTTCCGATCCTGCGCAACTCGTCGAGGAACCCCCCGGCCGCGGAGGACGGCAGGATCACGCGGACCGTGCCGCCCGCGCCGCCGCCTTGCCCGCTGTCGCGTTCGATGCGTTCGACCACGCCTCCCATGCGGAGCGCCGCCGCGGCGATCCGGTCTTCCGCCCCTTCCCGGTCTTCCCGCGCGATGTCCAGCAGGATCTCCCGCCCGTACGGCAGCGGCCGGAAGAGCCGGGAGGGCGGTGCGGCGAAGACCCGCGGCCACGCGGGGTCCGTGCGTTCCGCCGACTCCGTGCGCCGATCCCCTTCGGGCGCCGGACCTCCCGCCTCCCGGCCCCCCTTCGCCGTGATTCCGGTTTCCGAGGGGGGAGGGGGCGGAACGATCCGCTCCGAATCGGAGCTGGCCCGGATCGCCGGCGCCGCGGGTAGATCCCCCATGCTCCAGGTGCGCGCCGTCCCCGTGGAGGGGGGAGTCTGCGATCGTTCTTTCTCCCCCGCCGCTGCGGAGGGGAATGCGACCGGCCTGTCCCCCGGCCTTCCGATCGCGGGGGCGCTCCCCCCGCCCGGAGCGGGGGACGCGTCCCGCGTTCGCACGCTTCCGGCCGGTTCCCTGCGCGCCGCCGTTCCGCCGGAAGAGGACGCTCCGGCGGGTTCCCGGGAGGCGCCGGAAGAGAGGGCGGTCGCAGGGGGGGCGGCCGGAGGCGCCGGGCGCTGGTACCAGTACACGGATGCCGCCAGCAGCACGGCGGCGGCCGCTTCGAGAGGGAACCGGAAACGGGACAGGAACGCCTTCGGAGGCGCTTGCGGCGTGGAGGCTGCGGTTGCGTTCCCCCCCGATCGTTCCGCTTCGACCGCGGCGAGGATCCTCGGCATCAGTTCCCGCGGCGCCGGGATGGCCGGGAGGCCGCGCAGGCGCTCCCGGACCGCGGCGAGCGACTCGGAAACGGCGGCGCATTCGCCGCATCCCCGCAGATGCGCGGAGACCGCCTCCGCGGCGGCCGGATCGAGCGCGCCGTCCTGGTAGTCGGACAACCGGTCACGCGTTTGCGTGCAATCCATGACCATCCTTCACCCCACCGGCGAGAGCATGCGCCGCAGCGCCATCCGCGCGCGATGCAGCCGGGACTTCACGGTCCCCACGGGCACCTCCGCCAGGGCCGCGACCTCTTCGTACGAAAATCCCTCGACGTCCGACAGGAGAACGATCCAACGGGACCCCGGATCGAGCCGGGACAACGCGTTCTCCAGGATCTCCCCCGTTTCCCGGGTTTCCGCGAACCGGTCGGGCCGGTCGGCCTCGCCGCCCTCCGGCTGGAACGCGGGACCGTCGCCTTCCTCCCCCGAGGTTTCGGGCCACGGGGATTCGTGCTCCACGACGGATTTCCGCCGGCGGATCCGGTTCAGGCACCGGTTCGCCGCGATCCGGAGCAGCCAGGTGGACAAAGCCGCATCCCCACGGAATCCCGACAGGTTTCTCCATGCGGACAGGAACACCTCCTGGGACGCGTCGAGCGCTTCCTCCCGGTCGGCGAGCATCCGGGCGCAGAAGGAGTAGACACGGGCCTGGTGCGCGCGGACGATCGCCTCGAAGGCCCCCGGCTTCCCCTGTCGGAACGCCTCGACCAGCAGGTCGACCGGATGTCCCTTCCCTCCCGGCGTCTCCAAAACCATCCTCCCCGATTCGACACGGAACTGCGCGGTCCGGTTCCAATTGTACCCCGGGCGCGGGCGATTGCGGTTTCCCCGCGTTTTAAGGTATTTTAGGGATACCCTGGTTCGAAGGATCCCACGGTTCCCCCGGGAGGTATCCCTTGGAAGCGCAAACGATCCTCCTCGTCGCCGCGGCCGCCGCCGTGATCGTGCTCGCGGTGGTCCTCTCGGCGGCGATCCTCTCCATCCGGAAGAGCATCGACCGGATCACGCAACGGGTCGACGAGTCCCTGCGGCAGTTCGAGATGACCGCCGAGGACGTGCGGAAAACCAACGCCGCGGTCCGGGAGATCCTTTCCGACGTGGAGCGGGGGGTGTCGAACGTGGCGCATTTCACGGAGGGAGTCCGGGCGCTCCGGGGAACGGTGGATGTGGCGAACAAGGTGCTCGACCGCGCCGTGTCCCCCGCCCTCGTGGGCGTCTCGTCGGTTCTCGCGGGTTTCAAGGCGGCCACTTCCCACATTCTGGAACGGTTCGTTCGAAAGGAGGATCGGAAATGAGCGACGAAAGGTGCGATTGCGGTTCCGGCGGGATCCTGCTGGCGTTTCTCGCGGGCGGGCTGGTCGGCGCGGGGCTCGCCCTGCTCTACGCTCCCGTCTCCGGGCGCGAGGCGCGGGAACGGATCGGCGGGCTGGCCGGGGATCTCAAGAAGAAGGCCGAGGATTGGACCGGGGACGTGAAGCAGAAGGTCGAGGGGTTCATCGAAGAGGAGCGCTCCGTGATCAAGGCGGCGTACGACGCGGGACGCGAGGCGATGGCGAAAGAGAAGGCCCGGTTCGAAAACCCCGGCCCGCAATGAGGTGACCTGAAGGAAGGATCTCCGGAGGACCGAAGGGGGGCGGAGACGTGCCGCGCGGCCTCCGCCCCCCGGTTTTTTTCAGTAGTTCGCCTCGAGGGGGAGGAACCACCCCCGCGGATGGCCGCACGTCGGGCACCGTTCCGGGGCTTCCGTCCCCTCGTGGACCCGCCCGCACTTCGCGCATTTCCACCGGATCGGCTTCTCCCTCTTGTAGAGCGTGCCGTTCTTCACGTGGTCGAGAAGCCGCAGGTACCGCTTCTCGTGTTCCACCTCGACCTCCGCCACCCGGCGGAAAACCGCGGCCGCGGCGGCGAACCCCTCTTCGTCCGCGACCTTCGCGAAGGACGGGTAGAGATTCGTCCACTCCTCGTGCTCTCCGCCGGCGGCGGCTTCGAGGTTGACGAGCGTCGTCCCGATCCGGCTCGGGTACCCCGCCTTGATCTCGACGTCCTGCCCCTCGAGGAGATCGAAATACCGCTTCGCGTGCATCTTCTCGTGGTCCGCCGTCTCGAGGAAAACCGAGGCGACCCCCTCGTGCCCCTCCTTCGACGCGATCCCCGCGTAAAAGGTGTACCGGTTGCGCGCCTGCGACTCGCCCGCGAACGCCGCCATCAGGTTGTGCTCCGTGCGCGATCCCTTGATCTTCTTCATGCGTCCTCCGATCGTTTGCGGTTAAAGAGAATGATTGCCAACAATTATAGGGAGGAACCGGGGATCGCGCAACGGGAAAGAATGGAGGAAATCGATCTGCGTTTATCTCTCTATCCGCCGGGGAAGGCCGCCCGGACCAGGGCGGAGACCGCGAAGCACGCGGCCGCGCAGAGAACGACGGTCGCCCCGGCGGCGGTGTCGAGATGCCAGGAGGCGACGATGCCCGCCAGCCCAGAAAACGCGGCGACGCCGACGGAGATCCAGAGGGCGGAGGCGGCGGAACGCGCGACATTGCGGGCCGTCGCGGCCGGGATGACGAGCAGGGCCGTCACGAGGAGGATCCCCACGGAGCGGATCGCCGCGGTCACCACCAGGGCGACCACCACGGCGAAGGAGACCTCGACGGACTTCGCCCGCACTCCCTTCGCGCGGGCGAACCCTTCGTGGATTCCCAACAGGAGGATCCGGTTGTAGAGGAAGAACAGGCAGCAGCATACGAGGAGGAAGATCGCCGCCATCCACAGGATCTCCGCGTCGGACACGGCGAGCGGGTCGCCGTACAGGAACGCCTGGAGGTTCCGCGTCAGCCCCTTCCGGCGGCTGATGACCGCGATCCCGAGGGCGACGGCGGTCGAAAAAAACACCCCGATGACCGTGTCCGACGACAGCCCGGTGCGTCCCTTCACCGACGCGATCGCGGCGGCCACGAGGATGCCGAAGGCGACCATCGTCCACGTCGGGGAGACGCCGAGGAGGACCCCGAGAGCGACCCCGGTGAAGGCGGAGTGCCCGATGGCGTCGGAGAAGAACGCCATGCGGTGCTGGACGAGGGGAACCCCGAGCGCCGCCGCGGGGGGGGCGGTCAGCAGCAGCGCGAGAAGCGCGCGCTTCATGAATGCCGGTTCGGCGAAGGCGAACGGCAGCACCCGGTCCATCAGCGCGAACACGCCGGAGAGGATCGCCTCGGGAGCGGTCGATCCCCACGTCATCGCGCTTCCCCGTCGTGCAGGTGGCCGTGGCCGTCCGCGCGGGCGTGGCGGAACAGGTGGGCGTCGGCCCCGTACATCGCCGCGAGGTTCTCCGGCGTGAGCACTTCCGTGGTCGCGCCGCTGCACACCAGGCGCCGGTTGAGGCAGATCACCCGGTCGGCGTGCCGCGTCACCACCGACAGGTCGTGGCTCACCAGCAGGAGGCTGAAACGGGAATCGCGCTGGACCTTCGACAGGAATTCGCAGAACCGCTCCTCCCCCGCGACGTCCACGCCGGAGACCGGTTCGTCGAGCAGCAGGATGTCCGGGGAGTCCCGCAGCGCGAGGGCGAAGAGGACCCGCTGGAGTTCCCCGCCGGAGAGCCGCCCGAGGGGGGTGGCCGCGAGGTGGCCGACCCCGGCCCGCTCGAGGCTTGCCCGCGTGGCCTCCCGCGTCCCGCGCGAGGCGCCGAGGAAGACGGGGCGCCGCTGGGAGGAGAGCGCGAAGAAGTCCCCCACGGTGACGGGCGCACCCGGGTCCAGGTCGAGTCGCTGCGGGACATACCCGATGCGCGGAGCCCCCTCCCCGTGCTCCGCCGCGCGGCAGAACCGGATCTCCCCGGTGTACGGGACCTGCCCGAGAATCGCGAGGAGCAGCGTGGTCTTCCCCGCGCCGTTCGGGCCCACCACGGCGGTGACTTCCCCGCACCGGATGTCGGCGTCGATCCCGGAAAGGATCTCGACGCCTCCCCTGCGCACCGTGAGGTTCCGGATCTCGAGGGTGTGGAGATGTTCGCACGAGGTCATGGCTTCGACAGGACCTCCCGGAGCGTGGAGAGGTTCCGCCGCATGGCGTCTTCGTAAGCCGCGGGCCGGAAGGAGCCGCTCGCCGCCGGGTCCAGCACCCGCACCGGCACCCCCGCTTCCCCCGCCAGCGCCTCGGCGAGTTTCGGGGAGTATTGCGGCTCGGCGAACACCGCGGGGACCCGCTTTTCCCGGATCGTGCGCGAAAGTTTCCGGAGCTCGCCCGCCGACGGTTCCTGCCCCGGGGTCGTTTCGATCGCTCCGACCACCGTCAGGCCGATGTCCCTTGCGAGGTAGTCGAAAATGTCGTGGAAAGTGACGATGTTCCTGCGGCGGAACGTCTTCGCCGCCGCCTCGAACTCCTCCGCCAGCGCGGCCAGGCGGACGACATAGGCGTCGGCGTTTCTCCGGAAAGACGGGGCCATCGCAGGCCGCGCCGCGGAGAGGGCCTTTTCGATCTCGCGCACCTGGAGGATGGCGTTCCGGGGACTCACCCAGGTGTGCGGGTTGATCCCCCCGCGTTCATCGCGGATCGGTGGAACCGCGCGGGCGGTCTCCACGATCCGGATCTTCGGATTGGCGCGCCGGACCGGTTCCCCGAGGAACTCCTCCATGCCGTACCCGTTCGCGATGAAGAGGTCTGCGGAGGCGATCTTCCTCATGTCCCCCGGGGTGAGCGCGTAGTCGTGGGGGCACCCGAGCGGACCGGGGAGCATCGACAGGACGGTGACGCCCGGGGTGTCCCCGGCCACGTTCCTCGTGAAGACTTCCATCGGGAAGAAGGAGGCGAGCACCCGCAACGGCTCCGCCCGCGCGGAAGAAGGCGCGACGAACGGTGCGGCCGCGGGGAACAGGGCGAAGACAAGGAGTGCGAAGCCTCGCGCGCGATTCACGGCCGCCGCTCCTTTTCCCGGCACGAGGGGCATTCGCCGAAGAATTCGAGGGAGTGGTCGGTGACCCGGAACCCGAACTTTCTGCGGATGTCGTCCTCGATCCGCGACAGGTCGCACTTCCCCGCCGCGAACGCCTCGATCCGCCCGCAGGACCGGCACATCACCCGGTGCCGGTGCGTCCCCGGTTCGGCGGCCTCGTAGCGGCGGCTGCGCTCGTGCAGTGCGACGCTGCGGACCAGGCCGGCGGAGGCGAGCATCGCCAGGTTGCGGTAGACCGTCGCCGCGTCGGGCTTGGGATCGGGAAACCGGTCGCGGATGTCCCGGGGGGTAAGGGGCAGGGGGCTCTCCTCGAGGATCCGCAGGATCTCCTCCCTTCCCCGGGTTACGGGCCGCCCGATGCGGTGCAACGCTTCCGAACGACGCTCCATGGCGACGTGTCCTCCCGATGCGAATATATTGCATTTGCGAAAAAGTTGCAAACGGTGCGCGCATGAATATCGGAGCGGAAAGGGGCATCTAAAGAAAACGGGAAAGGGAAGGGGAAAGGAGAAACGCCCATGAAGATCGGGAAAGGCGGGGTGGTGCTGGCGGCTGCGGCTGCGCTGTCGCTTTTCGCCGGGGACGTCGCGTCCTGGGGCGGCGGGGGCGGGAAGTTCCGGCATGCGGCGGATACGAACGGCGGCGGGGACGGGAACAAGGACATCGCCGTGCGCCAGGTGACGGTCACTCCCATCCGGGCCCATGTGGGGGATACGGTCCGCGTCGACGTCTTGATCGAGAACAAGGCGGAAGGGTATGAAACCGTTCCGCTGGAAATTTTCGCCGGCAAGAAAGTGGTGGCCCGGAAACTGTTCACTTTCGGTTGGTCCCCCGGCGAGCGGATGTACCGCGAATCGTTCACCTGGGACACGCGCGGCGTCCCCCCCGGGGAGTACCGGATCCGCGCGGAGGCGTTCGTTTGGGGGGATTCGTCTCCGTTCGACAACTTCCTCGATGTAAAGCAGCCGATGACGCTCTTCGCTCCGGGATCGCCGTTTCCCGCCGGGCTGACGCCGGGCGGCAGCGCCACGGAGACCGATCCGCGGTTCGTGAACCGCCCGATCCGCGGCGGGGGCGGATCGCCGGCGGAGACCGCGCCGTCGGGTGGGTACTGAACGGGACGGCCGCGGGAGAGGGAAACGGGCCGGCGTCCTGAGGCATCCCAGGAACGACGGAATCCCCGGGGACGATCCGTTCCCCGACAGGAAGGAGACCGCAGTGAAGACGATCCTTGGCGTTGCGTCGCTTCTCGCGATCGGAATCGCCGCGTTCACGATGTGGGGATCGATGCACGCCCGCCGGGCGGCGTGGTCCGGCAGCCAGATCTTCATCCACGGAACGCCCGTGTGCGTCATGCAGCGTGACGGCGGGATCGAGGCGTTCGTCGGAGAGTGCGGTTCCCTTTCCGGCGATCGGGGAGAGGAGGCCGAACTTCCCGGCGGCATGCCGCCGCATCGGTTCGGGATCCCGGGGTACGGCCTCCCTCCCGGCCATCCCCCCATCGACGGCGGTCCCGGAGGGAACGGAGGCGCGGGAACCCGGCGGATCCCCATCTGACGGCGCCCCGCCGCAGTCGCGCCAAACGCCGTTTCTTTCCCTGCAACCCCCCGCCCACGATCCGGATTTCGCCCGGACGGGGCGATTTTTCCCCTTGTCACGGGATCGATCCTGCTACAATGTCCGCGGGAGGACGGGTGGCGTTCTATACCGATATCAGCCTGGTCTATGACGACCTGTTCCCGGTATCCCGGGAGCAACGTGCCCTGTTCGATTCCCTGATGGACGACGGGGGTGTCCGCTCCGTCGTCGACTGCGGTTGCGGCACAGGGTCCCAACTCCAGCCGTTCGCCCTCGCCGGACTTTCCTGCCTCGGATTCGACCCGGATCCGTCGCTGGTCGCCATCGCCCGCAGGAAGCTCGCGACCTGTCCGAAAACCCGGGTCGAATGCGCGTCGTTCGCGGATCTCGCGCGCATCGTCTCGTTCCCGTCCGACCTGTTGATGTGCCTCGGCAACTCCCTCGTCCACGTGCCGCAGGAAGAGGCGTCGCGGTTCCTCGTCGCCGCCGCGGAAACCCTCTCCCGGTCCGGCGTGCTGCTGCTCCAGATCCTGAACTACGAGCGGCTGCTGCGGGAGGGAGTGACGGAACTTCCGCTGATCAGCGCGCAGGGCGGCGGTGTGGAATTCCGGCGGGGGTACGAATGGGAGGGGGACCGGAAAGTGCTTTTCCGCACCTCCGTCCGGTTTGCGGGCGCGGAGGGGCCGAGGATCGTCCGCAACGAAATCCCCCTCTACCCGATCTACCCGGACGAGTTGTGGGAGATGCTGGCGGGCGCGGGCTTCGGCTACGTTCGCTTTTTCGGGGATTTCTCCCGGTCCGAATTCTCCCCCGGTTCGGAGGCGCTGGTATGCCTTGCGAGAAAAGCGTGACCTTCGCCGCGAAAGGGAAACGAAGACGGCGGATCGCCGCGGCGGTCGTGGCCCTGGCCGCGGCGTGCGCCCTCGCCACCGGCGTGATCGCCGCGAACCGCCACCAGCTGCCCCGCCCCGCGCGCTCGGTTCCCGGGCCGGCGGCGGGTGTGTTCGAGCACGGTTTCACTCCCGCGGACCTTCACACCCTCCTCCAGGCGGGGCGGCCGGAAGGCCTGCTCCCCAACGGGAACCGGGTCGAGCTCTCCTTGAACGAGGAACTCCAGGCGCAGGTGTTCGAGCTGTTCCGCCGGTTCGACCCCCTGTACGGCGTGTTCGCGGCGATGGAGCCCGACACCGGCCGGGTGGTGGCCCTCGTCGGCTACCGCCGGGGCGGGGAAGCGGATCCGTGGCTGCCGCTGAAAGCGATCTATCCCGCGGCTTCCCTCGTCAAGGTGGTCACCGCGTCCGCCGCCATCGAGCGCGGGAAGGTCTCCCCCGACGAGGAGATCAGCTATCGCGGCGGGATCTACGGGATCACGCGGGGCGGCATCCATGCCCGCGACGGGAGGGGAGTCCCGAAGATGTCCCTCGAGGAGGCGATCGCCCGATCGGCGAACGCCGTGTTCGGAAAGGTGGCGGTGAACTACGTCGGGGGGCCGGTGCTCGAGGAGTACCTCGCCAAGTTCGGGTTCGGCCAGCCGATCCCCTTCGACCTGCCGGTGGAGCCGAGCCGGGGGGATGTGCCCCGCGACGAATACGAACTGGCAAGGACCGGCGCCGGGTTCGGAGAGGTGTACGTCTCGCCGCTTCACATGGCGATGATCATGTCCGCGATCGGCTCCGGCGGATCGATGCCCCGCCCGATCCTGGTCGACCGGATCGAGGACCGCGACGGGCGTCCGCTCTACGAATCCTCGCCCGCGAAATGGCGGGACACGGTGTATCCCGAAACGGCGAACGCCGTGGTCCGGATGATGGTCAAGACGGTCGAGATGGGGACCTCCCGCCGCACGTTCGGCACCCCCGGCACGACCCCGCTGCTGCAGGACATGGACGTGGCGGGGAAGACGGGGTCTCTTTCCGGCTGGACGCCGCGGGTCCACTTCGAATGGTTCGCGGGCGTCGCACCCGTCTCGTCCCCCCGGCTGGCGCTGTCGGCCCTCGTGGTGAACGACAACCGCTGGAAGATCAAGGGAAGTTACGTGGGGAAGGAAGCGTTCAACTCGTATTTCGGTTACCCGTCCTCCATGCCGCCCGTGTATGCCAAGGCGCGCGCGACGAGGAAGTGGAAGGCGTCGTCCCGCACGGCGAAGAAGGGGCAGGAAGGCGTCAAGACGAAGGCGAGGAGGAGCAAAAAATCGGTACGGGCCCGGAAACGCACCCCCGCGAAGACCGCGGGGGATGCCGCCGGGAAACCTCTCGCCGGGAACCCCCCGCCCGCCCGGACCGGCGGATAGCGCGACGCGGGAGCGATGGATTTCCACCGCCTCATCGGCGTCCGGCGCAGCCTGCGCTCGTTTTCCCCCCGCCCGGTGGAGCCGGAAAAGGTCGAGCGGATGCTCGATGCGGCGCGATGGTCTCCCTCGTGCGGAAACCGCCAGCCGTGGCGATTCGTCGTCGTCCCGCGGGACGCCCCCACCCGCGGGGCGGTCGAGGAGTCGCTCGATCCCGGAAACGCGTGGGCGAGGCGCGCGGCGCTGCTGATCGTCGCGGGAGCGCGGCGGGAGGACGCCTCGATCGTCGAGACCCGGGAATACTTCCTGCTCGACACGGGAATGGCGCTGATGTCCCTCCTGTACCGCGCGGCGGACCTGGGCCTGTCGGCCCACCCGATGGCGGGATGGAAGGAAGCCCGTCTGCGATCGGCGCTCGGCCTGCCGGAAGACTTCACGCCCGCCGCGGTCGTCGCCGTCGGCTA
>Ga0334722_10005854_pt1 | contig 12303 bp, 12 predicted proteins | sample C3_bottom_MG_FD_207210 | JGI IMG/M metagenome (GOLD analysis project Ga0334722, IMG submission 207210) | Sediment microbial communities from Yellowstone Lake, YNP, Wyoming, USA - C3_bottom | ecosystem: Environmental > Aquatic > Freshwater > Lake > Sediment | place: USA: Wyoming | collected...
CATGCCGTACAAACCAATGCCGAGCCGAACCATATCGAAGTGAGCTTCCGGAAAACGAATGATGCCTGCGGAATTCACCACGTGGCGCAGCACTTCATTTTTTGTGTGCCGCATGATTCGTTCGCTCATTTTGCCGAACCGACTAATCTGTGTGCGTGAATATTCATCGAGCGACGGGTCTTCACTGGCGGCAAGATGCGTGAAGACAGAAATGATCTTAAAAGGCGCATCTGTTTTGATCATAGAAATTAGTTCAGCCAAGTCTTCTTCATTGAAGCCAAGTCGGTTCATTCCCGTTTCTAATTCGAGGTGAACAGGATATCCATCTCTGAACTTTCCGCCCGTGCCGGCCAGCGCATGAAGAAATTGCTTCATCAGCTTCAAACTGTAGATCTCCGGTTCGAGATAATACTGAATGATGGTTTCGAAACTTTTCTGTTCGGGATTCATTACCATTATTGGAAGGGTGATGCCAGTCTTGCGCAATTCCACTCCTTCGTCGGCATAAGCCACGGCTAAGTAATCTGCCTTCTGGAACTGAAGGGCATTGGCAATTTCGAAGCTGCCGCTTCCATAGCTGAACGCTTTCACCATCACCATAATTTTCGTTCTCGGCCTCAGCAGAGACTGATACACCTGCAGGTTGTGAATGAGCGCACTCAGATCAATTTCCAGAATAGTTTCATGCGCCTTGTGCTCTAACTTTTTCCCGATGCGTTCAAAGGCGAACGGCCTGGCTCCCTTCAGCAGAATAGTTTCATCCTGAAACTGATCGGCGGAATATTGCTCAAGGAAATTTTCCGTTGATAAAAAAAAGGCAGCCGGGATATTTCCGTTTTGCTCAAAATGTTTTTGCTGTTTCATAATGCCGGAACCGATGCCGATGAAGCGATCCACTCCTTTCGTGCGGATCAAATGGCCGACTTCCTGGTACAGCGCCTCATCACTCATTCCGCTTTGAAGAATGTCGGAAAGGATGAGCGTTTTCTTTCCATGTTGTTGTTGCCTGCTTAAGAAATCGAGAGCGATGGACAACGAATTCAGATCGCTGTTGTAACTGTCGTTGATGAGCGAGCAATTGTTGATGGCATCATTCATTTCGAGCCGCATGGCAACAGAATGCAATTCCATCATCCGCTGAGCTGTCACCTGCGGATCCGCTTTCATGTAGCGCATCAGCATCCAGCAGTGAATGGAGTTCTCCACTGAGGCATCATCCACAAATGGAATGTTGAATGAGAAAGATTCCTTTCCCTGTTCAAGGAAAATGGAAGTGGAGGTGGCATGTTTCTCCACTTTTTTCAGAAGCACATCAGCATCGGCATTTGCTTTCGACCACGAAAAAGTTTTGAAGCCGTCAAAATCAGCATCCGCTTTTTTCATCTGCGCCCAAATGTTGGAAATACATTCGTTGATGTTGAGATGATCGCGGCAGTAAATAATGATTTCTGCCCTCAGAAAAAGTTTCAGCTTTTCATTGATTTTTTGCCTGATGTTGAGGAAGCCCTCGCTGTGTGCTTCGCCGATGTTGGTAATGATTCCTATAGTGGGCTGAATCACCTGCTGCAGGTTCTGCATTTCATCGGGCTGGGAAATTCCTGCCTCGAAAATGGCGAGCTGGTGGTACGCTTCCAGCTGCCACACACTTAGTGGTACACCGATCTGTGAATTGAAACTCTTCGGGCTTCTCGCTACATTGAAATCCGGAGAGAGTAATTGGAAGAGCCATTCCTTCACGATGGTTTTTCCGTTGCTTCCGGTGATGCCGACCACAGGAATATCAAATTTACTTCGGTAGTGGGCGGCGAAAAGTTGCAACGCCTTCACTGTGTCCTTCACTTTGATCACATCGGTATCAGCAAGATTTGCAGTGGCAGCTTCCTCGCTCACTACAAAACAGCGAACGCCTTTCTCATAGAGCTCAGGAATGAACTGATGACCGTCGCGGCGGTCACCCGCCAGTGCAAAAAAAACGGAGCGCTCAGGATGAACCACTTTCCTGCTGTCCAGAATAATATGTTCAATGATGTTCTGCTGGATGGAAGAGTGGATGAGCTTGCCGCGAATAATTTTTGAAAGCTGATCTGGCTGATAGTTCTTCATGCTGCGCGGAATCGTCGGGCGAAATTAAACGAAAAGGATGTGCGCTTATTGCAACAAAAAAGCCGGGATGTTCCGGCTTTCAAGAAATGAATATTGTTTTGCTTGTTTTCAGATCAAAATTTTCTTTTTCTCCATTTCCCATTCGGAAACTTTGCTTCTTAATTCACTCAGCACAGCCTCCTGTCTCAAACGTTTTTCCGCATCTTCCGGGTCTGTTTTCTTCAGTTGCTTATTCTTGAGCAACTCGTTTTCTTTCATGAATTCTTCAATCTGTTCCCCATTGAATGACCACTCCTCCCCCTTCTTCACCAGCAATCTTTCATAGCCCAGCTCGTCTAATTCATTTCCTGCGACAGACTCAAAGATTCGAATCTGCTCGCTGGAAAGTTCCTTCATGAATTTGTTGTAATTGTGATGCATGATGGGCTTTGTAACGTTTTCCCAGAGGGTGCTCGCGACGGCCGTGTTCTTTGCTTCCTCACTTTGGTAGAACTGCATCATCTCCTTCCTGAATTCGATGCCAATGAAACTACAAAGATTGCGCAACGTGCTCTCCGTTTCTTCTGTCAGCTCAAGGTATGAAACAGTGAAGAAGCGACTGGTGGGAAGTTGTTCCCGCATCTGCAGGCAAAGCCGCTGTAATTCACTCCACTGTTTGGCTATGAAGTAAATGTGTTTTTCGCCGATCACCGCTTTAGTAAAGGACAGCGCTACATCTCTTCCGTCGCGATGCAGGAAAATGTATTTGCAGGTAGTGAAATACTCATTCAGTTGCTCAGCCCAGCGAATGTTTTGCATGCTCTTACACATCCAGCGAGTGGCGCCGTTGCTTTCCGCATACAAATCCATCACGGCACCATAAATGGCAATCACGGTCTTTTCCCTGCACCTGCGTTTCACCTCATCGCGTTCCAATGAAGTGTGGAGCCACTGCACCGGGTTGGTTTCTACCATGCGGCAAACGGTTTCGCAGAGAAAGCCAAACTGATCCTCTTTGAGCGGGCGCTGCACGTTCACGATCGGATCAATGCGATGGAGAATATGGGGAGGATGCGGCGCAGCAATTTCCCTTGGGTTGGAAATCATCAACCGCAGCAGGTTCGAACCCGAACGCTGTTCTCCCACAAGAAACAGTGCTTGCATTTATTGGGTAGTTTCTCTGTAATTATTTATGGGTACAAGAAATATCCGATAAAGCCGGCTGTGGGAATGATGAACACAACATCTACATTGTATCGGATCAATACAAAAAGTGCGGCGGCAAAAATAACCAATGACGGCCAAATGCCTGCGAAAGAGGAGTAGTCAGTGAGCTTAGCTAACTCGAAAGCGGCAAAGAAGATCATTCCGACTACGCCGCATCGAATAGCCCGCATCACTGCCTTGGCGGCTGCAGATTTTTTCAGGTACTCCATGGCTTGCGATGCCACTACCATCAGGATGGCAGGCGGCGTGAAAATGGCAATGGTACAAAGCAGGGCTCCGGCAATTCCTTTCACTTTGAAACCGATGAATGCCGCAGCAATCAGAATAGGCCCGGGCATAATCTGGCTGAAGGCAATCCCATCCTTGAATTCATCCGGTTTCAGCCAATTAAATACATCCACGACATGGTGCTGAATCATGGGAATGATCACATAGCCACCTCCGAACAGCATCACACTGAGTCCGCCAAAAGTTTTTACCAGGTTGGTCATGCTTCGGAATTGTTCTTCTTTAAGCGGAAAGTAAAGTCCGGCAATGAGAATGATAACCATGATTACAGCCAGCATCAATTTGACGACAGGAAATTTGCCTGAAGGTTTGGTTGTTGATGAATCTTCTTTTTTCTTTTCATGAAAAATGAAATACCCGAAGAATCCGTAAGCGATCACAATCAGGAAGGTAATGTAGAGCCGCATTGATTTTGGAAAAAGAATAAGAGCCGCGATCGCTGCCAGCACGAGGATGAATTCAACCATTCCTTTCACGTTCTGTTTTCCCATGCGCCATGCCACGCTCACAATAACAGCACTGACGGCCGGAACAAAGCCGTAAAAAAATCTTTTCACCTGATCCAGGTCACCATACAAACCATACAGGTATGAAAGAAAAGTCATCAAAACAAAAGACGGCAGCACAACAGCCACGGAAGCAACGACTGCACCCCAGGTTCCACGCAACTTGTTTCCGGCATAAGCAACAACATTTACCGCTTGCGGGCCGGGAAGCAAACTGGCTAACGAAATTCCGTCGAGCATATCTTCATGCTTCAGCAGTTTTTTCTTTTTTACCACAATAGTATCCACTACGGAAATGAGAGACATGAATCCTCCAAAGCCAAGACATCCGGCTTTCAGAAAAGTTACAAAGAGAAAACCAAGTGATGTGCGCGGAGCGGAGCCTTCAATAGTGGAAGAAGTAACGTGCGCTTGCGAATCGGTCAAGAGGAAAGGCGGTTTGCTGAAAAAATCGGAATCGCCAAAAATACAATATTGAATTGCTGAGCGAGGGAAGCAGTGCAGAATTTATCCTTTCGTTTGCACCTTCAGCACCATGCCGGGCTTCAGGTTGTTGGCCATAGCCCCGTTCATCTCGCGAAGTTTCTCTATGGTTGTTCCATAATGGCGCGCAATGTCCCACAGTGTGTCGCCGTAGATTACTTTGTGCAGAATGATTTTTGTCTCTGCAGAATTATTGCTTGTTGATGTGGTGGGAGAGGATACAGCACCGGATGATGCGGTTGAAGTTTTCCCTGCATAGGAACTTCCCTTCGGATAAATCTTGAGTTTCTGACCTGTACGGATCAATGTGCTGTGTAATCCATTCCAGCTCTTAAGTTGGGAAACGGAAACATGATACCGCGCGGCAATCTTTCCAAGATTGTCGCCACGCCTCACGGTGTAAACAACCCTGTCGCCATATTGAGAACCGAAATAATATTTGGTTTTGTCGGAAACTGAAGCCAGCACGATGGAATCATGCATCGTGCCGAAAAGATCATAAACATCTCCGGGAATTCTGAACTCATAATCGAAGGAATGAGGAACCACGTTGGTCTTCAACCCCGGATTTAGAAACTTCAGTTGATCAATAGAGACAGCGGTGAATTTCGAAACCTGGTCGAGCGTGATGCGGCTTACTGCCTGAACGGAACAAACGGAACCGGGAACGAGGGCAGGATATTCCGGACAAAGATCGTGGCACTCGTAATAATTCATCACGTAGAAGGCGGCAATGAAAGCCGGAACATAATCGCGTGTTTCGCGCGGCAAATATTTTCTCATTTCCCAAAACGAGGTAGAACCGGAACGGGTGATGGCGCGGTTGATGTTGCCGGGTCCGCAATTGTAAGATGCAATGGCTACCAGCCAGTCTCCATACACATCATACATGTTCTTCAGATAATGCGCAGCGCCTTCAGTGGAGCCATAAATGTCTCTTCTCTCATCCAGAAAAGAATTCATGGTGAGGCCATAAAGTTTCGCCGTGCTGTACATGAACTGCCAGAGGCCGGTAGCGCCCGACCGGGAGATGGCATTGGGATTCAGCGCGGACTCGATCACCGAAAGATATTTCAGATCGGCCGGCACACCATTTTGAGTAAGAACATTTTCAAAAATGGGAAAGTAGAATTGACTGAGGCCAAGCATGCGCTGCACCTGGTCGCGGCGATTCAGTACGTACAGATCAATGAATCGCCGAACATCATCATTGTAAGGAAGAGGAATCTCCGAATTCAGGAAGCTGAGCCGCTGAGCATAAATTGAATCAGTGAAGACAGGAACATCCACACCGGCGAAAGAAATTTTCTGTTCAATCAAACTATCGGCTTCAGTCAGATCATTTTCCGTTTCGTTGAGGGAATCATTCGAATCAAACTGGTGAGGAAGGGAAAAAGAAAAAGTGTCCGTTGCCGGCTGAACCCACGAAGGCACCTGCGCAAAAATTCCTGCCGCCATCAGAAACGACGACAGCAGAAGAATGAATCGCAAGTTCCTGATTCGGTTCTGACCTTTCATTTTTTTTCAGTGTGAAAAAAGCTGCTGCGAAAAATAGTTTCTTTTCTTTAGTAATCGTCTCCCTGTTCTATTCTTTTCAACGAAAATCAGGCGATTGTTGCAGGATGGCGATTAAATTGTTACGCACGGGTATTCGAAAAGATTCCTTATCAAGTGCTGAATTCAATAACGGCGGGAGCCGAAACTTATTGTGCAATGCGGAAATAAGCGGGAGAATTATTTTTCGGACTCCTTTTTCTTGTCGCCCTCTTTCGATCCTTCTTCAATTTCCTGCTGCACGTTGGCCTTGGCCTGGTTGAATTCGCGGATGCCTTTGCCGATGCCGCGCATCAGTTCCGGAATTTTCTTGCCTCCGAACAGAAGAAGGATGGCAAGGAAAATCAAAAGCCATTCACTGCCGCCGGGCATGCTGAGCAAAAAGATGAATTTCATTTTTCAGTATTTTGTGGAGCGTAAAGGTAGGCGAAAAAAGAGAAGCCATTGATTGTAAATCTTATTTCATTTTGCGGTAAGCTCGCAAGGCAGGTCAGTTCGAGCTTGTCGAGAACCGACAATACATGGTCTCTTCAAAGCTTCTCGACAAGCTCGAAGTGACCTTCGCAGCAATCAATCAGGCAGGGCGGGGCACCGGCCGGCTGCGGAAGGAAAGAGAAAAATCCCTGCTGAAAAGAATGCAGGCGAAAACACAAATAGCATATCCTGCAAGCACGTACCACTGCAACAACTGAAGGAATGTTCCGGCTTCGAACAACTCAACACCAATAATGAGATCGAGCAGGGAAGAGATGAGGCACATGCAGAGGGCGAAGAAGATGATGTCTCTGAGCGGCGGTATGTTGCGGCCGAAGCGGACCATGGTGAAACAGCCGCTCACAAAGAATACAAGGATGAAGTGGCACAAGATGCCAAGCCCGTTGAAGATATCTTCTTCACGAATGGTTACGTGAAACTCTGCCGTGTTATTGAGAATGTATTTCTCGGTGGCTACATACAACCACCAGCATACGCCCATCCAGAATGTTCTGATGCTTAACATGTAAAAGTGTTCCGATGCGGGAACGAATGTAGCAGGATTATTTCCGGAAAAGAAATGGCCGGTAATTTTTATTCGCTGAAACGGCCGCTGTGACCTATGAAGTGGCCGCTTTAGATGATGTAACGGAAAATAATTCTGATGAAGGCGCTAATTTTCCTTTCAAGAAATATTTTTTGTTATCCTGAAAACAATTTCCTTATTTTGGTTTCCCTTCTTTTCCCATGAAGGCCGAGACCAACATTCCCGCTTCTCGCCTTCGACTCACGCAGCCGACTGAAACGTGTGTTAGTAAATTTTCCTTGCAGAAAATTATTTCTGCACGATCATCCGTCAATCTTTACGAATGGCTGGTAAGATTTGCCGAATCATTCGTCAGACTTCTCCGTTCATCCGTAAAGCTTGACGATTGGCCTGTCATGTTTCACGGGTCTTCCGTCAGGGCTGACGGATCATCGGTAAGAACCCTTCATACCTCCTGCATGCCTTACAGATCAATCGTGCGACTTTACGGATGGTCTGTAAAGTCTGACGGGTCATCGGCAACCTCTGTTGGAGGCGAGGGAGGCCTGACGGATGACCCGTCAGGCTTCCTGCAAGACCCGTGAAATGTGACGGATGATCCGTAAGATCTTCCTTTCCCAAAAATTCTACTTAGAATCAATTTTCTTAACCTAAAAACTTTTCACTCATGAAAAAAAAATTAAGAAAGGCGCTGGCCAAAAAAAGGGCCGCGCGCAAACAGCATATTTACAGGGTGGTTTTGTTCGTGATGTTAGCCACCGTCATCCGCCGCCCGGATGAGGATTTTGAATCACAACTGGTTACCTTCTGCTCGAAGATTGACGGCTATGTGGTTACTCTTGGCCTCGATCCGCTCAAGGTGGCTGCAGTGAAGGCCGATCTCAAACTGTTCACCTACATATTGCTGGTGCACGATCTGTTCGAGACTTTCGGACAGGACGTGACGGCTTACAAGGACCTGCTGCGGCATGGAAAAAATGAAGAGTTGCTGGGCGCTATTCCCACGCCTCCCGCCATGCCGGTTCCTGTTCCGCCGGTTACGCTTGCCAAAATGCAGAAGCGCTTTGCAGACCTCATTCAGGATTGTGTGCGCAGCAAGAACTTCACCACCAACATTGGTGAAGACCTCGGCATTATTGCGCCTTCCACTCCGTTTGATCCGCAAGCGGGAAAGCCGGTGTTCAAGATCATTCCCTCGGGCGGCGGCTATCCGCGCATCATCTGGAAGAAAGGAAAATTTCAGGGAGTGAATATTTACAAGGATGATGGCAGCGGTTACCGCAAGATTGATTTCGACGACAAGCCCGATTACATTGACAAGAGTGCCTTGCCAAAAGAAGGCCAGTCAATGGTGTGGAAGTACAAGCTCATCTATGTGTTCAATGATGCAGAGGTGGGTTCATTCAGTGTGGAGGTGGCGGTTACGGTGTATGGAAGTGTGTAGTGAAAGATGAGGGGTGATGAAACGACTCCGCAGCGCTGCGATATGCGCTGCGGATTTGTTTTGGGGAATGAGTTACTTTGCGAAATGATTGAGTTGTCATTGAATGCTTTCAAAAGAAGTTTCGGCAATTGTTACTTCACCGCAGTGATGTTGATTCTCTTCTTGTTGAGCTGCCAGAAAAATCCATGCAAGCATCCACCAATTCGCTATCTCAGTCCGGAGATTAAGGACCATGGTTTATTTAAGCCAGGCACATACTGGGTATATCAAAATGATTCGACTATGCAACTTGACAGTATCACGATAGTTTCCATAGATACAGGAACTAAGGCGGAATGGAGTGAGGCCGAAGAATGTGGAGGCATGTACATAATTTTTTATGGCGAATACGCATCTTCAAACACATCGAATAATTCCATGGGAACTTCTTTTTACTACCACATTAGCGAAACCATGCCCGGAGCTGTTTTCTTTTATGAAAATGACACCGCGAATATTTTTGCAAGTGATTTCGTGGTGATCTACATTGAATCTTTTCTGCAATCCTATATTAACGATTCTTTATACGAAGTCATTAGCGAAATGACACTGAATGGTAACTATTTTGAAAATGTTTATGAAAGAAAATATTTCAATTCTCCTATTGAAAATGGTCTTAGGACAAATTATTATTCGGCATCAAATTATGGTTTAATAAAGAAGGAAGTCTTCGATAGCATATCAGCTAATGTTGAGTCATGGAGTTTGTTGCGCTACCACATCATTCAGTAATTTCCATGCTGGTCGGGATTTTTTTCTAATCCCGACCTCTAATAGAATCAGGATTTGCAATCCTGCAATTCACCACCCATCATTCACTCCCCCGCTATCCAGTTCTCCGGATCCATGAGCACGTTTCATTTATACAATTCTTGTGGCTTCACCTTGTTGAAAAGTAAAATGATTGGTCACGTGCTAACTTTGCCACATGCCTGCGATTTCAATGTTTTACGGAGTGATTATCTACTTGTATTTTCTGGATAAGAAAAAACATCATCTTCCGCACATACATGCGAAGTATCAGGATGATGAAGCAGTTTATTCAATTGCCGATGGAACAAGACTCGAAGGAACCATTCCGCAGAGCAAGGAAAAATTAGTGCAGGCATGGATTGAAATTCATCGGGAGGAATTGATAGCAGATTGGGAACTTGCTGTAAATGGTAATCCTGTTTTTACGATTGAACCACTAAAGTAGAAATGAATCCACGGGTAAAAGAGGTAGTTGCCAATGATGACTTCACCCTCAAGCTTTCTTTTGAGAATGGTGAGGTGAGATTGTTTGATATGAAGCCCTACCTCAACATTGGCGTGTTTCAGCAGTTGAAAGATTTGTCGCAGTTTAAGACTGCCCGGGTTTCCATGGGAAGTGTGCTGTGGCAGGGCGGACAGGATTTATGTCCTGATACATTCTATGAAGATTCTTCCCAATGGAATGAACCGTAGTTCTCACTCCCCCGCAATCCAGTTCTCCGGATCCATCAGCACGGTTCCTTTCCAGAATTCGAGATGGACGGAAGTGATGCCGGAAGTATTATCGGTGAAGGCCGTGCCAATCACCTGTTTGGTTTCAAGCTGCTGGCCTGCTTTCACGTTTACCGAAGCGAGGTTGCTGTACACCGTGTAGTATTCGCCGTGTTTCACGAGCACGGCCTTGTGGTAGCCCGGGTTGGAGAGAATATTTACCACCGTGCCTTTGAAGACAGCGCGCACCGAGGCGCCCTGCGAAGTCTTGATGTCCACACCATTGTTTTTGGTGGTAACATTTTTCAGATCGGGATGCGGATGGGTGCCGAAGGTTTCGATGATGTATCCTTTTTCCACCGGCCAGGGCAACTTGCCCATGTTTACGGCAAAACTTTCGGAGAGGGCTTTCGATTCGGGGGTGAGTGAGAGTCCGCCTGCGGCAGTTGTGCCGGAAGAAGCGGTGCCTGCAGTTTTCTTTTTTTCGGCTTCAATTTCTTTTTTGATGAGGTCGGCAATCTGGTTCTTCAGTTTTTCCTGTTCCTTCTTCTTCTTGTCCATATTTGCCTTGATGGTTTTTTCCTGTTTGGTGAGCGACTTCACCACTTTGTCTTTCTCGCTTTTTTCAGCAGAAAGTTTTTTCTTCTGATCCAATTGTTCGGCCAGGAGATTTTTCTTTCCTGCGCGCTGCGATTTCAGTTCGTCTAATTTTTGCTGAAGGTCTGTGCGCGTGGTTTGAATCAGGCCGGCCTGCATGTGGCGGTAGGCATTGTAGCGCTTCATGTATTTCATGCGCAGAATGGCATCGTTGAAACTGTTAGCTGAGAAGAGAAACAGCAGGCGGTCATAGGCGCCTCGGTGCTTGTAGGCGTACACAACCATGTCGGCGTAGTGGCGCTTCAGATCGCCAAGATCATGGTCGAGTGATTTCACCTCGCTGCTTTTGCGGGTGATCTGTGTGTTGATCTGGACAATTTCCCCGTTGTAGTTGTTGATGAGCTTTTGCCGCGTGCCGATCTTTTGCGAGAGCGAAGTGAGCTGGTTCAGGTTGGCCGTCTTGTTCTTTTTCGTTTTGTCTAATTCGGATTGAAGATCATCAATCTCCTTCACCAACTGTTCTTTTTTCTTTTCCAGTTCTTCTTTGGATTGAGCAAAAAGTAAATTGCCTGCCTGCGAAAGGAACAGCAGGAAAAGCAACAGCCCGTTTTTGATTTTCATTTTCATCACTGCCTGAAAGGAAACGTAAGCGGTTCGTTCAATTTTATTTTGCTCAAAGAAATTTCAAACGTGGTTGCCTGATTGGCGGCCACGGTTATTTTTCTCCACAAGGAAAAAGGTGGTGTGTATGCCGTATCGTACTCACCTGTCTTCATTTGAACGGAACCATGAAGGGAATCGGAAATCATTTGCTCCGCCATTTGAAACGAAGAGTTAAGGGAAATATTGTTTACGGTTTTGTTTTCATTTCGGTGAAGATGAAAAAATGAATCGGCCGGAGTGCTGATAAAATTCCCGCCTTCGGAATACAATGCATTGCCCGACAACAAATCCTGCATCACTTCAAAACCAAGAGGAAGTGCGGTGAACGTATTAAAGAAATCATACCCTTCACTGATGTACTTATTGTTCAGGCGATCAATGATGCGGATAGAATCCGAAGAAATCAGAACCCGCGCCACTTCAATCCCAAGCGCAGGCGAAACAGAAATCCAGATCACGCTGTCTTTTCTCGCGCGGATGTAAGCGGAGAATTCCGTGGTGCCGCTGCCGCTTGTCATAAGCACTTTGGCTTTGGCAGAAAACCATTCGTACCTGAAGCGATGAGTGAGCATGCTGTCCACGAGCGAAGAATATTCCGGAGCAGAAATATTTTCTTTGTTCGACTGAGTGTGAGTGGAAGTTTTGCAGGAAAGGAAAAAAAGGATGGCCAGCAGGGCAACAGCCTTAGTCATACAACCGGCGGTCAGCAATTTTGTTGTCAATGGAATCAGTGGCTCCGCCTTTCTCTCTTGCGTGAATCCAGTATTGCACCGCCCCGTCTTTATCGCCCGACTGGTAAAGAATATCTCCGTAGTGTTCCAGCACAGAGCCGTCGGAAGCACCGCCGTGCTGCAATGCTTTTTCCAGCCAAGACTTTGCTTCGGCGAAATCGCCGGACTTGTACAGCACCCATCCGTACGTGTCTTCGTAAGCCA
>Ga0334722_10005855_pt1 | contig 12302 bp, 10 predicted proteins | sample C3_bottom_MG_FD_207210 | JGI IMG/M metagenome (GOLD analysis project Ga0334722, IMG submission 207210) | Sediment microbial communities from Yellowstone Lake, YNP, Wyoming, USA - C3_bottom | ecosystem: Environmental > Aquatic > Freshwater > Lake > Sediment | place: USA: Wyoming | collected...
AGACGTCGCGATGATCTTCCAGGAGCCGCTCACGAGCCTGAACCCGGTGTTCTCCATCGGGGACCAGATTGCGGAGCAGGTTGCGCTGCACCTCAAGCTCAGCAAGCGCGCGGCGATGGACCGGGCGATCGAGAGCCTCGAGCTCGTGGGCATCCCCAGCCCGGAGCGCCGCGTGAAGCAGTATCCGCATGAGATGTCCGGCGGGATGCGCCAGCGGGTCATGATCGCAATGGGGCTCTCGTGCGAGCCGAAGCTCCTGATCGCGGACGAGCCGACGACGGCCCTGGATGTGACGATCCAGGCCCAGATTCTCGAACTGCTCAAGTCGATCCAGCAGCGAACGGGTTCCGCGCTGATGCTCATCACGCACGACCTCGGCGTTGTTGCCGAGATGGTCAACAACGTGATCGTCATGTACACCGGCCAGGTCGTGGAGCAGGGGACGGTCGAGGAGGTACTCCTGGAGCCCCGTGACCCGTACACGATGGGCCTCCTGGAGTCGATCCCGAGCGTCGAGAAACGGGGCGGGCGCCTGTCGGCGATCAAGGGGGTCGTGCCCTCCCCCTTCAACCTGCCGCCGGCCTGCCGGTTCGCGCCGCGTTGCCCGTATGCCTGGGATCGCTGCCGCACCGTCGCCCCCGTGCTCGCTCGCGCGGGCGCGGCCGGGCATCTCGCCCGTTGCCACCTGCACAGCCTCGAGGGTGCCGGTCGATTGCCGGCCGCCCTCGAGCGGCATCGTGTCGCCCTGAACGTGGGGCGAACGCTTCCGACGGGACGGGACTGATGGAGGCCCGCGAAGCCCGGATGGAGTCAGCCTTCGAAGTCGGTCTCGCCGTCCCCCACGTTCGGGGACGGCTGCGGCGACGACTGATCCCGGAACTCCTGCGGGCTCGGGCCATCCTCATCGGGATGCTCGCCCTCGTCCTCGTCGTCGCCGCGATCCTGGCCGTGGCCGTCGTCTTCCTGCGAATCAAGGGCGCGGGAACCCTCCTCGTCACCCTCTGGCCGGCCTACGTCTTCGTGCTCGCTGGGTACGCCTCCACGCTCGGCTTCAAGGATCGCCGGCTCTGGGCGCTGGTCCTCGCCGGGACGCTTGCGATCGTCCTCGCGGGCCTTGGCGCCGGGCTCGTTGCCAGCGTCGTCTCCGTCCGGAACGGAGAGGGCAACAAGGCCTTCGCGATCACGCTCCTGGGGCTCATCTTCATCGGCTTCGGGCTGCCGCTGGCCTCGGCGCTCGCCCGCGGTCGTCGCTGGTTCACGGAGCTGCGCAGCGCGGACGGCCCGGCGATCGCCACCGCGGCCACCCTCGAGCAGGAGGTCAAGATCGCGGACCTGGTGGTCAAGGCCGGGGGCGCGTCCGCAGACCCGGCCTCGGTCGCCGGAGCCACCGGGCGAGAGGGGGTCGATCCGCTCGTGTCGGTGCGCGGGCTCAAGAAGCACTTCCCGATCGTCGGGGGCCTGCTTCGTCGCCAGATCGGCACCATCTACGCCGTGGATGGGGTGGACTTCGACATCTACCCGGGCGAGGTCTTCAGCCTGGTGGGGGAATCCGGTTGCGGCAAGACGACCCTTGGCCGGACCCTGCTCCAGCTGACGCCGCCAACGGCTGGACGCGTCATTTTCAACGGGTTCGAGCTTGACGACGTCGACCCGGACGACATGCGGCCGCTCCGACGACGCATGCAGATCATCTTCCAGGACCCGTTCGGGTCGCTCAATCCGCGGATGCCCATCTCCGACATCATCGGCGAGGGCCTGTTCGCGCAGGGGATCACGAATCGCGCAGAGCGTGACAAGCGAGTCGAGGACTCGCTTGAGATCGTCGGCCTGCGACGCGACTACACGCGGCGTTACCCGCATGAGTTCTCGGGCGGTCAGCGTCAGCGCATCGGGGTCGCCCGTGCCCTCGCCCTCGGGCCGGACTTCGTCGTGTGCGACGAACCCGTCTCCGCGCTCGACGTCTCGATCCAGAGCCAGGTCCTGAACCTCCTCCTGGATTTGAAGCGGGACCTCAATCTGACCTACCTCTTCATCAGCCACAACCTCTCCGTCGTCGAATACTTCAGCGACAGGATCGGGGTCATGTACCTGGGCAAGCTGGCCGAGGTCGGTTCCGTCGAGGAGCTCTATCGGAACCCACGCCACCCGTACACGGTGGCCCTCCTCTCGGCGATCCCCGACCCGGACCCGCGCAAGCGGCGCAAGCGCCTCGTCCTCAAGGGGGATGTCCCGTCTCCGGCTGCACCGCCTTCTGGCTGCCGCTTCCACACGCGCTGCTGGCTTCGCGAGCGTCTCGGCAACCCGGAGCAATGTGTGACCACGGAGCCGGTCCTGCGCGTCCTCGACGAAACCGGCCACCGAGCTGCGTGCCACTTCGCCGAGGACATCAATGAGGCCGTGGTGCAGGAGACCGCCGCCACGCAGTCCGTCGTGGAGACGGCCGTCGCCGGATGACGTCGCCCGCGCCGCCGCGCCGTCCCGCGGGCTCGCCGGCGCGCCTCAGTTCGCGTGTGGCCGGTCTGACGCTGCTCGCGATCGCGTCGGTGCCCGCGCTCGTCATCGCCTGCGCCCCGGCAGGAACAGCTACCCCCAGCCCGGCAGCGTCCACCTCGCCATCCTCGGATGGCAGCCCGAGGCCGAAGCCGACGACCTGGCCCACGATGACGATTGAGGCGACGGTCGCCCTCGGCGCCGCCGACAACGACTTCACCAAGATGGCCGCAGACGTCGTCTCGGCGGTCGATTCAGAGAACCCGCAAAAGATCCTCACGGTCATGACCGGTGCCCTCAAGTTCCTGACCGAGAACGAGAAGAACATCCCCCGGCTCCAGGAATACGGGGCCACGAAGGCAGTCGGCGACCGGTTGGCCCCGGCGTACGCCCGGATGATCGCTGGGGCGCAGGCCGTGGTGGATGGACTTCAGACAGGTGATGCCGACGGTGTTCAGTCGGGATTCACGGAGTTCTTTGAGGGAAACAAGACCTACGTTGGCATCAGCGCTGACCTCGGCGACATTGCCGAGCAGGCGATCCTGATGAAGCGCCTGCTCCTAAAGTGAGCACGCGCCGAAGGGGTCTGCGATCGGCATTCGACCGCCGGAGCGGCGGATCTAGCGAAAGTGAGGGTGACGCGGCCGAAGACAGCCGTTAGGATGGGCGCGACTCTGGGCTCGACGAGATCGGCGAGTCCGTCACCCCGACCGTGAGCCGGGTCAGTTGGAGGAGAACTGGATGAATCGTTTGCGGATTGGCGCGCTGGTCGCCGCCGCGGCGGTCGCGTTCGCAGCCTGTGGCGGAGCGTCATCGCCCGCCCCGAGTGCCGCGGAAGTGACCCCCGGGCCATCGACTGAGGAAGTAACTCCCGCCCCGACGTTGAACCCCAACACGCCCAAGGACGGCGGCACGCTCGTCGTGGCGATCCCGGGTGACATCAGCCGAACGGACCCGGCGCTCATCGACGACAGCAACAGCTCGTACGTCATGCAGAACGTCATGGAGGGCCTCGTCTCGCTCAAGGCCGGCACCACGTCGGGCATCGAGCCGGCGCTCGCCGAGAGCTGGACGCTGTCGGCGGACGGCAAGACCTACACCTTCAAGATCCGCTCCGGCGTGAAGTTCCACGACGGCACGGCCCTTGACGCCAAGGCGGTGGTCTACAACTACCAGCGCTGGAAGGACTTCCCGACGGAGCTGCAGGACTACAGCTACTACGCGGGTGCCGTCTTCGGTGGCTACGGCGATTCCTCGAACGTCGCATCCATCACGGCGACCGATGAGCTGACCGTCGTCATCACCCTCAAGGCCCCCAACTCGAGCTTCCTGATTGCCCAAACCCTGACGGTTTTCGCGATCTCGAGCCCGACCGCCCTCAAGGCCGGCCACGCCGACAATGCGACAACCGACGTCAGCAAGATCGAGTTCGCCCAGGGCGGCCCGACCGCGATGGTCGGCACCGGCCCCTTCAAGTTCAAGGAATGGGTGGTTGGCGATCACGTCACGATCAGCAAGAACGCGGACTACTGGAATGCGAACGCCATCGCCCACGTGGACGAGGTCGTGTTCAAGCCCGTCGCCGAAGAGGCCCAGATCATGAACGGCCTGGCGGCCGGCGAGATCGACATCGCCCAGAAGGTCGCCCCGGTCGACATCGCGACCGTCAAGGGCAACCCGGACCTGCAGGTGATCGATCGCGGCAAGAGCTGCAACACCCTGCAGATCTCGATGAACCACAACTACACGCCGATCAAGAACGCGAAGATCCGTGAGGCCATCGCCTACGCGGTCAACAAGCAGTACCTGATCGACACCTTCTACGCCGGCCTCGCCGTTGCCGCCGACAACTGGATGCCGGTGAACACGCAGTACGCCAAGCCCCTGGGCCTGCCGACCTACGACGCCCAGAAGGCGATCGACGCGATTGCCGCGTCCGGCGAGACTGACCTCAGCATCGACTTCTACTACCCGTCCGATGTCACCCGCCCGTACATGCCCGACCCGCAGGGCATCTTCGAGGCGATCACCGGCGACCTCGAGGCCGTCGGGTTCACCGTTGTACCGCACACCGAGACGTGGCGGCCCGACTACCTCGATCACGAGTACGCGGGCAACTTCGAGATGTGGCTCCTCGGCTGGACCTGCGACTGGGCCGGCCCGGACAACTTCCTCAAGACCGCGTTCTTCGGCTACGTCGACGGCGCCCCGTCGACCGAGTTCGCCTACAAGAACGACGAGCTCGAGGACACCATGAACCACGCGCTGGCAGCCACCGACGAGGGCACCGCCCAGAAGCTCTGGGAGCACGCCCAGGACCTCCTGGCGGCCGATCTCCCGACGGTACCGCTCATCAACTCGACGCCTCCCGCCGCAGCCAACGCCTCGGTCATCGGCTTCGTGGGAAGCGGCGCGCTCAACGAGTACCTGAACACGGTCTGGCTGGACCGGTAGAGCAGACGTCGCCGCCCCGCGGCGACATCACCTCGAACGACCCCACCCCCGGGGCCCAAGCGGGCCCCGGGGGTGCGTCACAACCAAGGGTTGAACCGCCCGACCGATGCTCAAGTACATCATCCGCCGCCTGCTCGGGGCGATCCCGGTTCTCCTGGGGCTGTCCGTCGTCCTGTTCGCGTTCGTCCATTTGCTGCCGGGTGACCCCTGTACGGCCATCCTGGGACAGCACCGGACGGAGGCCGCGTGCAGCCACCTCCGTGAGAACCTGGGCCTCAACGATCCCCTCTTCGTCCAGTACTTCACGTACCTCGGCAATTTGCTGCGGGGGGACCTCGGGGCCTCCGTGATCAACAACAAGCCGTTCCTGGATGAGTTCGTCGTCCGATTCCCGGGCACCGTCGAGCTGACGATCGGCGCCCTCCTGTTCGCAGTCGGTGTCGGCATTCCCCTCGGCCGTCTCGCCGCACGCCACGCCCAGGGCTGGATCGACGGCCTCGTCACGGTCATCAGCCTCTTCGGGATCAGCATCCCCGTCTTCGTCCTTGGTCTCATCCTCATCCTGATCTTTGCCGTGAAGCTCGAATGGCTGCCGACGCAGGGCCGGCTCGATGCCCGGGCCGGCTTCGAGAGCGCCACCCATTTCATGCTCCTCGACACGGCCCTGGCCGGCCGCTGGGACCTGTTCGTCGATGCGCTCCGGCATCTCATCCTGCCGTCCATCGCACTCGGCTCGATCCCGCTGGCGATCATCGCCCGAATCACGCGGGCATCGGTCATCGAGGTCGCCAACGAGGATTACGTCCGGACCGCGCGGGCGAAGGGCCTCAAGGAGTCGCGCGTCGACGGCCGCCACATCATGCGCAACGCCTGGCTTCCGGTCACGACCGTCATCGGTCTCCAGGTCGGCGGCCTCCTCGCCGGAGCGGTCCTGACCGAGACGGTCTTTTCGTGGAACGGCGTCGGGCGGTGGGTCGTGGATGCCATCGGAAATCGCGACCTGACGATCGTCCAGTCCACGATCCTCGTCTTCGCCCTGATCTTCCTGCTCGTCAACCTGATCGTCGACATCGGCTACGCGTTCCTCAACCCGCGGATTCGGTACGCATGAGCGCTCCCTCGATCGCGGTCATGAACACGAAGGCCGTCGTGGAAGCCCGGGTCAGCCGCGGCCTCTGGAGCGACGCGTTGCGGCGGCTGCTGCGTAACAGGCCGGCCCTGCTCGGGTTGGTGCTGATCATCCTTTTCATCGGGGTGGCGATCCTCGCCCCGGTGGTCGCGCCATACGGACCGTACGAGGGCAAGCTCGGGCCGGGCCAGGCCGGACCCAGCCCGGCGCACCTGTTCGGCCTGGACAAGCTCGGCCGGGACATCTTCAGCCGCGTCCTGTACGGCGCCCAGATCAGCCTCCAGGTCGGCGTGATCGCGGTGATCATGGCCCTCGTCATGGGCGGCATCATCGGCGCGCTGGCAGGCGGATTGGGCGGCTGGGTGGACTCCGCGCTGATGCGGGTGACCGATGTCCTGCTCGCCATCCCCGGGATCCTGCTCGCGATCGGAATCATCGCCTGGCTGGACCGCGGCATGCTCCAGCTGATGCTGGCCATCGCCGTCACCTACGTCCCGATCTTCGCCCGGCTGCTGCGCGGCTCGATCCTGGCGTTGCGCGAATCGGATTACGTCATCGCGGCCGGGGCGGTGGGGGCGTCGCGCCTTCGCCTGCTCGTGCGACACATGCTCCCGAACGCGCTCACTCCGCTCATCGTCCAGGCGACCCTGATCCTCGCGACGGCGATCATCGACATTGCCGGCCTCGGTTTCCTGGGCCTTGGCCCGCCCGATCCGCGGACGCCCGAGTGGGGGACCATGCTCGTCGATGCGCGACGATTCCTGACCGCGGCGCCGCACATCGTCTTCTTCGTCGGCGGCGCGATCGTCGTCTCGGCGATCGGTTTCAACCTCCTGGGCGACGGGCTGCGCGAGTCGCTCGATCCCCGCCTGAAGCGCTAGGGCGAGCGATGGCCCTCCTCGACGTCCGCGATCTCGTCGTGCGCTTCCGCACGGCCGACGGGACGATTCACGCCGTCAACGGAGTCACCTTCGAGCTCGAGGTCGGCGAGACGCTCGGCCTGGTCGGGGAATCCGGCTGCGGCAAGAGCGTCACGAACCTGGCGCTGATGCGGCTGCTGCCCAGGCCGGCAGGACGGATCGAGGGCGGCCAGGTCCTGTTCGACGAGGTCGACCTCCTGGCCCTCCCGGAGTCGGAGATCCGGGATATCCGCGGTCGTGACATCGCGATGATCTTCCAGGACCCGATGACCTCGCTGAACCCAGTGTTGACCATCGAGGAACAGCTCGTGGAGACGATTCGGGCGCACCGCCGGGTGTCGCGGCAGGACGCCCGGGACCGGGCGATCCAGCTCCTGGAGATGGTCGGCATCCCGAAGCCGGAAGGCCGCCTGAAGGCCTTCCCGCACCAGTTCTCGGGCGGCATGCGCCAGCGCGTCATGATCGCGATGGCCCTCGCGCTCGAACCCAAGCTGCTGATCGCCGACGAGCCGACCACGGCCCTCGACGTGACGATCCAGGCCCAGGTCCTCGAGCTCCTCGGGCGGCTCACGACGGAGGGGGGCACGGCGCTCATCCTGATCACCCACGACCTCGGGGTGGTCGCCGGGATGACCCAGCGGATCAACGTCATGTACGCCGGCTATATCGTCGAGACGGCCCCGACCGTGGACCTGTTCGCGCAGCCCTCGCACCCCTACACGGTGGGCCTGCTCCACTCGATCCCCAAGGTGACCGAGGCCGAGGACGAGGAGCTCATTCCCATCGAGGGACGACCCCCTGACATGCGCCAGACCCCCACCGGCTGCCCGTTTGCCTCGCGCTGCGCCTGGCGCCTTGAACAATGCTGGACCGACAACCCGACACTGGCGCCCCTCGTGGCTGGGACGCGACTGGTCACGACCGGACCGGAGGCCACGCACCGGATCGCGTGTCACAATCCGCCGACGCACGAGGAGGCGCTCGCGGGCCGCCCGAGGCGCGCCGGGTTCTCGCCGGCTCCGGCCCCGGCCGGCCGGATCGACGAGCTGGCGGCGGCTGCGGCGATGATCGAGGTCCCGGCGTGACCGGCCCCGCCGTGACCGGCCCCGCCGTGACCGGCCCCGCCGGATCGGGCGCCAGCGTAGCCCGCGCCGCCGGACCGGGCGCCTCCGGCGCCGGCACCGCCGCATCGGGTGCCCTGCTCAAGGTCGAGGGGCTCAAGGTCCACTTCCCGATCAAGGAAGGCATCATCTTCGAGCGCCACATCGGCGATGTACGGGCAGTTGACGGCGTCTCGTTCGAGCTTCGCCGCGGTGAGACCTTCGGACTCGTCGGGGAGTCCGGCTGCGGCAAGAGCACCACGGGCCGGGCCATCGTGCGGATCTACCGGCCCACCGCCGGCCGGGTCGAGTTCGACGGCGTCGACATCGCGACGCTCGAGGGCGACGCCCTCAAGGGCATGCGCCGCCGAGTCCAGATGATCTTCCAGGACCCGTATGCGTCGCTCGATCCCCGCATGACGGCCGGGTCGATCATCGCGGAGCCGCTCGATATCCACGGGATCGGGACCAAGGCGGAGCGCCAGGACCGGATCCGGGAGCTCCTGCCGTTGGTCGGCCTGAACGCCGAGTACGGCGTGCGCTATCCGCACGAGTTCTCGGGCGGGCAGCGGCAGCGCATCGGCGTGGCCCGGGCCCTGGCGCTGGATCCCGACCTGGTCGTCGCCGATGAGCCGATCAGCGCGCTCGACGTCTCCATCCAGGCGCAGATCCTGAACCTCCTCTCGCGACTCCAGGACCGCCTCGGCCTGACCTACCTGTTCATCGCCCACGACCTCGCGGTCGTGCGCCATATCAGCGACCGGATCGCGGTGATGTACCTCGGCCAGATCGTGGAGGTCGCGTCATCGCGGGAGCTGAACACGCAGCCCCTCCACCCGTATTCGGTGGCCCTGCTGTCCGCGGCGCCGATCCCGGATCCCGGCGTGGAGAAGCGCCGCCGGCGGATCATCCTCCACGGCGACGTGCCATCGCCGGCGGCGCCTCCGTCCGGCTGCCGGTTCCACACCCGCTGCTGGCTGCGCGAGCGCCTCGGCAACCCGGAGCGTTGCTCGGCCGAGGAGCCCGCCCTGCGCGAGCTGTCGTCGGGGCACACCGTTGCCTGCCACTTCGCCGAGGATGTCGCCGGGTCCGTGGAGCAGGGTCTCGTCACCGGACGGAATGTCCCGGTGGCTGCAGGCCCCGCCGGTGGGGCGTCGCCCGCCGCCGAGTAGACTCCGGTCATGGTCGAGACCCGGCGGATCGCCCTTGCCCAGATCGCTCCGCGCCTGGGAGCGCTCGATCAGAACCTCGGCCGTCATCACGAGCTGATCGACGCGGCGCGCGCTGCGGGCGCCGACCTCGTCGTCTTTCCCGAGCTCGGCCTCACCGGGTACCAGCTCCAGGACCTGGCAGCCGAGGTCGCGATGCGGTTGGACGACCCGCGCCTGGCGACCCTCGCCGGGAGGACGCGAGGGCTGTCGGCCGTCGTCTCGTTCGTCGAGGAATCGGCCGACCATCGCCTCTTTATCGCGGCGGCGCTGCTCGAGGACGGCGAACTGCGGCACATCCACCGGAAGCTCTTCCTACCGACCTATGGGCTTTTCGACGAGCGACGGTTCTTCGCCGCCGGGGATGTCCTTCGGGCCACGCCCTCACGCCTCGGGGTGGGTGTGGGCCTGGCCGTCTGCGAGGACTTCTGGCACCTGCCGGTGGCCGAGCTGCTCGCACTTGACGGCGCCCAGATCCTCATCAACGTGTCGTCGTCACCGGGCCGGGACCTCGCCGCCACGAACGAGGTCGGCCTCGGGACGGCGACGTCGTGGCGCACGATCATGCGGACGTTCGCCCAGCTCACGACCTCGTTCGTCGTATTCGTCAACCGAGTCGGCGTCGAGGAATCGATCTCGTTCTGGGGGGGATCCGAGGTGATCGGCCCGACCGGCGAGTTGGTGTTCGGGGCGCCGCTTTTCGACGAGGGCCTATTCGTTGGTGACATCGTCCTCGACGACATCCGGCGCGAGCGGATCGCGTTGCCGCTGCTGCGCGACGAGCGTCCCGAGCTGCTCGGGCGCGAGCTGGCACGGGTGATCGCCGAACGGGCGGGCCTCGCCCCCGATTCGACCGCCGAACCGGGCTCCCAGGACGGCCTCGACGTCGCGCCCGAGCTGCCCCCGGGTCGTCCGATCGGGTTCGCCTCGCCGCCGGATCCGCTGCGTCGAAGGCGCCGCGCCGCCGGCCCACGTTCGGTCAAGCCGGCGTGAGCCGCATGCCCGCCGCCGTCCGGGTTCGCGCCGATGGATCGCCCCTGTTCGACCTGCCGCCCGAGCTGTCGATCGACACCGACGTCGCGCGCCGAGTCATCGGGGAGTTCATCCGCGGCCAACTCCGGCAGGCCGGCTTCGAGCGGGCAGTGCTCGGGCTCTCGGGTGGGGTGGACTCCGGGCTCGTCGCCTTCCTCGTGGCGGAGGCCATCGGGCCCGAGCGCCTCCACTGCGTGCTGCTGCCGTACCGGACGTCCTCGCCGGCCTCGCGCTCGGATGCGGAGTCCGTCGTCGCCGTTCTGGGCTGCTCGAGCGAGCTCGTCAACGTCAGCCCGATGGTCGACGGCTACTTCGGCCCTGGAGGGGGGACGGATGCGGCCGGGCCCGGGGGAGCCGCCGTCGACGCGCTCAGGCGGGGCAACTTCACTGCCCGGATGCGGATGGCCGTCCTGTACGACCGGTCGGTGACGTGGGGCGGCCTCGTGGTCGGGACCGGCAACAAGACCGAGTCGCTGATCGGCTACACGACGCTCTTCGGCGACAGCGCGTGCGCCTTCAACCCGATCGGCGACCTGTACAAGAGCCAGGTCCGGCAGCTCGCCGCCGCGATCGGCGTGCCCGAACCGGTGATCACCAAGGCGCCGTCCGCCGACCTGTGGCCCGGCCAGACCGACGAGGGCGACGCGGGGTTCTCCTATCCGCAGCTCGACCGGCTCCTCTTCTGGCGGATCGACAAGCGCCGGTCCGTCGAGGAAGTCGTGGCAATGGGCTTCGATCCGGCGTTCGTCGCCCGGGTGGACCGGATGATTGCCGGGGCCGAGTTCAAGCGCCAGGTGCCGCCGATCGCGAAGCTCGGACCGCGAACGGCCGGCGTGGACTACCTGTACCCGCGGCGCCGCCCGGGCTCGACCCGCTCTTGACGTCACCGACGACGGGCGGAACGCTCTTTCTCGTCGCCACGCCGGTTGGGAATCTCGGCGACGTGACGCTGCGGGCGATCGACGTCCTCCGCGCCGTTCCACTCATCGCCGCGGAGGACACCCGGATCAGCCGGCGGCTCCTCGCTCGCCACGAAATCGCGACGAGGATGATCAGCTATCACGCCCGGAGCGGGCCCGGCCGCTTCGCCGAGCTGCTGGCACATCTGCGCTCGGGGTCCGACCTCGCCCTCGTGACGGACGCGGGCACGCCGGGGGTGAGCGACCCGGGCACCGAGCTGGCCGCGGCGTGGGCGGCCGAGGGCGGCCGCGTGGAGGCGATCCCCGGTGCGTCGAGCGTGCTCGCGGCGGTCGCAGGGTCGGCGATCGCCGGGCCGCGCTGGACGTTCGAGGGCTTCCTGCCGCGAGGCGGCACGGCCCGGCGCCAGCGCCTTGCCCGGCTGGCTGCCGACGAGCGCGGTGCTCTGATCTTCGAGGCGCCGGGGCGGCTTCGCGCCACGCTCTTGGACCTCGCGAAGGCGTGTGGCCCGGCACGGCCCGGCGCCGTCTGCCGCGAGCTCACCAAGCTCCACGAGCAGATCGTGCGGGGCTCCTTCGCGGACCTTGCGGTGCATGTCGCGAGCGGATCCGTGCCGGCGAAGGGCGAGGTCGTGATCGTCGTCGGCTGGGATCCGGCAGCTGCGGAGCGGAGTGATCGCGCGGGGCCGGGTACCGGCGCGGACGGCGATTCGGACGCGGAAGCCGCCGCACGGCGCGAGGTGGAGGCCCTCGTGGCCGGTGGACTGGGCCGGTCCGACGCGGCGCGGCGGGTCGCCGCCTCGAGTGGGATCCCGCGCCGTCGCCTCTACCGCCCACGCCCGGACGGCTAGGGTCGGGGCGTGGCGACCCGGCGGTGCCGGGGGAGGCCGGCGCCGCACGGATCGCGCGTGAACTCGAGTGGGATGCCTCCCGATCAGGCCGCGACGGCCTCGGGGATCGGGTCCTCGGCGGAGACGTCGTCGGTCGCGTTTGCCACCAGCCGCCCGGCCTGGGCCTCCAGGCCGTCGGCTGCCGACTCCGCCGCGTAGTCC
>Ga0334722_10005856_pt1 | contig 12300 bp, 11 predicted proteins | sample C3_bottom_MG_FD_207210 | JGI IMG/M metagenome (GOLD analysis project Ga0334722, IMG submission 207210) | Sediment microbial communities from Yellowstone Lake, YNP, Wyoming, USA - C3_bottom | ecosystem: Environmental > Aquatic > Freshwater > Lake > Sediment | place: USA: Wyoming | collected...
TGCGGCGGTATACCGAGTCGCTCTTGGCTCTCACGCATGGTTCATCGCCCCCTCCGGCACAGCAGGCGACGCCATCACGTTCACCCAAGCAATGACGCTGGACAATAGTGGGAATTTGGGCATTGGGACGAGTGGCCCAGCGTTCAGCCTTGATATTTCCGCTGTGGCCCCCCGCATTCGCCAAACCGCAACAACAGGTACGAACAGCAGCTTGATTCAATTGGTCAACACGGGTGGTACAGCATACGTTGGAATTGACAACAGTACTGGCGGCCTTAGTAGCGCCTACGCTCTAAACCTGTTCCAAGGCGGGGCATACCCTATTGTCTTTAGCACCTCGGGGATCAACCGGGCCACCATCGACGCCAGTGGGAATTTGCTGGTGGGGGTTACAAGCGCCAACGCAAACGGCGGGGTTTTACAACTCAAATCGGGCATTACCTTCCCAGCTACTGAGGTTGCTGCCAATGACGCCAACACGCTGGATGACTATGAGGAGGGGACTTGGACGGCAGTAATGCCAACAGAAGGCGGCACAAACTATACGCTCACAACGCAGACCTGTAGGTACACCAAAATTGGCAATACCGTTACGGTAAACGCAAACATCAACTATTCTGCGGCGGGTAGCGGAACAATCACCCGAGTTACCCTTCCTTTTACGCCGTTGCAGACGCCGATAGGAGTCATATTTACGGCCATTATCAATGGAACATCTGGCGTGAACTCTTATACAGACTTATCTTTGATACCCTACGTAAACAATGAGTTGCTGCTTCGTGTGAGTAATATCAACACTATCTTCTGGTCAGCCTCAAGTAGTTGGGGTTCCTCTGGTACGTTTACTTTTTCCGGAACATTCATCACTTCTACCTAATGGAGAAAATCATGGCTTTTGAAGAACGAGTTTTTATATCACAATTTTACATCCAACCAAATGGCGTCATCAATGTGCGCAAAACGACAGAGATCTTGAAGGATGGGGTTGTGATTTCACAGTCCTACTGGCGTTGCATCTTGAACCCCAACGACCCACAAGCATCCACGGTGCTAAATGAGGCGTACTACGCCGACATTGCCGCCTACGCTTGGAGCCAGCCATCGCCCCAACCCTACGTTCCCCCAACTAATGAGGCTTAAAATATGACTACCTTCAACTGGCAAATCGTACAAATGGAACGCCTCACCTCTGACGGCTTTGTTGTCACCGTGCATTACAACGTGAGTGCCACCGACGACACTTACCAAGCCAGCACCTACGGCACCACCAGCTACACTCAAACCCCCGGCGAGACGTACATCCCCTACGACGACCTGACGCAAGCCGTTGTGGTGGGCTGGGTGCAGGAAACCTTGGGCAAAGACACCGTGGAAGCCAGCCTGCAAGGCCAGATTGACGCGCTCAAGAACCCGGTGCAGGAATCCGGCCTGCCTTGGGCGGCATAAGTTAACGGGACGCTGCCACCCGCTCTTGGCAGCACATTGAAAGGAACACGAAATGGAAAACAAAAAGCCCCAAATCGTAACTATCGACGGAACTGAGTTCAACGCAAACACCTTCACCGAGAACCAGATTCTCCTGCTGAACCACACCATCGACTTGGATCGCAAGATCGGCTCGACGCAGTTTCAGTTGCAGCAACTCCAAGTGGGCAAGGACTCGTTCCTGAAACTACTCAAGGACGCGCTGGCGGCTGACACCGCTCAGGTGCAGGACGTTGAAGCCCTAGGCGGAACGGATTAATCATGAGCCTGCAAACCCAGAAGAAATGATATAAGGACAATCATGGAATACCAACAACTTCTTAATGTAATCCTTGGTGTTGCTATGTCTGTTGTTGGATGGTTTGCAAGAGAACTATGGGCAGCAGTTAAAGAACTTAAAGCTGACCTAGGTAAACTACGTGAAGACTTACCAAAGACTTACGTTGGTCGTGATGACTATCGTGAAGACATGCGTGATGTCAAAGCCATGCTAGATAAGATTCTTGACAAGCTCGACAACAAACAAGACAAGTAAATTGTTATGGACGGAACATACTATGGCAGACACTAACTTTATCCTAGGCACAGTCATTGAGGCTGATTGGCTTAACGATGTCAATGATCTTGTTTACACTGGCTCTGCTACAGACGTAACTGTCAATGGTGTAACAGTGGGTCTAGGTACTGGAGCAGTAGCAACAAACACGGTAGTAGGTCGTCATGCTCTTTTTGTAAACACTACTGGCTCATATAACTGTGGCTTTGGGTATAACTCATTGCAAGCTAATACTACTGGCTTAGGTAATGTTGGTGTAGGGTATGCAACCAATAGGTCTAATACCGCCAGCAGCTTCAACACGGCAATAGGATCATCTGCACTTCAAAACGGAACAGGTGAAAAGAATACCGCCATCGGTAACAACGCTGGTTCTGGTATGACAACCGGCTCCAAGAATGTGATCATCGGAGGTTATCCTGGAGCATTGGCTCCCATTTCTCAGACTGGTAGCAACTACGTAGTTCTAAGTGATGGTGATGGCAATGTGCGAGCCTATTGGAATAGTGCTGATGCAACATTTAATGGGGCTTTGCGAGTAGATACTCTGCGAGTAATTGATCTAATTGGAACTAATGCAGCAGCTACTACTCTTCCAAGTGCTACTACAATTACTCCTACAAAAGCTATTACGTTTGTTAGTGGTACTACTGCTGTAGTTACCATTACTGTTCCTATTAACTTTACGGGAGCTGGTGGTTCTGTCACTTTGATTCCTACAGGTACCTTTACTTGGACTGCTGCTGGAAACATTGCTCTTGCTGGTACAGCCGTTGTCAACAAAGCCTTGACAATGACCTACGACTCTGGAACTACTAAGTGGTATCCCAGCTACGTCTAAGATTGGAAATAAATTATGGCAGATACTTACTTCATAGATGGCACTACTCCGATAGTTGCATCATGGCTTAATGATGTAAACAACGTTGTGTATGGTGCGCCTATACAACAGGGTGTGACAATAGCTACGTCTGGTCAAACTGTATTTACAACTCCGTTCTACTTTGTTATTGGCTCTAACACTTTGAATGTGTACATCAACGGCCTTAAACAAGCTGTTAGCTACAGCTACACAGAGACTACTACTAACTCTATTACATTTAGTTCAAGTGTTCCCCTTGGTGCTCTTGTAGAGTTTGTGAGTTAAGCATGTCATATAAACCAAGATACGATTCTGGTTCTTGGAAAGTCATCTGTGACGAGTGTGGTCGTGAGTTTAAATCTCATGAGCTTCAGATGCGTTGGGATGGGCTCATGGTGTGCAGTGGGGATTGGGAGCCTAGACAGCCTCAAGACTTTGTACATGGTGTAGCAGATATACAAGCACCGCCTTATACTAGGTCAGAGTCAGCGGATACATTTGCACTTGTTTGTACCCCTATTACCTCTCAAGGTATGGCAGACTATGGCACAGCAGACTGTGCTGCTGCGGATATAAACAACCATGTGTTTCCAGAGTGTACGTTTGAGGGCAACAGTTGTGTTACTGACTATGCTATCTCTGGGTGTTCTGTAGCTGGTAATCCTTATCCGGGTGAGGCAGTAACTATCCCACCAGAACCACCCCTGACATACCACTACTGTAGTGCTAGGCACATAGTTGCAAGTGCAGGTTACGCTACAGCAGGTTGTGCTAGGGTCAGTGTTCTCTAAGATCAACTATTAAATATTGGATAAACAATGAGCAGCACCTACAGCGTTGATCGTGATCAAATTATTTCTCTAGCTCTTCGTAAGTTGGGAGTTCTTGAGATTGGGGATGTACCTAGCCCAGACACTATTGCTAATGCAGCAATGTCTTTGAATCTTTTGATTAAACAATTAAGTACAGAAGGTCTACGTCTGTGGAAAAACTCTGAACTTGTTATTCCACTTACCAGTGGTCAAACTAGCTACACCCTAGGTGGGTCTAGCTCTACGTTAATGTATGACACCCAAGCTCCTACGGTAGCTATTACTGATCGACCCTTAAAAGTTATTCAAGGCTTCTACCGTAATTTGCAGACTACTCCGTATATTGATACGCCAGTGATGGTTGTGTCTAAACAGGAGTACAACATCTTAGGCTCTAAGTACTCTACTGGTACAGCTAACACTATCTTCTATGATGTTAAGAAACTTAATGGCTTGTTGTATGTGTACTTAACACCTGATGCTAATGCTCAAACTAATATTCAACTGCACATTGTTGTTCAGCTTCCTTTGGATGATCTTGGTTCTGCTCTAGACGTACCTGACTTTCCTAACGAGTGGATGAATTGTTTAGTGTGGAATCTTGCAGATCAACTAGCTCTTGAGTACGGTGTACCCATGAACTCTCGACAAGAGATTGGTCAACGTGCTGGTGCTTACAAAGCTTTGTTGTCTGATTGGGATGTTGAGTCTTCTAGTACGTTCTTTAGCCCTGACTTCCGTTCTACTGGCAGCACTGCTTACAGGGGGTAAGCATGGCTACTGAACGTATACCCCTTACACAGCCCATTGAGAGCCGTAACGGCACCTTTGCTAAAGACTCCTACTCTGCTAACTGTGTGTTTGAAACACGGGATCAAAAACGAGAGTTTGTTAAGCGTCCGGGATTAACCTTTGCTGCACAAGTGTTACCCATTACACCCCCTGCTAGTACACCTAGCCAAGGACTAGCAAGCTTCAATGACAAACTTGTATCTGTTATTAATAACACGGTGTACCAAACTAGTCCAAGTACTTATGCCACAACTACGGTAGGTACTACTTCAGCATCTACTAGTCAAAGTTATTTTGTTAGAACCTTCTTAGATGCGTACCTGTTCTTGCACAACAAGATCAATGGGTATCTTTACAAGAAGTCTAACTCTTCCTTTGGTGCTATTACTAACGACAAGGTTGTAAGCATTAGCATTGACAACGAAGGTGTAAACTACAGTACAGGGATTACCCTAACCTTTTCTGCTGGTACTGTTGCAGCTACCCCAACTGTTACTGGTGGGTACATTACTTCTGTACTAGTTACTAACGCTGGTAGTGGACTAGGCTCTGCTCCTACTTGTACTATTGTTAAGCCTGCTACGGTAACTCCTACAGCTACAGGTGCTACAGGGTTCTTTACCATAGTAGTATCTAGTGCTACAGGTATTTACACTGGTATGGGTGTGACTGGGACAGGCATAGCTCCCAATGCTAAGGTAACTAACGTAGCTAGTACTACTGTAACTCTAGATACGATTAACACTGGGGCTGTGTCAGGCACTATTACTTTTGCTGACAATGGTTCTAGTGGTGTATTGACACCTAATCTTTGTTCGTTTCCCACTGGCCCTTATGTATCAGGTGCTGTGTTCCTAGACAATTACGTATTTATTGGTACAAGTCTTAACCGTATATATAACTCTAACTTAGGTGATCCTACGTCTTGGAGTGCTATAAACTATCTCACGTTTGAACAGACTACAGATACTCTAGTAGGCATTGTTAAGCACTTAAACTACCTTGTAGCTATGGGTAAGACTAGCTTGCAATTGTTTTACGACAATGCTAATGCTGTTGGTTCTCCTTTGTCTGTAGCACAAAGTTATACCTCTGAAGTAGGTTGTGCTAATGGAGACAGCATTGTTGCTAATAACAATACTGTGCTGTGGGTAGGTACTACTAAGACACACGGTCGAAGCGTATACCTTATGGATGGTGTTAGCCCTGTTAAAATCTCTACAGATAATATTGACAGACATCTAGAAGCAGATGACATGAGTAAAGTAACTGCTTACTGCTATAAGTTTAATGGCCACACTCTCTATGTACTAACCCTTCACAATACTAATCAAACCCTAGTGTTTGATCTGGATGAAAAGATGTGGTACCAATGGACACAGTACGCTATGGCATCTAATGACCAACCTAATCCCGGTACGTATGTAGAGTCTTACTTTCGTCCTAGCTTTTATGCTGAAGTACTTAGTGTGCCCTATGTGTTGGATGATGACACTGCTGATTTGTATTACTTCAATGTCAATGCGTATCAAGATAACGGACAACCTATCTATTGCCGTACAGTTACGGACATCATGGATAATGGTACTACCAAACGTAAATTCTACGGTAGGCTAGAGATTATTGGTGACAAGGTTGCAGGCACTATGCAGATACGCCATAGTGGTGATGACTACAACTCTTGGTCTAGCTACAGGTCTGTAGACCTTAATGCTTCCCGTTCACAGGTATACCTAAGTGGCTCTGATCGTCGTAGAGCTTGGGAATTCCTTTGTACTAGTAACGTACCACTTCGCCTAGATGCTGCTGAAATTGATTTCAGAATAGGTGAGATGGATCAAGAACAACAAGTTGGTGGTGGACGCTATAGGCGTTAATTAGGAGAACTATATGCCAGATGGAATGGGTGGTGGTGGAGAAGGTGCTGGTGGCGGTAGTCAAGGCATGGGTGGTCTCGATGGAGGCAATAATGGTAGAGGAGGTTACAGTGGTTTTGGCGGTGTGGGTACAGACCCCGGAGTAACTGGAACTAACCCACAAACAACTAACTATAGCGGCATAGGAAGCACTGTAGGTGGAGTACTAGGTGGGTTCTTTGGCCCTGTTGGTTCCATAGTTGGCAGACTAGCTGGGTCACTATTTAGTGGAACAAGCTCCGACATTAGTGGAAATCAAACTCAATTTAATATGGGTGGTGATATGGCAACAACCGGCAGTGGTGGTGGTTGGGGACAAGACATTAGCAGTGCTTTAAACATTGCTGGTGGTATCAATGCTCTTACTAGCGGAGGTGGTGGAGGTAGCTCTACTCCCGGTGATCCCTTTAGTCAATACCGTGCTGGATTAGCTGCTCAGTATGCAGGTGCTTTACAACCTGGTGGAGCTACTAACATTGAAGCTATGCCGGGATTCACTCAGTTTCAAACTGGTGTTATGCAACCTGCTATGCAAGCTTCTCAGAGGTCTGCTGCGGGGGCTGGACAACTGTACTCGGGGGGTGAATCTGCTGCTCTCCAAAAGATTGGACAACAAGGCTACTCGGGTTTTATGAACGACTATCTCAATCGTCTTTCTACAGGCTCTGGTGCTAGTGCTAATCCTTTGGGTGGAGCAGACCTTGCTGCTAGATTACAAGCCCAACAACAACAAGCTGTGATGCAAGGTATAGGTGCTTTTGGTCAAGGTATCAGTGGTATTAGTAACTTGTTTGGTGGTAAAAGCAACTACTCCGACTACTCTGATAGTTCAGTGCAAGCAGCATCGCAACAGATGCCTAGTTTAATTCCTACACAACAAGCACTTGACCCGTTACTTTGGGGGGAGGGTTAATACTATGGCTTACATGATGTCAGACATGGCTGCTGGTTCTACAGCAGCATTGCAAATGCAAAAGAACATGGCTGCTGCACCTTACGTGCAACAGGAGACTGCTGCGGCTGCGGAAGAAACACAGCTTAAGCTCCAACAAGATCGTCTTAAAGCCCAGTATGCTCCGCAAGAGATGGCTATTAAGATGCAACAAGACCAAGCTAATCTTAAAGCTAAAGAGCTTAATAATATTGTCACTGATTCAGGGATTGAATTAAACAAAGAAACAAAAAGTATTATTGCTAAATATGAAGCAGACCCTGGACATAAAAATCAAAGTGCAACAGACAAGGCACAGGGACTAGCAGCAGCATTAATGGGTACAGACCCAACTAGTGCTGAAAAAATGATGAAGGTGTCTTCTGATGCTGCATACAAACAAGCTTTAACAGATGCTAAAACAGCCGATGCAAACTTACGCACTATAGGTGGTGCGTATGCTTCTATTGCAGAAGCTAAGCCAGAACAAGTACAAGCTCTGTTAGAACGAATGTCACCTGAGCAACACAAAGCTATTGAAGCTCAGATACCCGGATTCTTTGATGAGCGTAATCCAGCTTTACAAAAGAGTCAACTTGAACACCTCATGCTTAATTCTAGTGGTCAAGCAGTTCAAGCAAAGATTCAGAGCAATGAAAGGATACATGCTGCTAACATTGCTTCTCACGAAAGAATTGCTGATGCTCGTATTCAAGGTCAATTGAATGCTCGTTCTATTGGTCTAGAGACTAAAGAAGAAGCTACTACACTTCGGTTGTATGATTCGTCTAAAGCAGAGATTGATCGCACATACCAGCGTAGACTTGATAGAGCTCAAAATAATATGGATGATCTACAAGCATCTGTAGATTTAAGTGCAGCCAAAAGTTGGTTTGGTACTCCAGATAAAACTCTAGTTGCAAAATTAGATGCTGCAACAACTGCTGTAAGGAAGTTGGATGAAGATCGAAACGCTCAAATTATGAGAGCTGCAAGACTGCTTCCTAGTGGCCCTATGAAAGAGTCTATCTTAAAAGAACTTATTTCAACTGCTACTCCAGATGCAACAGATGAGCCTAAAGTTGATCAGACTAAAGGTGCGGCACCCAATGCTAAAGTAGAAACTGTTCCTAATAAACCAGACGGTGCTTCTGTTGCTAAACCAGATGTTACTAGTAGCAAAGGTAAGGGAACTAAAGAGTCTCCATTAGCACCTCCATCAGACCCGTCTCAACTTGTGTCTGGACAGTACTACGATCTTCCCGGTAAGGGTGCTACGCTATACACAAAACCGGGTAGTGCTTCCGCACCTGTAGCTGCTGAAGCTTCTAAAGAAAGCCCCAAATTTAAACGTGATTATGCGGTGTATTACAAGGCTCAACAACAACTAGACAAGCTAGAAAAAGATGCACCGCCCAAAACAGTTAGTGTTAAAACTGGTGTTGGAGTAACCACTAAAGATGTTCCTAATCCTGAATACGAGTCTTGGTATAAAAAGAACCAAGCTAAAGTAGACGAACTTACGGCTCAAATTAAAGCTAACAAATAACTAGGACGACTAATGGCTTCTGATCCTTTTGCAGATTACTATGCTAGTAAGGGCAATGATGCCACTCCTCAACCCAAACCAAATGTAGCTGATCCTTTTTCTGAATACTATTCTCAAAAACAAACTCCGGAAAAAACTAGCGGTGTAGGAACTTTCTTTAGAGAAGGTGTTATGGCTACTCCTGCAACCATTGCAGGTATTGGTGCAGGTGAAATGGCTACGGCTGCTACTGCACCTTTCCTTGGCCCTGCTGCTCCTGTAGCTGGCCTTGTTGCTGGTGGTGCTGTTGGCTTTGGTGTGTCGTACCTTGGTGAGAAAGGTATGGATGAACTTGAGTCTATGGGGCCATTAGCCCAAAAGTTTATGAAGACTCTTGGAGTAGATCACGCTACTCGTGAAGCTGGACGTAAAGAACATGAGTACGCTGCTTTAGCAGGACAAATAGCTAGTGGTGGGCCATTCATGTCTACTGCTGCTAAAAACATTGGGCAACGTGCTGTTGGTGGAACCATTCAAGCTGGCGTGGGTTCTGGTACTCGTGCTGTCATGGGTGAAGAACAAGACCCAGTTAAGTCTGCTATGGAGTTTGGAGCTGGTTTTGCAGCACCCGGACAACTAAATAAATTGGGTAAAAAGATTCCCGGTGTAAGACCAGAGGCTGCACCAACTCCTAAACCTTCAGATATTCCAGATCGTCCTCCTGCTGATTCTTCTCCTGAAGTTTTAGCTGAACATGCTGCTAAGCTTGATGCCATCATAGCCAAACGTAAAGAAGACAAGGCTGCTAAAGCTCCTCTTGAACAAGCTGCCATGATAAACACCGAAACTGGTGAGCTTATTAAAATGGGGCCTAAGCATGACCCCGTTAAGAAGGCTGAACTTAAAAATGATCCTGCTTGGCAAGAAGGCTTCTTAGACACCAATGGTGCGTTTCATGAACGGGTAGCTGCTGTTGACCAAGCTAAACGTTCTGGTCAGATTCCTGAAGATCACGTACTTGAAAGTCCTCCCGGTGAACGTGGTGGTCTACACACTGGTGATATGCGTAAGGCAGGTGACGAACGCTTTAGACTCAAACCAGAGGAAGAGGTGACAGCCGCTGGTGTTTCTACGTCACCAAGTGTTCGTACTACAGAACCTGTTACTCGTAAAGAACACAAGACTGCTATTGATGATCTTCAAACAAAGATAACAGAGCTTCACAAAGAAGCTACTACTGCTATGGCAGAACAGAATGATGCTCGTGTTGTTGAGGCTGACAAACAAATAGCAGAACTAAAAGCACAACAAGATAAGCTTAAAACAGATATGCCTGCTGTTAAGTTTGCTGACATGTCTGCCCCTACTTGGAAAGAGTTGCATGACCATTTATGGGGTGCTAACAATATGGGTGAAGCCTTTGATCGCATATTAGCGGTTAAAGGTCTAGGTAGTTATGCTGAACGTTTGTTAATTAAAGGTCTTAATGAATCTGAGTTTGTTCGAAGTGCTGGCTTAAGCTTTACTAACAAACGCATTAAATACATTGACAAGCAGGGTGTTGAAAAACAAGATGCAGTTGGCTTATATACGGGTGGAGAACAACATCATGTAGAAATAGGTAAGGACATAAACCTAGCTGACTTTGCTCACGAAGGTATGCACGCTGGTACACAGCGTTTACTTATTGAAGAAAAGAGCACTGCTGCTATTCAAATGAAGGCTTTGTTTGATAAATACAAAGCTTCTCACGGTGATGCAAGCTACGGGTTTAATGACGTCCACGAGTTTGTTGCTGAAGCATTTACAAACAAAGAGTTTCAAAACCTGTTAAAAGCTATTCCTGTTGGACAACAACCTAAGAATGTTGCTAATAACGCATGGGGTACTTTTAAAGAAATAGTTCGTTTGGGTCTTGGTATTCCTGAAGGTGCTAGGACTGCTCTTGATGAAGTCATGGACAAGGGTGTGTCTATGATTAAGCATTCGGGAGGATTTACTAAACGTGCTGACAGAGACAGTCTAATGTCTCCTTCTGTATTTAAAGAAGGTTTGTCTAAAGAAGCTCCTGAAGTTGTAGAAGCTATAGACAAGGTTGATCCTCGGTCTATGCCTGACAAAGAGTCCATGTATGAACATGCAGCTAATATCCAAGAGAAGTTTGGTAAAGACCAAGCTCTTAAATTTGTAGAGGATTACAACAAGAGCCAAGCAGAGCGCTCTATTCCTGTTCCACACAACGAACAAGGGCTAGATGACGCACTACATAAAGTAGCTACCTTTGAAACTAAGGATAGGTCTGAACTAACTACTTGGTACAAAAAAGCAACAGAATCTGGTGTAACTAAAAAACAGTTGGAAGACTGGTTCTTGATGCGTGAGCGTGGTGAAGAGCTTCCTCCTGAAGCTAAAGCTTTGCATGAAGCTGGTGATAAAGAGTTGGCTGCTTTGGTTAAAAAGATTAAGGCTATGGGTGGTGATATTGGAGATGAGTTTCTTACTGGTCAATCTCGTGTCCGTGTCTTTGGTGGTGTTACTAATAACTGGCGTGAGATGCTTAGGGAGTTTTTTGCTAACAAGACTCCTATGGGTGAGAAGATGGCTGACCAAGCTAACTCAGCTATGGAACGAAGTGTGTTTGGTTTAAAGACTTGGACTGGGGATAAAGATGTTAAGGGGGCAGTTTTAAAAGATACAAATCGTGTTATTGAGTTGCATAAGCACCCAGAGGACACCCTATATTCTTATCAAGACGAAAAAGGCAATTGGAAAAAAGTTCAAGTAAAACAAGGTACTTCAATTTGGGAATGGAAAGATGGTAAGAAGACCATGATTGGTCATTCTAAAGACTTAGAATTAAAACGAGGTAGCTCTATTGAGCTAAAAGTACCCGATGAAAAATCAACTGGTTTAGAGTTCGGTGCTGAAAAACGCGTTATTAAAAGCCAAGCAGTTGTTGCTGATGGCAAAGTACCTGACATTGAAAAGCACGCTCCCTATAGGTACTTAAAAGACTCTCTTGCTTCTCAAGCTGTTGCTTTGATGGGCTTGCGTAAGATGTCTCGTGACTTGGAATTGATGAACAATCTTACTAAGTCTGATTTGTTTAAAGCTGTTGGTCATGCTCCTGATGCTCCCCTTAAAGACTTGCCTAAAGGCTGGAAAATACCTGACAACATTGACAAGATACCCCAGTTAAGAGGCTGGCATTTTGATCCTAAGACCGCAGCAATCATTGAAGATTTTGCTAAGGTTTGGGACAACACTATGTGGATGAAGCTAAGCAATCAGATTGTTAAAAACATGATGCTTAACCCTATCCCCCACATGTTCAATGAGGTAATGCACTTGTGGAATGCTCGTGGTTTTACTGGTTGGTTGCCCGGTACGGGTGGTCTGTCCCGTCTTAAAGAAACTG
>Ga0334722_10005857_pt1 | contig 12299 bp, 10 predicted proteins | sample C3_bottom_MG_FD_207210 | JGI IMG/M metagenome (GOLD analysis project Ga0334722, IMG submission 207210) | Sediment microbial communities from Yellowstone Lake, YNP, Wyoming, USA - C3_bottom | ecosystem: Environmental > Aquatic > Freshwater > Lake > Sediment | place: USA: Wyoming | collected...
ATCTCCTTCGCTGATCGCTTCCACGGGGCACTCATCCTGGCAAGAACCGCAAGCGATGCACTCATCTGTAATCACGTAAGCCATCTTATCTCTCCTTTTTTTTGTATTTTAACCAACCTGCCTCAGTCTGCAAATCAGCTATATAGAAACAACTTCCTTTACCTGGGGGACTTCCTTCTTCAAATGCTTCTCAATCCCCATCTTCAGGGTCATTTGAGACATCGGGCAACCCCCGCAGGCACCCAGCAGCTTGACCTTCACTACGCCGTCTTCACTGATATCAATCAGTTCCACATCTCCTCCGTCCATCTGCAGGTTGGGCCTGATCTGATCAATCGCTTTTTGCACTGCTTCCTTCATAAAATCACCTCCGTCTTATAAAGACTTTCACGTTCTTCCATCAGCGGGGCATAACCCTGAACATTTGCCTTACCACATCCTTGGCTACACCACTCAGTTCCGGTTTAATGAACACATAGTTCTGAGTCAGGTCATGCCCGGCTTTCCATAGCACCGCCCCGGTGGCAGCATTAATCAGTTTCATACCCAAGCCAACCTTGGCCACATTCTTGTCTGCCTCTTTAGTGTAATACCAGTGGTCCACTTTAATCAATAAAAAAGCATCGACCCCGGCCAGCTCACCTATCTTTTTACTCAGGTCGCTGTCGGAAAAATTTACTGCTTTAAGTTTGTCCAAGTAAACAGCTGTAGCCTTGCGCAATGGCTCATTTTCCTGCAGCAGGCGCTGCATCTGCTCATAGGATACAACACTCTTAAATTGCTTGGTTTCTCCCAATTCGCCGGCAATAATCCGGTCCAGCGTTTCCCTTGATTCTTCAAAACCCACCACATCCAAAACCAGCAGAGCTACCGTCTGCGGGTGGAAGCCCTCAGCCTCAGGAGCGGTCTGGGAAAAGCGGATGCTGCTGCAGCTGCAAAGCAGGAAAATCAGCAGAAGGCTCAGAGAAAAAAAACACTGTTTAGGTATTGCCAAAATATCTCCCGCCAATCTTTCCAAGGTCAGGCACGATGCCAAGCACGAAAAACTGTAAGCCAAAGCATGGAACTCACCCCCGCAAGAATGTAGTTGGTTTCTAAAAGTCCCCACACCTCCATGCTGGAAAGTGCCGCCCTTCTATCACAAAGTTTAAAACATATCAACACATAAAATAGACAAATAATCAGCACTATACTTACCGATGACGACCATCCGGCGGGGTAAGCCACCGCCAGCAGCAGCAATAATAACATCCAGATAATCTTCAACATCCGCTGCGATATTTGACTGCCCAGGACAACGGGAATTGTTTCCCGGCCCAGCAAACGGTCGTTTTGCATATCGATGATATCCGATAAAACGGACCGGATAAAGACCAGAGCAAAAGTAAAAACAAAGGCCACCGCCAAGCCGGCGCTGAGAGAGAACCCCTCACCGACAACGGGCAGCACGACGGTCACCATCGCCCAGGCCAGGGCCATGGAGATGTTCTTTGAACCCGGCAACTCTTTCAAGCTCCGGAATCGCCATCGGGATGGCAAAAAATGGGCATTATACAGGACACCGGACAGGGAAATGGCAAAAAGCAGGAAAAATGACTGCGTCCCCTGGACCAGGGCCAATAACAGGGCAGCCAGTAATGTCGTCACCGCCAGAAAAATATAGAGGGACTCGTGTTGGAGATATTTTTCTTCCCGGAAAGAACCGATGATATTTGTTTTCTGATCCGTGAATCTATTGAGAACATGCATCGCATACACGTAGAGGGCGGCTATCAAAAAATTGATGAACCTCACCTCCAGCTTCTGCAGAATGGCGCCGGCGAGATACAGTCCTCCCGCTCCCAGCGCCGAGTAGATGTCTGCCCGCACTAAAAACAGCCAGAAATGAAAGAGACTTCTTGATTTTTTTCCCCACTGGGCCTGCATACGGGTAATGTCGTTCACTACCCGATCAATGATCCAATTCGGCGTCGAAGCCCCTGCCGAGACTCCGATATTGCGATAGTGGCCCAAGGGCTGACCTTTCAAACCCTCCGCCGTCTCAACATAAAAAGTCGGTTTGCCTTGATGCTCCGCTATCTCGGCCAGCCGTCTTGTATTGGCGCTGTTGGCGCCCCCGACAATGATCATGGCATCCATCCGGGAAGCCAGGTCTTTAACCTCCCCCTGCCTCCTTTCCGTGGAGTCGCAGATGGTGTCAAAAACCAGTGCCTGGGGAGATTTTTCTTTGATAAGGCGCGTTAATTCCCCATAGAGATCCCGATCCTGCGTTGTCTGGGCGACGATGCCCAACCGCTCAAAAGAAGGCAGGCGCTCCGCTTCCGCCTTCGAGCCTACCACCAGCCCCCGACCAGCGCTGAAGCCGAGCAATGCGTTTACCTCGGGATGACCCGCGTCGCCTACAATAACGATCGTATAACCGCGGGCCACATACTTCTTGATAATGGCCTGGACGCGGGCCACCTTTGGGCAGGTGGCGTCCACAATCCTGAGGCCTTTCGCCTTGATCTTGCGCCTTTCCTCGGGAGATATTCCATGAGTTCGGATTACCAGCGTTGTATCCCCGCCGGACGGGATTTCCTCGAGGCTGTGGACCGGCAGGATGCCCCTCTTTTCGAGCAGCGCAACCGTTTGAGGATTATGAATCAGGGGACCGTAGGTATAGATAGTCCCCGGAGTGATCTGCCGGGCCTTATCCAGAACCAGATCCACCGCCCGCCGGACCCCCATACAAAAGCCAGCCGTTTCCGCCAGTTTCACTCCCATTCTATTCGTTCCTTTTTTGGGGACAGCCACTAAGAATCAGTGGCTGAATAAAATTGTTCTACTATCGGGTTTTTATTTCTACAAACTTTCGGTCCTCTGGCAACATGTGCGGCGCGACTACATTATATCTGCATCCATTAATTATTTTCTATCCAACTCTTTCCTCACAGCGATCCCGAGCTTTTCTTTGATATAGGGTTTTCTCACGTAAGCACCAGCACCAAGTTCTCGGGCGGCTCGTATCCGATCGGATTCCGAAAACCCGCTTACGATGATCGCCTTCTGCTTGGGCCGAATCTCAAGTACGCTCTTGTAGGTATCCAGTCCGTCCATCCCTGGGTCCATAATCATGTCCAAAACCATGAGATCAACCTCATCATGTTCCTTGAAGTAGGCCACGGCGTCTTCACCGCCGGAAACACTCGCAACACTGTAATTCAGCGTTGCGAGCAGAGTTGACGCCAGATCGCGCTGTTCTTTGACATCATCCACGATAAGAATTGATTCACCTTTGCCCCTGTATTCGGAAGGTTGTACAGCAGCCGTTTCAGTTGTAATCTCTTCCCTAGTCACGGGGAAGTAGAGACTAAAGGTGCTTCCCTTGCCTACATCACTCTGCACGTTGATATAGCCGTTATGATCCTTTGCCGTTCCCCAGACCACTGCCAGCCCCAAGCCTGTTCCGCTCCGCCCCATGATCTTCTTGGTATAAAAGGGTTCAAAGATACGTTTCAGATCGTTAGCTGATATGCCTTCGCCCGTATCGGCCACAGAAAGAACAACATAATCTCCTTCCCTGATCTGGTCGTACCCCTGAATCGGCTTATCCAGATACTGGTTGGTTGTCCTGATGGTAATGGTGCCACCCTTCGGCATGGCCTCGCCAGCATTGGAAATCAGATTATAGAGCGTCTTGCCAAGATGCAAGGAAGAACCGGAGATGTTTAAAAGGTCAGTTTCCAAATCGATGATGATCTTTACCGAGGGATGGTGGCTGGATAAATTTGCAAACTCCGGTGACTCTTGGCAAGCAGCAATGATTTTGTTCAGGTTGAGGATGCTTCTACCCTGAACTCCTCTTCTGGCCAAGGTCAGCAGATCTTCAACTATAGCGGCTGCCTTCAAACCTCCGTTCATAACATTTTCCATACCGTGTCTTAAGGGGCTCGACTTATCCACACTATCAAGGAGTATCTCAGAAAAGCCTACAATAACGCCCAAGACATTGTTGAGATCATGGGCGACGCCACCGGCCAGGGTGCCTAGGGCTTCCATCTTTTCAGAGCGTTGCAGGCGCTCCTGCAGATTTCGATTCTCCTCCTGAATCCGCTTTTGGTCAGTAATGTCCTGGATAGTACCGATCAGGGAAATAACATTGCCCCTGTTGTCAAAACTAACTTCGCCTAAACCATTAACCCACCGAATCTCGCCATCTGATTTACGTTTAATTCTGTATTCTCTGTCGAACGGTTTACGCTTTGCAATGACCTCTTCTCTTAAATACCGGTCCATCATTTCCCTGTCATCGGGATGTACTATTTCCAACCAACCTTGGACACACCGGTCATAGTTCTTGTCAATGCCGAAAATCTGGTCAAGAATTTCTGACGATTTCCAGAAACCGGTTGTGAAATCGGTTTCGTAAGAACCGATAAATGCAGCACGTTGCGATTCCTTAAAAAAATATTCACTCTCCCGCAGCGCCTCCTCGGCCTTCTGACGCGCGGATAAGTATTTTTGCGCCCATTGCTGGGCAAGGTAAAGCCCGAGTATCCCAATCACCAATATCCATCCATAGATGAACATATGAAGGCGCAGCTGCGACCACAGAGCCTTGTGGAACGGACTCCAGGGGAGAGAAACGCTGATTCCTCCCCGGATGTCGCCCACTTTGTAGCCCTGCACTGCATGGCATCTCAAACATCCGGACCCTGTGATGAGCGGACGCATCAGGCGTAAATAGGATTCCTTTCCAAGAGGCTCAATAGATGATACTTCTTTCTGGCCTTTTTCAAATAATTGTAAAGCTCTTGTCTCCCACTCGTCCGGAGAATTTTCCGGCCTGATGGGATTCAGGCTCGTAATGTGGCCAAGCGCACCAAAATCTTTCTTCTCAAGTTCATAGATTTGCCTTGTCATATAGGCGGGATTCATCAAGGTCAGTTTCTTGCCGGACGGAGTACTGATGTCTCTTTCTGGAATATGCGCAAGATAAGGGTTGGGAGGAGTTTGGGGCGTAACTGGAACATATACTCCGCCGTGCATGGTGGCCCATTGCCGAAAGACCAAGTCCTTGTCGTAACTTTCACGGACCGTTGATAGCGCGGTTTGAAGCACGGAAGAGTAAGATTCCCGGTAGTCCCATCCGGCTAACGCTAAAAGCATCATAGACCAGACAAAGGCCAGACTTAAAAAAAAGCGGTAGAGCCGGGGGGTGGAGGCTTCCTTGCTACTCGTATTCATGGTGGATACTCCAGCAAAAAGGAATCAGGAAGTAGCAGCTATAAATTAAAACAACCATACCGGAGCTGCCTGGTTGAGCCGACTGGTATCAAAGGAAATGAACAGTTAGGTAAGCCTATATTTCATACATTGCTATATTTTCAAGAAATATTTTCAACTGCTTGGTAAGATTGTTTACAGATAAAGTGGGGATGTCGGTTTGTTTGCTTCAACATGATTAGGGCGTTGATAAGCCGTTTCCGCCAGTTTCACGGCCTTCTATCGCTCCCCGGGAACGTTGCGGGCATAAAGAAAGAACTCCTTATTGCCGGCCGGCCCGGCCAGCGGCGACTCACAAACGCCGGCCACATCCAGATGATTTGCCCGGCAGAAGCGAGTCATTTCTTCAATTACCCGACCATGCAGGCCGGGATCCTTCACCACCCCGCGCTTGCCCACCTCGCCTTTGCCTACCTCAAATTGTGGCTTGATCAACGCCAGCAGAACAGCATCGGCCGCGATAAGTTTCACCACGGCGGGAATAACGAGTTTCAGAGAAATAAAGGAGGCATCGATCGTGGCCAGATCAATATTTTCCCTGATGCCGTCTCCCGCAAAGTAGCGGACGTTGGTCCGCTCGATGGGCACTACCCGGGGATCGTCTCTGAGTTTCCAGGCCAGTTGCCCGTAACCCACATCCAACGCGTAGACCTTGGCCGCCCCCTCCTGCAGCAGGCAATCCGTAAATCCGCCAGTGGAAGCTCCTACGTCCAGAGCGACCAGATTGCGCACATCGATGCGGAAACTATCCAAGGCGCCTTTCAGCTTGAGCCCTCCCCTGCTTACATAGGGAAGATCGGCCCCTCGGAGCCGGATTTCCGCATCCAAAGATACGAGAGCACCGGCCTTATCCACAACATTTTCTTTCACCAACACGCCGCCGGCCATGATCAGCGCTCGCGCCCGCGCCTCGCTCGGCGCCATCCCTCTTTCAACCAGCAAGCTGTCCAGCCTGACTTTGCTATTCATCATGCATCATCTGCCGGACGGCAGAGCATATCCCCTCTTCGTCAATACCACTCATGCTGCGTAATTCACGCTGGGTCGCATGCTCGATAAAGCCATCCCGGATTCCCAATCGCTTTACCTGTACGTTACGGATACCGCGGCTTTCGAAAAGTTCCAGCACGGCACTGCCGAATCCCCCCATGAGCACATTTTCTTCCACCGTGAGGACCCGTGACAGCGAAAGGGCGGTGTCGCAGAGCAGTTTCTCATCGAGAGGTTTTATAAAGCGGGCATTGACGACCGTAATGCTGATGCCTTCTTTGAGAAGCGCTGCCGCTGCCCGCAGGGCCGGATAGACGCAGACCCCGATCGCAAAAATTGCCAGGTCGGAACCGGTTGATAAAACTTCGCCTTCCCCTAATCTCAATACTTGAGGCGTCTCATCTATAGTTACACCGATGCCATGACCGCGGGGATAGCGAACGGACGCCGGGTATCCACACTGCACGGCCGTTTTGAGCATGTGCTGGAGTTCATTTTCATCCTTGGGCGCCATGACGACGATATTGGGAATGGACCGCAAGAAAGCATAATCGAAGATCCCGTGATGAGTGCAACCATCTTCACCAACCAAGCCTCCCCGGTCCAGGGCAAATACAACGGGCAGTTTTTGCAGGCAGACGTCATGGATTATCTGGTCGTAGGACCTTTGCAGAAAAGTGGAATAGATGGCCACAACCGGAATCAAGGATTGGGTGGCCAGACCGGCGGCGAAGGTCACCGCGTGTTGTTCCGCAATTCCCACGTCAAAGAATCGCTGGGGGAATTTTTTGGCGAATTGGTCTAAACCCGTACCTTCGCACATAGCCGCCGTAATGGCCACAATCCGATGATCTTCATTGGCCAGTTTGACCATCGTTTCGCCAAATACCTTGGTATAGGAAGGCGGGACGGGGATAGTACGGTCGGTAAGATCCTCCCCCGTCTCGATATGGAACGGCGCGATGCCGTGAAAGCGCAGGGGATCATTTTCGGAATATTGATAGCCTTTCCCCTTTTTGGTGATCACGTGCACGAGGACCGGACCCTGCAAATACTTGACGTTTTCCAGGTTTTTTATCAGGTGGTCCAGACGGTGTCCTTCCAGGGGGCCAACATAGGTAAATCCCAGCTCCTCAAAGAGGACCCCCGGGACTACGAAGGCCTTCAAGGACTCCTCCATTTGCCGCGTGAATCTGAACATGGGCTCACCGATCGCGGGGATGGATTTAAGAAAATTTTTAAACTCCGATTTCAACTTCGTGACCGTATGCCCGGTCATGATGCGGTTAAGATAGGAAGACAGGGCACCGACATTGGGTGAAATGGAAAGTTCATTATCATTCAGAACGATGATCAAGTCTTTTTTGCGATCCCCGACCCAATTCAGTCCTTCAAAGGCCATCCCCGCCGACATCGAGCCATCGCCAATAACGACCACGGTCTTGAAGTCGCTGCCGTTCAGATGGCCGGCCTCCGCAATGCCGGCCGCCGCCGAGATGGAAGTGCCGCTGTGCCCCACGTTGAAGACATCGTAGACACTCTCTTCCCGTTTGGGAAATCCACTCAGGCCCCCTTTCTGACGGAGGGTGTCAAATTTTTCCTTTCTGCCGGTCAGGATCTTATGGGAATAGGTCTGATGACCCACATCCCATATCAGCTTATCCTGCGGCGTATTAAAGACGTAGTGCAGAGCCATAGTCAGCTCCACTGCTCCGAGCGACGATGCCAAATGGCCACCCCGCCGGGCCACCGTTTCAATAATCATACTCCTGATTTCAACAGCCAGGGCATTTAATTCCGTCAGAGTCAAGTGTTTGATATCATCTGGATAATCTACATGTTGCAATACTTTTGTCTCGTTTACCAAGGGTGCTTTTTTCATGTTATGTTTTTCTCTCTATTATATGCCTGGCCAGCATCCGCAACGGCTCGGTGCGCCGGTCAAATCCCGATAGCGCATGCAAAGCCTGTTCTGCCAGAGCGCAGGCTTTTTCCCGTGACATTTCCACCCCGAAAAGTGAAGGAAAGGTAATCTTTCCCCGGGAAGCATCGCTACCGGTGCTCTTTCCGGTCGTGGATTTGTCGCCTTCCACATTGAGAATATCGTCGACGATTTGAAACATCAGACCGATGTTGTGCCCGTAGAGGGAAAGAGCAGCTAGCGCCTCACTACCGGCACCAGCCAATAAGGCGCCCGCCCTGATCGAGGCCACGATCATCGCCCCCGTTTTGTGGGTATGAATGTAATACAGCGAAGTTTCGTCCACAGTCATTCCCTCTGACCGCACGTCAACTACCTGTCCCCCGATCATGCCGAAACAACCCGCAGCCATCGCGATCTCATGAATCACTGCCAGGGTTCTTTCCGGAGGAATCCCGACCAGCAGTTTTCTGTTGGACAAGAGGCAAAAGGCCTCCGTCAAAAGGCCATCTCCGGCCAGAATGGCAATATCCTCGCCAAAGGCCTTGTGACTGGTAGGTATGCCCCGGCGGCAATCATCATCGTCCATCGCGGGCAGATCATCGTGAATGAGGGAATAGGTATGGATCATCTCCAGAGCACAGGCTACGGGTAAAACGGATTCCTGGAGACTTTCCGCCCCCAGAGCTTCCAGCGTGGCTAGACACAGGACCGGCCGGATCCGTTTGCCGCCCGACAAAAGGCTATACCTCATCGCTTGAAAAATTAAGGGCGGGTAATTCTCTGGCCCTGGCAGGTATTGTTCCAAGGCAGCATCAATTGCCTGTTTTTTTATTTTCAGATAATCTTCCAGGCAAAAGGAAACCTCAGTCTTCACGTTCTTCTCCAGCAAAAGGTTTTATAGCCACCGCATCATCTTCCCTGAGAAGAATATCCACCCGCCGTTCCGCCTCGTCCAGCCTTTCCGTACAGAGACGGGAGAGTCGGATGCCTTCTTCAAAGGCCTTCAGAGACTCTTCCAGCCCCATATCCCCACCCTCCATCTTTCTCAAAAGATCTTCCAATTTCCTTAGCGTATCTTCAAATTTTTCTTTGGCCATTCATCCTCACTCCTATAGATTGCCGTCACCTGCGCCTGGAAGCCACCCTCCGCCAGTGTAATGTCCACATCGGCACCCACCGTCAGCAAGTGCGTATCCTTTAAAAGCATGCCTCCCGGCAATAACTTGACAATACCGTAACCTCTTCTTAAAACCGCCAAGGGACTCAAGGTATCCAAGGCGATCAAGCCGTCCCCCAGGCGCTTCTTCCGTTCCGCCATGATTGCCGTAACCGCAGCGACGATATCTTTGCGCAAGCTGGCCAGGATACTCCGTGTTTTACCGATCCGCTCCAAGGGACTTGAATGGCGCAGGCGCAAAGACTCTCTATCCAGCTGTTGCCGTTGCCGTGCCAGAGCCTGATTCATAACCAACTGCATCCGGTTGAGAGCAGCATCGACGGTCAAGCGCAGGTCCCCGATCATTCTGTGGGGAGCAGGCAAACGTTGGGCGAGGTAAAATGCCTTTTCCCGGCAGCGTTCCATCAGGCGCAGCTGGTGCGTAATTATCCTCAATCGCATGGCCTTAACTGAGGCAATGAGATCAATCTGCACCGGGACAACCAGCTCCGCAGCCGCCGAGGGAGTAGGTGCACGCAGGTCGGCGACGAAATCAGCAATCGTAAAATCCGTTTCGTGACCGACGGCGGAGACAATCGGAATCCGGGCCTGGAAAATAGCCCGGGCGACCCCTTCGCTGTTGAAAGCGGCCAGGTCTTCCAGGGAACCGCCGCCGCGTGCTAAAATGATCACCTCACTATCGCCATAGGCATGCAAATCGGCAATGGCCCGGATGATTTCACCAGCGGCCTCGCTTCCCTGCACCCGCACCGGGGCAATCAGGATATTCACCGCAGGGAAGCGGCGACGGGTAACATTCAAGATGTCTCGGATCACAGCACCCGTGGACGAGGTGACAATCCCGATCTGTCGGGGCAGCATGGGCAGCGGTTGTTTGTGTGCGGAGGCAAACAGTCCCTCTGCCTGCAAGCGCGCCTTCAACTGCTCAAAAGCCTTCTGGAGTGCGCCTACTCCCAATGGCTCTATGTTGTCGATCAGCAGCTGATAATCGCCCCGAGGCTGATAAACGCTCAACCTGGCGCGGCAGACTATCTTCATCCCATTTTCCAGCTCAAACAACGACCCTGACCGCTGGAACGGCCGGGTGCCGATGGCGGATCGGAATATCACCGCCCGGATTTGGCTGTTTTCGTCTTTGAGGGTAAAGTACAGATGACCGGACGCAGGCCGGCTCAGGTTGGATATTTCTCCCTCTACCCAGAAAACGTCAAAGCTTTCTTCCAGAAGATGTTTGATCTGGCCGTTTAATTCTGTAACAGAAAAAACTTTTTTCATAAAGGCTTCATGGCGTTAATCTTCATAACAGTATGAAGGCAGTGAATAGCACAGCATGCGGCCACTGGTTCAATGGATACCCATGCCTTTCACCATGAGCCGCATGACCGCCTGGATATCTGCTTTACAATCGGGCAAGAAAATTGCGTTTGACCTATAGCAAGTGCCATATTAATTATCAAGGTGAATGATCATCCCTGGTGATTCCATCCATTTCTCTTGTGTCAAAAAGTGCCGGATAACAACTAAAAATAATAACTTGACATAACTTGCGCAATGATGGTTATATTATAGCCATGTGAAATTATCCATCAGTTTCACGAATATTGCGCCGAGCAACGATGGCGTCAATTTGGCTTATCTTTGAGAGCGGATATTATTTTGCAAAATCATACAGAAGGAGCCTATTATGAGTTTCAATGAAATTTGGGATCTGCTTATCGGTACGCTTCAAACTACTGGCCTCCCCATGCTCTTCGCGGCTTTGGGATGGAAGTATGTGGTGATGTGGGTAATCGGTTGTGCTTTTCTCTATTTGGCCATTGCCAAAGGCTTTGAGCCGCTTCTTTTGCTGCCGATCGGTTTCGGAATCTTTCTGGTAAACTTTCCCAATACCCCCTTGATGGGGTATAACGACGCAGGCGTTCCGCATCTGCTGCAATTCTTTTACAAATACGGCATTTTGTGGGAAGTGATCCCCTGTTTGATTTTTCTCGGCCTCGGGGCCATGACCGACTTTGAGCCGCTTATTGCCAACCCGAAGATGCTCCTTATCGGCGCCGGGGCTCAACTCGGTGTCTTTGTTACCTTTACCGGTACGATTCTGCTGGGGTTCACCATAAAAGAAGCCGCATCGGTAGGCATCATCGGCGGCGCCGACGGCCCGACCACCATTTACCTGACGGCCAAACTCGCACCGCACCTCCTGAGCGCCAACACCCTTGCTGCCTACTCATATATGGCCATGGTCCCTCTGATTCAGCCGCCCATTATGAAATTGATGACCAGCGATAAAGAACGGGTTATTAAAATGCGGGTACTGAGAAAGGTTTCCCCGACGGAAAAAGTTCTTTTTCCCATCGTCTGTTCAGCCATCATTGCCCTGCTCGTACCGGCCGTCATGCCCCTCATGGGGATGCTCATGTTCGGCAACCTGATGCGGGTGAGCGGCGTGGTGAAGCGCCTGGTAGACACGGCATCCAACTCCTTAATGGACATCGTGACGATCTTCCTCGGTCTCAGCGTCGGCGCCTCGATGAAGGGAGAAGTTTTCCTGACCTACAAACCGTTGGTTGTTTTTGCCCTCGGTCTGCTGGACTTTGCCGTGTGTACCGCCGGCGGCATTTTGACCGTGAAAGTCCTCAACCTTTTCGTCAAGGACAAAATCAATCCGCTGATCGGCAATTCCGGTGTTTCCGCGATTCCGATGGCGCCGAGGACTTCCCAGATGATCGGACAACTGTATGACAAAAAGAATTACCTGCTCATGCACGCGATGGCCGCCTGTCTTGCCGGCTCCATTGGTTCACCGGCTGCGGCAGGCATGCTTTTGTCCATGTTTGAATAACGGAAGGAGATGAAAACATGAAGACAAAAAGATTACGCGATGCGGTGCTCTCCAGTTTAGTGATCGTCGGTTTGATGATCGGCCTGGTTTTTTCGCCA
>Ga0334722_10005859_pt1 | contig 12299 bp, 5 predicted proteins | sample C3_bottom_MG_FD_207210 | JGI IMG/M metagenome (GOLD analysis project Ga0334722, IMG submission 207210) | Sediment microbial communities from Yellowstone Lake, YNP, Wyoming, USA - C3_bottom | ecosystem: Environmental > Aquatic > Freshwater > Lake > Sediment | place: USA: Wyoming | collected...
GCCTTGCCGTCCGGGCCGAGGATCTCGCCGGTCCAGAGCTCCTCCGCGCTCCCGTCCTGGGAGATGGTGACGCGGGCCTGGGCCGCCGCGCCCGCGGGATTGAAGGCCGTCCGGTCGGCCTTCACCGTGGCCGCGGGGGCGGTGAGGTCGAGGATGAAGGGGGGCGAGAGAATCGAGGGACTGAACCCGTTCAGGTAGGTCGCGGTAAGTCGGGCCTGGTAGCTGCCTTCGGGAAGGATCTTTCTTCCGGAGTCCCTGCCGTCGAAGGCCCAGAGCTCGGGCACCGCGGCGGGATCCTTCGAGCCGAGGGAGGCCAGCTCCTGTCTGTCCCGGTCGAGGACGCTCAGCTTCCAGCCGACGAGACCCGTGCGCACGGGCACCGAGGGTCGGATGCCGAGGCTGTCTCCGACGCCGTCGCCGTTCGGGCTGAAGGCCGGCTCGTCGATGGTGAGACCGACCGGAGGTTGCTGGGTGTTGACGACGATGTTGTCGAGCCGCTTCGAGAAGGAATTGCCGGCCCGGTCGGTCGCGGCGAGGACGAGGGAATAGACGCCATCGGGGACAATGGTGCCAGCGTCGTTCTTGCCGTCCCAGACGGTGTCCGAGGGAGCCGAGTCCCGGATTTCGAAGCTCCGGACGACCTTGCCCGCGGCGTCGAGCACCCTGAGGGTCCAGAGATCCTCGACACTTCCCGACATCTTGATCGTAATTGTGTCTTTGCTGCCGTCGCCGTCGGGGCTGAACACGGCCGAGGCGGCCGGGGCGAGCTCGGCCTTCGGCGGCGTGTCGTCCACCACGAGGTCGAAGGGGCCCGCCTCGGAGCGGTTCCCGTTGTCGTCGACGGCGGCGATCCTCACCACGTAGGCTCCGTCGGGCGCCACCTCCCCGCCCTCCCCGAAGCCGTTCCAGGTCAGCTTGGCGGGCACGGGCACGCCCTTCTTGACATAGGTGAGGAGGCTCCAGAGCCCGCCGAGGCCCTGGGTCTCGGGGCGACTCTCCTTGTTGGCGATGGAGCGGAGGGGGAGGGTGCCGGGAGGGGCGCCGGCCGCGGTGACCGTCATCACGTAGGAGGCGAGGTAGCGCTGGTCGGTGATGGTGACCGGCACCTCGAGGCTGTCGGCCTTTCCGTCGGCGTTGGGGGAGAAATAGTAGGGACCCCAGGGGCTCCGGGGGAAGTCGGCCTTGATCTCGGGTCCCCTGTTGTCGACGACGCCGAGGGGGATGGTGAGGCCCGTGCCGGCCTGCCAGATAGAGCCGTAGAGGGGCTGGATCGCGAGGCTCGGCCTGAGCTCGCTCCGGTCCAGGCCCAATCTCGCCAGGAGCGAGCCCTCCTTCGCTTTCTGGAGGGGGAAGTTGCCCTGGAGGGAGAGGGAGGGGAGGAGGCTTTTCCGCGAGCCTGAATTCCCCAGGGCCTCGGAGAGGGAGGGGAAGCCCCAGCCCAGTCGGAGGACGATCCGGTCGCGATAGGAGAGGCTGCCGGAGAGGTCGAGTCCGAGGTCGGCGAAGGAGGGAAAGGAGAGATCGAGGCCGAGGCCGGCCTTGAGGTCCTCGGTGCGGACGAGGAGGGCCCGCGCCCCCCCCGAGAGGGTGTAGGGCGGGATCCAGGCCTTGGAGGAGGCCGGAGTCGCATAACCTTTGCCCAGACCGGAGAGCACCGCTCCGTAGCGGAGATCCATGAGGGGTCCGAGGTCGCCGAGCTTGTGGATCATGCCTAGGTCGAGGGCGAGGCCCCAGCCGAAGCCCGCCGAGTTCCCGAGGGCTCCTTCGAGGGCGGCGCCCAGGTAGAGATTGGGGAGGAGGTCCTTGGCGATGCCGCCGCGGGCCTGGAAGAGGAAGCCGAGAGGGAGTTCCGACATCGAAGCGGGGGTGCCGAGCACCGAGAGTCCGGCGTTCCAGACCCCGTAGGGTCGGGGCAGGTCGAGGCCGAAACCGAGGGCCCCGCCGAAGCCCTGGCCCCCGAAGTCGGTGAGGAGGCCGAGCCCGAGGTCGAGGACGGGACGCTGCTGTCCGGCCGAGGCCGCGGGATTGAAGCGGTCGGCCCAGGGCGCGTCGAGGTAGGTGACGGAGGCGCCCGAACCCGCGGGGACGGGGGCGCCGATCAGGGGGAGGAGGAGGGAGCCGGCCGGGGGGTCGTTGGCCAGGATCGAGGGCGGGACGAGCAGGGCGCCGAGGGCCGCGAGGGCCAGGGAAAGCCGCTTCCTCATTCTGAATCCTCCCGCTCGAAGGCCCCGCGCGGCGGCCGCCGAGCCTCTCCGGTATACCACGGACCCCGCGGGGAGGGTAGGGAAGGCTCCGCGGCGTCCTCTCCCGGAGCTTGACGCTCCGACGCGCCCTCACGGATACTGGGGCACGATGGACAAGCTCACCACCGCCGCCTCGCGGCCCCTTTTCCCCGCCCTCGCCTGGGTCGCTACCCTCCTTCTTTCGATACCGCTCACGGGTTTCGCGAAGTTCGACCTTCCCTGGCTCGTCTACGTCGGCCTGACCCTCGCGATCGCGGGCGTGGAGCTCCTTCTCCTCCACCTCATCTACCGCGACGGCAGGAAGGGGCTCTGGCTGGCCTGGAAGAAGTTCACCGGCTACTCCCTCCCCGTCTTCTATTTCGCGCACGCCCTTCCGCGCGTGAGCTGGGAGAAGGCGGGACTCATCGGCGAAGGCCGGGCGGCCTTCATCTTCGCCGTCACCGCCCTCGCCACGATCCTCGGCTGTCTCGTCTTCTTCCTCGCCTCCCGGCCCGCGACCCTCGCCGCCTTCGACGTCATCCCGTCGGACGCGGTCAAGGACAGGGCGCGCCGCAAGGAGGGACTCAAGCAGCGGGCCGCGACCTCGCGGAGGCGCAATGTCCTGCTCGCCGTCCTCGACTGGGTCGACGCCCTCGCCTGGGCGGCCATCGCGGTCCTCATAGTTAATATTTTCATTTTCCAGCTCTACGTCGTCCCCTCCGAGTCCATGGTGCCGGCCTTCCTCGTGAACGACCGGCCCTTCACCCTCAAGCTGGCCTCCGGGCCCCGCATCCCCCTCACGCAGTGGCGGCTTCCCTTCATCGCGCCTCCCCAGCGGGGCGACATCATCACCATCGCCAATCCCCGCTACGCCGAGAACCAGGGTGTGGACCTGAAGAAATACGTCTCGCAGCTCCTGTTCATGCTCACCTTCACCAACGTCAACATCGACCAGAACCTCCCCGACGGCACCCCCAAGGCCGATCCCCTCGTGAAGCGCGTGGTGGGAGTGCCCGGCGACCGCCTCATGATGGTGGACGACCAACTCTACGCGCGGCGCGAGGGCGATGCCGACTGGCGGCCGGTCCGCGAGCCCTGGGCCCAGGTGGACCTCTGGAAACTGCCGGCGACCCTCCTTCCCAAGATCCAGGCCCAGCGCATCGACGAGAAATTCCGCGCCGAGCTCCTCCGACTGGACACCGAGCGACTCGCCGTCGATCCGGCCGCCCTCGCGACGACGATGGCCGCGCGGCTCCCGGCGATCGAGGCCTCGCTGTCGAGGATCGGCCCCTCGGCCCTCGCCGCCTTCGGGACGCGCGAGTTGTCCCGGGCCCCCTCCTCCATAGCGGCCCGGCGCGACGAGGCCATCCAGGCGGCCGCCTCCGGGAAGAATCCCTGGTCCCAGGCCGCCATCACGGGCGACGACCTGGCCCTCTCCCTCGCGGCGGCGGGCGACGCCCGGGTCCGCGAGGCGCTCAGGGCCTACGCGAAGGGCGCCGTCGCCTCGGCGGCCGCGAAGGCCGCCGATCCCTACGAGACCGCGTCCCGCTCCTTCTCCCTCCTCGTCAAGGACAATCTCCTCGCCAGGGTCGAGATCGACCTCTCCCTCCTGGCCTCGGGCGCGAGGATCGAGGCCTTCGGCGGCGATGTCCGCCTCGGCAGGCTCCTGGCCGCGGCCGGGGCCCTCTATCGCTATCTGGAATTCTGGGACATGCGCGCCTTCCCCGCCTTTCCCCGCGATTCCTACCTCGGGCCGACCCAGTATTTCGCGATGGGGGACAACCGCTACAACTCCCTGGATTTCCGCTATCTCAAGCCCGAGACCAGGGACAGGGCCCTCGATTCCCTCGACCCGGTACCCGTCATCTATCCCTCGAACCTCGAGCCCTTCGCGCTCGAACGGAGCTTCATCGAAGGCAAGGCCCTGTTCCGGCTCTGGCCCTTCGACCGCTTCGGAGCCATCAAGTAGGGGCGGGCGGGGGAGCCGCGGCTTTCGCGCCTTCCCCGCTTGCCTTTTGTGCGGTTTTCCCCACACTTGAACCCATGGCCGACAAGCACGCCGCCGTCGTTCTCCTCGACCTCCTCGACCCCGGGGAATTCCAGCGCCTCGCCTCGGCCCTCCACCAGGAGGGCCTCGAAGTCCGTGGGCCCGTGGCCCAGGAAGGAACCTCGGCGGACGGCTCCCGCAGCCCCCAGTGGCTCGACGAGGAGGTGCGCCAGTCCGGGGCCGATTTCGCCCTGGTCGACGCCGAGCTCTGGTCCGAGGCCGGCTTCGACGTGCACCGCACCATCCGCTCCTATGTCCTCGTGGTCCTCGTCGACGCCGACGGCGAGGCCAAGGCCGACGGCTTCGTCAAGGCGGGGGCCTTCGACGGCCTCCTCCGGGGCGGAGAGGGCTGGGAAGCGGGGGCGGCCGTCTATTTCAGGGTGCTTTCGGGGATGTGGAGCCGCTTTTCGGGGGCCTTCGGCCGTCTCGAGCGCCGCTACGAGGACCTGGTCCACGCCCTGCCGGACATCGTCTACGAGCTCGACGAGGCCGGGCGTTTCACCTTCGTCAACAACTCCATCCGTCTCCTCGGTTACGAACCTTCGGACCTGGCGGGACGGCATTTTTCCGTCCTCCTCGACGAGGACGACGCGAAGAACGCCGACCGCGAGGCGGTGCTCACCTGGTTCGAGGGCACGGTGACCGGGCCCGCCCTCAGCCCCAAGCTCTTCAACGAACGGCGGGCCATCGACCGGCGCACCGAGAACCTCGAGCTCAGGCTCAAGAAAAAGGCGCCGGAGGGCGGCGACGACCTCATCGGGGCGGTGACGTCCTACGGCGAGGTCACGGCCGCGGGCGAGTACGCCGAGCCGGCCGGCTTCATGGGCACGGTCGGGGTCATCCGCGACATCACGCTGAGACGGAAGTCCGAGGACATGCTCCGCAAGCTCTACCAGGCGGTGGACCAGCTGGCGGCGGGCATCCTCATCGTGGACATGGAGTTCTCGATCGAATACGCCAATCCGGCCTTCCTTCGCATGTCCGGCCGCGAGCCCCAGGAAGTGATCGGCTCCGGCCTCTTCCCCCTCTTCGAGGTCGAGGCCAAGCGGGCGGGCGAGATCACCGCCCTCGTCAAGGAGGGCTTCGACGTCCGCGAGGAGATCCCCCTCCGCTTCGGCGCCGACGAGCGCATCTGGACCGCCTGCCACGCCTCGCCCGTCCGGGAGCCCTCGGGCGATCTCTCCCACGCCATCATCGTCGTCGAGGACGTCAGTCAGACCCGGGCGATGGCGGATCTCCTCCGCGGCGCCAAGGAGGAGGCCGAGCGCGCCGACCGGGCCAAGAGCGACTTCCTGGCCTCGATGGGCCACGAGCTCAAGGGACCGCTGGCGAGCATCCTCGCCGCCGCGCGCCTCCTCGAACTCGGGAACAAGGAGCCCGAGAAGCGCGCGAAGACGATCATCTCCAGCGCCCAGAATCTCCTCGACCTCCTCGGCGACATCCTCGATTTCGTCCGCTTCGAGAACGGCTCGGCCACCATCCGCAGCTATTCCTTCCCCCTCGCCACCTTCCTCGAGAAGACCTGCGGGTCCTGGAGACAGCGCGCCGTCGCCAAGGACCTGGCCTTCGAGCTCATGCCCTCCCCCGAGGCCCTGGTTTCCTCCGACCCCGACCGCCTCGGCCGCGCCCTCGCGGCCCTCCTGTCGAACGCGGTCAACTTCACCGAGCACGGCTCCATCCGGGTCGACGCCGGAGTCGAGCAGCGGAGCGGGAACGTGCCCTATCTCGTCATCTCGGTGACCGACACCGGCTCGGGCATCAATCCCGAGGACCAGGGCCGCATCTTCGCGCCCTTCGTCCAGCTGGGCTCCCCCTATTCGAAGATCGCCGGAGGCGCCGGCATCGGCCTCTCCCTGGCACGCAACATAGTCCGGGCCCTCGGGGGCGAGGTGCGCCTCTCGAGCGAGCCGGGCAAGGGCTCCATCTTCACCATCCTCGTGCCGGTCGGTCCGGTCGAGAGCGTCGAGCTGCATACCGCGGCCCCGGGCAGCCCCAAGGCCTACCGCCTCCTCGTGGTCGACGACAACGATATCAACCTCGAGTACATGGCGACCCTTCTCGGCAATGCCGGACACCGCATCGACAGGGCCGGGAGCGGCGCCGAGGCCCTCAAGGTCATCGAGGAAGGCCAGCCCGACGGGGTCGTCCTCGACATCCAGATGCCGGGCATGAGCGGCATCGAGCTCGGACGCAAGATCAGGACCTACCAGGGCGAGCGCTTCGACCGGAACCTCCCCCTCATCGCCCTCACCGCCTTCGGTCCCGAGGACGTCCAGCGTTCCTCCGTCGACTTCGACCGGGTCTTCGCCAAGCCGGCCGACATCCCCGAGCTCCTCGGCGCCTTCGAGGCGGCCATCGACGAGCGCGAGACCGAACCCGCCGGCTTCTTCCAGAGGCGCTGGGCGGGCAGACCGACCGCGGGCGCGGCCGCCCTGGCCCGTGCCGAACACGAGCTCATCCGCCTCTTCTCCGCCCTCGGCTCCGCGGCCGCGGCGGGAGACGGGGCCGGCCTTCGCCAGACTGCCCAGTCCATCGTTCTCCGCGTGGCCCCCCTCGGCGCCTCCAGCCTGGAGGGAGCCCTCAGGCGCTTCGCCTTCTCGGCCACCCACGAGACGCAGGAGGTCCTGAAATCGCGGGCCCACCGCCTCGTGCGGCGCGGCGAAGCCGTCCTCGCCGAGGCGAGGTCGGCGCTCCGCCGCATCGAGGAGACCTGAACGGACCCGGGCCCCTCGGGCCGGGGTGAGGGGGGCCGGTGATGGCCGAGCCGGAGGAGAGATTCATCTTCTCCCATTGCCCCGCCTGCGGCCGAGCCGGCATCCTCTCGCGCGCCCGACGGAGCTGGCATTGCCCCCTCTGCGGCTTCGAGTACTTCCACAACGTGGCGACGGCTGTGGGCCTCTTCATCGAGGGCCCCGAAGGACTGCTCTTCCTGCGTCGGGCCCGGGAACCCGGTCTGGGCCTTCTCGGCCTCCCGGGCGGCTTCGTCGATCCGGGCGAATCCGCCGAATCCGCCCTCAGGCGGGAGTGCGGCGAGGAGCTCGGGTGGGAGCCGGCGAGCCTCGAGTTTCTCTGCACCTTCCCCAATCGCTACGACTATGCCGGCGTCCCCTATTCCACCTGCGACCTCTATTTCACGACGACCCTCGACCCTCTCGAGGCCGGCCTTTTCCGGCTCGAGCCCTCGGAAAGCGCGTGTCTCGAGATTCGCGCCCCGTCCACCCTGGATCCGGCGGAGCTCGCCTTCGGATCGGCCCGCCTGGCCCTGGCCCGCTTCCTCGAGCCGAGGGCCAGGTAAACCGCTTTTCACTCGGGTCCTGTTCCCGCTATGATCTCTCTGGTCCATGATCGGAGACGTTCCCTGTTGACCGTCGCCGCGCCACCCCCCAGCTTCCTCGACTGTCCCCGCCTTCGGTGACGGCCCTCCGGGGCGGTTCGGGTGACTGTCCCTCGGGCCCTTCCCGCGACAAGACCCGTGGAATTCCTCAAGGAGACCCCATGAAATTTTCCGAAAAGCGCACGAAGATAGTAGCCACCCTCGGACCGGCCACCGAGAGCCCGGATATGGTCCGCGCCCTCCTCAGGGCGGGGGTGAACGTCTTCCGGCTCAACTTCTCCCACAAGAGCGGGAGCGAGGCCACGGGCGTCATCGAGACGATCCGGGAGGCCCGCGAGGAGCTCGGGGTGCCGGCGGCGATTCTCGCCGACATCAAGGGCCCGGCCATCCGCATGTACGGTTACGCGGAGCCGATCGCCATCGAGGCGGGCACCCTGCTCACGATCGAGAGTCGCAGGGCCGAGGGCATCGAGACGAGCGTCTCCCCCGAGGCGCTGAAGGTCTACACGAACCTCCCCGGGATAGACGGCCTCGTCAAGATCGGCCAACGCGTCCTGCTCATGGACGGCTACTTCGCCGGCGAGGTGACCGCAAGGCTGCCGGGGGCCGTCCAGGTCCGCGTCGGCAATCCGGGCAGTCTCAGGCCCAAGGCCCACCTCACGCTTCCCGGGATCGACTATCCCATCCCCTTCCTCTCCGACAAGGACGTCAGCGACATCACCTACGCGGTCGAGAGGGAGGTGGAGTACATCGCCCTTTCCTTCGTCCGGGAGGAGGCCGACATCGAGGAGGTGAGGCGCCTCGTCGCGCGTTCGCGCACGGCCTCCGGCGCCCCGCCCCGGGCCCTCCTCATCGCCAAGATCGAGAGCGCCAAGGGCCTCGCGAACATCGAGGACATCGTCACGGCCGCCGACGGCATCATGGTGGCGCGCGGCGACATGGGCGTGGAGATCTCGGCCGAGGCCGTGCCCCTCGCGCAGAAGCGCCTCATCAAGATCGGCTATCTCGCCGCCAAACCCGTCATCACCGCGACGCAGATGCTCGAGTCGATGATCGAGAGCCCCATGCCCACCCGCGCCGAGGCCAGCGACGTCGCCAACGCCTGCTTCGACTCGACGAGCGCCGTCATGCTCTCGGGCGAGACCGCCATCGGACGCTTCCCCGTGCAGACGGTCGAGACCATGTCGCGCATCATCCGCTCGGTCGAGGCCGAGTTCGACTACGAGACCTTCCACGAGACGATGCCCCACGGAGTGAGGGCGGCCAACCTCCCCGACATCGTCTCCTTCAACGCGCTCTCCACGGCCTATCAGTGCGGGGCCGTGGCCCTGGCGGTGCTCACCGAGACGGGCTCGGCCGCCCGCGTCCTTTCGCGCCTCCGGCCGCGGATGCCCATCTTCGCCTTCACCCGGGATCGAGTGGTCTACCACCAGCTCGCGATGAACTGGGGCGTCCATCCGGTCTTCGTACCGGTCGCCTACGAGAGGCTCGACGAGGCGGTGTCCTTCGTCCTCGAGGATCTGCGCAAGGCGGGACTCGGGCACGAGGGGGCGCGCATCGTGATCGTCGCGGGCCTGCCCCTGGCGACCCACGGTTCGACCAACATGATACGCGTCGAGACTCTGTAGCGGGTCAGCGCACCAGACACTTCGGCCCGGCGCCGATCAAGTCTCCCCGTCCGGCGAGCCTCAGCGCCTCCCTCACGAGTTCCCGGTTCTCGGGCTTGCGGAACTGGAGGAGGGCGCGCTGCATCGCGCGCTCCCGCTCGCCCCGCGCGACGTGGACCTCCTCGCCCGTGAGGGGATCCTTCCCCGTGCGGTACATGGCGGTCGCGAGGGTGCCTGGGGTCGGGTAGAAATCCTGCACCTGGTCGGGCACGAAGCCGGCGTCGCGGAGGTACTCGGCCAGCTCCACGGCCTCGGCCAGTCCGGCGCCCGGATGCGAGGAGATGAAGTAGGGCACCATGAACTGCTTCTTGCCGAGGCGTCGGTTCAGTTCCGCATAACGCGCCGTGAAGGCGTCGTACACTGCCCTCCGCGGCTTGCCCATGAGGGCGAGGACGCGGTCGTTCACGTGTTCCGGCGCCACCTTGAGCTGGCCCGAGACGTGGTGCTCCACGAGCTCGGGGAAGATCTCCGACTCCGCGTCGAGGAGGAGGTAGTCGAAGCGGATGCCGGAACGCACGAAGACCTTCTTGACGCCGGGCAGGGCCCGCACGGCCCTGAGGGCCGCGAGGAAGTCGCGGTGGTCGGGTCGGAGGTTGGGGCAGGGTTCGGGCGTGAGGCAGCGGCGGTCGAGGCAGGCTCCCGAGCGTTCCATCTTGGGGCAGGCGGCGCGGAGGAAATTCGCGGTGGGTCCCCCGAGGTCGTGGATGTAGCCCTTGAAGCGCGGGTGGGCGGTCAGGGACTTCGCCTCGCGGAGCAGCGAGGGGAGGCTGCGCGCGGTCACCGTGCGCCCCTGGTGCATCGCGATGGCGCAGAAGGAACAGGCCCCGAAGCAGCCGCGGTTGGAGACGAGGGAGAAGCTCACCTCGTCGAGGGCGGGCACCTCGCCGAAGGGCGCGTACATCGGATGGGCCGCCCTTTCGTAGGGCGCCTCGTAGAGCTCGTCGAGGGCCGGGCCGCCGAGGGGCGGGGCCGGGGGCTCCTGGACGACGAAACGGCCCTCGCTCTCCTCGACGAGGCGGCGACCGCTCCTGGGCTCGGCGTTCGCGTACTGGAGGCGGAAGGACTCGAGGAAGGCCGCCTCGTCGGCGGAAACCGAGGAGTAGGAGGGAAGTTCCACGAAGCTCCCATCCGGGAGTTCGGGGCGCCTCCCCGCCCACCAGGCGGTGCCCGGGATGCCCCGCAGGCCCTCGCGCAGGCGGGCCGCGTCGCCGGGCTCCGCGGGTCCGAAGGCGCGGAGCCGCGCGGCGATCTCGAGGAGGGCGGTCTCGCCCATGCCGTAGACGAGGATATCCGCCTTCGAGTCGAGGAGGATGGAGCGGCGAAGGCTGTCGGACCAGTAGTCGTAGTGCGCGAAGCGGCGGAGGGAGGCCTCGATGCCGCCGATGACCACGGGCACCTGCCCGCCCCGCGGACCCTCGGCGCCGGATCGGGCGAAGGCTTCCCTGCAGCGTCCCGCGTAGACGATCACCGCGCGGTCGGGGCGGGCGTTGCGCCTCCCCTTCACTCCGGGGCCCAGGGTTCCGTCGGCCCTGAGGCAGAGCTCGGGCCGGCCTCCGGGGGCGTAATCGTCCTCGGAGCGGGGCTTTCGGTTGGCGGTGTAGCTCGAGACCATGGAATCGAGGGCGCCCGCGGAGACGAGGAAGGCGAGGCGGGGCCGGCCGAGGAGGCGGAAGGCCCCGGGATCGTCGGGATCGGGGCGGGCCAGGATGCCCACACTGTAGCCGCGCGAGGCGAGGAGGCGGCCGAGAAGGGCGGCCGCGAAGGTGGGGTGGTCGACATAGGCGTCCCCGGTCACGAAGACGAAGTCGAAGGGGCCCGATCCCGGCCCCTCGAGGCCGGCGCGGGCGGATGGATCGAGGTCCGTGGGCAGGGCCGGAAGGAAGGGCATGGCGGAAGTATAGCCGATGCCGGGGAGCTCAAGAATCGGGTCGGGACTCCTCGGCCCTGAGGGTGATCGTGAAGGCGGTGCGCCCCGGCCGGCTCGTGAAGGCGATGGAGCCGCCGTGCTCTTCGATGATTTTCTTGGCGCTGTTGAGGCCGAGGCCGATGCCGGCTCCCTGGGGCTTGGTGGTGAAGAAGGCCTCGAAGAGATGGGCCTGGCTCTCGGCGGGGATGCCGGGCCCGCTGTCCACGATGGTCACGAGGGCGAGTCCCTCCTTCCTCTCCACGCCCAGCTCGAGGCGGCCCCGTCCCTGCATCGCCTGGATGGCGTTGTCGATGAGGTTCATCCAGACGAGGTCGAGCTGGTCGCGCCGGCCGATGACCTTGATCTTCCGGTCGAAATGGGTGACGAGTTCGACCTCGCTGTGCACGACCGTCCCGAAGAAGGAGAGGATGGTGTCGATCTCGGCGGCGATGGCCAGGGGTCGGGGTTCTTCGGCCGGAGCCTGCCCGAGGTAGATCCTCAGCGTGCGGATGACATGGGCGGCCCTTTCGCTCGCCGCGGCGATGATGGCCCCGGATTTCCGGATGATGCTCACGGACTCGACGACGCTGAGTATGTCCCGGGCCCGCTCCAGCTCGAGGAACTCGAGGAGGCGGGAGCCGAGGCCGAAGAGGTTGGCCTCCACCACCTTGTCGGCGATGTCGTCGACGTCCTCGATTCCGCGTTTCGCGAGGGCGGCCTGGATCTCGCGCTTCTTCTGGCGATGTCCGCTGAAATCGCCCGTCTCAGAGGCTCCGCTCTCCGCGAGGAACTCCTCGAGCACGGCCACGTCGACCTCGTCCAGGCGGGCGAGGCGGCGCGCGATGCCCCCGATCCGCTCGTTGATCTCCTCGTTGAGGGAGTGGTTGGCCGAGATGATGGCGCCGAGGGGGGTGTTGAGCTGGTGGGCTATGCTCGCCACCAGCTGGCCGATGCTGGCTATCCGCTTCGTCTCGATGAGCTTGTCCTGGGTCGAGGCGAGGCGCGCGAGCGAGTCCGAGAGCTCCGCGTTGGTCTTGTGGAGTTCGCCGTTGGCCCGCCCCAGTTCCCTCGTCCTCTCCTCGACCGCGGACTCGAGGCCGAGCGCGTAGTTCTGGATGAGCTC
>Ga0334722_10005860_pt1 | contig 12298 bp, 18 predicted proteins | sample C3_bottom_MG_FD_207210 | JGI IMG/M metagenome (GOLD analysis project Ga0334722, IMG submission 207210) | Sediment microbial communities from Yellowstone Lake, YNP, Wyoming, USA - C3_bottom | ecosystem: Environmental > Aquatic > Freshwater > Lake > Sediment | place: USA: Wyoming | collected...
AATTTTAGGTGAAAACATAAAGACAGCTGAGGAAGAGAATGATAATAATTATGTGCATTCTGATGGTTTGAATCTAATAGAAAATAGATCAGTCATATGTCACTATACAGAATCTTTAGATGAAAAAATATTTGAAACAGCCAAAAGAATAAACTCCATCATTATAGCTTTGCCAGAGGACGCAGGTTTAATACTAGATTCAAATGGAAAAATACTGGAAATTGTAGGCAATGTCTTTGTTTTCGATGAGAAAAGTAAAAAACAAATATGAAGTTGGTGTTTCTCACCCTTGCGCCCCTATCATCAAATGCTGGCCATCTAGCTCGTCTTTCGTTTGAATTACGTGATCTATCAAAAATTAACGAAGTAAGTATTATTTGCCTTGGTAAAGACCCAGACAACGAAGAAACAAAAAATATATACAGAAATGTTTCTTTTATTCACCTTCCAGTGAAGTTCAATGGATGGGAAGTTGTAAACCTGTTAGAAACAGCAAATACAATTAAAAATGTTATCGAAGAAATTCATCCGAATGTGGTAATTCTCATGATGGAAGTGTGGGATTTGATGCGAGAGTTAAACAAGAATTTAAAAGATGGAATAAAGTTTGTCACTGTAGTACATGCGATGCCTTTCCTTGCGGCTCCGTTGGAACCATCTGGTGATTTTGAGTCAGATATACTTGAATATTGTCAATCGGATATTGAAGGATACAAAAAAGATTATATTTTAAAACACTATAAAGAAGCTTGTGCAGTTTTTGATGATGCTTTAATAATTGCAAACAATAAAACTGTTGAATTTTATTTAAAAACTTATTTTCCAAATTTAAAGATTAGCGTATTGCTTCCCACATTAATTGTTCAAGCCCATCCCGATATCATTATCCAAGAACCTTTCACGTATGACTTTATATATATGGCCAGAATGGAATCAGGGAAGGGAATTGAATATTTATTGGATATATTAAATAGGATATCATTGATATTGCAGAGAAAAATTAAAGTAGCTATTCTGGGAAAAACAGATGACCTTCTAACAAAAAAGGCCTTGGAGAAATTATTAGAAGAGGCTTCTGCAAAAACAAGTTTTGTAGAGGTTGCTTATTTCGGTTGGGCAGATAAAAATATGAAAAAAGATATATTAACAAAATCCAGTGTGTTTCTATATCCTTCTCATTACGACAATTTCCCGACTGTACTTAATGAAGCCCTATCCTTTGGTTTACCTGTGGTAACTTGGGATGTTTTGTTTTACAGACTAAATTATAAAACTGCTCTGGCCGTGAAGTCTGTTCCATTATTTGATTTTCAGGCTTTTGCAGAGAAAGCTGTAGAAGCAACTCTTGATAGAAAACAATTGTCAAAAGAAGCGATAGACTTTGTAAATTCCTTTAAGTCACCCGAAGAAACTGCTCAACTGGATACTGATGTTTTTGAGGAAATTATAGACAAGGAATGATTAAAATTAATTCAAAGATTGGTGAATTATTTCCTGTAGGACATACGATTGTATTTTTACATGCTCACGCTGATGACGAGTCCTTTTTATCTGCTGGTTTAATCAATGAATTAATACAATTAGACAGAAGGTGCGTAGTCGTATATGCTGCTACTTCAATTGTATTAGACCAAGAGAAAACCGTTATGCGTCAACAAGAAGCTCTGAAAGCCTGTAGTATTCTTGGTTTAACTTCAATACTGTACTTAAATTTTTGTGAGCCTAAATATTTTGGAAAATCAGCCTTGAGATTAATAGACCAGAAGGTTGAGAATATAGCTCAGAATTTATATGAAGCCCTGCACGACAACGTTAAGGAACCAATCATATTAATTTCTTACGATAAAAACGGTGGGTACGGGAACCCGGATCATAGAGTGATTCATAAGGTAGGGAGGTATTTTAAGAAAAAATATAAAAATTTAGTGCCGTTTCTTTATGAGATAACAATAAATCGTGAAATGGTGTCTAAATGGCTAGATGGTGCAAAAAATAGACTTGATTTGAAATCAATACCGAAGTTATCTTTTTGGTCAACTGAATTTGGATTATCCAGTGATGAAATTACACACTATTACGAATTAACAGAAGATCAATTAAAATTAAAATACAAAGCATTAACTGCTCACGAGTCACAAATTTCAGTAGACGAATTCCCCTTATCGTTGTCAACTAGTGATTTTAGAGAAGTGTTTGGTAGGGAGTTCTTAAAAGATACAAATGGATTTATCTAAACAAATTATTTATGAAGATGCAGACATCCTGGCTATTAATAAACCAGCGGGTTTGATTGTGCATCCAGATGGACGGACCAAGGAGGAGAGTGTGTCGGGGTGGCTCGTCATGAAATATCCAGAAGTGAAGGGTGTGAATGATGAGAACGAAGAATTGCAAATAACGAATGATGAATCAGAGAGGGATGGGGTGGTGCACAGATTGGACAGAGAAACATCTGGAGTACTTCTCCTCGCGAAGACAGATGAAGGTTTGAAATGTTTGAAGGAGCAATTTAAGAATCGAGAGATACAAAAAATTTATTATGTCTTCGTGTACGGCAACATGAAAGAAGATCACGGAACGTTGAATCTACCAATAGGCAAGAGTCCGAGTGATTTCAGAAAATATTCTGCGGGTCGAGGGGCGACAGGGCTTAAACGTGAGGCCACTACATATTTCCAAGTTCTTAAACGTAGTGACGGAGTGACTCTCGTAGAAGCTCGACCCAAAACTGGACGTACACACCAGATTCGTGTGCACTTCACCGCCCTACAGAGACCAGTGATAGGGGATAAATTGTATGCTTCTACCAAACCAGAGATGCTCGGATTCAAACGCCTCGCTCTCCACGCTCGTGAGATTACTTTCAAGGATACAAAGGGCGAGTCACACACGGTAAGGGCACCATTTCCTGAAGATTTCATAAAAGCTCTTGATACCATAGACTACAAGCCAAAGGATTTGCCTTAGACCCTTCATTATGTTAGATTGTCCGCACTAACTTATATTCAATGCAGAGAGTTATATCACCAGTCAATATAGAAGAGCGACAGAAACTCGACCTCCGTTCGGGGGACACTGTTCGTGTATGGCAGAAAATTGTAGAGAAGGGCAAGACTCGTCTACAGGCTTTCGAAGGACTCGTGCTTGCAAGGAAGCACGGACGCGAGGCGGGTGCGACTTTCACCGTACGACGCATCGCCTCGGGTGTGGGTGTTGAGAAGATTTTCCCTCTCTATTCTCCAATTGTAGATAAAATAGAAATTATCAAACGTTCGAAAGTTCGTCGAGCCAAGCTCTATCACATCAGAGACAAGGCAGCCAAGGATATCCGTCGTCAGATGCGAAACGTTCGTACAGCCAAGGAGGTTGAAACTGAAGCTCCTGTCTCTGCAGAATAAAAACATTTCCTTTGCACGATAGTTTTCTATACAAGAAATTAGTAAAATTAGCAAAGTCTTTACCCTCTCTACGGGGGCTCCGACAACTTTGTAATTTTACTAATTTCTCTGTTATAGTGAACGCAATGCCCGGGTGGAGAAATTGGTAGACTTACTACCTTGAGGTGGTAGCGCCGAAAGGCATGCAGGTTCGAGTCCTGTCCCGGGCACCAATATGTTGTATACAAAAAAAGGCGATGATGGTACGACAAAGACTTTTGGTTGCGACCAGAGGATTTCTAAGAGCTCAAACATTGCCGAGGCACTGGGTTCCTTGGATGAGATAAATTCTTTCCTAGGTTTGTGCAAGGTGAAGTCCGGAGAGGTTGGATTTAAAATTGGAGAAAGATCTTTCGAAGAAATAGTGCATCGTCTCCAAGAAAATCTGTTTATGATTCAAGCAGAACTCGCAGGTGCGGATAAACATATTGGAGAAGATAAAGTGAAGGAGGTGGAGGCTTGGATTGATTCTGCGGAGAGGGAGATGCCTCCGATTAAAACTTTCTTCATCTCTGGGGGTACAGAGCTCGGGGCGACGTTCGACGTAGCGAGGACTATTTCTAGGCGAGCGGAGAGGCGAGTAGTGGGGGTGAATGCAGAGGGTTTGGTTAAATTGGGTGCAGAAACACTTCAATTTATGAATCGTCTCTCAAGTATTCTATACGCTCTGGCTCGACTCTCGAACCACAAGTCTGGTATAAAGGAGTCCGCCCCGAGTTATAATTAACCTGCCGCGCCGATTGGTGTGGGGTTGTGAACATAATGGTGGCTATGGTGTAGCGGTAGCACTAGAGCTTGTGGAGCTTTCAGTCTGGGTTCAACTCCCAGTAGCCACCCCATAATAAAAGATTCTTGCTGTGCTCTCTGGTGACTTAATTTTTTATTAATTAAAGATATAATATAAAAATGATAGCTTTTCTTGTTATAGGTTTGCTCATAGGCGGCGCTGCAGTTGCCTTTGTTTTGCAGAATATTACTCCGATAACCGTCACGTTTATTATCTGGAAGTTTAGTGGTTCTCTTGCCATGGTTATTCTGTCGGCCATATTTAGTGGCGCTCTGGTAAGCACCTTGGTGTCGTTGCCCAGTTCTATTAAGAAAGGTCTTCAGATTTCTAGTCTCACGAAGCGCAACAGCAAATTAGAAAAAGAATTGGCCGACAAAAAAATCGAAGTTGAGTCAGAGCAACTCAAGGTAGATTAGAGCTTGATATACTTTCTGTATGTCTAAATACGATGCCTATTTGATCTGCAATGATCACATATCAGAGGTTAAAGATTTTCTGGCCAATTTTTTTAAAGAAAAGAAAGATGAACATAACTCCGATGGTTCTGTGACCTTCGTTGTCCCAGAGAGTAATTTTCTAATTAATCTGATGGTGGGTCACAATCAACCACTAACTCAAAATGTGACTTTCGAGATGGGGTCTAATTCTAGGAGTATGCTCGAAAGATTTGCCAAGAAAAACAATACCGAAATAAAGACTTTTATGGTTGCAGAAGCGGAGCAGCTTTATATGTATAACTATGTTGAGGTGCCGGGCCCTTATGATATTTGCAAGATAAAGATCTTTTATCGCGAAGGTGAGTATGTATCGTAAGCGGGTTTGACATCAAAACTATGATGATATATCATTCAAATATGCGTTTGAATGTAAATAATTATTAGTTTTATTAATACAATGATATGAATACAAAAAATCATAAGGTTATTGTGTACTCAACCCCAACTTGTCCATATTGTGTATATGCCAAGGAATATTTCAAAGGAAACGGTGTTCCCTTTGAAGATGTTGATGTCACAAAGGATAGAATGAGGGCACAAGAAATGATTATGAAAAGCGGTCAGATGGGCGTGCCGGTCATAGACATAGATGGGAACATTTTGGTAGGGTTTCAACCCGCAGTTTTTGAACAGCTTTTAAAATAAGCATATGAAATTACAAGAATTAAAGAATGAAGGTTTAGTAGATCGTTTAATTAGATTGTTTGTGGCAGAAGTGTTTGTCTTGGGTGCGTATTTTTGGATTGGTGGTGTTTGGCAGATCGTTCTCTATGTCCTAGGAACTGTCAGCCTCTTTACCTCAATCACAGGTTTTTGTGCGTTGTATAAAGTTTTTGGTATTAGTACATATAAGCCAGAAGGGAAATCAATCTCCGTGTATACGAAGCTTGTCTTGGTCATTCTTTTTGTCCTTATTGCCACAGTGGGGAGTTATTATAGTGCCCTCTTCACTAAGAAATTTTTCTTGGATGACTATAGTCGAATGAATAATTACTATAAACAAACTCTTTTCTTCACAGGGCAAGAAAAGCGTACAGAGGCTGTGGCTGACTACGACAAATTGGTTGTTGAATACTCAATATTTCTTTCAAAATACACTGCATATCATCCATATGTTATTAAGTCAGACAAACAGTTTGATAATGATTTGAAAAAGATATCAGAAATTATCAACTCTCTTAGGGATGCTGTTTATACAGGAGACCTTAAACAATCGCACACGAGCCTCGAAGCCGTACGTCCAATATTCCAAGACATCCTAAAGAGAAATAATTTCTCTATGCTCGCTATAACCCTTGTTGATTTTCATGATGCTATGGAAAAGATAATTATCGCAGCAGATGCCAAGGACGCAGCCCAGCTACTCGCGGTTTATCCAGAGGTTGATTCAAAATTAAAAGCCGTTGAAGAAATTATAAATGATTCTGAAATACAAATTATTCGCACAAAGCTTGATGAAGTCCTGGCTCTGGCTAAAAGTGGGCAAACGAGTTCACTTTCTGGAAAGGCTGCAGAATTAAAAAGTGCCTTTGTGAAGGTTTATCTGAAGAGGGGATAATCACTATGACAAACATGCATCTAAACAACTTGGCGAAATTAATGAGAACTGCCGGAGATGAAAGCAGATTAAAAATCCTATGCGTTATTTTTAATGAGAAAAAGGTGTGTGTATCAGATATGGCGAAAGAATTGAAGATGAGTGTGGCTATCGTATCTCACCACCTTCAAGTTATGTCCAAGGAAGGATTAGTAGTCTCGGTTCGCGAAGGTAAGAGGATTTGCTACGAACTCCCAAAGGATGCGTTCGTAAGGGATTTGAAGAGATTTGTATGCAAGTACAAATAATTATTAAAACAATAAATTAAAAATAAAATGAACAAAATATTATTAGCCGTAGGTGTCGCATTGTTACTCATTATAATTAGTTTTTTCTTTAGCAAACCAAGCATGAATCGTCTTTTAAGTTCAAATGAATTTATAACAAAATACAAAAGTATTCCTGAAGCAGTCTTGTTAGATGTGCGTACACCGCAGGAATTTTATTCAGGCTCTATCTCGGGTGCGATAAATGTAGATTTTGAGAATCCAAATTTTGAAAACGAAGTTCAGAAGTTAGATCATTCTAAACCTTATTTTGTATATTGCCGTTCTGGGAATAGATCATCGGGATCCGTTATTGTTATGAAGAAAAATGGTTTCAAAGATGTGTATGAACTTCAAGACGGTATAGTTTCTGCTCCAGAGTTATTAAAATAATAAAGGAAAGAAAAAGGACTTCCGTATTGTATTAGAGGCAGAAAGACTAAGGGATATATTGAATCAATCTTTCTTTTATCAATCTTTAATCAAAAACAATATGAAGAAAACAACATTAGTATTAGGGGCACTAGCGCTTGCCTTGGGAGTGACAGCAATTTCAGCCGGATCAGCCCTTGCTTATAGGGGCGACCCCACAGTTAAAGGTCCAAATTATTCAACAGAACGTCATACGGAAATGCTAAAAGCGTTTGAGAACAAGGACTACACTGCGTGGAAAAACCTTATGCCAAATCAAGGTAGAGCAACCCAAGTCATTACTGAGGCAAACTTTGCAAAGTTTGTAGAAGCTCACAACTTGGCTTTGCAGGGCAAAACAGCAGAGGCTCAGAAGATTCGTCAAGAACTTGGATTGGGTCTACAAAATGGTTCTGGTAGAAATGGCGGCGGTATGATGGGTGGTGCAAGGATGAATAGAAATTTCAATCGCTAAACAATAGAGGTTGAAAATCAAACTCCGGCATCTGTCGGAGTTTGATTTATGGGTCTGTGGTGTAGGGTAAGATACAAGTATGAGTGAAACTCTAAAATTAACTGATGAGGAAATAATAGAAAAGGTTCGCTCAAACGATCGGGACCTTTATGCTGTAATAATTGAAAGATATAAAAATAAATTATTGCGATATGCAACGAATCTGGTGCACGACGATGATAAGGCTAGCCACATTGTCCAAGATTCGTTGGTCAAAGCGTATATAAACCTCAATGGTTTCAATACTAAAAAGAAGTTTTCAAGTTGGATATATCGCATCGTTCATAACGAGGCGATGAATGTGGTAAAGAAATATCAAAATGAAGTGCCTATATTAGATGATTTTGACTTTGAAAGTGAACAGGATATTACAAAAGATTTCGAGCAAAAAGAAACAGCGATATATGTAGAGAAATGTCTGAATTCAATACCACTCATATATTCTGAACCACTAAGTTTGTATTATTTGGATGAAAAATCGTATGAAGAGATAAGTGATATTCTGAGGATTCCAATGGGTACGGTTGCCACACGAATAAGTCGAGCAAAGAAATTAATGAAACATATATGTCAAAAGAATTAAAAAACATTACAGATAATATTATGGGCCAAATCCATGATAAGAAAATAAAAATGCGGCCCAAAATGTATTTTATTGTTGGTTCGATACTCACTTTCGTAGGGCTTGTTTCATCAGTAGTGGTTTCTGTCTTTTTGATTGGATTAATGCGGTTTTCTCTGCGGGCACATGGTCCGATGGCCGATTATAGACTCGACCAAATACTTTCTAGTTTCCCTTGGTGGGCACCTATATTCTCCATTATTGGGTTGGTCGTCGGTATTTGGTTACTTCGCAAATACGATTTTTCTTTCAAGGTAAATTTTAAGGTTATAATCGCTGGATTTATTCTGACGGTCATTGTCGGCGGTTGGGTTATTGATAGTATTGGACTGAATGATGTCCTTGTTCGTCGTGGTCCAATGCAGGGAATGATGCGACAGTATATGCAGGATAATAATATTCAAAACGGACAAGGTGATGGCCAAGGCTGGATGAGAAATTGGGAGAATTAATCTCATTTACGCAAGAATCGTTATTGCGTATGTAGGATAAGTGATATAATTTCTTTCAAATGAAATTATTTTTTACACGCAAGAATTTTTTAGTTGTCGCTCTGATTATTATTGTTTTGGTCGGAGGGTTTCAATTCAACAAATCTAAGACATCTTCGAAAGTTGTCTATCAAACTTCTGCAGAAAACGACCCATATGTGCGATTTGAGATGGAAGCATACGATAAAATTACTAAAAATTATTGGAACGATCCCAAACAATACGACCTCTCGAATTTATTTAAGCTGGCAGTAGAGAAAGCCGGAGGAGTGAATGTCACTCTTGCCACGAGTACGAGGAGCGCCACAGCAGAAATGCTTGCAGGAGTTTTAAAAAACGCCACTTCAACTGAGGCGAGGAAAAATCTCTCTCTAAATATCATCTCTCTTGTACTCTATAACCTTCAACCTGTTGGAAGGAATGGCCTTCTCTCCCAAGTTCAAGAAACAGCCTTTCGTCAGAACGTGAGCAACGTTGACCCTTCGAAAGATCTCTACAAAAACCTTGGTTTGGAGAAAGGTGCCACTCCCAAAGAAATAAATCAGGCTTATGAAGAGAAAGCAGCTGTATTGGAGAAGGCCACCACTACAGAAGCGAAGGCAGAATTGAAAACCGTGGCTTATGCGCGCTCTGTTCTCACCAACCTAAACAGCAAGCAACTCTATGATGAAGCGAAGATTGAGCCGACTGTTTTCAGTCATGTGATGGGTCGCACTTTGTATTTATATTTAAGCAAAATGTCCCCAACCACTCTACGAGAATTCGCTTTGTCTGTAGACAGTGCTTCTACTACTCCTGGATTGGATAGTATGATTTTGGACTTGCGCAGCAACGTGGGTGGTTCACTAGATTTTCTACAGAATTTCCTTGGAATATTTATTGGACAGAATCAATACGCCTTTGATCTCTTTCACCAAGGAAATTATGATGTGCAGCGTACCGTTCAGCCGAAGTTTGATGAACTTACTCGCTTCAAGGATATTGCCATCCTTACAGACAACATGACTCAATCAACCGCTGAAATCACTACAGCTACTTTCAAAAAGTTTAATCTAGCACGCGTTGTAGGTGTCCCGACCAGAGGGTGGGGAACAGTGGAGAATACTTATCCACTAGAGACTGACATCGATACTGCGAACAAATACACACTCTTGCTGGTGAATAGTGTTACTCTTCGAGATGATAACCAATCAATAGAGGGTCAAGGTGTTGAACCAGATATAAATACAAATGATTCGAATTGGAAAAATAAATTAAAAAATTATTTCCGTTCGCAATCTTTGATTCAGGCAGTTTCTGAATCAGCGAACAAACCTCCGAGACAATAAGATTAAGCTTGACACTCTGGCTCTTATTATGGATACTATTTGTTGGGCCTAGGGTAGGGCCCCATTTTCTTCCACCGTTCACTGGTAAAGTTCAAATGACGCAGCAGCAGCAGGTTCCTCCGGGGGGACAGGCGTCGCCGGCTCTATCTGACCTCGCCGAAAGCGAGGCGAACATCTACCACGCGACCGATCTGGTCGCCCAACTCGCGCGGGTGAAGCCGCGCGAAGGCCTGATCGAGTACAACGCATCTAGGCACCAGGCTGCCAAGAAGCTCGCGGAGCTCGGGATCGACCACAATCGATTCGGAACCCTCGTCACCTCCTTCAACCATGGCGGAGCGGCGAGCATTCGAGGCTTCCTCGAACGCCACTTCTCTGCGTGGAACGGAGTGCCAGCGACGATCGAAAGCTGAGCATCACCATCGTGGTGCGCCCCGACCAAACAGGCCGGGGCATTTTTTATTTATCGTGAGCAAATTTTGTGGTTGTGTTACCATTGATATATGACATCGTTTCATAATTCAGCCAAAAATTTTCTATTCCTACTGGTTTTTATACTTTCTGGAACTGCACTCGCAGTTATTATCACTGGATTATCAGCAGGAACGGAGCTTACACCATTCAACACAGTGATTGAGAGTGCTATTCTCCATATTCGTTCACCTTTTCTCACTTCCATGATGGTTGGAGTCACTAATTTTGGTAGTCCTATCACCTTGCTCATTGCTTCGGCGATCTTGGCTGCTGTATTAATTTTTAATAAAGAAACTTACGATGTACTCTTGTTTATGTTTTCTATGCTCATCTCTATGGCTGTTCTGATTATTCTCAAAGACACATTTCATCTTGCTCGTCCGGATGCCGTACTCGTTGGTATTTCTGGATGGAGTTTTCCTTCGGGACATGCGACTGTTTCTACGGCCTTCTTTTTCACCACAGCCTATGCATTCTTTAATTGGCCGAAGACTACTATAGGAAAATCTATTTTGGTCATTCTCTGTGTGGTGGGGGCCAGTCTAGTTTCCTTCTCTAGGATTTATCTTGGAGCCCACTGGGCGCTGGATATATTAGCGGGCATTGCTCTGGGTCTTCTCACTGTGAGTTTTGTGGCTCTAATATTCAACATTTTCTTGGAAGAGAGAGTTTCTCTACATAGAACTCGTAGGAAGAAACTTTTGTAATTTTCTGTAACTTTTCGTTATAATAGACGTCTACATTATTCATAGTAGTTAATAAATATTTATGGAAGATTTAATCAAAAGTGCAGAGATGAAAAAGATTCTGAAATACTTGGCTTGGGCGATTCTACTCCTTGCTGTTTTTCTAGCTATTGAGAGCCTCTCGGCTTTCAAGGATTTGAGGAGCACGAGTCAGGTTTATAATTCTATTTCTGTTACCGGAGAAGGAGAGGCGGTTTCTGTTCCTGACATTGCAACCTTCTCTTTCAGTGTTTCTGCTGATGCGAAGAATGTTAGTGATGCGCAAGCAGCTGTTACGAAGAATTCAGATGCTATCTTTGCCGGACTTAAAACTCTTGGTGTAGAAGACAAGGATATAAAGACCACAGATTATTCTGTTTGGCCTAAATATACTTACACACAGGTGGTTTGCTCACAAAATTATTGTCCACCAGGGAAACAAATTCCTGATGGTTATACTGTGAGTCAAACAGTTTCTATCAAGGTTAGAAACACTGCGGATGCTGGCAAAGCACTCTCTGTGGTGGGGGACAAGGGTGCGACAAATGTTTCTGGTTTGACCTTCACTACTGATGATCCAAACAAAAATATAAACGATGCACGAACCAAGGCCATAGAAGATGCGAAGGTGAAGGCCAAAGACTTGGCCAAGCGCCTTGGAGTGAGTCTTATAAGAGTAACGGGTTATAGTGATAGTAATCTAAATCCTAGTCCTATGTATTACGCTTCAGCCATGGGCCTCGGCGGTATGGATTCCAAAGCTCAGTCAGCTCCTTCTATTCCTGCAGGAGAAAACAAGACCAAAGTCAGCGTAGTAGTGACCTACGAGATCAGATAACCTTTCCAAGGGTAACCCTTGGAATTAGTACAAAAAAGAGCCCATAAATAAGGCTCTTTTTGTGCTCCAGAAAGTCCTTGACAAACAGCCTATTAGGGTGTATACTATCGATAGATTAAAAGTACCTTAAAAACTACTTGTAAATGTCTCCATAGCTTTGAGTAAGTAAATAATTATTTATTCGGAGCTATGGAGACACCCGGTCACCACAGCAAACTCTATCCAAAAGGAGGATGACGCCATGACCAAAATCATGACCCCATCCGAAAGCATCACCGCTGGACAGATCGGCAAGTTTCAGGAAATCCTGG
>Ga0334722_10005862_pt1 | contig 12295 bp, 14 predicted proteins | sample C3_bottom_MG_FD_207210 | JGI IMG/M metagenome (GOLD analysis project Ga0334722, IMG submission 207210) | Sediment microbial communities from Yellowstone Lake, YNP, Wyoming, USA - C3_bottom | ecosystem: Environmental > Aquatic > Freshwater > Lake > Sediment | place: USA: Wyoming | collected...
TGTAGAGCTGGACCAGGAGCAGCGGAAAGAACACAAAGGGAAGGCGCTGCAAAGGTGAGGTGAGCGAGCCAACATAGTTCGGCTTGTTCACGATGAAGAAATAGTAGATATAGAATCCGATCAGGACCAGATTACCGAGCTTGACCGCGCGCTGGACCGTGCCAGCGGGAAAGGTCCAGCGCCAGGAGACGAACCGAGACCCTTCGAGGATCGAGCCCATTGCGAAGCCCAGAACAAGGTATTCGGTCTGCCATCCCCAGAACAGGAGCGTGAAGAACAGAAGGAACGGAGGTGTGCTCATAAGCGCGCCAGGCCCTCCTCTATCTTACCCAGCTCCAGGACATGGAGCCAGGCTGGTGGTTCTGCATTGTCGATCGCCTTGATGTTCGCTCTCTCCCTGTCAGTAACGACCATCGCCATCAAGGTCACGCCGGAACTGATGAGCTGTTCGACAAAACGCTTGCGGTCCTCGTCCCAGGCCAGGAGCACGCAGATGCAACCGCTCATGGACTCCCTGCGGGACAGCACGAAGTTGCTGAGCAGGGAATAGGGTTTGTCCCTGCATGCCTTGACGCATGCCAGTACCTCCAGCAGCCGTTCGGTCCGGCCTTGGCCCCTGCCCGCGGTCTCGCAGTACGCCTCCGCACCCACGAACATCAGGTCCAGCAGCGACTCCTGGGTCTGGACCGTGCAGGCAAAGGACGCGGCAATGGATACGGCCTCCTCGAACAGATCGTCGCGGCCTGAGGCGAAGAAGGTATCGAGCACCAGGGCATGGCGGACGAAGAATTCATCCTGGAACTCCTTGATCACCGGCTTGCCTGCCCGTGCCCAGCTCTTCCAGTGAATGAGCCGCGGCGGATCACCTGGCCGGTATTCGCGCAGAGACTGGAATTCCTCGGAGTCGGCAACAGAGTTCGAGAGCGTGACGCCGCCGCGCTGATAGGCCCGCGTGCCCGGCAGCGTGATGTCCGGCAGCGCGTAACGGCGGGGAATGATCAGCAGGGACTGGTCCGCTTTGGAGAACGCGCGGCCATTGGCCAGGCCAAAGGGGTCGGCCCTGCGCGCGATCAGGTCGGACAGTTCGAGCCTTCCCCGTCGGAGCGGCATGATCTCCATCCGCACCTCCACCTCGGACCGGGGAGGAATGGGCGGACCGGCCAGGGCCGCGGACTCGGCGATCTTGTTGTTTTCTGCAAGGCCCTTCCAGAAGCGGTACCACGAGGTTGTGGCCCAATGCGTGCCAAAGGAATAACCCGCTTCCACAGCAGCGCGGAACTCGGCCAACGTCGGGCGCGGGTCAGGCAGTTGCTCAACCAGGTCGATCCCGGTAATGACTTTGCTGCCGATGTTCCGCACTGTAAGGCGGTACGGAATGGGTATGCCGACGGTCCCGGTGCGCGGAAGGGTGCGTTGCACGGCAATGCGCGGCCGGAAGGACCTGTTGTACGCCAGCGCCGCAAGGAGCAGCGCAAGCAGGAACGTGAAGACCTGGTAGGCCACGTTCCGGTTCGTGTCCAGACCCAGTATGCCTGTTACCACGATCCCCACGAGCACGAACTGGCCCGCGAGCGTGAACCGCGTTGCAAGGAAATAGCGGATCGATGACGCGGCCCTGAGCAGCATATAGTAGATTCGAAAGGCCATGGCTATGCAGGCACCGGGATCTTCCTGATGATGTCATCGATGATCCCCTGGCTGGTGATGCCCGAGAACCGCGCCTGGGGGTCCACGACCATGCGATGGCTCACCACGTAGGGGGCCATTGCCTGGATGTCGTCGGGGACCACGAACTCCCTGCTGTCGATGAGCGCCAGGGCCTGGGACGTCTTCATCAGGGCCAGGGACGCACGGGGGCCGGCGCCGAGCTGCACACCCGGGACGGCCCGGGTCTGGCGCACAATGTCCACAATGTACCGCTTGAGCTCCTCGCTGATACGCACGTCCTTCACCTGCTTACGCAGATTCAACACGTCCTCGGCCGAGGCGCAGGACGAGATGGCGTCAATGGGATGGCTCGTTATCTGGGACGACAGCACATCCACTTCCCGCTCCGCATCCACATAGCCGAGGCTGAACTTCAGCGCGAACCGGTCCATCTGCGCCTCGGGCAAGGGGTAGGTCCCGCGGAACTCCACGGGATTTTGCGTGGCGATCACAAAGAAAATGTCGTCGAAGCGGTACGTCTTTCCCTCGATGCTCACCTGGTTCTCGGCCATGGCCTCGAGCAGGGCCGACTGGGTCCGGGGCGATGCGCGGTTGATCTCGTCAGCCAGCAGAATGTTGGTGAAAATGGGGCCCTCGTGAAAGTTGAAAGACTGGCTCTTCTGGTCAAAGACCGACACACCCAGGATGTCGGACGGCAGCAGATCGGGTGTGAACTGGATGCGCCGGAACTTGACGCCGATGGACAAGGCAAGCGCCTTTGCCAGGGTGGTCTTGCCCGTGCCCGGGAAGTCTTCCAGAAGCACATGACCGCCGCTCACCATCGCGGCCAGCATCTTCCGGATCGCCCCTCCCTGACCCCGGATCACGGTCTCGATGTTTCGGGTGATCCTGCTGAACAGCTCGCTGCTGAATTGCATGTCGATCTTCGCCATTCTCTAACCCTCTCTCTCAGCTGCAGTAATGATATCTTTGTCAAAGGTGATACCGGTAGCTGCTGCTCACTTCATTTGGTTACTGTTGGATAGAGCTTGTTGCTTGCGACGCCAGCTTATCTTCAGCAACAGACTCACTCCCTCGGGCGTTCTTACTATCACCTTCCGCGCCAAGATCTCCAACATAGGGCGCTATCCCCGACGCGAGCCCAAGCGTGCCGATATACAGGACCACGGTGACGACATCGACGACCACGGCAACGGGCGTGCCGAACAGGCGCAGCGTATAATCCCAGACCCTGTCACCACTGGTCTTCTTGACATAGAATGATTTGCCGTCGCTGCTCTTAAAGTAAGGAAGCTCTTTTTTCTTCACGTCCTCTTCAGTAACAAGGTCTGCACGCACACGTGCATAGCGGTCGGCGGACGTGGAGTCCCATAACGCCTTCGTTGCGCATGATGACAGTAGCACAATAGTCATGAACAAGGCAACCAGTCTAAGCTTATTCATAGTAGCCCCCAGCCTTACCGCGTGATGGCACTCCCAATCTTATCTTGATCCTTCACAAATGTCTCCACTTCTTTCGCCAGCACCTCTTTACTGCCTGCTCGTTGTTCCTCCGCAACCGCACTCACGATCATACGCAACGCCCGGCTGCTCACCTCTTTTGCCAGTTCATTTCCGGCGTAGTGTTAAAGCGATAGTACACAGCTTCGTCATGATCTATCAGCTTATACGTAGTGTTCCCCGCATTGTGGGTTGCTGTTATCTCGTACTCCTTTACGGTTGTTCTCTTGTATTCAAGCGTTATGGCTTCTGAGGGGGGCCTGCATGCCGCCTTATCTTCTGCAGAGGCCCTGGTCAGTGATTCAGGAAATACGCCCTCATGATGCCTGGCGTAAGCAGTGATACAATCCCGCGCATTCCGCAGATCGATGAGCGCGTCTGCGTCATACTTTTTTGCCTTATACTGTTTGCATTGCGGAATAGCGACCGCAAGAATGACCATGACGATCGCCGCGTAAACCATCAGATTCATCTCGACCGCGCTCATGAAGCCCTTCTCATTACAGAGGAACGGCCTTTGCTCAGGGTTCTGCATGCGCTTATTCGGTACCTTCGCTTCGTTTACTTCCAAGCCGCAGCGATCCATTCCACTTCTCCTCATTCTGTGAGCCATCACGTTCACAGCACCTTCCACTCCCCCTCAGGCTTGTCCCGCTCCCGGTGCAGCAGTTGGTGCGATCCGCTCTTCATCATACAGTCCTCTGTCCCCTTCTCGTGATGCGCGCGCAGGACCCAACCGTCCTTTCCTGCTTCCCCATGGGACAGGATCACCCCTTCGACAACCTCCCTCTTTTGCAATGGCGTGTCGAGGCTCGCGGGATATTTCTTATTATCAAGATAATAATCTTCAAGATAGATCGCCGCGTTCTGCAGTTCCTTTTGCGCGACCTCGCTCCGTTTCCTGATGCTGCTGTCTCTTAGTCCCTGGAGGAAAAACACCACGCCAACAACGATGAACACCAGAAACAGGAGAACCTCTATCACGCCCCGTTCATTGGCCAACGGCTTCATACCTTCCTCTCCTTAAGCGAGCGCTCCCTGCTTGCTTTTTGGCATCATTGCTGCTCAGTAATGGTTTTCTCTTCCTGCGGGCCGCTCATGAGGACCGATACATACCATGCTCTTCCGGTCTTCTCATGCTGTTCTTTCCAGACAGCGTGAAGTTCCACACCCATAAAGACACAGATAACCAGCCCAATGATAACCAGGCCCACATCCCGGGTAGCGTCCTCACCCGTCTTTTCGTCATATTTCCTTCGCACCAGTTCGCGAGTGCAAAAAATGATCAAGCCGACACCTGCCACCGATACCCAACTGCCGAATACCCCTTGCCAACCGACCAGGCAATATCCTGCAATTGATGCGATAATGAGCGCTGCCAGGGCCATGATCAAAGGCTTTATCCGGATCCACTGACGTTCTGCAATGTGGACCTGCAGGATCTGCAGAACAAATACGATACCGATAATAAAAGGAACAGCAGCAGCTCCGGCAAGAAGACCGAAGGGGCCGGCGCATGGTGAATCAGGAGCAGCGCAACGGAAATATGCACCGCCCGCGAACATGCAGAGAGGGAACAGTATACATGCCGCTCTCTTTATCCAGCGCGGCAATGGCAGGGACGGTTCCTTGGCAGGATCCCCTATCGACCACTGGTGACCGCATTCGCAAAGATTCAAATTGCCGGGATTCTCTTTCCCGCAGTTCATGCATTTCCAGGACATGCACTCCTCCGTGTTATACCGTCACATCTCAATCGATCCGGATATTGTTCTCTTCGCAGTACCATCCCATATCGCTGTTCCGGATGGTGATATCCCTCGTGGTTCCATTCTCTGCTTTGACCGCAACGCGTAACCTGCCGAAGGACAGCCTCGTCACTGCAACGATCTCGGACAGCCGCACCAGAACAAACTTTCTCAGCAATCCGGTCCGTACTTTTATCCCGTCGGGGAAGACGATGCACACCGGCACCTTGCGGAGGTACATATACCAGAGCAACAATACTAGACCGAAGGCAGGGATCGCCCATGGGCAATAGCCAAAACCGCCCTGTTGCATGCCGAAGGCCAGGAGCACTCCGAAGAAAAGGAGCGCCGTACCCACCAGGCTGAGGGAATCATGCCAATCCTGCTCGACCCGATAATGGGGTGTTCCCGCAGAGAGAACGGCATCTGAGCCGTCCACCTGCACGGTGCCCTGTTGCTGACCGTACCCGCCCCTTCCACTCGGCCGCGTTTCCGCGATCGCCTCTTTTCTCTGCTGCAGCAGGTCCGTCCATTTTTCGTGAATGAACCCAAGCACAAGAAGGACAATGATAATGATCCCCACGGTCAGTCCGCCGGCAAGCGCTGCAAGACCGAGGGCAGCCAGGATCCCGTAACCTTCGTTCACCAGCACCTGATATCGGGGAATGGCCGCTGCGAAGAATAGCACGACTCCGAACAGGTACGGCATGACGTGCAGAAGGATATGTCCTCGATCGCTCTTGATAATCCCCATATTCTCCCCTCGCCCTGTCATATACCGCGTTTTGCTCCATTCAAAATAGTCTCGCTTCGTGCGTGTTCAGCAACGGGTTTCGGGTAACTCATGAATCAATACAAACGAATAAATAATTGTTACATTCCTACGGAATCCCCCTCACCCAGCCCTCTCCACGTGGGGGCGAGGGTAACAAAGAAAAATGCGTTTGTATTAATACAGACGCAGTAAATATTGTTACACTTTAGCTGTACTTTATGCTATTCTGGGGGCATGAAAACTTCCCCCGTAAGCCCAATAAAGGTGTCCAAAGAACAATTGCTGGCACTTGCAGAGAAGGTGCCTGGAGCTTGGATCGGCATAAAGATAGCCACCCTCCTCTTGGTTCTGGAAGGGCAGCGACCGGGGTGGATCTCAGAAGTCCTTGGTCAAACCCGGATGAACGTAAACCGCTGGACGCGAGCGGTAAACAAGGACGGAGTAGAATCCCTTGTTCCAAAAAAACAGACAGGCCGTCCCGTTCGGATGACTCCAAAGATTGCAGCTCAGTTAGAACTTCACCTGGAGGAATCGCCCCAGAAGTTCGGTTTAAATCGTGTTCGATGGGATGGCCCCACTTTGGCAACCCATTTACAGCGCCAGTTCGGGATAAAGCTGAAAGTCCGTCAAGCTCAGTATTGGATGCATCAACTTGGGTATCGGCTGAAGCGAGCCAGTCATGCCTATCTCCAAGCAAAGGCCGAGGACGCAAAGACGTTTGCCAAGACCCTAAAAAAAACTCAAAACGCTGCGTCCTAAAGAAACCATTGTTTTTCAGGACGAATGCGGCTTTACCCTGCATCCTCGGCTTGGCCGCGGTTGGGCGCTTATCGGAAAGCGGCTGAAGGTTCCGACGACCAGTCAGCATCAGAAGCGCTTGAATGTTTCGGGATGGGTAGCTCCTCTTCTGGGTCGTGCAGGAGTGATCCAGACCGAACGTGGCAACAGAGAGGGATTCCTCAAGGTGATGCAACACCTTTATCGCCAGCTTCGTGGCTACACTATTTGGCTGTATGTTGATCGAGCAAGTTGGCATAGAGGTGATCCGATCCGTGAGTTCCTCCGAAAGCATAAACGCCTCCGGATTGTGTACTTACCACCATATCAGCCTGCTTTGAATATGCAGGAACGGATATGGCGACAGATTCGCTATGAATCAACCACCAACCGGTGGTTCGACAATCTTGGTGCAATCTGGGCAACGGCCCAGAGGACGCTTGACTCATGGTCAAAGCCAAAAATCAGGAGACTTTGTAACATTACTTAGTGCGTTTGTATTAGTAAGTTCTTCCCGCATGCGAGAACTGATAGGCAACTATTGCCGTGTACGTCACAAACCCGACGAAGATGATTGCCTGGATCGGCAACGTTAGCACATCGAAGACCACGGTGAACGGCGTGGCAAGGACGCGTCGGCCCTCGTAGGGATCAGGTGCTATGGCAGTCATCGATTCGACGTTCGAGAACCTGGGCGCACCTGCAGGGAAACGAAGTTCAGCCCAGTCCGGACCGAGACATCCGTCCTTCGGCGGATCGATAATGGGGATCGGATGGTCCAGAACGAGGTTTGCAGTATCATCCTTGTTGATGGTCACGAGCTTAAGGTCGGTGCAGTTGTGCAGTGCACCGCAGTTGTAGCGGCACAGCACGTCTGCAGGAGCCTTAATAAAAGCAGTGTTCTTATCATCACGCGCGCTCAGCAGCAGGGCTGCCCCCTCCTTGATCGCCCTATCGCAGGACGTTTCCTCGAACGCGGCTGCATCCTGAATGACCGCACCTGCAGAATCCACCCAGGCAACAGGTTCTATCATCTCATGGCCCGGGATCTCCCCATACACGGTCCTGGCTGCCATGGCTGCTATGATCCTGTTGGACAGGGAGGGACGGGAAGCGGGCAAGAACGTTTCCCTGCTGTAGCGGCCATCTGTTATGGCGAGCTGCTCCTCCGGAACCTTGAACTGCACCATAGGATCAATAGCATTCTTTTTTCGACTTGTTCCCTTTTTCAGGTCCGACGAGGTCGGGACGAGGCGTCCGAAGATTGACTGGACCTTCAGGAGAGACGGGTCAAGTGCATAGCGGTTAATAAAATCCATCTGGGGGCGGCTCATACCCAGGGTCAGGGTTTTTCCGATCCTTCCCCGCGCCCACTCCGTGTCGTCGAATCTGAAACAGAGCTCGTTTTTTTCTGCGGAAACATATGAGCCTGATGCCGTTGCCTGCCGTACCACGTGCTCCTCTGTATAGGTGTCCTTAACGGTCCATAATGTGGTCGTCATACAACCGTTCAGGAAAATGCCGGGGATAAGCACGAGGACTATGGCTTTTGTAAGACGGGACGTTGCCAAGACCTTCACAGATACCTCCTGGACATAAATGATCAGTGCCTTTTTGTTGCTGCTGATCAGGATAATTGCTTGAACCTATGCTCGGGAAATGCACAACAAGGTTCTGTTCATTCGTGTGCCCCTGCATCAACGAGCAGCCTGACCATGTCCTTTTTCCCCAGTATCTTCGCCTGCTGCAGCGGGGTCCGGCCAATGCTGTCCTTCTTATTCACATCAGCGCCTGTTTCCAGCAGGATCTTTGCAATTGCCACACGATCCTTCTGCACAGCAGCGATCAGGTGCGTAGTATCACTCGACCCCCAGTTTGGATCAGCACCGCGCTCAATCAGATGCCGCACCTGCTGTTCGTCATTCGCGGCAATCGCCCTATTCAGATCGACGGCATAATATGCCCTTTTCGCAACCGGATACAAGGAGACGATCATCGCAATCACAAAGATCACGAGAAACACAAAGATATTGATCTCCGGCATGATGCCTTTTTCGTTCATAACCTCTTCTCCCTGACCTCTACCAGGTCCTTCTGCTCAAGCGTGATCATCGCGCCCCTGCTGTTGAGGAGATGAATGCTCCCTGACAGGTTTGCAGCAACGCCGACCATGGTCAGGATGGGTGGCTTTGATCTTTAAATGACTTCAGCGTGAGAAACCCTCCAGCGATTGCCATGATCGACGGCACGAACATCAGAAAGACCCGGTAGTGAAGTATGGGCAAATTGTTCGCGATTATGCTCAAGGTGCGGTCCGCAAGATATAAGGCATTAGCCGCTATGAGCAGGTATCCTCCCACCTTAAGCGCGTTCCGGCGCAGCAGTACGATGCCCCAGATATTCGCTGCAACCATTGCTGTAAAGGTGATCAGATTATACAAGAACTTCGCCACGTACTTCTGCGGGAATAACCCCTGCATCAAGCGATTGATGTTCACCATATGAAAGTATCCGTTCACCAGGACATGCACGGCCACCCCGACGATCACCAGTCCGAGAATTTGGACGCCGAGCTTCCCGTCGTTGCCTGTTGAAGCAGGCGGCGTCGGCCTCACAGTCGACGCCGGCAAGGCAGGGGGAGCAGAATCCGGGCTGCGATCGAAGACCTCGGGCTTCAGCTCAGCAAGAATCTTCCTGCCGCCGAAGATCCCTACCAGACCAAAAGGCACGAGCAGGGCGCTTCCCAGTATGATCAGGATGGCACCCGGTTTTTTCCTGCCCGAGACCACAAGCCCTGCACCTATGACCGAGAGCACAGCACATGCCTCGACGATCGTAAAATAGAATCCCGCCATGTCTTCCTGTGCGGCAATCGCAATCGCCGCGACGCAATTCAAAAATACCCCTGCTATAGCCAAATTGTTCACAGAACGCTCCTGTAAGTGCTTTAGTCCTTCGCTCCTGTTTTTTTCAGAAGGATTATGATATCCCGTTGATTTCCTTTCACTGCGATCTGCAGGGCGGAATTGCCGGTACGGTCCTTTTTGTTAATGGCCGCGCCGCTCCTGACGAGCCAGCCCGCGGCATCGTAGTTTCCCTCTGATGCTGCACGCATAAGCGCTGTCCTCCCCGAATAGTCTTCCGCATTGATGTCCGCACCATGGCCCAGAAGAATAGCGGCTATCTCTGTCCGATTGTTCTTGAGCGCAAGCATGAGCGCCGTCATCCCATCCACCCAGCTCGGCAGATCCAGGTCCGGCTTGTGCTCAAGAAGCAGGTTGACCATGTTTGCATAACCCTCTAACGAGGCCCGCATCAGAGCTGAATTGCCGATATCGTTCATGTCGTTTATGTCCGCGCCTTTCTTCAGCGCGTCGCGCACGGCCTTTTCATTGCTCTCCGAGATTATCTTCACCGCCGTTGGTGCGGCAGTATCCGGCAACGTACGCCATGCCCTGACAATGGTGCGCTCTCCATAGGGATCAGCATCAGGTTCTTCATACATCGTTTTCTTAATGATCGCACCCGCTTCAAGATAAGCCTTTTCCGCGATATGCATGGCCGTTGCTACGTGGTCGTCATTGACCCGGTTCCGTGCTGACAGGTTTGCGCCTTTTTTGATCAACAGCGTAGCGATCCTTTTCACGTCCGATTCGCTCTTGTCTGATCTTCGGAATGACTTCCCTTCACCGGCCATAGTCTTATATACCGCAAGCATCAAGGCAGTATATCCATCCCTATCCCGCATGTTGACATATGCACCTTTGTCGAGCAGGACTTCGACGATCTTCGCGCGCCCCATGAGAGCAGCGCACATCAGTGGTGTGAGATGGTCCCTGTTCGTTGCATTTATATTCGCTTTCTGATCCAGCAGGTAGCTCACGGCATCCACGTTATCATCGTACGCTGCCTGGGTCAGGAACGTTTCGTTGGTTATGGCATCGCAGCCATTGATGTCCCCGCCTGCGGCGATGGCCTGATTGGCCCTCGCCAGAAGGTCTGTTTGGATCGAATTTTGCGGCGCCTTTTTAAGGGCTTCTGAAACCACGGCGCTTCCTGTGTTTGGAACAAAGGGGCACAGAAGAACAAGTGCGGTCGAGCAGGCCCAAACCACTACCTTAACTTTTACGCAACCGGGTTTTGCGACTCTCATGACTTTTCTCTCGCCTTCTGCTCTTCCTCCGCCTGCTTAAGCATCCTGAGAAGTTCCTCGTACTCGTTCATTTTTTCTTTGTCCGGTGCTTTCTTCCACTGGCCGAGCAACATCGTCCGAATAACCAGTTCCCGCGCAATCAAGCCCTCTTCGTTTTTGCCCAGTACATACGCTCCATGGCGAAGAAGGGAGCGAAAGATCGAGCTCTGCCTCGAATGCTCGGCCGCATACATAAGCGCGGATCTCGAGTGATTATCCCGCAGGATCGGATCTGCCCCACGGCGCAATAGATCTTGAACAACATCTGCCCGGTCCTGATAAGCAGCCATCATCAGCAGCGTGGCGTTTTCGCTGTCACGGACGTTGACGTTTCCGCCCCAGTCCAGGAGCTGTTTTACCGCTGTCCAATTTCCTGTAGTCGCTGCTATCGTCAGGGCGTCGTTCACTTGCTGCATACGGGCCTGCTCACTATTCCGGTCCAGGACCAGCGTACCGATCATATCCAGGCGATCGTGCTTGATGGCAAGATCCACGACCCCATTCAGACGGGCGCCCCGTTCTGTCAGCAGGACAGCTGTTTCTTTATTTCCTTCTATCACCGCAATCATGATCGGGGTAGAACCATCGAGCAGAGAGTTCACATCAGCGCCTTGATCGAGCAACTTTGCAACGCTGTCTGTGTCACCCTGACGCACGGCCGCATTGAGATTTTTGCCGAGATCGGCTGAGCGAGCGTTCGTGTATGTCTGATAACCGGTGTATATGAAAACACCGGCAAATACGATACCGGCAATCATGAACGGGGACACCCGTTCCTTGTTAATGAAGCAGATAAATACACCCGGCACCACCACCAGCAACAGGCCAAGAGTTATCAGTACCGAAAAGACCAAATCCGATACGACATTGGTTCCCCCCCAGAAAGCGTTGTAAAAGATAAAGACCCAGACCCAGCAACTTATGAAAAGGAGTGCGACTTGCAGCCAGGGTTCTTCATATGGATTGCGATTTTTCATCGTGATCTCTGAGGTGCAGTTCCAGCTCCCCTGTCAAAAGGAAGGAATGCGACCCAGAACAGGAACAGCGGCGGCAACACGCGTGAGAGCAGCTTGAGCGCGTCGTGGATGGAGTGGCGATTATTCTCAATTTCTTTATCCACGATGTTTGCTCTCCTTTCGTAACTATTCAGCACAATTTCGTGGTTTGCCATACAGAGCACGTCGTTACGATCTTCATGGATAACCCCACCCGGCCTCCCCTTAACGTAAGGGGAGGTGTAAGTCCTTGCCACTCTTAAGAGAAGAGGGGTTGGGGAGGTATGCGTTTTCATGAGCTGAATAGTTACCGCCTTTTTCTTAACCTGCAGACTTGATCGAATGAGCAATACCCTACGACCGGTACCGATATCGACTGTCATCTTTTCATCCTCTCCACCCCGAAGGAGAGGACCGAGGTGAGGGGGATGTTTCTCGGTACCCCAGCCTAGTCTTTCACACCTTACACCTGCCCCTCACTCCTTGTCGAGGTTGCTCCCCATCCTGCCGATCAGTTCGAAGATCCTGCAGAGGTCGAGCGTAGCCTTGATCTTTATCCGAAACAAATCCTTATCAGTTGTTTTCGAAAGAACCACGTGGGACCGGATGATACTATCCCGGTGCTTGCGCAGTTTCCTGA
>Ga0334722_10005863_pt1 | contig 12293 bp, 13 predicted proteins | sample C3_bottom_MG_FD_207210 | JGI IMG/M metagenome (GOLD analysis project Ga0334722, IMG submission 207210) | Sediment microbial communities from Yellowstone Lake, YNP, Wyoming, USA - C3_bottom | ecosystem: Environmental > Aquatic > Freshwater > Lake > Sediment | place: USA: Wyoming | collected...
CAACGCATCGTGACCAAAGGCGTGGTCTTGATCAAGGGGCAGGAAGTCATCTGTCGACCAACTAAATCGAGAGCCTGTCCTCCCTTGCCCGGCCCCGCGAAAGGATAGTGTCCTCACGTGGAGTTTCTCCTCCTTCGAATTGGAATCTAATCGCACCCCATGATAGCCAGAATCGTTGAACTCTCTCTGATCCAGCGGGTCATGGTCTGCGTCCTGGGGTTTCTCCTCCTGTTCGGCGGGCTCTTCGCCTTTCATCTTCTCGATATCGTCGCCTATCCCGATCCCTCGCCGCCGATGGTCGAGCTGATCACCCAGCAGCCCGGGTGGTCGGCCGAAGAGATCGAACGCCAAATCACGATTCCCATTGAAGTCGCACTCAATGGCATAGGGGGTCTCACGGATGTTCGCTCGCTCTCGATCTTTGGGTTGAGCGACATCAAGGTCTATTTTGATTTCGATACGGAGATCTTTCGCGACCGCCAGGAAGTATTGAATCGGCTGAACTCGGTGCAATTGCCTCCGGGGACGGCGCCGTCGCTGTCTCCCTGGTGGGCGATTGCCGAAATCTATCGGTATGAACTCACGGGAGCCGGCGAGACCACGCTCACGGATTTGAAAACGATTCAGGATTGGCAGGTCCGTCGCGAGTTCCGACGCATTCCCGGTGTCATCGACGTGACCACGTTCGGGGGGACGACCAAACAGTATCATGTCGATATCGATCCGGGACGGTTGATCAGCTACGGCGTTAATCTGTCGCAGGTCATGTCCGCCTTGACCAATAGTAATGCCAATGTCGGAGGCAACTATCTAACCATCGGCGCGCAGAACTACAACATTCGTGGACTGGGCCTCATCAACGGGATCGCGGATATCGAGAATGTGATGGTGGCAGAAAAAGGCGGGACTCCGATTTTCATCAAGACCCTGGGGAAGGTGGCCGTGGGTTCCCGGGTGCGCTTAGGGAAGGTCGGCATCGATGATCGCGACGATGTCGTCGAAGGCGTCATTCTGCTCCAGCGAGGGAACAAGGCGCTCAATGTCCTTGAGAAGGTTCGAGGAAAGGTTGAGGACCTCAACACCTGGAAGTTGCCGGCCGGCGTCAAAATCAAAACCTTCTACGATCGCACAGCTTTGATTCATACGACGGTGGAGACCGTTACGGACATTCTCATCAGCGGCATGGTCCTGGTGTTTGTCATCCTGTTTATGTTCCTGGGTAACTTGCGCGCCGCCCTAATCGTGGCCTTGACCATCCCGCTCTCGTTGCTCTTTACCTTTTCGATGATGGTCTTCATTGGGCAGTCGGCGAATTTGATCTCGCTCGGCTCCATCGATTTCGGCATTATCGTGGATGCCACGCTGATCATGGTGGAGAGCATCTTTTTCCATCTGGCACACGACAAGAAGATCCATGGCTTGACGGTCCACCAGCAGATCGTGCGGGCCGCCCGACAGGTGGGACAGCCGATCTTCTACTCCACGGCGATTATCGTGGTGGCGTTCATTCCGCTCTTTACGATGACGGGTGTGCCGGGGAAGATCTTCGCGCCCATGTCCATCACCTATGGGTTTGCCTTGGTGGGCGCGCTCTTGATGGCCTTTACCTTGGCCCCTGTGATGTGTTCCTTCTTACTCACGGGCAAGATTCGCGAGGACGATACGGCGATCGTGCGGGGAGTCCGTCGCGTCTACAACGGTATTTTGGAGTGGGCGTTAGATCATCGGGCTGTTGTCGTCGGTGCCTGCCTCGGGCTTCTGGCGCTGACCTTCGGGGTCCTGCGGTCGATCGGAGGGGAGTTCATGCCGGCTCTGGAAGAGGGGAATCTCTGGGTTCGCGCCACGATGCCCGTGGACATTTCCTTCGACCAGGCGGCGAAGTTGACGAGCGAGATTCGTCGGTTGTTCCGCGAATCGCCCGAAGTCACGACTGTTGTGTCACAGCTGGGTCGTCCGGACGACGGCACCGATCCGACGAGTTTTTTCAATGCTGAGTTCCTGGCCAATCTCAAGCCGGAAAAGGAATGGCGTCCCAGGTTGAGTAAGGATGCGCTGATCGAAGAAATTGATGGGCGGCTGAAAGACATTCCCGGGATCATCTTCAATTTTTCGCAGGTAATTCAGGACAACGTGGAAGAAGCCATGTCGGGGGTGAAGGGAGAGAACTCCATCAAACTGTTCGGGGCCGATCTGAAGACCATGGAGGCGAAGGCCACCGAGGTCGAGCGTGTCATGCAGCAGATCAAAGGCGTAAAGGATCTGGGGATCTTCCGCCTTGTGGGGCAGCCGAATCTGTTGATCCAGGTCGATCGTGAGGCGAGTGCGCGCTATGGGCTGCAAGTGGCGGATGTGAATGCGGTGGTGCAGGCCGCCGTCGGAGGTCAGGCCGTGACTCAGGTGTATGAAGGAGAACGGTTATTCGATCTTGTCGTCCGGTTTCTCCCGGAGTTTCGCCAGGATGTCGACGCGATCGGTAATATCTTGGTCAGTACCCCGGATGGGGCGCGCATTCCCTTGAAGCAGGTGGCCTCGATCACGACACAGACCGGCGCCTTCATTATCTATCGCGAGAACAACGAACGCTATATTCCGATCAAGTTCAGCGTGCGGGATCGTGACCTTCAAAGTACTGTAGAAGAGGCCCAAGCTCGCCTAGCTAAGGAAGTGAGCCTTCCTGATCGGTATCGCATGGAATGGGCCGGTCAATACGAGCAGCTCCAAGCAGAGCGAAAACGAATGGCGGTGGTGGTGCCGATCAGTCTGGTCATCATTTTGTTTCTGCTGTACAGCGCCTTCGATTCGATCAAGAATGCCCTCCTGGTTTTGAGTACCGTCCCCTTTGCGCTCGTAGGAGGCGCGGTCTCGCTCGCGGTCACCCACACGAGTTTCAGTATTTCAGCCGCGGTCGGCGTCATTTCGACGCTTGGGGTTGCCATCCTTGGTGGGGTCTTGTTGATTTCTCGAATTGAGGATTTCCGGCGCACGGGGCTGACCCTTCGGGAGGCTGTTCGGAAGGGGGCCGATGTGCAGATGCGTCCGATTCTCATGGCGACATTGGGCGCGGCCATCGGCTTGCTGCCGGCCGCGCTCGCGACAAGCATTGGATCGCAGGCGCAGAAACCGCTCGCACTAGTCGTGGTGGGAGGAATGCTGACGGCAGCGGTATTGATTCTGGTCGTCTTGCCGGTCTTGTACGAAATCGTCCATCGGCGCGATGCGAGTAATAGCGAAGGGTGAGAAAGTGGATGACCATGCAGCAGCGATGGGGCAGCGTTCAACATCCCCCGCGCGATTGACCCTGGCGGGAATCGTCTGCAGCCTGGCCGTGACCGGCTGCCTCTCACCCATCACGCTGAATCGCGCCGTGACGGCCTATGATCAGGCGGTCACGGATGCCATCTCCAAACAACTGCTCATCAACATCGCCCGCGCCCATCAGCATCAACCGATTCACTTCACCGGCGTCTCAAATATCGCCGCGACGTTCGATTTCCGTGTCAGCGCCGGTGCCACTCCGGCACTCACGGGAGAGGCCAGCAGGGCGCTCATGCCGATCTTCGGCGGTAGCGTGGCGGAGAACCCCACCATCAGTATCGTACCGATCGAAGGGGAAGAGTTCACCAAGCGGCTCTTGACCCCCTTTCAGGAAACCAAGTTCCTCCTCCTCCTCCGGCAGCGGTACGACATCGATCTGTTGCTCCGGTTGATGGCGCAGGAACTGCGGATCATGGAGCATGGCCAGGAGGTCGCCTACCGCAATACACCGGCAGACCAAACAGGCTACGAGATGTTCCGTCGCGTAGTGACGCACCTTTCTGCCATTCAGGACCAGAATCAGCTCCATGCCGAACCGCTCGTCTACCATCGGACCTGGACCATTCCCGCCAACTCAGTCACAGCCGAAGGATTTCAGGCGTTAGAGAAAGAGTATCTCGTGACCTACAGCCAGAAAGACAACAGCTATACCCTTCGGAAACAAATCACGGGACGAACGCTCATCACCAATTACGACCCCGCCACGCTCTCACCCGACGAACGAGCCCGGTTGATCGACGAAACGGAGGAAGGGCACCTCAATGATGTGTCCTTCGACATCCGCCCGGGGCACATCGGAGGGGAATACCCACTCAAGGGAGATTTCCGGCTGCGGAGCATCTATACCATTCTCAACTTTCTGGGCCGATCGCTTGGAGAAGACCCCGAATACCACGTCGACAAAGATCCGCGGACCCCAGCGGTCCACGAAAATCCCGTCCACACCATGGATCTCATATTGTCGGATGGAGCGCCCTCGGGAGCCGACTTGTCGATTCAGTCCCATGGAAAATATTACGCCGTGAACACCACCGGACCGTTGGCACGCTGGAACCGCGAGGCCTTCCAAACGCTGTATCTATTGTTCCAGATGACCGTCAGCGAGGTGCCTCGCGTCGGAGTCCCCAGCATCACGATTGCGAAGTAATCAGGCCACAGTCACCCGCGACCGCTGCACGGAAACGCGCCCACGGAGCACCGCGGCATCTACTCCCGTACACCACGCCGCCTATACTCCAGCCTCCAGCCCCGCCATCATGCAGAACAGCAGCGGCCTTATCGTGGATAGAGCGCCTCACCGAATGCCTCACTTCTTCCAAAACCGCTTAGGAACATCAAACGAGTACCGGAGTTGAACGGCCACATATTTTTGAACGAGCCCTGCCTTGTCTAAGGGTTGATCCTGCTCTTGATACAGGCTCAGTTCCATATCCTCGCGAAACCGCACCGCCAGCCCTATAATCCAATCCAACTCGGTGGGGTTGAGCTTGTTTCCAGCCTCCCGGTCTGTAAAGAAATTCATATCTCCATACAGAACGACTCTATTTTTGTAGAGGTCGAGATCCGCATGGGCCACATACCGAAAAAGGGCTCTTCCGGTATTATCTGGTCGCGCAAAATAGTTGCTGTTCTGAAACAGCCAGCCGGCACCGGCATAGGCGGTCAGGTTCTGATTGGGAAAGGTGCGCTGCCACCAACTTAAATCTTGTATGGCTTGAAATCGAGAAGTCACTAACGCATCGGCATACGCTTGGACGAGACCGCTCTTGTCAAGCGGCGCATCGCGCTCGTACTGGAGACGCCAGCCCCACCGGTCGATCAGTCCGGTGAAGGCATAGGTGCCATCCCATTCGCTCAGTTCGATCCATCCCTTTGTTCGATCTGAGAAGAAGTTTTGATCGGTGTAAAAGGTAAGGTATTGCTTGTAGAGGTCGGTTTCCAAGTGAAGCATGTGCCTGAGGCCGACCAATCCCGTGTTATCAGGACGAGCCGCGAAGGTCGGATTGGATACGAATGCGGCTGTGAGGAAGTATCCCCCGAATAAGGTCTCTTCGGCTTCCCGGGCCGCCACGTCGTCTGGCTGAGCCATCGACGGCAACGGACGACCGTACTTTTCCAGCGCAAGGGACAAGGAAGGTGAGGCCAGATGTCCAATGATACTCAGGACCAGGAGGCCAACCGCACAGGTGAGGGTGGTGATCTTTCGCTGTTCCAGACGCTTCTCCCTCACTGTTCTGGTACAAGCACAATTGAGTAAACGACGAGGTAAAACTCTGTGCGACGGACGATGAGAAACGTCATGATGTCCTCCTTGCTCCCAGTCCCAGAGAGCCGGGCCGGAGCCATCATCACGCTTGTTGATTTAGACCGCGAGAGGAGAGGCTACGTAGAGATACCGGTAGATGCTCGAGGGCATGAGATTCAAGCCGGCTCTGTCAGATTGGCTACTACCACCCGCATCCATGTGAATCCTCCCAAACAAATACGATTGTCTAGTATCTGTACATTGTCGCGTAGCAGCGTTCAAACGGCAGAACGCTGGGGCCTTCTACCTCAATGAACAAGATGGATCAACCACAAATTTCGAACATGTGCCTCAAGATCGACAGGACAGTCTTTACTGAACACAGGTGTGAAAAATCTCCTCGCAGTGATCCGTAGCGTCAACCGACCGGGGCGCCGACCTATACTCCACCCCTACCACGCGATCATCTCCCATGAGGAGGTGCGCCCAACACCCATGGTGCGCTCCTGACCTACTGCCCTTGGAGAAGGAGAATGATTCCTCAAGCATGGGCGCTTCCTTGTAGTATGTCAGCACAGTTCCCTCGGCTGTCTTCGTTTCCTGAAGAGGGTTGCCAGCACAGGCGACGAGTTCTTGTTTGCTTTTCCCCAGCAAGGCCTTCCCGATGGGGTTCGGTACGATCGGCTGAGACGCAGCACATCCAATGAGCCAGACAGCGGTGCATACAACAAGAATAGAGCTGGCGCGGATCATGTTCGCCTCATTGTTTTCTGAAGAGCAAGGGGAGACTGCATCCCTCCAAAGGCCTCCTGCACATCGGAAGGCCCTCCCCCTCTTTCTTCTGATGTATCGCGATCGCGTTCCGCTCTCGCATCCCTCAGGCCTCGTTAGAATGGCGCAAAGTCCAACCCCTGTGGAACCACGGGAGGCACCTCGATCTTGGGATGTTGTGAGGGACTGGACGGCGTCGGGCGTTCCCCCAGCGTGACAGTGATGGTACGCCTTGTGCCGTCTCGAAACAGTGTGATCTCAATGGATTCCTTGGCCTTCAGTTGCCGGAGCACCTTGGCATATTGCTCGCTGGTCTTCACGTCCTGCCCATTGACCGCCACGAGGATATCGCCCCCCAGGACCCACGGCTCTCCCTCGATGGTCACATCCAGGTTGCCGGCACGAAGCCCGATCGTCTGGGCCGGGCTCCCGTCTTCCACATCGATGATAAGCAACCCGCTCACAAGGGGGAGCGCAATCAGGTTCCGCACTTCGTCGGTCACTAACTTCCCTTTGATGCCCAGCCAGGGCCTGATCACTCGGCCATTCGTCCGCAGTTCGGTCACGATGGATTTGACGGTATTGATCGGAATGGCGAACCCAATGTTCTGCGCTCCCATCAAAATGGCCGAGTTGATCCCGACCACGCGATCCTCGGAATCGACCAGCGGTCCGCCGCTATTGCCGGGGTTGATCGGAGTCGTAGTTTGAATCACTCGTTCTTGGAACACTTCCTGTTTGGTCTCCAGCAGTTTCCCGAACCCGCTCACGATGCCCGTCGAAAACGCATAGCCCAACCCAAAGGGATGTCCGATCGCGAGGACTTTCTGACCGATTTCCAATTTGTCGGAATCGCCCAGTTGGGCCGGGGCATGCGGCCCCTGCGGGAGCATCACATGGAGTAGCGCGACATCCGATTGCGGATCGCTTCCGATCAGCTCTGCAGGGAGACGAGTCCCATCATGCAACGTCACCGTGATGTTGGCGGCCCCTTCCACAACATGGGCATTGGTCACGATCGAGCCCTGCTCATCGATCAGCACACCCGACCCGAGTCCTTTTCCCGATGCCTGCGCGATATGATGAGTGCTGACATAGGCTGAGGCGACCAGGACGGTAGCGTTCGCCAGCTTCTTGTAGACCCGTACGCTGTTCATTTCTTCCGCCGTGACCAAGGCAGCCGCGAGCATCCTGGGAGTTCCCGTGCAGACTGTCAGCACCAGGCAGGCGACCAACCAGGAACGAAGGCACCCGCTGGAAAGACGGCAACGCAGCATACGTACCTCCCTATGGTTCGTCGTGTGTTCCATGACAATCACGGAGGGAGTCGGAGACTTCAGACCCGCCCACCGTTCGCCGTTGTCGCTCGTGTTTTAGCATGGCGACGCTCCTCCGCACCCCATCCTGCCTCGGCGCCTCGATGATGCATCAGATTGAGCGAGAGAAATTGGGACATTCTGCTTTCCAGTTGGTTGCATTGATAACTTCTTTACAGGCTACGGCTCGCTGGGAGTTATGTCAATTCAGTCAATAGCCACTCAGAGGCGAAATTGGTTTCGGAGACCGTCAAACCGCGAGGTGAAAGGTCAAGCAACGACCCCCACTAGCTTGCCACTGATTGCCACGCTCCTCATCGAATGGAGCGGCAACGTCTTGGCGTCCGCCTTCTACTTGAGTTTCTGCGCGACCCTGTCCCTCGCCGTCACGCTCACGCTTCGAAACAGAGGGCCGGCACCGCCAACTCCATAACGATACGGGCGGCTGCGAGAAATACGTGCGACCTTTCGCCGCGCTAGACAGGTGGCTCGCATCAGCCTCGGCCCATGGGTGATTAAAAAACGCCGCCGCCGCGCGGGCGTGCGGTAGAATCATTCAGGCCATGCCTACACCCAACGCAGAACACTGGACTCTCCTCACTCTCCGACTGTTGCTGGCGACACTGGCCTGGCTCTTCTGGCCAAGCGTTACACAAGCGGTCGACTACGGCAATGAGGTCGCCGTCTGGATCGAACAGGGCCGGGCCGTCGCCACCAGTTTGGTGAGCGGCCGTCGGGAGATTCCCCTCGACGCGCAAGAGACCGTGAGCGGCTCAGGTGCAAGCGGCATCAATGCCGTTGTCGTGACCTCGCGCCGACTGCTGGGTTTTTCTAGCCGTACCCTCACATGGAGCAAGACGGATCGCGATCTCAATGAAAAGGTCCTCGAACGGCGGGTGTTGCCCACATTCAGCGTGGTGAGAACGGACAAGCATCTGTATGGATTTCGCGGAGCGAACGGAATCTGGCTGGATGAAACCCTCGGGATACGAGAAACGGTCAAGATGACCCAGACGACTGATTATGGGGCGGTGTTCGTTACCAACGAACGGCTCGTGGGCTTTGCCTCTCTGCTCGGCGACTTCTCCTCAAAGGCACTCGGCATCCACGAGCACATCACGCGGTTGGACAACGAGAAAGGCCTCGTCATCGTCACCACCAGCGACCGCACACTTGTTTTCGGCAGCCGCTTAAGCGGATGGGAAGAATTCGAGTGATGCTTCGGCTAACCCGCATTATTCATGACGGTTCGTTGTCCCCCACCCATCCCTCCCTCCCCCATAGTATGGGGGAGGGTGAGGGAGGGGGGCGCGTGTTTCCCAGGAATGTTCAATGCGCAATTCTCGATGTTCAATTGAACATTCAACATTAAAAATTGAGCATTACGGTTACCGCGCTTGCAGCAGAAGCTTCATGGATCATGCGGGCTAGATTTCTGTACTTGATTGCTCGCTCAGCCAAACTTCGAACGCTTTACGGAGCATGCGTTTATGGTGCGGTTGGTACCCGGGGATGCTGGAGTAATCTCCCAACTCCAGCATCTTCTGAATCATGCTCACAGTATACGACGCACCTTGAGCCTCATGATCCTTGTGCCATACGGCAAGACGACTCTCGGACTCGCCCGTCTTGCCCTCCTCGAAGACGTGCCACTCACAGTCTTTCGAATATCGAAGATAGGCCATGGCGTTACTCAAGAACTAAAACAATCCCGTGCGCGGACGAGGCGAGCGAGCGGACTCTACGATGTCGAGCCCAACACCTCTTTGAACATGACAGCCAGGTCACGCAGACCGCGGGCACCGTCGCCGACAAAGGCCGACCCATGCATCGTCGCCAAGGTCTTCGGCTGCAACCCGGCCAGCCGATGGAGTGTCGGCTCCGTGAGCGTAGAGTACGGCAGATAGTTGGCCAGCGGCCCTTGCTGATACTCCTCGAGCACCTGTCGGCACCGGCCCAGCACGTCCGAATGTGTGGCCGGCTCAACATCCCCGCTTTGATGAAAGAGGTCCGAACACAACAGCGTGCGCTGGGTCTCTTCGAACAACAGCCCCGCTTCCCAGCAGTGCGGCACATGCGGCGTATGAAGAAACCGGAAGCGGTACTTGCCGGTATTCAGCACCTCCCCGTCTTTCATCCCCAACGCAGGCCGCGCGGCCATGCAATCGTCGATGCTGACTAACTTACCCACGAGACTGCAGACCGCCGTGGACTCCGGCGCAAGCTGCTGCCACTCGCGCAGCGCCCCGCATTCATCCGCTTCAAGATGGCTGAAACCGATCCATTTGATCTTGGCAGGATCAAGCAACGTCGCCACTGCGTCCCGCACCGCGGCAAACATCGAACGTGGGCCGGTATGAAACAGCAGCGGCTCGTCGTCGCGCACCAGAAACTGATTGAACTGCAGATTGAAATCCGGCACGAACGTGGAAATTTGGAACAGGTCCGGCGCGATCTCCGAGACGGTCGTCATGGGAACCTCCAAGGGTGGGAGAAAAGAGACGGTAGGCTACCGCCAGCGCTCCGGTCTGTCAACGAAAGGAATCTGCCGGGGATCATCTGAGCACCGCCGCGCGCGGACGAGGCGATAGTAGTTTCCTGAACTCGCCAAACAGCGAGGTGCAAGGTCGAGCAATGACCCAAGATGTTCGCCCCTTACGAGAAAGACGGGACGGGCGAGGCGGTCTGAAGGCTGAAGTGTTCGGAACTTCGAACCCCGACCTTCAGCCTTCGGCCTTCGGACCCCGCCAGTCTTGCCCGTCTCGCTTGAGTCATGTGATCGGGAAAGGCTGGCCGAACTTGCCGGGGAATAGAGAGGGACCTCTCGGGATTGCCTGAAGTTTTTCGGATAACACCCGCAAGTCATCGGCTGACAGATTGGCGATTGGAATGTGCAAGGGATCTTTCACGTCCACTATGCGAAACCATGGAGCCGTTCCGCTCGCATAAGGAAGGTAAAAACGCAAATTCGTTGCCTGGGAGAGCTTACGAAAACGGCTTTCGCTTATCCCCGATTCCTCCACCGGTTGGAAAAGGTCCCAAATGGGCAGATACCATGCCCAGAGTCGCGTGAAGTTGAAGAGGGTGTCCGTTTCATCGCGAAAACCAGGAGATTTTTCCCCTGAATGAATCAATCGAGCGCACAGCACGAGAGGTGTTCGTTTCCCTCGTAGCCGTTTAATCAGAAAGTCGACAGACTCATCCGTGAGAGCGGCATCCGCTGCACAGGAAACTGCTGTTGTATCGGTTTCGAACAGATAGCAGTTCCAGGCGGTTGTGAGTGAAGAGGGCATTTCCGCGTGAAAGGGAAACGCGGTCGCACGGATGTCGCCGATGGTGATCGTCTCACCGTGCTTCAGGCGGATGACCTTCCGTCTTCGACCCAATACGCTCCGGATGAGAGCCGGTAGATCGACTTCCCACATGTGATCCGGGTGACAGTCCGGCACAACAATAGGGATATCCTCGGGCAACATCATGAGTACTCCCAAGTTGCAATGATCAATGTCCTGATGGGTCACAAAGACAGCGTCCAACGGCGGGAGTTGTGCTGGTGACAGCTGGGCCAGCTGAGGGCCGTATGGTTCAAAGAAAAAACGATCCCCGAAAGTGTCTGAAAAAGACGATTTCACATCCATTTCTGTCCACTGAATATGCGGTCGAAGAAAGGGATCAACACAAACCGATGATCGTGAGGTTTGAAAGAGCACACCGGCGTGTCCCAACCAAGTGAGGCGATCCTTTTCCCCCTCTAACAGGCCTTGAGGGACAATCTGCACCGCTGGGTCGATCGCTTCAATCAATTCGAGGTTCCGGAGACCGTCCATCACCGGCGAAAGATCCACGTCGCACTTCTTCAGCATGCGCGACAGCGCCTCTTCCGAGACTCCCTGTGCAAGCTTTGAAATGATGTGGGCAATCTCCGGCGTGTAGCGTCCAGTCGGGATACCAGGACTCTCCGCGCGACGGTGGAGACCGTCCAGAAAATTGATCCTCAAATGGTCCTTGTTAAACGCGATTCTGTCCCGAGCGGTTGGAATTTCCGTCACACAGGGTTCTCCGCTGCTGTCGATCTTCACCAGTTCCGAGTACGGCAATTGCGCGAGGAGTTTTTCAAGGCGGGACAGTGCGTCCGGTCCAGAGTAACTTTTTCGAAGGTTCGCGAACAGGCCATTAAGATACGCGACCATCCCCTCGACATACTTCACACGTCTCGGATCGAACTGGCTGTTTTGAGGGGTGAGCGGAGCGCGGCCAATCGAAACTTCAGGCACGGTGAAAAGGGATAGTCGGAGGTGCCTATTGCTTTTCATAGGCCATCGCAGGCGGTAGGTGCAGTTGCTTCACACAGTCCTCCTTGACCATCTCGGCTACTATTGCGGAGGTTCAGCTGTTCTGACGCTGCCGTCCTGTAGGAAATCGACAACAGGCATTCATTAACAACTAGTGTCAACTCTGTCAAGCCGACTGCGGTGGCCCGTGACAAGCGCGGTCCGAAGGCTGAAGGCTGAAGGCTGAAGGCCGAAGGCTGAAGGCTGAAGGCCGAAGGCTGAAGGCTGAAGGCTGAAGGCTGAAGGCTGAAGGCTGAAGGCTGAAGGCTGAAGGCTGAAGCCTGAAGGCCGAAGGCTGAAGCAGGAAGGCTGAAG
>Ga0334722_10005864_pt1 | contig 12292 bp, 16 predicted proteins | sample C3_bottom_MG_FD_207210 | JGI IMG/M metagenome (GOLD analysis project Ga0334722, IMG submission 207210) | Sediment microbial communities from Yellowstone Lake, YNP, Wyoming, USA - C3_bottom | ecosystem: Environmental > Aquatic > Freshwater > Lake > Sediment | place: USA: Wyoming | collected...
GCTTGCGCGCCTCGGCTTGGCCGCGGCTGATGAAGATCTTCGAGAGTCCGACAAGCCCGACGACGAGGATCCCCGCGCCGACGATGTGGCCCGGACCGAACGACTTCGTCGAGAAGAACTTCGTCGTAAAAAGCGGATGCTTCGGCGGCGGAGGTCGCGGCGGAGGTGGCGTTGTGAGCATCGACCACTTCATGTGCCCTCACCCGACGCCAGTGCGAGCTGGCCGGAAGCGGGTCCACGCGCCGCTGGTTTCCTTCGATAGCTTTCGATCGGATCACGGCCTTTCTTGAGGTTCGCGGCCACCGAGGAAAGTGCCACGACGCCGCCGATCACGAGGGCTCCGATCACCCCCCACTTGACGATCGACCAAACGTCTCCGACGGCTCCCGCGGCACCTTTGGCCGCCGCCTCCACAGCCTCGCCACCTTTTTCCATGACCGTCTTCGGCAACGAGACCACCTGGGGTCCCGTGAGCGGAGAGGCGTTCAGCTCGGCGAGGCGCTTATTCACCGTTTTGCGCATTGCCTCTAGGCGCTCCACCCAGTTCTCGTACGTCGAGTAGTCCGTTTTCCACTCTTCCCAGCTCGACTGCTCAGCGTGAAACTTGTTCCATGCGTCGTATTCGGGAGAAACCACGTCACGCCAGAACGGGTAGAGTGGACTCTTCTGAAGCGCGTCGAGCGCCGCCTTCAAGCGCTTCGTGTAGCCGACAGGATCCCGCGTCATGGCGACCGCGTCAGGCACCAGATCCTTCGGATCTGCACCCATCTTGGCGATCAGCTCGCGAACGAGGATCGAAAATCCAGTGTTGACCTGTTCGACGAGCGCGTCGCGATCACCAACCGTATGGAACAAGATGCCGCCAACGTGTGCAGCGGCGAACGGATTCCGTACGGCTGTCCTCCGCGTACCGTACTGGCCGCGTTCGTTCATGACAGCTCCTCGGGCAGTAGCTTCACGGCAGATCCTTTTTGATCGTGGTGTGCGTGGGGGTCTTGCCTTCAGGCAGCATCTTCGCAACCTTCCAGCCGAGCATCATCGCGATCGTGTCCCCCGTAATATTCCTCCACGTATCCTGCGTCGGATTCGGCCAGATCTCTGGCCACTCGTCCTTGAACTTGCGCTCGATCACGAGGTCCCATACGAGTCCGCTGCCGAGCATCGCCCACCACGGCAGCCGCGCGAGACCGCCGAGGATGCCGAACGCTGCGTGTCCCGCCGTGAACCGATCGACGAAGTCGTGATTGTCTTCGCCAGGCAGCGCGGTGCGCTGCGCACCGATCTGGGTGCTGGGAACGACGCTCTTGCCGTAGTTACCGCGGTTCACAACAATTAACTCCTATGCCGCCCAGCCCGACGCCGTGGCAGGTCTGCGCGCGACAGGCGATCCTGGTCTCGACGGAATCCGCCCACCGCCGATCTTCTCGTTGACCGGATGCGGCCACGAGTAGTCGTCCTTGTCGTAGTAGGCCGCGTACGTATACGACGCCGGATCTTGCGTCGAGGTGCCGAGCCAGTCGTCCGCGTCGTCCGCGTTGCGGAACGCCAGCGCGTGCCACAGCCCGTCCTTCAGCGTGTGGATGACGCCAACCACGCTGCCCGCGCGCTTGTTCGCGATGACCTGTGCGCGGGCACGCACGTCGTCGAGCGCCGATCCGATGGTCGTCTGTCGCGGGTACCCGCCGTAATCGCCGGCCGTGCTCGGGGACGCCGCCCTCGCGATCTGCTGTGCGATGACGGACTCGTGCGCGGGATCGTTACTCTTGGTCCAGTTCACCGGATTGGGCCAGTGCGGGCTCCTCCGGTCGAACAGCGCGAGGGCAACGTGCGGCGTCTGGATCCGCGAGCGCATGTAGTCGAGCGCCTGATCATGCGAGGCGAACGGCATGAGGACCGTCGTTCCTTCCAGCGTGATGTGCGGCGACGGCGAGGGGCCCGGTGGATCCAGGCTCCAGACGTAGGCCTCGGCAGGCGCTTGACTTGACGCCTGACTGACCTCCCTGATCGCCGACTGGATCAGCGCCTTGGTCTGCGGCCAACCGCGCGGCCGGCCGCGATCGTCGACCTGCGCGCCGACGACATCGACCCACGGACCGCCGATCGTATACGGTTCGATGTCGAGCCAGGGGCCGCCGATCGTATACGGCTCGATGTCGAGCCACGGGCCGCCGACGCTGTAGCCGCCCGGATCTTGCCCGGCGATGTCGAGCCACGGACCGCCGACGCTCGGATCTTGCCCGGCGATGTCGAGCCACGGGCCGCCGATCATGGCCGGCGCGGGCTCCGCAACGTCGAGCCACGGACCGCCGACGCTCGGATCGCCGGAGAGGCTTGGGATCCATTTGCCCGGGTGTTTTTCCTGCCACCCACGATAGAAGTAACCGCCGAGCGCACCGATCGGAAGCCCGAGCAAGAGCGGCAACCAGCTCCCCACGGAGGGATCACCGCTGACGAAGGCGTGCCCGAAGCTCTCGAGGCCGGTCACGGGACGCGTCAGATCCGTCGCCACGAACACGGCCGCGTAGTCGTGCGGCTGCTGGCCGAGCGTCAGCGTGGAGAACCATCCCTGCGCGTCGCCGAGCGTCTGGTAGAGGTAGATCTTCTGATCGATCCCGGTACGGAGATAGCCGTACACCGGCGACGGGTGATGCCGCTGGACGTCTCTCACGGCATGAGAGGCGACTTCTGGGTAGCTCTGGCCATCGGCTCCGACGTAGGGGTACATGGTTTCATTCTCCTTCGACGCCAGATGCAGGTTACCCCGCGCAGCAGGTTGGGTAACCTTATTGTGCGCGCCGTGCCCGTGCTGCCGATAAGCGGCAGCCTCCGCCGCGAGCTGATTGATCGGGGTGTTCAGGAGTTTGGCGGTGCCGTACGCGATGCCGTCGATCATCGCCAGATCATGCGGTGAGATGCGCGAGAGCGCGATTCGCTCGATCTCTTCGTCCGGCACGAGGCCCGCGTTGTAGAGACGCTCGATCTCGTCGTCGGAAAGCATGTCGAGAGGTACGTGAGTCATCGCGGCACCCTCCGCGACTGGATCGCGAGCGCGGCTGCCGGAGCAGGTGGTGCCGCGAGACTTCGCATCGCGACCGCGGGCGGCGGCGACGCGAACGCGTGCTGCGGAACCGGCGCGGTGAGCATAGCTGGTGCTGTCGCGGGAAGCGCAGCTCTCAGCGCGGCAGTCGTCGCCGACAGGCTCGGAGGCACGGCGAACTCGGAGCCGCGCAGCACGTGCGGAGCGCCGTCTTTCCACCACTGCACCTCCCCACAGCGAGAGCATGTGTGGCTTGCCTCATCGCCGAAATTGAACGCGCCGAAGTGCCGCCAACGCTGCCCGCAGTGATCGCACTGATGGGCGTGGCCATCCAGCATGTAATAACCGAGCACGCCGACGCCGACGGCGACTGCGAGAGAGCCGAGTATGCCGAGCGTCCCCGATCCCGAGGGCTTGGGCTCCTCCTGGAACGTCCGCCACGGTGTGGTCGGCATGAACGCGGGCCGCGGGCTAGTCATGCTCGTGCTTCCTGCGGTGCTTCTTCTTGCCGTACTCGCCGCGCTCGTTCTCTCGCACTTCTCCGTCCTGGCCTTCCGGACGACGGTGCTTCTTGCGGTGCGCGCGGCCCTCGTGCGGCTGACCATCTGGGAGGAAGGAGCCGGCATGCGCCGGCCGACTGCGGAAGAGCAGGTAGCCGATGAAAAGAACACCGGCGCCGATCGATCCGCCCGTTGCCCACTTCTTCTGCGTAGGCGTCAGCGCCATCAGCGGCTCCTCGTCGCCCTTCGTGCCGTGTGCGAGGCTGCGAGCTGAAACGCGCGCTCGAGCGCGGCCGGCTTCGACTTCTCATAGACCGACGCGCCGCCACGCGGCAGGATCTCCCAGAGGCGATCACCGATCTTCCGCACCTGCACGTTGCCGTCGTATGTTTGGTACGCGATCTGGTAGGTCGTCGAGATGTTCGTGAAGCCTGCTGGCGTCTTCGCCATAGGTCACCTCCCGCCCGATCGTGAACGCGTGCTGTGCGCCGGAGGAGCGAGCTGCTCGGTTGGTGCGACGACTGGCTTAACCGGCTTGGCCGTACGCCCGCCAGTGAGTCCGCGGTACGCCGCACGCGCCCTGGTCGGCAACTCGCGGACGCTCTCACGGAGGCTTCCTGTGAACGACTGGTACGGTGTGCCGGTCGTCTTGTAGAGCTGCTCGATCTGTCGCGACTGGTGACGGACGAGGAGGATGCCGCCGCCGATCGCAACCGCGCCGAGCAGCCATTTGCCGATCGAGGAGCCGTGCTCGCGCGCGACGTAGATCGTCCGCGGATCTTGCCCCACGCGCGGAACGTTGTTGCCGTTGCCGTAGTGTCCTCGCTCGTTCGACATGTCAGAAGACTCCATTTGTGCGCGCGAATGCTTGCGTCGTGTGGGGGTAGCGCTTGCGATCGTTCGGACTCTCCAGCCAACTGACTGCACCGTCGAGTCCAGCGCATTGGATCACCCCGAGCACGCCCGAGAGCGTGACCTTCGTCGATCCATCATGACCGGGCAGGGTGATCGCGCGACCGAGATGCCCGAGCAGTCCTCCCGCCGCGGCATGCCCATGCGCGTTCGCGAGATCGGCGTCGAGCGCGGCGCGCTGCGCGGCGGCCGATCCGTGGATCATGCCCGGATCGATGCCGAGCTCGGCCAAGCGCTCGCGGCGCTGGCGATACTGACCCACGTGCCGGGACGAGTTGAACGTGGGTTCCTCACGCTCGAGGCGCATGACGAACTCGCGCCATGCACCGTCGGGGACGCCACCGAGCGGCGATCCGGGAGCCATCGCGCGCGTCAGATCCGCAGCTTGATGGAGGCCTACGGCCTCCTGCATCTGCGCAACCGGCAGCTTGTCGATGATGGCGACACGCACGGACCAGTGGCTGACCTGCTGGGGCAGCGGCGGGATCGGGTAGCCGCGGAGCCAACTCACCTCGAAGACCTCCGCACCTGTGGATGGATCGACGAGCACAACTCCAGCGCCAGCGAAGCCCGGCATCTGGCGAAGCTGCGCAGATACCGCGTCCGTCATCGCGGCCACGGGGGCGGCCACGGGGGCGGCCACGGGGGCGAGAGCTGGCGAAGGAGACGGCGCTGAAGGGGCAGCCACCGGAGCGGCCACCGGAGCCGCCACCGGAGCAGCCACCGGAGCGGGTTCAACCTGCGAAGTCGATGGTGGAGGTGTCGACGACGGGGCGATCGGCACGTCGATCACGGGCGGACGCCCCGACGACACCATCGCGAGGAACGCTTGTGGATTGACGTGGAGCATCGCGAGGATCTCGTCCTCGGTCGCCAGCCGCTGTGTCGCCTGTGGGATCGTTGGTGCGGATGCAGGAGCGAGCACGGGCACGGGCACAGGCACAGGCGCCGCGCCGCGGGACGCGCACGAGCCGCGCTGGTGGTCTCTCTGGTTGAAGGGGAGGGACAGGTCGATCGTGGCGGGATGGGAGGGGCGCGCCTGGGCAAGCGGAGCATTCGGAGGAGCGCTCGAGCCGCGCTGGTCCGCCTGGGCGCGCGAGGCGCGAACCGCGCATGATCCACGCTCGTACGTCGGGCGAGCGAGGTGCCAGTTTTCGCGTTGCTGCTGCGCATAGATGACCGGAGCGACGAACACGCGCACGATGTCCGTCGCGAGATCGTTGCGACCGATCGCCTGCGCCTCGGCGATCGCGCAGAGGATCACCTTGGGTGGAGGAACCTGGCCGATACGGAGGATCTCGCCGAGCACCGAGATCGGACCCGGAAGTCCGGCGACGAGCGGCGTCCCCGGAAATCCGACGATGGGTGGCGGACCCGAAGGGGAAGAGAGCTGCCGCGACGTCGGGATGATCTCGCGGGAAGATTTGCTGGCTACCGCGACCGCGATTGCACCGAGGAGGAGGAGAGGGAGGAGCCACATCGCGTTACCGCCCCCCTCGGTGAGACGAGAGCGCGGCGCGGATCTCGCGATCGAGCCGTGCCGAAGATCTTGGTCGCGGCGACGCCTTCTTGATGGTGGCGTGATCCTCCGACGACTGCCATTCGGGGTGCTTCTCGGCAACGTCGCCCCAGGATCCAACGAAGAGCCGATCCTTGTCGCGGTCGAAGATGAGGGTCGAAGCGTACGTGTCCCCCGTGTTCAGGTATTCGTAGGCTGGTGCGTAGTCTCTCGCGCGCTGAGGCCCGAGCCCCTCGACACCATGTGTTCCCATGATCTTGTCGATGGCGTGAAGCGCGACAGTATTGCGCCAGAGCCGCGAGTAGTATGGATCGCTGTGCATCGACCGCACGTACAGCTCGGTTCCCGGAGCGCTCTTCTCGACGAGTTTCTTCAGCTTCTCGCCGTCGTCAGCCGCGGAGGCTAGCGCGCGGATGAGCCGCGCATCCTCGGGCGAGAGCTGCCGGAACTCGGACAGAAGCGTCTTGGTACTGGGGGCGCGCACTAGACGGGTCTCCTATTGCCAAGCGCCTCGGAAATCTCGCGATCGAGTTGTGCCGGACTCTTCATGGGTCCGTATGAGCGCACAGCCGCGCGGGACGCGCGCGGGAACTTCTTGCCGAGCATCTCCTTCTGGTATTTCTTGGGCAACAGATCGTCGTAGTTGCCCAGCTCGAACTCTCCCTCGAAGTCCCGCGTCAGCTCCTCCGCGACGGCCTTGCGCGTCGGTACATCAAACTGCTTGTGCCAGGCAGGGGGCGCGCCGAACTCCTTGACGTACTTCTTCGCACCCGCCTCCACGAGGTAGCCGAACAGCTTCACCGCGAGATCGTGCTTGTACTGGCTGCGCACCTTCTTGGTGGCCAGATTCTTGAAAATCGGTACGTGCTGAGAGCGGTGAAGTTGCGCATCGTTGTCGATGTACAGCTTCAGCTCGGTGGCGGCGTGTTCGTCGATCATGCGGGCACTATCATACCTTGCTGGTGAACTGACCGCCCATTCCAAGCTTCTTCGACGGATCTTCCACGAGCGGATTCTGCTCGTACAGATGCGCGTACCGTTGCCAGCCCGGGAGCCCGACGCAGACATGCACCATGTGGATCCCATCCTCCGGCACCATGTGAGCCGGATGACCCAGGCTGATCATCACGTTCTTGGGGACCTGTCTCCACTTGATGACCGGATCCGCCTGGTAACCGGCCACACGCAGCTCGCCGCAGCGATACGCGACGAGGCGGTCACAATCGCCGAAGCCGTCCGCGAGCACCGCGAGGCAGTCCTTCCAGTTCTCCTCCCCCGGCTTGTCCTCCTTATAACGGATGCCCGACGCGTAGAGCGGCGGGATCGGATAGCCGAGGCCCTTCTGCGCGCGGCGCAGCGCCCGGCGCATGTGCCATTCGTTCACCTTGATGAGTCCGTCGAGCAACGGGATGATCGGCGCGAAGTGGCGCTCCTCGTCGCGATCGTCCTCGTCGAAGTGCTCCGGGAGCGTGATGTGGACCTTCGGCGTGATCACCGGTAGTTCCCCCATCCACGTATCTGATCAGTGCGCGGTGCGCGCGAGGGACCAGGACCGGACTTCGGAGGACTGGGCTTTAGGGGGCTCGACGGCTCCAGCGACTCGCGCCAGTGGCCAGGCGGGTCAGGTTTTCTCAACACGAGATAAAGAATCCCCAAGCCCGCCGCGAGGGCGGTGACGGTGACAACCGTCTTGGGTCCGACCTTGGGACCGCCACCAGCACCGCCGCCGGACCCAACGCCATGGCCCATAAAGAAGGAATCGAGTGAAGTCATCGTGCGACCTCCGCGAAGGGTGTTGTCGACGCACGCAGGTCGAACGCCACGGCGTACCAAACGTCGGTGTCTGCGGCTTGCTCGTTGGCCCAGCGCTGCAACCCGACTCGCTGCCCGAACGCGACGACCTCGCCGCCCCACGGGGTGGAGCGGAGCCCGACATACGGAGTCTCGATCGCAGCGTAGATTCTGCGTGCCTTGTCGAGCGCTCGCGCACGCAGAGACGCCACGTCGTGACGGTAGTATTTCTCGGTCGAAGCGACGCCATACGGCTGAATACCGACCTGCGTCTGGCCGTAGTCACCGCTGATGACGAGGCCCCACTGCGGGCCGTACTGACGCAGGAACGCATCGCGCGCGTACGCAGCGTAGTCAGAATACGCGTCGCCGCCGTAGTAGTCGTAGAGCTGCCACCAGTACACGTACCAGCTCGGATCCCAGTAGGGATACCAGCGCGGCCACCATCCCCCGCGGTCGACGTAGACGTAGTCGCGGTGATGCTGATGCGGCCACGGCGGGACGTCGTGGAAGTGGTGTCGCCGCGGTGATTGCACGGCGGCCGGATGCGACGGATACGGCGTCACGTGGGGATCGGGACGTCGCGTGATCAGCCCGCGTCCGCCGCGATCGGCAATTTCGCGTTGAGACGCCATCAGAGCACCCCAAGCCGATGGAGCAGCTCGATGAGCCCGCCGCCACTGGCCGCGAGCCCCCCGCCCTTGAGTTGTGACGCCATCAGAGGACCCCCAGCCGATGGAGCAGCTCGATGAGCCCGCCGCCACTGGCCGCGAGCCCCACGCCCTTGAGGATCAGTGCGCGACGCGTCTTCTTGGCGTCGAGCGTGTCGAGCTGCTGCTCCTTGTCGACCTCGACCTTCGCCAGTTCCTGGGCACGGTCGACGTCGACCTGCGCCGTGAAGGTGACATGTTGGCGATCGGCCGCGTGATCGGCCGTCTTCTTCACGATCCCCAGCATCTCGGTGAGCACCTTCTCCTGGCCGTCGATCTTGCCGACCGCACCGGATACGTCAGCGCGCATGTCGCCGACGTGGCCCGACAGGACCTTGACGTCAGCGCGCACCTCGCTGACGTCTTTTTTCAGCTCGTCGTGCTTCTTCTCGACGTCACGCTTGAGCTCGTCGTGCTTGTTCTCAAGCCGCCCGAAGCGCTCGTCCGGAGCGCGCCCGCGCCGACGCGCCTCCAGCTCCTCACCCTCGTAGCTGCCGGTGATCTCCTCGTTCGGAAAGTCTCTGGTTGAAAGGACGGGGCTGGAATCCTTCGCGAGGCCCTCTCGCTCGCGCCTGGCGGCGAGTCCCTCTTCGTCGCGTTCGTCCTGGCTCTGCATGCGCGGGGGCTTCTTCGATCCAGAGGGTGGAGTTCTGCGACTGCTGTCCGACATAGGGATGGAGAGCGCTTGCACACGTCATTTTCGTACTCCGCCGCCGAATCGAACGGCGATCTCGCCGCGGCACCGCGGCCCTTCGGAGCTGTCGTCCCCGATGATGATCTCGCTACTCGAGATCCTGTCCGAGGAGGTGGTGGACCCGACGGCGATGGCGATGGAGGAAAGCCCGAGGCGATCGCCAGTGCGGGAAGCCGCCGTCGTCATCGACGACCGCCGCGCCGTAGCCCGGCCAGCCGTAGCTGTAGCCGTAGTACGGCCAGCCGTAGCCGTAGTACGGCCAACCGCCGCCCCACCAGCCGCCCCAGCCACCCCAGCCACCTCGCCAGCCGCCGCGATGACCGTGACCGCCGTGATGACCGCCGCGACCGCCACCGCCGCGACCACCGCGACCGACCTGCGTTCCGTATTCTCCTCGCGCATTCACGGCTACACCGCCGCCGTGCCGACCATCGCCCCGAAGAAGGGACAGCCGCTCTCGTTGAGACCGATGTACGTCACCACGACGACGACGTCCATCGCCGTCTGCGCCGACTCGAAGCGAACGAACGTGTCGATCGCGTTCGTCGCGAAGAGATCACCCGGGACGTCGCCCGACTGGACGAACTGACTCCGGTTGCCGATCTTGATGTCGTTCACGATCCAGTCGGCAGCGCCGCCGGCCGTACCCGCGTTCGAGATCACGAAGCGGCCGATCTTGAACACCAGCGTCTGCGGACGCCCGGTGATCTGCGCCGACTGCGTCGGCAGGATCGGCACACCCGTCGACATCGGGAGGATGTCGCGGTTCGCCTGCGTCGGCAGCGGAGCGTCCACCACCGCGGCGCGCGCCTGGAACGGGAACGCGTCGGGTGATAGCGCGCCGACCATCGGGCCCGTGAGATCGTACCATCCCGCCATCTGCGGCGACCCTGCGGGAGCCCCGGGCATGGGAACCGGCACCGGCACCGGCACCGGCCCCTGCTGCTGGAGCTGGAGCTGTTGCTGGAGTTGCTGGATGTAGGCCCAGAGCTGGGCGGATTGATCGTAGCCGCCGTACCCGTAGTCGCCGCCGTACCCGTAGCCGTAGCCCTGATCCCAGCGATCACGACGATGACGCTGGCGACCCATTCCTGTCCCCGGACCCATCCCTGCCCCCGGCCCCATTCCCGCACGCATGCCGCTTCGACCACCGCGACCTCCGCCTCCGCCAACCGCGATGTCGTGCCACTGGCCGAGGTATGCCTGGATCTGTTGTTCGTTCATGAGATGACCTTTCGCGTTTCAGCTGACGATCGAAGACGCGCGCACGCGCCACACAGAGCAGGACGATCCTCGCGCTCGAGGTCGGCTCGCGGTCGAGCGCTCAGCGCGCCGACAGGTGTCGACGTGCTCAGCGCCAAATCGTGAAGTTCGTGAAGTTTGCTGCGACTCATTTCTTCTCTCGTACTCGGGCGAAGAATCGAACTTCGCGGAACCACTTCCGAGCTACCGTTACGTCTCCTGCTACACCGCCGCCGTACCGACCATCGCCCCGAAGAAGGGACAGCCGCTCTCGTTGAGGCCGATGTAGGTCACCACGACCACCACATCCATGGCCGTCTGCGCCGACTCGAAGCGAACGAACGTGTCGATCGCGTTGGTCGCGAAGAGGTCACCCGGGACGTCACCGCTCTGGACGAACTGACTCCGGTTGCCGATCTTGATGTCGTTCACGATCCAGTCGGCAGCGCCGCCGGCCGTGCCGCCATTCGAGATCACGAAGCGCCCGATCTTGAACACCAGCGTCTGGGGACGACCGGTGATCTGCGCCGACTGCGTCGGCAGGATCGGCACGCCCGTCGACATCGGGAGGATGTCGCGGTTCGCCTGCGTCGGCAGTGGAGCATCCACCACCGCGGCGCGTGCCTGGAACGGGAACGCGTCGGGCGGTAGCGGCAGATCGGCACCGAGCCAGTTGGTGATGGGCAGCACCGTGTGCGCCGCCTTGGTCCAGAAGCTCGGCCCCTGATGATCGGGACGGCGGTGCTCGCGTGCCGCGCCCCCGCGAGTCCTCGTCACGGCGCCGCCGTACTCCCGTTCCCGCTCCCAGTGCCCCGGCGAACCGCCGTAGCCGGGCACCCAGCGGTATCCCGGCGGCGCCGTCGTCGGCTGTCCACCCGGATATCCCGGCTGCTGCCCGTACGGAGGCTGCTGACCGTACGGAGGTTGCTGCCCATACGGAGGCTGCTGCCCGTACGGAGGCTGCTGCCACGGCTGCTGTGCCTGCCACGGCATCTGCGGGTACCACGGGTGCTGCTGCCGCCACCACTGCGGTTGCTGCTGGTACCACTGTGCCGGCTGATCACGATCGCGGTCGCGATCGCGATCGCGGCGGTGCTCACCACGACCTTCCTGCTTCCGATCGTGATCGTCGCGGTCGCGGTCGCGGTCGCGGTCCTTGTCCTTGCCGACGAGATCGACCCACTGGCCGATCAGCGCCTGCACTTCATTCGGACCCATGTACCCGCGAGACGCCACGATTACACCGCCGCCGTACCGACCATCGCCCCGAAGAACGGGCAGCCGCTCTCGTTGAGGCCGATGTACGTCACCACGACGACGACGTCCATGGCCGTCTGCGCCGACTCGAAGCGAACGAACGTGTCGATCGCGTTGGTCGCGAAGAGGTCACCCGGGACGTCGCCCGACTGAACGAACTGCGACCTGTTGCCGATCTTGATGTCGTTCACGATCCAGTCGGCCGCGCCGCCGGCCGTGCCCGCGTTCGAGATCACGAAGCGGCCGATCTTGAACACCAGCGTCTGCGGACGACCGGTGATCTGCGCCGACTGCGTCGGCAGGATCGGCACGCCCGTCGACATCGGGAGGATGTCGCGGTTCGCCTGCGTCGGCAGTGGAGCATCCACCACCGCGGCGCGTGCCTGGAACGGGAACGCGTCGGGCGGCGGACCCATCGGCATCGGCGGCATCGGCATCGGCGGTGCGACGGGGCCCGGAGCGGCAGCCCCCATCATGTAGTAGGGGTTGTACCCGGCCGCCAGCTGACCGCCGTACGGGCCGCGATGGCCCCAGTTGCCGACCTGTGGTCCGACGAGGTCGTACCAGCCGGAGAGGAGCGCCTGCACCGCTTGAGGGTTGAGTTGAGGAGGACGATTACCATACGCCATA
>Ga0334722_10005865_pt1 | contig 12292 bp, 8 predicted proteins | sample C3_bottom_MG_FD_207210 | JGI IMG/M metagenome (GOLD analysis project Ga0334722, IMG submission 207210) | Sediment microbial communities from Yellowstone Lake, YNP, Wyoming, USA - C3_bottom | ecosystem: Environmental > Aquatic > Freshwater > Lake > Sediment | place: USA: Wyoming | collected...
GAAAACGGTCTGATCCTGCGCGTAGATCCATCCTGGTTTGCCGTCTCTCCGCCGCTGATCGCCGACGAGTCCCGCATCGACGAGATGTGCGACCTGATCGAGAAGTGCTTTGCCATTGCGCTGGACGAGGTCTGCGCCGGCAAGGCTCAGGTCAGCGTTTGAACCCGTCATGAGGTTGGAAGAGAAATGAAACTGCAAGATCGAGTAGCCGTCATCACCGGATCGGGCGCCGGCATCGGCCGCGCCAGCGCGCTCGAGTTCGCGCGGGAGGGGGCCAAGGTGGTTGTCGCGGACATCCATCTCGCGGCCGCCGAACAGACCGCCGGGCTCATCCGCAGCGCCCAGGGAACCGCCCTGGCTGTCGAGACCGACGTCTCCCGCCCGGATTCCGTGGAACGCCTCGTGGCCCGCACTCTGGAGCGGTTTGGCCAGGTGCATGTCCTCTTCAACAACGCCGCCATCCAGGTCAACAAGACCATCGAAGACACGACCTTCGAGGAATGGAACCGCGAAATCGCCGTCAACCTCGGCGGCGTTTTCCTCTGTTCCAAGCACTTCCTGCCGCACCTGCGGAAGACGCGCGGCGCCATCATCAATATGTCGTCGGTGAATGGCTTTTTTGTGGAGCCGATGTGCGCCGGATACTGCGCCACCAAGGCGGCCATCATCGGTCTGACCAAGGCCATGGCGATTGACCATGGCAAGGACGGCATCCGGGTGAACTGCATTTGTCCGGGTTACATCGATGCGGGCCTTGCGGAGGGCTATTTTCAGGCTCAGCCGGACCCGGCCGCCGCGCGCGCGGCCGCGGGCAAACTGCACGCCCTTTGGCGCATCGGACGGCCCGAAGAAGTGGGCCGGGTCGCGGTGTTCCTGGCCAGCGAGGATGCCTCGTTCATGACCGGCGCCGCCGTAGTGGTCGATGGCGGGTTCGGCTCCGGCCTGCCGCCCGCCGCTTGAAGGGAACTGATCTTATGAAACCGAAGTCTCTCATTCGAAATGGCCTGCTGGCCATGGCGCTGGCGGCTGGAGTGGCGCCGGCAACTCCCGCGGATACGCTGATCTACCATGAGGTCAAGGTGGATGCCTCGGGGCGGATTGTCCCCTGGTACGGCTCCGGACCCCCGCAAGCCTACGATCATGTGATCCGCCTGGTATGGAATTTCTGGAAGAACATGCGGAATTGCCCCAACGGGCTGCCGGTCTACATGCAACACCAGGTATGGAAGCCGGACCGCGACGATCCTCGCGGCTTGGGCGGCGACCAGATTCCCATGGCCATGTCCTCCTGGAACTTGCTGTACCAGTACCTTGGCGATCCGGACCTGCACAAGAACATGGTCTTCATGGCTGACTACTGGCTGGCTCACGGCATGACGCCGGCCCGTTCCCGGTGGCCCAACCTGGTCTATCCCTACAACCTGGAGGTTCACTCGGGGCGGTACGACGGCGATATGCGAGCCGGTAAAGGCTTCGTGCAGCCGGACAAGGCCGCCAGTTTCGCGGCCGAGCTGATCGTGCTCCACAAAGTGACCGGCGACCGGAAGTATCTGGACGCGGCTACCCGCATCGCGGATGTGCTGGCCGCCCGAATCCAGCCGGGTGACGCGGAAAACTCACCCTGGCCCTACCGGGTCAACGCCGAAACCGGCGAGGTCCACCGGCAGGATTTGAAAGGCAAGACCTCGGTGGCGTCCTATACCAGCAACTATACTGGCGCGCTGCGGATGTACGGCGACCTGATTGCGCTCAAGCACGGCAATGTTCAGGCCTATGCCAAAGCGCGGGACATTCTGACGGCCTGGCTGAAAGCCTATCCTCTCAAGACGAACAAGTGGGGGCCGTTTTTCGAGGATATTCCGACCTCCACATGGTCCGACACCGAGATCAACGCAGATACTCTGGCGATGTACATTTTGCAGCATCCGGACTGGGACCCGAACTGGAAAGAGCAGGTCAGGAATATCCTGCAATGGAGTTACACCACCTTCGCGAACCGGGAGTTCACCCGGTGGGGCGTCATTGCAATCAACGAGCAGACCGCCTACAAGGTGCCCGGCAACAGCCACACTTCGCGGCATGCTTCCGTGGAGTTGATGTACTGTGAGGCGACCGGCGACTGCGCCACGAAGGAGGATGCCATCCGCCGGCTGAACTGGGCCACCTACATGGTGGATACGGACGGCAAAAACCGCTATCCGAGAGATGACATCTGGCTGACCGATGGTTATGGAGACTACGTGCGTCACTACTTACGCGCGATGGCGGCAGCTCCGGAACTGGCTCCCGAAGACCAGAATCACCTGCTGCGTTCCTCTTCCGTGGTGCAGAACATCGAATACGGGACGAACCGCATCACCTACCGGAAGTTCGACGCGCGCTCGACCGAGCGGTTCAAGATGGGCGCATGGCCTCCCAGGTCGGTAAAGGGCGGCGGCATGAAATGGGATCCGAAGAGCCGCTTGCTGACCGTCACAGCCACGGCTCCCGAGGTGACCATCGCGAGATAGACGCCGGCGCCGTCCGTAGAAAGGGCGTGCCTCGCCCGGCCGGGCGCTCAACCAGCGCGATCATCCTCTGGCGGTCGCGATGCCGGCCGGAAAGGGCGGGATGTCGCGTTTGGCGGCCCAATGCGCCGAGCGCCACATCAGTTCCAGAAACGGTTTACTGCCATACGGCCCCGTGGTGTGCCCCGGCAGCAGAGCCACCACCCGGCCGGAACCCTCCTCGCGGCACCACCCTCCGATGGCGTCCCGCGGCGGGGCGTCCTGTTTGGACCGGAATAACGGGGTGTGCTGGCCGGTCTTCATCACCGCGTCGAAAGCCTCATCGATGCCAATGCGGAACGGCTGGATTCCGCTGGTGATCGGATGCGCGGGATTCAAGTCGAAGATCTGCGTCGCCACCACGGGACCGTGCATAATCGGCTTCTCCACCCCCAGCAGGTCCAGGAACGGGCGGTTCTTGGGGTTCCAGAGGGCGCAGTGAATGGCCAGCAGGCCCATGCCGCGCCGGACATTCTTGACAATCAGGGCTTCGTGCTCGGGGGTCATGAAGACCTCCGGCGCGGGCCGCTTCTCGACAATCTTGTCGGGCGACCAGCCCAGCGAGATGTTGACCGGCTGGGTATCGGTCGCGTAGCGGCAGAGGACGTAAAGATCCGCCGAGGCCATGAGTTTCGGGGTGATGAAGCTCGGCGCTTGCGCGAACATCAGGCGCCAGCCGGTGGATTGCAGCACCCGGCGCCAGGCATATTCCTGCATGGCCCCGTTGTGGTAGTAGTCGCCCACCAGAAAAAGCACCCGGACTTGCCTGCTGTTGGGGGCGGAAAATGCGGCGCGGGCCGCCGCAAGCCCGCCGATTCCGGCATGCAGCACTCCGCGGCGCGAGGGTTTGGGATGAGTCGTCATAGTCTCTCGAAAGATCAGCGGAACCTTTTCATCAGTTCCCCGATGGCGCCCAGGTAAATGCGCTCGGCGGCCGGATCCAGATGGGTGGTGGCGACCTCGTAGCCGCCCTCGGCGTAAGCCTTCTGTTCGGGGAAATAGCCGATGTAGCCATTGGCGTAGCCCATCAGGTGGGGATATCCGGCCGGAGAAGCGGCCTTCACTTTCCGCCCGATCTGGCTGAACATCTCGCCGGGGAAGGTCGTCCACATCTGATCGCCCAGGCGGACGATGGTCGTGGGCGCCTTCACCGTTGTGTTGGTGAAATCGGCGAACAGTTCGCGGTAGGCGCGCGGCAGGCGGATTTCGGCGGTCTCGATCTGTACCCGAGCGTCCGGCAGCGGCTCCGGCGCGATGCCCCGGTAGACCCGCACCACCTCGCGGCCGATCTCCTCGCCCAGCGCCCAGGTGGTCTCGACATTGTCAACGTAGCCGTCCAGACCTCCAACGACGCGCGGATTCACGTCGCCGGCGGCGCCCTGGAGGTAGATCGAGCCCAATCCCGGCGCCTGCTTCTCGACGTACTCCTGCATGCGGCCCATCCATTCGCCGGAGATCTTGCTGTTGCGCCCTCCGAGCGAGGTTCCGTGGCAGGCATAGTGGATCATCACAGCCAGCGGCTTGCCGCCGGCGGTGTCAATGCGCACCACCTCGACAGCGTCATCGATGGGGCCCGCGGGGTTCGCGCCCAGGCGCACTACCCCCGCAAATTCGTGAATCGGGACCGGGTGATCGGTCTTGAACTTGCCAAAGAACTGGCTCTTGTCGTTCTCATCGAAAGTCAGGGGTGAATCCTGATCGGCCGGAATCACCTTGCGCCGGTTCATCCCCACGCGCGACCGGCCCGTGGCGGCGCCGATACGCACCGGTTCCAGCGCGGCCACGGCCTGCCTGGCGGCCGCCAGCAAAGCCTTCTCGAACTGACGTTCCCAGTTGGTCGTGAGCTTCGGACTGGGCGACGGCGCGGCGTGATTGTGCACGTCTCCCAGCAGGATGTTGGCAACCGGGATTCCGGTGGCCTCCGACAGCTTCCGCCGCCAGACATCGTGCTCGCGGATGCCGATCACGTCGGCCTCGACAAAGGCCAGGCGAGTGGCGCCGGCTTCGAATACCAGAGCGCGGGCGTACAACCGGTCGTGCCCGTGGATGCCGTCGGAAGGGGAGCTTCGCAGGTCGTAACCAGCCATGCGGACCGGTTCGGTGGGCGTGATGTCGGCCTTGGCATATCCGGCTTTCAATTGTTGTCCTTGGGCCACAGCCGCCCAGAATAGCATCAAGAGGAGAGACCAACGGGGATGCATGTCTAAGAGGTATACTGCACATTCGCCATGAGTGCAAACCGGATTGCGGTCTGCCTGGGTTTAGCCATCGGGGCAACGTTGCCGGCGGCGGAGTTTGCCGGCTGCGTCCCGGTGCGGGTGAACCGTCCGGCCGGTGCGGCCGAGGCGCTCAAAGGCACGCCTTTCACGTGTGCGCTGGCGGAGGTGAACGGCGCCGAGTTGCTGGTGTTGCGGCCCGGACGGGAGGCCCGGGGAGAGCGGATTCCGGTGCGGCCCCGCGAGCAGTGGAACCGGGCGGCGACGGCGCCGGTTGTGGCGATCTCCGACGGAGTCTGGCCGGGCATCCGGGTGACGGATCAAGCCGTAGCCACTCCCTCCACCGAGCCGTGGATTGACGCCAACACCTGGATAGTGCGTTCGGCGCGCGCCTGGAGCGGCTCGCGTCCCGTCTGGCTGACCCACGCGCCTCCCAAGCAAGCCGGAGAACAGGATTGCCTGCGCGCTCTGGCCGAAGTGGCGGCGGCCGGCGGCTACTGGACGCCTCCCCTGGAGGCGGTCGAGCGATGGCCCTCGATTGCGCAGTGGGCGCGCTTCTTCGAAGAGCATGCCGCCTGGCGCGGCTTCGCCCCCGCCGGAGCCTTGGGTATAGTGCAGGACAGCCTGGGCAAGGATCTGGCCGTCTCCGGCGAGCATCTCAACTTGATTGCCCGGCGGGGAATCCCGTATCGCGTCATCGAGCGGCCCGGCCTCAGCCTGGCCTCCCTTGCGGGCTTGCGAGTCCTGCTGGCGTCCGACCTGGCCCCGCCCACCGACAGCGAGCGCAAGATCCTGAACGCCTTTGCCGCCCGGGGCGGGGAAGTGATTGATGGCTCCAAGGGGTCAGATCCTGAGGAACTTTCCAAAGAAATGATCGACCTGGTGGGCTACGACGAGGTGGGTGTGCGGGTCTACAACGCGCCCTCGGTGATGAATTATCTGACTCAGGCCGATGGCGGCCGCCGCCTGCTGCTGCATCTGATCAACTACGCGACGGCGCCGGCTGAGGGCGTCCTGGTGCGGGTCAAAGGGGAATTCAGCAGGGCGCGCTTGTACCGGCCTGGTGGCGCTCCCGTGGATATCGGCGTACGGCGGTCAACCGGCAGAACCGAGGCTTCCATACCGGCGTTTCCGGTGTACGCAGCTATCATCTGGGAAGGAGTAAGCGATGAGCGAAAACCATAGTCTGACCCGGCGCCAGATGCTGGCGGCTTCCGGCCTGGCGGCACTGTCCGCGCGGGGCGCCAATCCGGCTGCCCCTGCCACTCCCGTGGCGCTGGCCAAGTGCCCGAGCTACGAACAGGACCTGATCCCGGTGCTCTCCACCGCCTTCGACCAGATCGGAGGCATCGGCAAGCTGGTGCGCGGCAAGACCGTAACCATCAAGCTCAACCTGACCGGAGGTCCCCGGACTCGTTTCGGAACGCTGCCACCCCACGCGACGCATTGGGTCCACCCCAAGCTGGTGGGGGCCACTTGTGCCGTGCTGGGGAAGGCCGGCGCCCGGCGGATTATCCTGGCGGAGAGTTGCGGGGGCCGGATCCGGCCATTCGAGGATTTCCTGCTCGACGCCGGCTGGGACGTCAACGGCATCCGGTCGGCCGCGCCCCTGGTGCTGTTTGAAAACACGGCCAATTTGGGCACGGGCAAGAAGTACGCGCGGCTCAAGGTGACCGGCAAGCCGTATATCTTCCCGGCTTTCGACCTGAACCAGGTCTACGGCGAGACGGACGTGTTCGTCAGCATGTCCAAGTTGAAGGACCACGAGGAACTGGGCGTGACGCTCTCGATCAAGAACTGTTTCGGCAACACCCCGACCTCCATCTACGGCGACGATGCGGGCGTCGACGAGCCCAACGAACGGCCTCGAGGAGGCCGGGAGAGCGTTCTGCATTACGGGAAAAGGCAGCCCTCGAGGAGCGCGCCTGCCGAGCTGGACCCCTCATCGAACCGCTATGAGGGCTGGCGCATGCCCCGGATTCTGTCCGACATCGCCGCCGCACGGCCCATCGAGCTGAACATCGTCGACGGCATCACCAGTTGTGTAGGCGGCGAGGGCCCGTGGGTAAAGGGCAGCAAGCCGTGCAACCCCGGTGTGCTTGTGATCGGGCGTAACCCGGTCTGTACGGATACGGTGGCCATGGCGGTGATGGGCTACGACCCGCGCGCCAAAGCCGGCGAAGGTCCGTTCCGAATCCGCAAAGCCACCCCGGACGCGCAGAAGGACGCCGAGGGCCGCCAGTGGGCCGACAACACGAATCTGGTAGCCGAGGCAGCCGGTCTGGGCAGCGCGGACCTTTCGCGCATCGACGTGCGGGGGGCCAAGATCAAGGAAGCCGTGTTCGACTTCGACGCTTTCCGGTTGGGCAAGGCCTGAGGCCGCCGGCGCCTTACCGGAACACGAGCGTGCCGAAGTGCTCCGGGACGTGATTGGGGTCGCGGCCCGGAGCACAGGTAGGCTGCCAGCAGAGGAAATGGCGCTGGGGATCCGGCCCTTCGCCCTCGATGCGATAGAGATTGGCGCGCCAGCGCGTCCCCGGTCTTACCGGCGATTCGCTGACGGCCCGGAGGGGGATTCTGGCCGCCGCATACCAGGTCCTGGCTGCCTCGTCGATCCGGCCCAGCGTCTGCCAGCCCGAACGCCAGTTCCGGTTGTAGCTCTTACGGTCCAGATCGATCGCCAGGTCGATCCAGTCTCCGGTGGGAGCGATCTCGAATTCGCGGTAGTGGCGAATGTTCGACCAGTCGTCCCCGAGGAACATCTCCACCACATCACGGTCCCAGAGCTGGTTCCGGGGGCGGTCGGTCTGCGCAGGCAGGAAGACATTCAGCTTGCGGTACGGGCAGATGAACAGAAAGTAGAGGTCCGTGGCAGTCCAGAAGGCGCGCACTTCGGTCTTCAGCTCGGGGTATTCCAGGCGGTGGGTGCAGTCGCTCACCATCCAGGCCACCGCGCCCCGCTGCCATTCGGGCGCATTCGGGTCGGCACTGAGCCGGGGAGCGCCGGACAGGCGCGGGACGGACAAGGTGGCCGTGGGACCGGTGACCTGACAGACCTGCTGCGCGGAAGCGGCAGCGGCAACGAGAGCAAGCAGGAGAATTCTCATGGTTGGATCGGGATGTTGCGGAGTTCGGGCGCCAGCCGGTAAGCCTCCTCGAACTGCTTTTGTGCTTCGGCGGGCCGGCCTTCGCGGCGGAGCGCGAGGGCGAGATTGAAATGCGCCTCGGCATATTGCGGTTTCAGACGCAAAGCCTCGGCGAAGGCCGCGCGCGCGGCCGCGGGCTTGTGGGCTTCCAGTAAGACGAGTCCCAGGTTGTTGTGAGCCTCGGCGAACCCCGGGTTCTGCCGGATCACAGCGCGGTATACGTTGGCGGCCCTGGTGAGGTCGTTCTTCCGGCTGAGCGCCAGTCCCAGTTGCATGCGCGCTTCCAGGTGGTTGGGATTCAGACTGATGGCCTCTTCGAGTTCGGCGACGGCCTGGTCGAGCCGCCCCGCCGTGGCCAGCGCCAGGCCGAGATTGTAGTGCGCATCCGGAAGGTCCGGGTCGCACATGACGGCTTTCTGCATCTCGGCCAGGGCCTCGTCGCGCCGGTTCTCGCGCCAGTGGAGCAGGCCCAGGCTGGCGTGTGCCGGGGCATAGTCGGGTTTGACCTCGAGAGCTTTCTCGAAAGCTTGCCGGGCCTTGACCAGCTCGCCTTTCCGCTGCCAGACGACGCCCATGTATTGATGGGGCATGGGTAACTCAGGCCCGCGTTGAGCAGCCCGCTCGAACTTCTCCATGGCGCCGTCCAGGTCCTGGCGCTTGAGCAGTTCCGTCCCGTCGAGCATCAGTTGCTTGGCCTCGGAGAGGCGCGTGCGCAAGTCGTGCAGGGCGCGCAACTGCTCCATTTCGCTTCGCGCCGCCTGGCGATGGCCTTTGGCCCCCAGGGCGATTCCCAGGTTGTAGTGAGCTTTTTCGAAATCCGGCTTGAGTTCAATGGCGCGGCGAAAAGCGGCGATCGCGCCGTCGAGATCCTCGGCGCTCTTGAGCGCCATGCCCAGGTTGTACTGGGCCTCGGGATCGCGCGGGTCGAGCCTGGCCGCCTCGCGGAATTCCGCCATGGCGCCGCGCTCGTCGCCCAGCCGGCGCAAGGTCACGCCCAGGTGCGAATGAGCCGCGGCATAGACCGGTTTCAGGCGGATGGCCCGCCGGAATTCAGCCGCGGCCGCCTCGAGCTCACCCATCTGTCCCAGGGCGAGGCCCAGGTGATAGTGCGCCTCGGCAACTTCCGGCCGGGCCTGGATCACCCGGCGCAACTCCTCCCTGGCCCCGGCTGGGTTGTTCTGCTGGAGGTAGAGCATCGCCAGCAGCAAACGGGCTTGAAGGTGGGTGGGTCTGAGGCGCAGCGCCGCCTGAAGCTCGGCAATCGCGCCAGGCGCGTCGCGTTGTTCCACCTTTTGAGTGGCCGCGCGGTAATGGGCCTCGGCTGTCTCGGAGCCGCGGCGGACCTTGGGGTCCGCCGCGGGTACAGGCGCCTGCCCCGCTTGCAACAGAAGCAGAAACAGGACGCCGCTTACCACAGGAACTTCAGAGACATCTGGCCGATTCGCGGATCTCTGGCGCTGCGCACCTCGCCCATGCGCGAATTGTTGAAATTCCCGGTTGGGTTGAAGAACTGGGCATGGTTGAAGGCGTTGAAGAATTCCGCCCGGAACTGAATGGCCATGCTCTCCCGGATCCGGGTATCTTTGTGGATGCCGAAATCCCAGTTGTTCAGGCCCGGACCGTGGAAGAACCGGCGGTTGGCGTTGCCGACCTGGCCCAGTTGCTCCGAGCGGAAGGCGCTCTTGTTGAAGTACTGGTGCGGGCGTGCGCCGCAGGTCTCGCAGCGCGGGTCGGTGAACACGAGCGGGCCCACGAAGTCCGGCGCGTCCACGCCGGTTGTGCCCGTCAGCGAGCGGTCTCCGCTCTGGCTGATGCTGATCGGAATGCCGGTGGCGAAGCGGGTAATGCCATTCAGGCTCCAGCCCTGGGTGAGGCGTTTCGGCAAGCCCGGCGAGAGCTTGTCGAATGGCACCACGTAGTTGTAACTGACCACGAAATTGTGGGTGATGTCGAAAGCCGACAGCGCCCGGCTCAGCCGGTAGTTCATGAAATTGATCCAGTTGTTGTAGCCGGACGAGTTGTCAATCGCTTTTGAGTAGGTGTAGGCGGCCAGGAAGGTCAGGTTGGCGGCCTTGCGCTCCACCGTGGCCTGAAAGGAATTGTAATTGGAGTTGGCGATATTTGCCGTATAGGCGTTGCTGCCAAAGTTCGGGCCCAGGGGTCCCCGCGTGCCGTTGACGATACTGCCGTCGGGACGCGTGTAGACGCCCAGTTCGCCGAAGGGACCGCACTCCGGAGTGCCGTCCATCACCCCGCTGCCGCGCAGGCTCATGCAAAGCGCCGGATTCCCGGGATTGGACTCGGTTTGCGCGATGAGGCGGTGACCCTGCGTGCCCACATAGGCCAGGGTCATTACCGTGCTGTTGCTCAGCGAGCGCTGGATGGTCAGGTTGTAGTGAGTGGCGTAGGGCAGCCTGTTGTGGATGTCGAATCCGGGCGAACTCTGGATAGGCAGGAACACGGAGTAGTCGAGGGTCTTGTTCTCGGGAGCGCCGGGTGTTGGGAACTTGAACGGGAAACGCTGTCCTTGTGAGGTGCCGTCGGCGCGGGTGCGGAAGGGTTCCTCGAACAGCGGCGGCACGATGCTGGGCCAATACAGCCCATAAGGGGCGTCCCCCACCTCATAGAAGAGGTTCAGGTCCTCCATGGAGGTGTAGTAGATGCCCGCCGCCGCGCGAATGCTGGTTTTGCCGGGCCCGCCGAAGACCTTGCCCAGAAAGCCTTCTGAAAACCCGGGCGAGTAAGCCAGGCCAAGCCGGGGGGCGAAGTTGTTGTACCGCGTCGGCGCCAGAGTGCTGGGAATTCCCGGGTCGCCGGGGACCACCCATCCTTTGGGGGCGGTCGGAAACATGACCGATTGCAGGCCGGGCACAATGGTTTCTATCTTGTCCTGGGTGTCGTACCACGGCATGCTCACTTCCCAACGCAACCCGTAGTTAATCGTCAAGTTCGGCTTGAGCCGGAAAGCGTCTTGCGCGAACGCGGCGCCGTACCGGCTGCGCGAATCCAGAAACTGCATGCTGCATTGGGTGTAGCCGGTGGGCGCGCCCAGCAGGTAGTCCGCGAAATCCACGCCGGTCTCGGAACCGTCAAAACTGAAACTGCCGTTCGGCGCGCAGATGTTTCGCTCGTTGATCTGGAAGTAGCGGAAATCGCCTCCGAACTTCAGGGTGTGGCGGCCCGCGATCTTCGAGAAACTGTCGGCGAAGTGCCACGTGTTGTTGGGCTGGAAGGTGGTCAGCGTGGGGCTGCCGATCGAGAAGTTATTGAAATAGACGGGCGGCACAGCCTCGTAGCCGGGAGGGCCCGAGTAAACGATGCCCAGCGTGTTGGCTCCGGTGATGAATCCCATGTCGGAGAGCTTGCCGAACCCGCCTTGGGGCTGGTCGGTGATGGTCGCCATGCGCAGGAAGTTGACCCGCCATTCGTTGACCGCGCTGGGGCCGAACACCTTCGTGTTGCTCAGTACGGCCTGCTGCGCGCGCGTCGGAGTGGTGCTGCCAAAGCCCGGCACGTTGGCCGAAGGGAAGGGGTTGCTGACCGTGGAATCGTCGAAGAAATAGTAAACGAACCAGTTGCCCGTTAACTTGTTGTTGATGTCCAGGCGCTGCCCCGCCTTGTCATCCCGGATGCGGCGTGAGTATCCGGTGGTCCGGTAGTTGTTGATGCCGCTGTTGGGATCGGGGATGTACTTCATCAAGGCCTTGGCGGGGGCCGCAAAGGCGCGCTGGGGGATGACGCCGTTCGGAAACACCGCGTTGTACGGCTCGCCGTCGGTTACCGTGTAGCCGAGGCGCTTGGAGAGCACGTCCGCCCAGTAGGAACCCTTCACAACGGCCGGGTCGCCGTTGCTGTCCACGAAGGAACCCGCATCGAAAACCCCCTGCTTCTGCGCCACGGTCGGAAGCTCCACATTGCCGCTGGAGAGGCCCCGGATGTCCCGCGTGCCCTGATAATCGGTGAACCAGAAAACCCGGTTCTTCAGCAGCGGCCCGCCTACGGCGTAGCCGAACTGGTTGCGTTTGAACACACCCTTGTCCGGGTCGAAGAAGTTGCGGGAATCGAGCTTGTCGTTGCGCAGGAATTCGAACGCCGAACCGTGGAAGCCATTGCTGCCCGACTTGGTAATGGCGTTCATGACGGCGCCGGAGAACTTGCCGTACTCGGCGTCGAAGCTGTTGGTGAGCAGGCGAAACTCGGCCACAGAGTCCAGGTTCGGGATCACCGCCGTGCCGAGGTTGCGGCCTTCGGTTACGTCGCCGCCGTTCACCAGAAATGCGTTGGCCTGCTCACGCTGGCCGTTCACCGAGATGTTCCCGGCCGAGAGGCCGCCGGACACGGGGCGGTCCGTCGGATTGACTCCCACTGTGATTGGAATCACCCC
>Ga0334722_10005868_pt1 | contig 12289 bp, 12 predicted proteins | sample C3_bottom_MG_FD_207210 | JGI IMG/M metagenome (GOLD analysis project Ga0334722, IMG submission 207210) | Sediment microbial communities from Yellowstone Lake, YNP, Wyoming, USA - C3_bottom | ecosystem: Environmental > Aquatic > Freshwater > Lake > Sediment | place: USA: Wyoming | collected...
CGGTCTGATAATTCCCGACCTTCCGGCAGAAGAAGGAGAAGAAATAAGGGCGGCGGCTTACGGATACGGCCTCGACTTAATTCCTTTGGTTGCTCCCACCACCGAGCAAAAGCGGCTTAAAAAGATTATGGGTCAAGCTTCCGGATTTATTTACTGTGTGTCTGTAACAGGGGTCACGGGGGCTCGGGATAACCTTCCGGTGGAGGTTATTCCTCTTCTTGAGCGGGTACGAGCAGCAACCAAGTTACCGGTGGGTTTGGGGTTTGGTATTTCCACACCGGAGCAGGCTATAGAGGTTAAATCTTACTGTGATGGAATTATTGTAGGAAGTGTATTAGTTGAGTTAGTAGGAAAATATATTGAAGGGGAAATTAAGAAAGAACAAATGTTAAATTCTTTAGGTCAAAAGGTAGTAGATTTAAAAACAGCTTTAGATATATAATATAAGAAATTATCTTGCAAAACCGCTTTTAAGTGCTAAAGCCTTAGAAGCGTTTTTTATTTATTGCCTTTAAAACAATAATTTGATATATTTTAAATAATTGAGGAGGTTGAGTATATTTACCGTGAAAATAACTGAAATACTGTTTCCACCATTATTAGGCGGCTTTATCGGCTGGTTTACCAACTACATAGCAATTGTGATGCTCTTTCGGCCGTATCAACCAGTTAAATTAGGTTTTTTTACCTTACAGGGGGTTATACCCAAACGCCATCGGGAAATAGCAAGAGCTTTAGGGGACTTAGTAGAAGAACAGCTTCTTTCCCAAAAAGATGTTATAAACCTTTTAACTTCTGAAGATAATAAAAAATTATTTGCCCAAAAAATTTTAATGGCAGTTCAAGAAAAGTTAAGTACACTTTTTCCCGTTCTTCCCGAGTCTCTTCGAAAGCTTATTACCAATACCTTAGTAAATTACTTGAAAAATGAGCTTCCGGAAGTAGTGGATAAAATAGCCTTTTCTTTAGAAAATGATTTGCAAAACAAAATAAAAATTGGGAAAATAGTGGAAGAAAAAGTTTTACTGTTTGATTTAAAGACCTTAGAAAAAATATTAACATCTTTGATGAAAACGGAACTTTCATATATTGAAATTTTTGGTGGCGTCATCGGAGTGGTTATTGGAGTTATGCAGGTAGTATTAAATATTTTTGTTTATAGATAGGAGGAAAAGTTATGTTAGAATTACGGTTTCCCAATAATGAAGTGAGGGAGTTTTCTCCAGGTATAACTGCCCTTGAGGTCGCAAAAGCTCTAAGTCCCAGACTTTTAAAAGAAGCTCTTTGTGCTTCCATAAATGGAAAGCTCATAGATTTAAACCAGAAGATAACTGAAAGTGGAGATTTTCGCTTATATACTTTTGCAGATGAAGAAGGAAAAGATGTTTTCCGCCATAGTTCTTCTCACCTAATGGCCCAAGCGGTAAAAAGACTTTTTCCTAAAACTAAACTGGCGATTGGTCCGGCAATTAAGGATGGATTTTATTATGACTTTGACCCAGCGGAAAATTTTTCTCCGGAAGATTTAGTCAAAATTGAAGCGGAAATGGAGAAAATCGTTAAAGAAGATTTGCCTATTGAGCGCTTTGTGCTTTCTCGGGAGGAAGCCCTAAAGTATTTTGAAGAAATAGGCGAAATTTATAAGGTGGAGTTAATTAAAGATCTACCGGAAGATGTCGAAATATCTTTTTACCGGCAGGGGGAGTTTGTTGACCTCTGTGCCGGGCCGCATGTGCCTTCAACCGGTTATCTAAAAGCCTTTAAGCTTTTAAGCATAGCGGGAGCATACTGGCGGGGAAATGAAAAAAATAAAATGCTGCAGCGGATCTACGGCGTTTCCTTTCCGAAAAAAAGCATGCTTGCTGACTACTTAAACTTCTTAGAAGAGGCGAAAAGACGAGATCACCGAAAAATTGGTCAAGAACTGGATCTTTTTAGCTTGCAAGATGAAGGTCCTGGTTTCCCCTTTTTCCACCCTAAAGGTATGGTCATAAGAAATGAGCTGGAAAATTTCTGGCGAGAAAAACACCGCCTTGCCGGTTATCAGGAAATAAAAACTCCAATAATCTTAAACCGGGAATTATGGGAAAGAAGTGGACACTGGGCTCACTATAAAGAAAACATGTATTTTACCAAAATCGATGATCAAGATTATGCTATAAAACCGATGAACTGCCCTGGAAGTATTTTAGTATATAAATCAAGACTTCACAGCTACCGGGAATTTCCTCTGCGGTTGGCGGAGCTGGGCTTGGTTCACCGCCACGAACTTTCCGGGGTTCTCCATGGTTTAATGCGAGTAAGGTGCTTTACCCAGGATGATGCTCATATTTTTATGCTTCCAGAGCAAATAAAAGATGAAATAATCGGGGTAATAAATTTAATTGATGAATTTTATTCGCTGTTTGGGTTTGAATATCATGTAGAGCTCAGTACTCGCCCGGAAAATTCGATGGGGAGCGATGAATTATGGGAAATAGCAACAAACTCTTTAAAAGATGCTTTAGAAGCTAAAGGTCTTCCTTATAAAATAAATGAGGGCGATGGAGCTTTTTATGGTCCAAAGATTGATTTTCATTTAAAAGATTGTATTGGACGTACCTGGCAGTGCGGTACCATTCAACTTGATTTTCAAATGCCGGAAAAGTTTGATTTAACTTATATCGGTGAAGATGGTCAGAAACATCGGCCAGTTATGATTCACCGGGTGGTGTTCGGCAGCATTGAAAGATTTATCGGTATCTTAATTGAACATTATGCTGGTGCTTTTCCGGTTTGGCTTTCACCGGTACAGGTTCGGGTAATTACTGTTGCTGAGCGGCACCAGGAATATGCTCGGGAAATTTACCATAAGCTTTTTACGTCCGGGGTAAGGGTTGAATTAGACGACCGCAACGAAACTATTGGGTATAAAATTCGCGAAGGGCAAATGCAAAAGATTCCCTACCTTTTAATTGTAGGGGATAAAGAAATTGAACAAGGTCTTGTGGCGGTTCGAAAGAGAAGTGTTGGAGACCTCGGCCAAAAACCCTTTAGTGAATTTCAGGAAAGTATTTTAGCGGAAATTAGAGAGAAGAAGTAGTTGACAGCAAAAAGTAACCGTGATATGATTTCAAAGTAAAGGAAAACAAAGTAGAAGCCACCTGCTTCTCACCTAAAAGCCTAAGGCTTTGGGTTAATATTGAAAAGCAAGATAATTCTATGCTTTTCAACGGATTTGGTAACCAAGCGGGTGGAAACCCGCTTTTTATTTTGAAATTTTATTTGGAGGTGGACAGTTATTACCAAAGATTTACGGATTAATGAAGAAATCAGGGCCAAAGAAGTACGCGTGGTAAAGGATGACGGCACACAGCTTGGAATTATGCCCTTAAAGGAAGCCCTGAAGCTTGCCGAAGAATTGGAACTTGATTTAGTGGAGATTGCTCCTACAGCTAAACCACCGGTTTGCAAGATCATGGATTTTGGCAAGTATCGCTATCAGCAAAGCAAAAAGGAGAAGGAAGCTAAAAAGAAGCAAAAAGTCATTAACGTAAAGGAAATTAAGATTCGCCCTTCAATTGAAGAGCATGACTTTCAGGTAAAGCTAAAAAATGTTATCCGCTTTTTAGAAGACGGAGATAAAGTTAAGGTTACTGTTATGTTCAGGGGACGGGAGTTAGCTCACCCTGAAATTGCTTATGAATTACTTAACAAAATGTCCCAAGAGGTTGGCAGTATTGCCGTGGTGGAGCGGCCTGCCAAGCTTGAGGGTAGAAATATGATCATGATTTTAGCACCAAAGTCATAAGGAGGAGGAAATATTATGCCTAAAATTAAAACTAAAAAAGCGGCAGCCAAGCGGTTTAAAAAGACCGGTTCGGGCAAAGTAAAGCGTTATCATGCCTTTCACAGCCATCTTTTAGGTCATAAAGAGGCCAAGAGGAAGAGAAGACTTAGAAAAGCGGCTTTAGTAAGTAAAGGGGATATGAAAATTATTAAAAAGATTTTACCGTATTAGTGATACTTCAGATTAATGATATTTCGGATTATGCATAAGGAGGTTTTATTATGCCAAGAGCAAAAAGTAGTGTAGTTTCGAGAAAACGCCATAAAAAAGTTTTAAAATTAGCTAAAGGCTATTTTGGCTCCAAAAGTAAGCTTTACCGGGTAGCCCGGCAGCAGGTAATGAAATCTTTAATGTATGCTTACCGGGACCGGAAAGCTAGAAAAAGAGAGTTTAGGAAGCTTTGGATTACCAGGATTAACGCAGCAGCCAGAATTCACGGTCTTTCTTACAGCCGGATGATGAATGGTTTAAAGAAAGCCGGGATAGAAATAAATAGAAAGATGCTTGCGGATTTAGCGGTAAATGATAAAAATGCCTTTGCTGAACTCGTAGAACTTGCTAAGAAGAATTTGGGGTAGTAGAGAACTTAGATGAAGGGTTCTGGTGACGGTGTTTATAGCAAAAACTAAAAAAAGCAAAAGTATTTTACAACGATTAACTCCTGCGCAAATCTTGGTACTGGGATTTGCAGGAGTTATTCTTTTAGGTGCAGTTTTACTAATGTTGCCGATTTCGTCAAGAGCAGGAACAGCTACCCCATTCTTGGATGCCTTATTTACCTCGACTTCGGCAGTGTGTGTTACTGGTTTAGTTGTGGTAGATACTGGGACTTATTGGTCACTTTTTGGACAGATTGTAATTATGCTTTTAATACAGGTGGGCGGCCTGGGGTTTATGACCATTGCTACGCTTTTTGCAATAATTTTAGGCCGCAGGATTAATTTACGGGAGAGAATAGTCATCCAGGAAGCGTTAAATCAGACCAGTCTGGAAGGAATTATAAAACTAACAAAACAAGTTATCTTTTTTACTTTTGGGATTGAAGGGTTTTTTGCGGTAATTTTAGGCTTGAGGTTTTCCATGGATTATGGAATCCTGAAAGGAATGTGGTTTGGTATTTTTCATGCAATCTCGGCTTTTAACAATGCCGGGTTTGATTTAATTGGTGATTTTAAAAGCTTAACACCTTATGTGGGTGATGTGGTTATTAATTTGTCGATTGCTTTTTTAATTATTGCTGGGGGAATTGGCTTTTATGTTGTTTCTGAGATTTTTAGTTATCGTACAAAAAGAAAGTTATCTATCCACACTAAAATAACGTTGGCTACTACGGGAATGTTATTATTAGTCGGTACCATAGTGATTTTTATCATGGAATATGGGAATGCGAAAACCCTGGGAGCACTACCTTTAGGGCAAAAAATCTTAGCATCCTTTTTTCAAGCAGTAACTCCGAGGACTGCTGGCTTTAATACTTTAGATATTGCAGCCCTCAGTCCGGCAACCCAATTTTTTATCATTATATTAATGTTTATTGGGGCTTCACCGGGCTCCACCGGGGGGGGAGTTAAGACTACTACTTTTGCTGTTCTTACTTTAGCTGTGGTGAATATTATCTTGGGACGTGATGAGATTTTAGTTTACAACCGGCGTTTACCCCGGGAGCAAATATTTAAAGCTATCGCTATAGTAATGATTTCTTTAGCATTAATTAATATGGTAACTTTTATTCTTACTTTTTCCGAAAGCCATAATCTTTTAATGAACATGTTTGAAACCGTATCAGCCTTTGGAACGGTTGGTCTTACCATGGGTTTAACTCCGAAACTATCAGAATTTGGTAGGGTTTTAATTATCTTTATGATGTTTTTTGGGCGGTTGGGACCCCTTACCATAACATATGCCCTTGCTCAGCGGCGAAAGAAAGCTTTATTTACGTTACCGGAAGAAAAGGTAATGGTTGGATAGGAGATGGAATTTTATGGAAAATAAACAGTTTGGAGTTATTGGCCTTGGCCGCTTTGGCTCCAGTGTTGCTAAAACTTTAAGCGATTTAGGATATGAAGTTTTAGCGGTGGATAGCAGTGAAGAAAGGGTAGAAGAAATAAAAGATTATGTAACCCATGCGGTTTGTGCTGATGCTACGGATGAACATACTTTAAAGGCAGTGGGTATTAAAAATTGTGATGAAGTGGTTGTGGCTATTGGCCAGGAGATGCATAATAGTATCTTAATAACTTTAATGTTAAAAGAAATGGGAATTAAAAAAGTTTGGGCTAAGGCCCAAAATGATTTACACGGTAAAATCTTAGCAAAAGTTGGGGCTGACCACGTAGTTTATCCGGAGAAAGAAATGGGGATTAAAGTTGCTAATAAGATGGTAGCTAACAACATTTTAGAGTTTATTGAGCTTTCTGAGGAGTATTCAATTTTAGAAATAGCCATTCCACCTCGCTATTTAGGAAAAACTATTAGTGAAATAGATGTGAAGGCTAAATATGGTTTTACTATCTTAGCCATTAAACGGGGAGAGCAGCTGTTAATATCCCCCCCTTCCAATGAGGTGTTTAAGGCCGGTGATATTTTAGTTTTAATTGGGCGGAATGAAAATTTTAAAAAGCTGGAGCGGGATATAGGTGATTAAAAAAATTACCAGTAAAGATAACCCTTTTTTTAAACAGCTAAAGAAGTTATATACTGACGGGGCTTATCGGCGGGAAACTGGTTTATTTGTAGTTGAGGGAGAAAAGCTGGTTTTTGAACTCTTGGACATCAACTGGCCTTTAAAATATTTAACGATTAGTGAAAGTTTTTTGGAGAATAAGCCGTTTTTAGCAAAATATCAAAATTTAGTTGTTCTGCCGGATAATTTATTAAAGGGAGTATCAGATTTAGTAACTCCACCAGGTATTTTAGGGGTAGCTCAGTTTAAAACTGTGCCTTTTCCCTGGGAAGAAGATGGTGCTTTTTTAATTTTAGATGGAGTCCAGGACCCGGGAAATGCGGGTAATTTACTTAGGGCTGCCCTGGGTTTTGGGGTAAGAGGAGCAATATTGGTGCCTCCGGCGGTAGATGTTTTTAGCCCCAAAGTTATACGGGCCTCGGCGGGAGCTTCCTTAAAACTTCCCGTATTACGGATGAGTCAAGACTCTTTAATAGATGTCTTGCAAAAAAATAATTATCCTTTGGTTTTAGCTGAGGCAAGCGGTGGAACCGCAATATTTGAGTATACTTTTTTGCCAAAATTTTTCTTGGCCATAGGCAGTGAGGGAAGGGGTATTAGTGATGACCTCAAAGCTTTATTTCACCATAAAGTTTATATTCCCATGCCAGGAGCAGTTGAGTCTTTAAATGCAGCATTAGCTGGCGGAATTATTATGTACGAATGGGCAAAAAATCGAGCTAACTTGTAGTATTTTTTGAATTGTGCTATAATTAATTAAGAAATTACAAGGGGTGGGTGGCATGGGGGAGTATTTAGCTGAGTTTTGGTGGAGTATTTTTGAGGCTACCGGTTCCTTGACAGCATATCTTATATATAAAAAGTTAATTAGCAATTAAAAGCAATGACCGGGAAAGTAAGCATGATTTTTGCCATCCAGGGAGAAAGGGCCGCAAGACTGGAAGCCCTTTTATGGCAAGGCAGCTGAAGTTCGCCCGGGAGCTTTGGCGCTGAAAATTTAAGTAGGCGGCAACGGTTTCTTCCGTTATCAAGAGCGAAAGTGAGCTTTTAAGCTAATTAGGGTGGTACCGCGGAACGATAGCTTTCGTCCCTAAATCGGGCGAAAGCTTTTAATTTTATTGGGAGGGATTAGCTTTGAATACCGAACAATTATGGCAGCAGTATTTAGCGGAAGTAAGTAATGTTACTAACTTAAATGAACTACAATCAGTAAAGGTAAAATTTTTAGGCAAAAAAGGTGAAGTTACCTTAGCTCTTAAAAGCCTTAAAGACTTACCGACGGATGTGCGGCCCGAAATGGGACAAAAGATTAATGCGGTAAAAAAATTAATTGAAGATGACCTTGAGAGAAAAGAACAGGAACTTAGCCAAAAGGCTTTAGCGGAAAAATTAGAGAAAGAGGCAATTGATGTTACCTTACCTGGTTATCCATTAAGTTTAGGAAAGCTCCACCCTCTTACCCAGGTGCAACACCGGGTGGTAGAAATCTTTACCACAATGGGTTTTGCGGTAGCTACGGGACCGGAAATTGAAGAAGATTATTATAATTTTGAAGCTTTAAATTTACCCAAGGACCATCCAGCCCGGGATATGCAGGATTCCTTTTACATAACTGAAGAAGTACTTTTACGGACGCACACCTCTCCGGTTCAGGTTCGGGTTATGGAAAAATATGCACCAAAACTACCAATTCGTATCATTTCTCCCGGTAAAGTTTATCGTCGAGATGATGATGCTACGCATTCGCCAATGTTTGCTCAGTGTGAAGGCTTAGCGGTGGATAAAAATATCCGTTTTTCGGATTTAAAAGGTGTTCTTCTAACCTTTATTAAAGAATTGTTTGGACCTAAAACTAAAATGCGTTTAAGGCCAAGCTATTTTCCGTTTACTGAACCAAGCGCTGAAGTTGATATTTCCTGCGTAATGTGTGGTGGAACTGGATGTAGAGTATGTAAAGGTTCAGGCTGGTTGGAAATTTTAGGCTCGGGGATGGTTCACCCTAAAGTCTTAGAAATGGCTGGTTATGATAGCAGTCAAGTTACTGGTTTTGCTTTTGGCATGGGTTTAGAACGGATAGCTATGCTTTTATACGGAATTGATGATTTACGGCTTTTTTATGATAATGACATTCGGTTTTTGCAAAAGTTTTAGGGGGGTGGGAAAAGTGAACATATCATATAATTGGCTTTTAGAATTTTGTAAAGTTCCTTACAATGCTTTTGAACTGGGCGAGAAACTAACTTCTGTTGGTATTGCGGTAGAAAAAGTGACCTATTTAGGAAACCTTGATAAAATCGTTGTTGGTGAAGTCCTTGAGGTCGAAGCAATTCCGGAAACGGAATTATTTAAGGTAAAAGTTCTTGCTAACTCGAATATTTATGAGGTAATTACCGGTGCAAAAAATGCAGTGGCCGGCCAAAAATACCCCTTTGCTCTGCCCGGAGCTGTTTTGCCTTCGGGGATGAAAATTGAAGAAAGAAAAATAAGAGGATACATCTCTCAGGGGATGCTTCTATCGGCAGAAGAACTTGGGCTTTTAGAAAGAAAGGGAGCAGAACCAGGATTAATGGTTTTACCCCCAGAAACCCGAGAAGGCGGGGATTTAGCTAAAGTTTTGGACTTAGATGATTATGTATTAGAACTGGATTTAACTCCAAACCGGGGTGACTGCTTATCAGTTTTAGGGGTGGCCAGGGAAGCAGCAGCTTTAACCGGCAAGAAATTGGTGGTTGAGGAACCAAAGCTTCCGGAAGCTAAAGGTCCGTGTCCGGTAAACATTACTATAGAAAATCCTGAACTTTGCCGGCGGTATATGGGAATTGTCGTAAATAATGTTAAGGTTGGCCCATCACCTCTTTGGCTGGAACAAAAACTGCGGAAGGCTGGAATACGGCCTATTAACAATATTGTTGATGTTACTAACTATATTTTACTGGCCTATGGTCAGCCCTTACATGCCTTTGATTTAAAAAAGCTTGTGGGGCCTGAAATAATTGTTAGAACCGCTAAATTTGGGGAGAAAATAACTACCTTGGATGGAGTAGAACGGGAGTTAAGCCCGGAGATGCTGGTAATTGCCGACCGGGAAAAACCGGTAGCTGTTGCCGGGGTTATGGGTGGACAAAATTCCGAGGTAGATTCAACAACCAATGCTATCTTAATTGAAGCAGCCTGGTTTAATCCTGTTTCGGTCAGGAAAACGGCGAAAAAACTTGGACTGCGCACCGATGCCTCCCAACATTTTGAAAAACATGTGGATATTGAAGGGGTTAAACGGGCATTAGTAGAGGCAGCACTGATGATGTGCGACCTTACGGGGGGAACTATTGAAGGCAATTTGGCTGATGTGTACCCAAGTAAATTTGCAGAAAAAGTTATTGCGGTAAGTATAGAAAAAGCCGAGAGCTTTTTAGGAATGCCTGTAACAACATCTCGCGCAAAAGAAATTTTAGAAGCGTTAGGTTTTCGGGTAAACCAGGGGGATGATAAATTACTGGTGGAGGTTCCCAGTTATCGACCGGATGTGGCGATTGAAGCAGATATTTTTGAAGAATTAGCTCGCTTTTTTGGTTACAATAATTTCCCAGATACTTTACCCGAGGGCGTTACTACCAGTGGCTATTCACCGGAATATATGCTTGAATACCAGATTAAAACCTTTTTAACTGCTTTAGGCCTTCAGGAAGTAATCACCTATAGTTTTATAAATCCTGAATCTTATAAAAAGTTAGGCTATAATATTGATGAAATATTGGAAAAAAGCGTTGCTCTTTTAAATCCTCTCAGCATTGAGCAGTCTGTAATGCGTCTTAGTCTTCTTCCGGGCTTATTAGATGTAGCTAAGAGAAATGAAAACCGGCAGCAAGAAAATTTGCTGCTTTTTGAAATGGGTAATGTATTTGAAAAGAGTATAGAAGTATTACCGCAGGAAACCAAATTTATTGGCGGTATTGCACTGGGTTACAAACCTGGAAACTGGTACGAAAAAGCTCAAAAATTTGATTTTTATTATGTCAAGGGTATTTTGGAAAGTTTTTTTGCAGCATTAGGAATTAAAAATTATTATTTTACAGCTGCCGGCGACCGACCTTATCTTCATCCCGGCAAAACTGCCAAAATATTTATCGCCGGGGAAGAGATTGGCTATCTCGGTGAATTACACCCTTCAACCCAAAGGGCTTATGAGTTTAAAAATTCTCCCATTGTTTTTGAGCTAAATTATGATGTTTTAAGGAAATATATCAAAAACGCAAAAAACTATACTCCCCTTTCGCCTTATCCGGAAGTTAGACGGGATATTGCTCTTATCGTAAATCGCAAGGTAACTGCAGGAGAGATGTTAAATGTAATTGAAGGTTTAGCTATTAAAACTTTAAAAGCAGTGGAGATTTTTGATGTTTATGAAGGCGAGAAGTTAGGGGTTGATAAAAAGAGCATTGCTTTTTCGTTAACTTTTAGCTCGATGGAAAAAACCTTAAGCGATGAAGAAATCAATGAGGGTTTAACGGTTATAATAAATGCCCTTAAAGAAAAGACCGGTGCGGTATTAAGAAACTTTTAAATAACCCCCCTAATCGGGGGGTCTTTTTCAATAATTTTTCTCAGAAATGAGGTGATAAGTTGAAGCGGATTGAGGTTGAAATTGATGGGGAAAAATATTTTTTAAAGAGCAGTTTACCTGAAAAGGAAGTACAGGAACTTGCCCAATATTTAAACGAAAAACTAAGAGAAATAAAAGAAAAGTACCCAAAGCTTCCCTGGCATTGGTACTATGTTCTTATGAGCTTAACATTGGCTAAAGACTTAAAAGATTTAAAGGAAAAGTATGATTTAGTAGCTGTGGCCCTTAATGAGGAAAGCGGTGATAGTAAATGATTAACTTAAAACTTAGCAAAATCTTTGCTGAATTTGCATTAATGCTTGAGTACAAAGAAGAAAGCATTTTTAAGGTCAATGCCTACCGTCAGGCGGCAAGAACTATAAAAAAAATTTCTGATTTAGATAAGTATGTTGGAGAAGACCGTTTAGGAGAACTGCCGGGAATAGGGAAAAACTTAAAAGAAAAAATTTTAGAATATTACCGGACCGGTAAAATTGCCGAATATGAGAATTTAAAAAAAGAAATACCCTTAATTATTTTTGATTTATTAAAAATTCCCGGGATCGGGGTTAAAACGGCAAAGCTTATTTATAAGACTTTTAATCCAAACCATTTAGATGAAGTGGAAAGTTTGGCCAAAGCCCACAAGCTCAAAGAAATAGCCGGGATTGGCAGTAAAACCGAACAGCAAATCTTAATTGGCATTGCTGCAGCGCGCGAGTGGCAGGAAAAAATTCCTATTAGCCTATATAGTAGAAACCAAGAGGAAATCATGGATTTTCTTAGGAACATTCCTGGGGTTCTAAAAGTTAGCAGTACGGGAATGCTTCGTTTAAAAGAAGAAATAATTCCCTATTATCATTACCTGCTTGTCTATGATAGTTCACCTGCCGATTTTATTAAAGCTATGGAAAGTATGGGGTTTAACTTAATTAATCGTGGCGATGGCTATCTTTTTTTAGCGCCGGAAGGTTTTAAAATTAAAATTGAATTTTCAAACGCAGATAGCTGGGGGAGCGACTTATTTAAAACCACAGGACCAGAAGTTTTTCTAAAAAACTTTGGCAGTATTGAGGGTAAGTTCCAAGCGGAAGAGTTAATTTTCAGCTCGCGGAATTTACCGTTTATCGATCCAGAAATAAGAACTGCCGAAAATATCTTTACCTATTTACAGGAG
>Ga0334722_10005869_pt1 | contig 12289 bp, 10 predicted proteins | sample C3_bottom_MG_FD_207210 | JGI IMG/M metagenome (GOLD analysis project Ga0334722, IMG submission 207210) | Sediment microbial communities from Yellowstone Lake, YNP, Wyoming, USA - C3_bottom | ecosystem: Environmental > Aquatic > Freshwater > Lake > Sediment | place: USA: Wyoming | collected...
GAGCGCCTTGGGCATTTCACGGCACGCAATCAGGGAAAAGTACATCACCGCCGGCAGGTAATACCGCGATATGTGCCCCGTTCTGAGTGCGATCAGCTGGGCCAGGACTAGCGCCAGCGCCGCCATCCGGGTTTTTCGGATGACGAACAGCCCCGGCAGGATCAGCAGGACCGGCAGGTGCTCCACCCGCATGCTCCTGAACCAGGCGCCGAGCACCCCGTCCATCGTGAAGGTGTCCTTCCAAAAAAGTCCGGCGCAATAGGTGTCATAAGCCCCCATGTTTTCAGCGCCCCAGTTCCACATTCGGAAAAGCCCCTGGGCCACCGGGAAAAGCGGGTTGCCCACGGCGAGGTAGGATTTGCACCACCACGGCAGGATCGGGATGGCCGCCAGCAATCCGGCCAGGATGAACACCCCCAATGACCTGAACCGGAACAGCATCCATACCGCGATAAAGGGGGCATAGGCCACCTTGGCGGCGATGCAGAAACCGAACAGCACGGCCGAGGCCGGCCACCGGCGGGCCTCCCACAAAAGGATTCCCGCGATGAAAATCGAGGTGGCGGCAACATCGGTTTTGCTGGTCCCGATAAAGCTCAAAACCACCGAGGGTGAAAGGGCCAGCAAAACCCCCGCCCACATCAGGTCTCCCTCCGCCAATATTTTCAGCTTTCCCATTATCCGGCCGGCTGATCCCCCTCCGGTTGGGGCGGCTGCCGTCCTGCCCTTCCGGCCCGCCGGCACCGTCACAGGCGGCTGGGCCGGAGTGCCGGCGGCCGCGCCCGGATTTAGGCCGGCGGGAGCGGCGGGCTCCCCCGCCCGGGCCCTTCCGTAAAGGCACCGGAACAGCGAACACACCGCCACGAACGACGAAAACACGATGAAAGATGCCAGACGGTCATCTCCCAGTAGGAGGGGAATCGCATAGATGAGTTCAATTGACAGGGCATAGTGGAAGGTCAGCGGGACCAGGTCGATCAGGATACGGTGTGAATTAAGGAACTGGGCCGGCGCGCCCAAATGGTACATATAACCGTCCTGTTCCAGGCTGGGGACAAAAAGAAAGTAGACAACCGGGGCCAGGCCCAGGGCGAGCAGTAGGAGGCCGGACCAGCTGGTATCCCCCCATTCCCGGAGCGCTTCCCAGACCACCGGGCGTCCCCGGAAAATCCCGCGGGTTCCCGCCGCCGCCCCGGCCAGTACCACAATGAATCCGGCGGGCGAATAGAGCCCCGTGCAGGCCAGCCCGAGGAACGCCGCGCCCATCAGGCACAGGCCGGCAAGCATGCCGGAACCGAACCGCTCCATCCCTCCCCCGGGCCGGTAACCCAGGAATCCCAGAAAACCGCACCCTACGCGGGTAAAATATTCGTTCAGGAGGAAAGCACATCCGCCCAGGAACAGGAGGTTGCCGGTGAAGACCGGCAGTCCGGCGGCGTAATACCCCAGGGTGCTAATCATCGCGCGGCACCCAAACCTATTTCACAGCCCTGATGTAAAGCGAGCCGGCAATTTCCCTCAGCAGGGGGACCCGCTCCAGAAAGCCGGTGAATGGCCGGGCCAACGGCAGGAGGAACCCCGGTATGGCAGGATGCAGGAAGTCGAAAGGCGCCACGCGGACCTGACTGAACCCGGCCTGCGCCAGGAGCCGGATAATCTCCCACCGGAAAAAAGCCGTTTCATCCGGGGAATCACCCAGCCTTTTCTTGAGCCAGGGGATATTTTTCTCGAGGGCAATCTGGGGATTGAGCATATTGGGCTCGGTGAAAGCCAGCGTCCCACCCGGCTTCAATACCCGGGAACATTCCGCCAGCGCCCGCGCGGGGTCCAGGTGGTGCAGGACCGAACTCCCCACGACGCAATCAAACTGTCCGGCGGGAAACGGCATGGCGCAGGCATTCCCCTCGATAAACTCGACATTGGCGGCTGGCACTTCTTTACGGGCTATGGCCAAAAGGTCCGGGGAAATGTCGAGCGCCGTGAGACGGGCGCCCGACCGCGCGAATTCCCTGGTAAACAGCCCCGTGCCGCAGCCCAGTTCCAGGGCCTCCCGACCGGGGTCCAGGCCGGCGCCCAGCATGGCGGCCCGGCGCGCTTTGCGCAGGATTCCGGCCGGGGTTGCCCAGTTCCACACCTCCCCGGCACCGTGCGCCACCAGGTATTTCCCGTGCGCTATCTCATGCCCCAGCCGACCGTCAACGGGAGGCATGGTCAGATAAACCTGAACTTGCGGGCGGCGAACAGGACCATGCGCAGGAGGATGAAGCCGTGCCGCCACCGCTGGATGTTGGTTGAGCCGTAGGTTCTCTCCTGGTAGCGGACCGGCACATCGACAATCCGCAGGCCCAGCCGCGCCGCCCCGAAGATCAGGTCAAAATCCCCGAAAGGATCGAACTCCCCGAAAAAGGACCGGTGGCGGGCCAGTTTCAGGTAATCGGACCGGGCGATCACCTTGGTTCCGCAAAGGGTGTCCTTGAACCGCTGGCCCAGGACGAAGGAAAAGGCGAGGGCAAAGAACTTGTTGCCCAGCATGTTGAAGAAGCGCATGGCCCTTTCCTCCATGGGATAGACCAGCCGGGACCCGTTGATGAACTCCCCCCGTCCCTCCGCAATGGCCCGGTAAAACTGCGGCAGGATCTCCGGCGGAACCGTCAGGTCGGCGTCCAGGATCATGAGAATATCCCGGCTGGCCATCCCGAACCCCTTGCGCACCGCATCACCTTTCCCGCGCCCGTCCTGCCGGGCCGCTAAAATCCGGCGGCCGCCCCCGTGGCGGGCCGCCACATCCTGGATGGCGTCCCAGGTCGCATCGGTCGAATGCCCCTCGATGAAGATCAGCTCGTCATCCGGCCCCATGGCCGGAAGGCGGCTGGCCACATTCCCGATGTTCCCGGCCTCGTTGCGGGCGGGAACAATGACCGATACCGAGGGTGCAACGGCCGGCTGCGCAGGAATAACCCGGGCAATATGGATGTGCACGACGCAGAACAACCGGAAAAAAGGTAGGGGGGAAATCCACCGGTTCAACAGCCGGCTCACCAGCGGGATGTAAACCGGGCACAGGATCCGGCATTCATCCAAAACCGTCTCATATCCGGACAGGAAAAGGAGGTTCCGCACATCTTCCGGGGCCAGCCAGTTGGATTCCGGCGTCCTGGAACGCAAACCCAGTTTCGTCGCCAGTTGCAGCAGGGGGCGCCAGACCTGGCTGTAATAGACCACCACCAGGCGGGTGGCATTGGTGCAGGTTCCCCGGAGCTGTTCAAGGAAATCCTGGATGTTCCTCTCAAAGTGGATGTTCCCGTTCAAAAGCAGGTAGTCCGGGCTGGCCGCCCTGACCTGGTCCGCCCGGGTCAGGCCACCCGGAAACGAAGGCCGGCCGCCGGTCGTGTATATGCCCGCATGGGGACGCTGGAATACCGGTCCGCCGCCCCCGGGATCGACCTCCACGATGTTGTCGTCCGGCATCACGAACAGCGAGAGATGGTGCCCCAGGAGCCCGCGAAAATAGCGCGCCAGGCGGCCGCCGGAACCCGGGGATTTTGCCGCTGTCCCGGTCATTTCCTCTCCAAAACCACCATCATACGGACCGCGAACAGGAGCGGGAAATAATCCAGTATTTTCTCCAGGCCATAAGCCATTGGCAGCAGGAATTGCGGCAATAGTTGCGGGCCGCTGTATCCGCCCGAACCCAGGTAGGCCAGCGCGCTGAAGCGCCGCACTTCCAGGATGTTCCAGTCCGCCAGCCCCGCCCGGAAAGCCGGGCGCCTGAACATCCGCCAGCAGTTGGCCACCGCGGCGTAGGGGGCGGGAGAGTCCACGGAATCAGGCGCCGGGGCCCCCAAGTTGATGGAGCGCCGCAGACCCAAAGGTTCCTTGTGGAAAATCCCGTAGACCAGCAGGCCCAGGATGCCCACGGCGGGCTCCAATAAAATGACCCGGCCCCCCTTCCGGACAACCCGGGCAAACTCATCCAGGGCTCCCAGGGGATATTCCAGGTGGTGCCAGACATCGAAAAGGACCAGGTTGGTGACGGCCCCGCCCGCGTAACTGATGCGGTAGGCGCTCTCGACCCGGTCCAGCCACGGGGCGGGAAAGGTGTCCGAAGTGACGCATTGCGGGATGACATCCTTGCTGTGGCCGATTCCCGACCCCAGTTCCAGGGTGGTTTCACCGGGGCTCCCCGCCAGCCGGGAGGCGATCGCGCCGTACATTTTCCGGTAGGTGTGCCGAAGAACGGGTTTGCGCTCCCATAACACCCGGTTCTTTTCGACATCCAAGAGGTAACTGTTCACGGGATATGCCTTATCATACCCTCCCGTAATTGGGGGTTTCGCGCCCATGCGCTGGCAATGCCCGGCCTGCATCATTAATCGGCGCCGGGATTAACGGTCCGGACAATTGAAGGGTTTTTCATTGCTGACAATATGGTTCCCCCGCCCAGCACCTCATCCCCCCGGTAGAAAACCGCCGACTGGCCGGGCGTAACGGCGCGCTGGGGCGCGGAAAAAACCGCCGTCACCTTCGAACCCGCCAGGGCCAGGGTAGCGGATACCCCCGGATGGCGGGAGCGGATCTTCGCCTCCACCGGACCCGCCCTAACCCCTTCCCCGAACCAGTTGAGCCCGCCCACCGTACAGCCGCCGGAATAAAGCGCGGAATCGGGCCCGGCCACCACCTCGTTTTTTTCCGCATCCAGGGCCAGCACATAAATGGGTTCCTCCGAGACAATCCCCAGGCCCCGGCGCTGACCCACGGTAAAAAAATGAATCCCTTTATGGCTTCCCAGGACCGTGCCGTCGGGGGCCACCACGGCGCCGTCCCGGTCGGGAAGCCGGCTGGCCAGGAAAGCCGGCGTGTCGGCATCGGGAATGAAGCAGACCTCCTGGCTGTCCGGCTTGTCGGCCACGCCCAGGCCCAAGGCGCGGGCGCGCTCCCGCACTTCCTCCTTGGTCAGGTCGCCCAGCGGGAATTCGATGTGCGCCAGCATCGCGCCCGGCACGCTGTGCAAAAAATAGGTCTGGTCCTTGGCCGGGTCCTGGGCCCGGAACAGGCGCCCGTTTTTCACCCGGGCGTAATGCCCGGTGGCGATGGTGGCGGCACCCAGCGCCGCGCCTTTGGCCAGGAGGAGTCCGAACTTGATGTCGCGGTTGCAGGAGATGCAGGGGTTGGGCGTCCGGCCGGAAGCGTATTCCGCAATGAACGGCTCCAGCACTGCGGCGCGGAACTCGTCCCGGGCATTCACGGTGTAATGGGGGATCCCCAGCCTGGCCGCCACGGCCCGGGCGTCATCCACATCCCGGGCGGAACAGCACCGCTGGCCCCCCGGAATTTCCGGAAGCTCGGAGCCGTCCTGGGCGCACGGCATCACCCGCAGGGTCACCCCGATTACCTGGCGCCCCTGCTCCAGCAGGAGGGCGGCCGCCACGGAGGAATCCACCCCCCCGGACATGGCAACAATGACCGGCTCCACGCGGGTATCCTTTAGAGGGCGCGGGGAGAGGACCGGCGGAGGCGCTCAACGGCCTTGACGATTATTTCCAGCGCTTCCTCCGCATCCCCGGCCTGGTTGGCCTCACCCGAGGTGAATCGCACCGATGAAACCGCCCGGCCGCGCGGGATGCCCATGGCTGACAGGACATGCGACGGCTCAGCCGCCCCGGAAGAGCAGGCCGACCCGGTCGAAGCGGACACTCCCGCTACATCCAGCGCCATCAGCAGGGCCTCGGCATCAATACCGGAAAGGAAGATGTTGAGGTGGGACGGGAGCCGGTGTTCCCGGGCCCCGTTCACTTCGCTCCCCGAAACCCGGGACAGGATGCCGCTCTCCAGGGCGTCCCGCACCGAGGCGGCGCGGCCAGCCCGGCTTTCCATTTCCCGCCGGGCCATCCCGGCCGCCGCCCCCATTCCCGCAATGCCCGGCACATTCAATGTCCCGGCCCGTTTTCCCCTTTCCTGCCCGCCGCCCCGGATGAACGGTTCCAGCGGGACCCCTTTTCTCGCATACAGGGCGCCGACCCCCTTGGGACCGTAGAACTTGTGGGCCGAGAACGAGAGGTAATCCGCCCCCAACTCCCCCACATCGACCGGAATCCGGCCCAGGGCCTGCGTGGCATCGGTGTGGAAGAGCGCGCCCGCCTCGTGCGCCAGGCGGGACGCCTCCCGGACAGGCTGGATTACGCCGGTCTCATTGTTGGCCATCATCACCGATACCAGCGCGGTTTTTTCACCCAGGGACTCCTTCAGGGAGACCAGGTCCAGCACCCCCCCGGAATCAACCCGGCAACTGACCGCCTTCCAACCGCGCGACTCCACCTGCCGGGCGGATTCCAGACCGCAAGGGTGCTCGATGGCGGTGGACACCAGCCGGTCGCCCCGGCCCCGCAGAAAATCTGGCGCGCCTCCCACGGACCAGCCGACCGACTCGGTAGCGCCCGCTGTGAAATAAATTTCCTCCGGTTTCGCCCCCAAAAGCCCCGCCACCGAAATGCGAGCCGAGTCCACCATGCGCCGGGCGGTCTGTCCCGGAGTGTGGGAACTGGAGGCGTTGCCCCAATCCTCCTGCATCGCCTTACGGACCGCCTCAAAGACCTCCGGCAATACCGGGGTGGTCGCCGCATGGTCGAGATAGATGCGCCTCATGGCCGCGCCCCGGCGGACTCATTGAGAAAGCCCCGGACATATCCGGCCGGGTCGATGTCCACCCTGGTATAACCGCAGGTCCGGAGGGCGGATTCCAGGTCGGGCTTCCGGCCCGCCAGCTCGCTTGTCCGGTCCGGGTCCACCTGGAGGAGCGCCCGTTCGCCGAAATGGCGGACCCGCACCTGCCCGACTCCCGGAAGCAGGTTACGCACCAGGTTTTCCGCCCGGCCGATCCGGTCCAGGGACTCCTCCGAAACCGGCGTCCCATACGGGATGCGGGAGGCCAGGCACGGCGTCGCCGGGCGGTTCCAGACCTGGAGACCCAGCCGGTGGGCGATCTCCCTGACCTCCTCCTTGCCGAGTCCGGCCTCGGCCAGGGGACTGCGCACTCCCGCCTCGCGGGCGGCCCGCTGGCCCGGGCGGACATCCGTCCAGTCATCGGCGTTGAACCCGTCGGCCACCAGCGCGAATCCCCGCAGGCGGGCCAGGGCCAGGACCTCCTTCATAAGCGACCGCTTGCAGAAATAGCACCGGTCAGGCGGGTTGGCGATATATTGCGGGTCGGAAAATTCCGCCGGATGCACCTCTTCAACCCGCGCGCCGATCTCGCTGGCGGTTCCCATCGCGTGCTCACGCTCGCCGGCGGCGAGGCTGGGGGAAACCCCCAGGATGCCCAGCGCCCGGTCCCCCAGCTCCGCGGCGGCGACGGCGAGGACCAGCGCCGAATCGACCCCGCCGGAATAGGCGACCGCCAGTCCCCCGGTTTCCCGGATGATGGCGCGCAGACGGGCCTCTTTCGGGTTCATGCCGATACTCCTGCTGAAACCGTGATGCGGACTTCCATCCGCCTGGGCTCCCCCTTCCGCCCTTTCCGCGCTTCCAGCGTGACCACGCCCCCGGCGGGCGGATCAGTGTATTTCGCCACCAGGCCCGCCGCCTTCCCCGCCAATTCGCCGGAAAAATCCCCCTGCCCCACCGCCACCGGGCCCAGGCAGTCCACCTGCCTCCAGATGGTCTCACTTTCATCCTGGAGCCCCTCCAACTGGTCGTTTTCCGCCTTGTTCCTACCCACCATCAGCAGGGCCGAATCCGACAGGCGGAAATACCTGCCCTGCCGGAGCAGGGTCGCGGAATGCGCGGATAGAATCCCGCCATGGGCGAGGAAATCCTTCAGCCGCTTTGAATACGCCGGATCGGTCAGCAGGCACCCGCCGGCCGGCGACGGGGTGTAAGAAAGGCCCGCCTCCTTCGCCATCCGAAACTGCTCCTTGCGCGTCCGGCCGGACAACGAAAGCAGGCGCTCCCGGTCCACCCAGCCCTCCTGTTCGGGTTTGGTGGGATCGAGCAATTTCGCGCAAAGCGGGCGCAGGACCAGCCCCGTGAGGCCGGATTCCTTTTCGACTTCCTTCATGGCGGTGAGGTGCTGGGACATGGGGCGCTGGCCCAAAACTTCGCCGGTGGCGACGAACTTCGCGCCCACCGCCTCCATCAGCTCCCCGGCGCGCCTCAGCATGAGGATCCGGCAGTCAATGCAGGGATTCATGTTCCGGCCGTGGCCGTGGGGGGGATGCTCCACGATTTTCAGGAATTCCTCCCCGAGATAGAGGACCCGGAGGGGAAGACCCAGCGCGTCCGCCACCCTGGTGGCCGACCCGCACGACGCGCCCGTTCCCCCGTCCTGGCAGAACGGGGTCTGGAAATTGACGGCGACCACCTCGATGCCCTGTTCCTGGAGCACGCGGACCGCCAGGCATGAGTCGAGGCCGCCGGAGAGGAGGACTATCGCGCGGGTCATTTCAATCCAACTATATCACCAGAAAATGCAGTCAAACTGGAGGCATTATTTTCCTTTCGCCCTATGTATTCGGGAATTTATTGGCATGGCAGCCGGGCAAAACCATGGGTCATTCAGCCTTTGCGGTAAACATCCTTCCTGTCCTGTATATAGTCTACAAAAACCTCTTTCCGTTCTTTTGATATGGCATACAGGATGCGGTGGTCGCCAATCCGGTAACGATGGTAATCCTTCAGAGTGCCCTTCATTTTCTTGATATCCGGCCCGTGAAACGGGCTTCGCTTCATCTCTTCGACCGCCTTGCCCACCTTTTCCTTTAAATCATCCGAAAAACCCCGGAATGCTCTTACGGCATGGGGCGAAAAAGATACCTTAAAGCCCACGCACTTTCGACCAGTCCAGGTAATACCCCTTGCGTTTCCTGGCCCGCGCCTCGATACCCTCCAGGAGGGCCGCCATGGCTTTGCGGTCAGTAAGGACTTCCGTTGCCTCCTCCACCCCTTCGGGGTCGGAGACATAAACCAGAAGCCCCTTGGTGAGCATCGCGGACAGGGTGGTGTCGTGTTCAAGCGCCACCCGCTTGGCCGCCCGGTATATCTCGTTATCGACCATCATTGTTGTCTTCATGTCTTATGTTGCAATAATACCATAAAACCATAACATGCAAAGTCCCCAATCTTAATTTATTAAGGACAATTTTTGTCCGGGCCTTGAATAAGAAAATCAGGCAGACCTGATTTTAGTTATTCTGGGGCAGGGTAGCCTGGGGGATGTTGTCGCCGCCGCCGTCCGCGGGCCATTTGGCGCGCAGTTCCGCCTCGAAATAACGGAAGAAGGCTTCCACGCATTCGGGATAAAAATGCCTGCCGGAGCCGTCCCGGATGACCTTCAGGGCCTCCTCGATGGGCATGGCAGACCGGTAGGTCCGCCGCGAGGTGATGGCGTCGAACACATCCGCCACGGCCAGGATGCGGGCCGTCAGGGGAATCCGCTCCCCCGGCAGGTTGTCGGGATATCCGGAACCGTCCATCCGCTCGTGGTGTCCGCCAGCCTCCTCGGGCAGGCCGTGCAGTTCGCCGGGCAGTTTGATCTCCTGGAGGATGGCCCGGGTAAAGGACGCGTGCTTCTTGATGATCTCGTATTCCTCGCTGGTCAGTCCCCCCGTCTTGCGGAGGATGATGTCGGGAACGCCGATTTTTCCGAGGTCGTGCATGAGGCCGGCCATGCGGATGCGGTCCAGCTCCGGCCGCTTTATCCCCATATAGCGCGCGATGCCGTGGGCATAGAGCGCGACCCGGTGCGAATGGCCGGCCGTATAGGTGTCGCGCGCGTCGAGCGCGGCGGCGAGGGAAACGATCATGCTCTCCGCCAGCTGTTTCTGCTCCTCCACGAGCTTCACATTGATGATGGCAGTGGCGGCCTCGGCGCCGATGGTGGTCAGGAACTCCTCGTCCTCGTTGGTGAAAGCGGTCCCGTCTTTTTTGTTGATGACCTGGATCACGCCGACCCGGTGGCCCTGGGCGTCGGTCATGGGGGCGGCCAGCACGCTCCGGGTGCGGTATCCGGTCTTTTTGTCGAAGTCCGGGTTGAACCGGTCGTCCTGGTAGGCATCCGGAATGTTCAGCGCCCGGCCGGTCCGCGCCACATATCCGGCTATCCCCTTGTCGACCGAAAACCTGATCTCCCGCATTTCGGTTCCCAGCGCGATCAGGGAGTAGATTTCCCTGCTGTCATCGGAAAGCAGGTACACCGTTCCCCGGTCGGCGTTCAGGAGCTGGACCACCTCGCGGACGATGGAGGAGGAGACCAGCTGTTCCAGGTCCTTGATGGTGGCGAATTTGGCGCCCAGGTGCAGGACCGCCTCCAGCGCGTGCATCTTCTGGAAAAGCGCTTCGGTCAGGACCAGGCTGTTGCCGACCAGGGCGGCGGCCAGGGAGAGCATGTCCGCCTCCGGCCCCTTCCCCTTCAAAGGGAACGGGCCCACCACCAGCCAGCGCTGGCCGGAAACCGGGAATACCGTGCCGTGGGTCCCGGCCGGCCACTGCACGGCCAGGGTTCCGGCGGCCCGCTTCGGCCTCAACTCCATCAGCTTCTTTCTCCAGAACGAAACCCCGGGGGCGCCCTTGAGGAATCCGCCGTCCCCGCGCAGGAGGGCAAAGGGCCAGCCGCGCTTCTTCGCGGTCGCCAGGACCGCCTTTTCGGACGGGGTCAGCCAGTCGCCGGCCACTTTAATACCCCCGTTCGATCAGGCGGTCGATGCCGTCGCGGGCCGCCTTGTAGTCGGGGCATTTTTGGATGACCTCCCGCCATAGCGCCTTGGCCTTGTCGTATTTCCGCGAGTTGAAATAAAAGGCGCCGAAGTCGTAACGGAATTCGCAGTTGTCCGGGGCCGCCTCCATGAGCTTCTTGAAGTTGTCCTCCGCCTTTCCGCGGTCAAAAAAGCCGTGCCGGTCCACATATACCCGGGCCAGCTTGTACCGCGCGATGTCGAATTTGGGGTTCAGGCGCAGGGCCGTCTCGTATTCGGTTATGGCCTCCTCGTATTTCTGGGTCTGGTGATAGACGATCCCGAGGTTGTAGTGGGCCGTATCCGAGTTCGGGTTGGCCCGCAGGGCCTGCTTGAACATCTGGATGGCCTCGTTGAGCAGGGGCTTCTTCATCGCGGGGTCCTGGACCAGGTCCGCTTCCCGGGTCGCCACGCTCCCGAAGGTGTTGTAGGCCTCGGCGAAAAACGGGTTCAGCTTGAGGCACTGGCCCAGTTCGCGCCGGGCGTCCTTGTACTTGCCCATCATGTACAGGGCGCTGCCCATCCCCCAGTAGGCCTCCGCGTTGATGGGCGCGGCCGCGGCCGCCTTCCGGTAGTTGGCGTATGATTCCTCCCAGTAGGGCGACCGCTGTCCGCGCGCGTCCCGGTCGGCCAGGTTGTAGTACGCGGTCCCGATGGCGTAATAGATTTCCGTGTCGTTGGGCGCCAGCTCTTCCGCCTTCTTCAGCGAATCGAGGCCCTGCTGGTTTTTGCCGTTCAGGATGTCGAGGATCCCGATTTTCATCTGCGCCGCCGCGCACCTGGGCTCGATGGCCACCACCCCGGCGAACGCCTGGCGCGCCTTCTTGTAGTCCTTGAAGAAAAGTCTGACGCCGAGGACATACCCGGTCAGGATGTTGATGACCCGGGGGCTGCCGACGAGTTCGACATTCGAGGTCTGCGCGTAAACGGATTCGGCCGTCCGGAAAATCGGGAGGAAGGCGGGGTTTTTTTCAACCGCCCGGCCGACCATGTCATAGGCCAGCTTGCTGTCCTTCTGGCGCAGGGCGATGGTGGCGACGGAGTTGATCGCCTCCAGGTGGCCGGGATTGAGCTCAATCGCCCGGAGCATCTCGGCCTTGGCCCGGGTCAGCTCGCCCTGCCGGAACATGACCAGGCCCAGCATGTAATGCGCGTCGGCGTTCTTGTCGTCGATCTTTACGGCCTCCCGGTAGGAGGCCGCGGCCTCCGAAAGCTTGCCGGTCTGGAAATAGAGGCTGCCGAGGCGGACCTGGCAGTCCACGCACTTCGGGTCGATCCGGAGCGCCGCCTTGTAGGCCTTCTCGGCCCCGGCGATCTTCCCCCTTTGCACCTCGATCGTCCCCAGCAGGAACTGGTTCTGGGCCCCGTTCGGGTTGCGCTTCACCAGTTCGCGGGCGTTCGAGGCGGCGGCGTCAAGGACCCTCAGCTGGAGCAGGGTCAGCGTCAGGTTGTAGCGGGCCTCGGTGTATCCGGCGTTGGAATCGACCGCCTTCTGGAATAAAGTGCGCGCCTTCATGATCGCCGCCACCGAAGATTTCATGTCGCCGGCCCGGTCGGCCTCCTGG
>Ga0334722_10005870_pt1 | contig 12288 bp, 7 predicted proteins | sample C3_bottom_MG_FD_207210 | JGI IMG/M metagenome (GOLD analysis project Ga0334722, IMG submission 207210) | Sediment microbial communities from Yellowstone Lake, YNP, Wyoming, USA - C3_bottom | ecosystem: Environmental > Aquatic > Freshwater > Lake > Sediment | place: USA: Wyoming | collected...
GGAAAACCAGCAACTGGTATACAAACATGCCATATCCACGATCATTCCCGATAAGCCGGTGGAACTGCTCGAAAGCATGGAGATCAAAAAAGAAGAGCAGGGTGCGGCACAGTGATAATCTGATTTCGGATTTCAGATTTCGGACATCGTGGTCTGTGACCATTGCGGAATGAAAATCTACGTCTGGGAATTTTTCAGGGAATAATTAAGCATGACAACGAGTCGTTCAAAGACGGAAAAGATCAGCATCGGCGTGATCGGCGGCAGTGGTTTATATGAGATGGAAGGGTTGACGCGGGTAACGTCCGTAAAGGTGTCAACGCCATTTGGCAAGACTTCCGATGACTTCATCATCGGCACGCTGCATGGCAGAAGGGTGGCTTTCCTGCCGCGCCATGGCCGCGGACACCGGCTGCTCCCGACGGACATCAACTTCCGGGCGAACATCTACGGCATGAAAAAACTCGGCGTTCAGCGGATCATCTCCGTGAGCGCTGTGGGCAGCATGAAGGAGAAGATCAAACCCGGCGACATCGTTATCCCTGAACAATTTATTGATCTGACCAAACACCGGCGGAGCACCTTTTTCGGGAACGGGGTCGTGGCGCATGTGGGCATGGCCGATCCGGTCTGCGCCGACCTGGGCAGGGTCCTTATTGCATCGGGAAAGAAGGTCGGGGCCAGGGTCCATCGGAGCGGGACCTATGTCTGCATGGAGGGACCGCAGTTCTCGAGCCGTGCCGAGTCGCTCACCTATCGGAAATGGGATGTGGATGTGATCGGCATGACGAATGCCACTGAGGCAAAGCTGGCGCGCGAGGCGGAGATCTGTTACAGCACCATTGCCCTGGCCACGGATTATGACTGCTGGCACCACAGCGAGGAAGCGGTGACCGTGGAGGCCGTGCTTGCCGTGATGAAGCATAACATCGAAACATCCAAGGCCATGATCCGGGAGGCCGTGAAGATGCTGCCCATGGAGCGGACCTGCGGCTGCGGCGAAGCGCTGAAGAATGCGATCATGACGCCGGAAAAACTGATCCCGGCAAAGACAAAAAAAGATCTCGCCCTGATCATCGGGAAGTATTTGAGGACGAAAACCAGTGCAAAATGAAAATTGCAGAGTGCAAATTGCAAAGTAAAATGCGACGTTGTTTTTATCAAATTTTGCACTTTGCAATAAATCTACTGGAGGTTTTATAGTGAGTCTTCTCGTTGTCGGTACGGTCGCACTGGATTCGGTAAAAACCCCTTTCGGAAACGTTGATAATGCTCTCGGCGGTTCAGCCACCTATTTTTCCACTTCAGCCAGCTATTTTACCGACGTCCGGCTTGTTGCCGTCATCGGAGAGGACTTTCCCAAGGAACACATCCAGTTCCTGAAAAGCAAGCACATTGACACCCGCGGCCTTGAGGTCCAGAAGGGCGAGACCTTTCGCTGGAAGGGCGAATATGGGTATGATCTGAACGAAGCCCATACCCTGGCCACACACTTGAACGTGTTGGCGACCTTCAAACCGAACATTTCCGACGATTACAAAAATTCCGATGTCGTTTTCCTGGCGAACGTGGACCCGGATATCCAGCTCGATGTTCTTAAGCAGGTAAAGAAACCGAAGCTCGTTGCGTGCGACACCATGAACTACTGGATCTCAAGCAAGCTTGATGCCCTGAAGCGGACGCTCAAGGAAGTTGATCTGCTCACCATCAACGAGGCGGAGCTCAGGCAGCTTGCGGGCGAAGCAAGCCTGGTAAAAGCAGCCAAGAGCGTGCAGGCCATGGGGCCGAAGACGATCGTCGTCAAACAGGGGAGCTACGGCGCCATCATGTTCAGCGGTAAGAGCGTTTTCAGCGCGCCGGCCTATCCCCTCGAAACCGTATTCGACCCCACCGGGGCGGGAGATACCTTCGCGGGCGGTTTCATGGGATACCTGGCGAACACCATGAACTTTTCCGAAGACAGTTTGCGCAAGGCCGTTATCTTCGGCAGCGTCATGGCTTCGTTGAATGTCGAGGCGTTCAGTCTTGATCGTCTTCGCAGCCTGGATTATAAAGAGATCGAAGGAAGATATCGGGAATTCAAGCTGTTGACGCATTTTGAGAATATTTGATCTGAACGTTCAGCCGTTCTGACCGGGTGCATACTCGATAACTATGTTTACCACTGACCCAACCATCGTTGATCTGAAAATCAAGGAAAGGAACCTGCATAAGGCTATCTTTTCCATGAATTTTCATCAGATCGCAACTCCGGAGCTTGGTGTTGACGAAGCGCGGTGTTACATATTCTTTTTCCGCGAAAGGGACAAGTTCTCGGCATATATTGTGCTTTATATGCCGCACAGCGAGCGTCGCTTGTACTATACCTATTCATCCAATCCTTTTTCCGAAATAGATCTGCCCAAGGTGGAAGAAGTTGCCCGAGCTTTCGGCGAGGAGATGGGCTTTTTCCTTGACGAAAAATCATTTGCGTCCTCATCAAGCGCTGAAAAGAACCTGTGGATCGATGAGCAGCCTTTATTCGGATTTAAGACCCCGGAGGAACTGGCGCTTGCCGAGGCAGTTCGGATGGCTGAAACAGCAGCGGCATTGGAAGCTGAACAACCGCCAGCACCGACAGTTGTCGCTGATATTATTACAGAAGCACCAGCGCCACCTGTTGCCAAGCCGATGCCGGAAGCGAGGGAATACCAGCCACCACCCGCGGCGCCTGCTGCCCAACCGATTCCGGCAGCTCCAGTATACTACCAGCCCGCGCCAACAGCGCCGCCTGCGCAGCCTCCGGCAGCACCGGTATACTACCAGCCCGCGCCAGCACCGGTGTACTATCAGCCTGCGCCACCCGCACCGGCTGCGCAGCCTCCGGCAGCCCCGGTGTACTACCAGCCCGCTCCACCAGCACCGGCTGCCCCGCAAGCACCGCCTCAACCGAGGTATCAGAAAGAGATCGAGCTCGAACCTCAGATTGAAGTGGAAGTAGAGGTTGATGTGCGTCCTCCGCGTCAGAAGAGCGCTGCTGTTCCGCGTTCTTCAACGGAAAAAGCGAAAGCAACAGGAGCAGCCCCGCGGACAGCGCGACCGGTCCAATCGAACCCTCTCGAAGAAGAACATCGTGCAGTACAGAAGACCCCAGCGCCGAAACAGCAGGTGAAAAAAGAAACGCGCGGCGCCGCCGATCTTGTGAGCCGTGAAATGGAAGCGCTTGCACGGCTGATGGCATCGTTTTGAAAGGAGTACGATTTTTATGAGACTGTTCACCGTCGTTCTTGTTCTGTTCCTGACGGCCTGTGCGACCACACAGGTTAACAACGTGGACAATGTAAAGATGGCCGAGGGATACTATATGAAGGGAGTTTCATACCTTCAGAAAAAGAACTACGAGCTGGCCCTTGTTGAGTTCCAGCGTTCTATTCAGACGGACAAAAAGAACAAAAATGCCTATTTCGCGCTCGGCAGCGTCAGTGAAACCATGGGTAAATTTGCTGATGCCGAGGGATATTACGCGGCTGCCCTCGATATCGATTCGGAATACTCAGAGGCCTATAACGCACTGGGAGTCGTCTATTCCAGGCAGGAGCGCTGGAAGGATGCGCTCAAAGCGTTTCATAAGTCGCTCGAAAATAAATTGTATACGACTCCTCATGTTGCTTACTACAATATGGCGCACGTATACATGGCGCAAAAGAACTATGAAAAGGCGATCGAGGCATACCGTGATTCAAAACGATTCGCAAACTACGATCAGACCATCTATGAGCTGGGAACGGCCTTGTTCGAAGCAGGAAAAGTGAAGGAAGCGATCACCGAGTTCAAGGAAGGCGTGTCGTTATCGCCGAGCAATGCCTATATCAGGTATGGACTGGCGCTGGCGTTGTTGAAGGACAGTAATAAAAAAGCGGCCCTGGCGGAGTTTAAAAAAACGGTAGAGCTGGCTCCAAAAAGTGATCTTGCACAAAAGGCAAAAGATTATATAACGACCCTGAGGTGAAACCGGTGGGGACATTAGGACAGTATTTGAGCAGTGCGCGTGAGTTGAAGGGGTTCGATCTGCATGATGCGGCTCAGCATACCCGTATCAGCATACAGTATCTTAAAGCTCTGGAGCAGGAAGACTTTGCAAAACTGCCCGGTGAGGTTTTTGTCAGGGGCTTTCTGAAAAACTATGCCAAGTTCCTGGGCCTTCCCGAGCAGGAAGTGCTGGAAAAGTACGGTGAGTTCCGGCATGCCGCAGCCGGTGCGACCGTGGCCGCACTGCAGCCAGTGGCCGTTGAACAGGCTCCGGCACCGCAGGCCAAGGAAAAGCCTTCAAAAGTATCTCTGGAACCGTGGCTCTGGGGCGCGGTCATCTTCATCTCGATCCTCGGCTTTTTGTTCATGGCCACGCCGGAGAAACAACCGGAGCCCGTGACGCCCCTTGAAGCGCATACCACGGTACTGCACACTGATATGACCGGCAGCGCTCCCGCGACAAAGCCTGAGAAGCTCTATCTCCAGATCGTAGCCCTGGAGGATGTCTGGCTGCTGGTGAGAACGGATTCAGGGCCTCAGAAAAAAGCGGTTCTAAAAAAAGATGAAAATGTCGTCTGGATAGCTGATGAACGGTTCCTGCTGAGCTTTGGCAGCATCGGCGCAGTGAAACTGCTTTTGAACGGGGAAGAACTCCAGGTCAATGGACCGAAAAACACCGTGGTCAGGGATCTTGCCATCACCGCATCGGGTATCATGAATCCTAAAATATCCCAGTCCCTGCCCAAACAACCAAAGCCCCGGCCGAAGGCAGTGTCCCAGCCAACGCAGACGGAACAGCCGACGCCGGCAGCGCAGCCCCCGGCAATCCCGCAGCCTGAGGCGCCTGTTGCGCCGCCACAGGACAGTCTGCCGACACAGCTTACACCGCCGGGATAATACTGAAGGCTTGCTTACAAGAATTTTACGTGATGATCTGCCTGAGCTGGTTTGCGGTATGGTTATCGTGACAGTTCACGGTCTTGACAATATGCGGAAGTCTGCTATTATCTTACAACTAGGAAGTCTAATTCTGAAAGGGGATATTCTATGAAAAAACTTGTATTGCTCGTAGCTGCTCTGTTTCTCATCATCGCTTCACCTGTGATGGCAAAAGAAGGGTTCTACATCGGCGTGTACCTGCCGACCACATCGTTATCTGGCGATGCTGGTTCAAGTGTTGATACCGGGAATGGTCTTGGGTTCCGAGCCGGCATGGGGTTAAACCGCTATTTCGCGATCGAGGGCACGTATGAAAAGACTTCCCATGATGTGACGGGTGGCTCTACCGCTGACCTTAAAGGCGCTGCAGTGAACGCGAAACTGAATTTCCCGCTCACCACGCTTGACAGTCAAAAAGTCATGTCTGTTGAGCCCTATGCCAAAATAGGATTCGGAAATTATGAACTTTCCCTTCCGAATATATCGGGCAAGGGTACTGGAGTTCAGTACGGCATCGGGGTTGAGCTGTATCTCTTCAGGGAATTGTCGATCAATGCAGGATGGACCAAGACAAAAGTAGAGTTAGACTTCCCGACAAATCCGAGCGCAGATATCAAGACGATCGATATCGGCTTGATGTATCATTTCCTGTAATTATCATTATTTTTATTGTTCCTGAAAGGCCGGCTCCGATGTGGGGTCGGCCTTTTCTGTTACTAGATCCGTGTGTTTATCCTAAAAAAAGCATTTGGACACGGATAAACACGGATAAGAGCCGGATAACAGCGGATTATTTCTTTTTAAAAGGTTCACCCAATAAGTGAATGCTTTGCTTTAGAATTTATCCGTGTTAATCAGATGTTTCCGATTCTTCCGTGTCCAAATGCCGTTTTTAGGTTTATGCATCTAAGAAAACCGTTTAAGCCTGAGCGAATTCGACACCACACTAACCGAGCTGAACGCCATGGCCGCGGAGGCGAACATGGGGTTCAACAAGCCCTGCGCGCCCAGCAGGGGATAGAGGACGCCGGCGGCCACGGGAATGCCGATGATGTTGTAAAAGAACGCCCAGAAAAGGTTCATCCTGATGGTGGCCATGGTGCGGCGCGAAAGCCTGATCGCGGTTGCCACGACCCTGAGATCATCCTTGATCAGCGTAACGTCAGAGGCCTCGATGGCCACATCCGTACCCGTGCCGATCGCAATGCCCACGTCCGCCTGGGTCAGGGCAGGGGCATCGTTGATGCCGTCTCCGACCATGGCAACGACCCTGCCTTCCGCCTGGAGCTTCTTCACTGTATCCATCTTGTCCTGAGGAAGTACCTCCGCCATGACGCGGCTGATGCCGAGCTCTCTGGCGATGGCCTGCGCTGTGCGCTGGTTGTCGCCTGTCAGCATGACGACCTCGAGTCCGATCCCCTTGAGGATGGCGACCGCTTCTTTCGAATGCTCCCGGACCGTATCGGCAACAGCAATGATGCCTGCTGCCTGGTTGTCCACCGCTACGAACATGGGCGTCTTGCCCTGAGATGAAAGTTTTTCCGCCTCCGCAATAAACTTTCCGAAATCAACCTTGCGGTCTGCCATGAGCCTCGCATTGCCCAGCACAACCTCCTGCTTATTCAGCAAGGCCCTTATCCCGTGGCCGGGAAGCGCCTCGAACTCTTCGCTCTGCTGGAGCGTGATGCCCTGGGCAAGAGCAGCCTGTACAATGGCCTCTCCCAGCGGATGTTCTGAACCTTTTTCCGCGGAGCCCGCCAGGAACAGGAGCTCTTTCTCGCTCATGCTGTCTTTGATGACATCCGTAACCATTGGTTCGCCGCGGGTGAGCGTGCCGGTCTTGTCGAGCACGATGGTATCGATCTTCTGTGCCCGCTCAAGGCTTTCAGCGTTCTTGAACAGGATGCCCGATTCCGCTCCCTTGCCCGTACCGACCATGATGGCCGTGGGCGTTGCAAGCCCCATGGCACAGGGGCAGGCGATGATCAGAACAGCGATGAAGTTCACGAGTGCGAAGGTGAAGCGCGTTTCCGCAGGCCCGAAGAGGTACCAGACGGCGAAGGTGATGAGCCCGATGGTGATGACCGTGGGTACAAAGATGCTCGATATGTAGTCCGCGAGCCGCTGGATCGGGGCTTTCGAGCCCTGGGCCTCCTGGACCATGCGGATGATCTGGGCAAGCATGGTGTCGCGCCCTACTTTGGTGGCCTCGAAGAAGAAGCTCCCCGTCTTGTTGATGGTCGCGCCGATAACGGAGTCTCCAATTTTTTTCTCGATCGGCAGACTTTCTCCGGTCAGCATGGACTCATCGATCGATGAGTATCCGTCGCGTATCACGCCATCCACCGGCACTTTTTCGCCGGGCCGCACCAGGATGCGGTCTCCGGCTTCGACCTCTTCGATAGGGATGTCGATTTCTTTGCCTTCACGCACCACCCGTGCGGTGCGCGGCTGGAGTCCCATGAGCTTTTTGATCGCTTCTCCGGCCCGTGTCTTGGCGCGGGCTTCAAGATACTTGCCGAACAAGATCAGCGTGATGATCATGGCTGCCGTGTCGTAGTAAGCTCCGCCATGGGCTGCGTGGTGTCCGAGAAGAGCGGGGAAGAAGGTAAGCACCGCGCTGTATCCGTAGGCCGCGGTTGTCCCGACCACGACCAGCGTGTTCATGTTCGTGCTGCCGTGTTTGATCGAGGCCCAGGCATTCTGATAGAAGTGACGTCCTGCCCAGAACTGGACCGGCGTGCACAGGGCAAAGAGGATATACCACATGGTCTGCTGCGGCAGGAGGGTGATGCCCGGCAGCATGTCCTGAAAACTGCCGATCATGATCAGGACGGAGAAGACGGTACTGAAGATCAACTTGTTCCTGAGCGCTGCCAGCTCCTGCTCACGCGCTTCTTTTTCGATGTCGAGAGCGGAGCGGCCCTCTGCCTGGGCAGGGAGGCGGAAACCGGCTCGTTCGATCACCCGTCTGATGTCCCGCAATCCAAGCTGGCCGGGGATGTACTCCACCTCAACGGTCTCAGCGCCTGCGTTCACCACGGTCTTGAGCACGCCTTCCATGGCAGAGATGATCTGCTCCAGCTCTTTCGTGCGCGAAGCATCGAGGTCAAGGACGGGGATCGTTATCCGGTCGATGACCGGCTGGTAGCCCGATTCCCGGATCGCGGCGATGAAGCGGTCCAGGTCCACAGCAGCCGGATCGAACTCGACCACCGCTTTTTCGTTGGCATAGTTCACGTTCGCGGAAGTTACACCAACGAGCTTTGAGATGTCCTTCTGGATGGCAGCTGCGCAGTTCACGCAGGTCATGCCTTTGACGGGGATGACGGTTTTCTTGGTTTCCATGGGGGCATAGTACCACAAAGAAGGACTGGTGCAAAATGAGAAGTCATGGGCGGAGCTATGGTTAAAACGATGCTTGGAGAGCGAAACATCACTTTGCAACAAGACCGATTACCGGGGTGGATATCGACAAATAAAGTGCCTCCCCAAAAGTGATGGTCCTCAGCAGGGATCGATTGATATCAAATATTATCCGGCCTTCAGTGTCTTCAGATATGCTCTAAAAGATATTGCTAATCATGCAGGAATACACTATATTCGGGTTAGTAACATTGTTAAGGGTTTGCGATACTATGCTATTTCAAGACCTGACAGGGAGCCTTTCAAGGGATGGCCACGAAGGGGCGGGGGACTATGAGGAAATCGACGTACACACTGATTTCACTTTTACTACTGGCTCTGTACTGTGCTGCGAGCGTATCATACGCGCTCGATGCGCCGCATAACATAGCGAGCGCAGTCGATTGTGACTACTGCCACTACCCATCGGATCTCCCTGCCCCGGTTTGGGCCACGTTGCCTACTCCTACGGGCAGCACTCCACTGAACGAGCTTTGTGTAAGTTGTCATCATACAAACAGTTCGCAGATCACGAACACCAACCCGAAGTTCGAGGACGTCAAAACCCATTCCAGTTACGAGACCGATCCTACGGCAACGGGAGCAGACAGTTATCTCATGGAATGCCGCACCTGCCACAACCCGCATCGGCAGGATCAGATGAGGGCAAATCCGCTGCTTGGCAATATGGATTCAGGTACGACGTCCAGCATAAATGCGTCCACGCTGACAGACACCACCAAGAGCTGGGAGACTGACCGGTTTAAGGATGCCTTGTTGATACCGAATACGGCTTACATCGCGTATTCATACAGAATTGCCGGTAATACCGCGAACACGCTGACCGTTGTTGGTGCGATGAAAACAATGGCGCCGTATACGGGCGTGGGCAAACCCTATAGAATAAAATACGGCAAGATGATCAAAGAGGCGATCGCCACGCCGAACAGCGGGACCAGGGCGGTAACATTCCTCAACAACCAGGGGCCGAACTCATTTGCCACGAGCTCGGTCATTGTAGACGGCGTATGCCAGGTCTGCCATACAAAAACCGGTTCTTATACGAACACGGGGACGCTCGAAGGGGCGGGCCATCCCTCCTTAAAAACCGGGACGAACTGCACTGTTTGCCATTATCATTCAAGCGGGTTCAAGCACATCTGCGGTACCTGCCACGGGTACCCTCCCGTGACCACTTCTTTAGGCGGTCCGAACGGGCTGGCGAACAACGAGGGGGGGACGGGCTCCACTTCGCCGGGCGGTCACCAGCGGCATATTGTTTCGCTCGGCTATTTCTGTGCTACCTGTCATACCGGCGGCATGTTGGCGTCGACGAGCTATGACAAATTGATCCAGATCGGATTCTCGATCGCCGGAGGCGCGTACCAGAGCGGCGGCTATGACGGCACAACGTCGCTTGCCAACGGGTACACCTATACGGGGGGGAACCCCGGGACGATTGTTATAAATGGCGGCACGAAGGTTTGTTCGAACGTTTACTGTCATGGTGCAACCATGGCGCCGAATAATGGTACCAACACCGCGCCGGTCTGGGACAACCCCGCTACCGCGGTCTGCGGATCGTGCCATGGCGCGACTCTGGACAATTTTCCGACGCGCGGATCTCATGAGGCCCATGTAAGTTCAATACGCGCGGTGAAGCTTGCCTGTACGATCTGCCATAACGAGTATCCAGGCACCCATGTGAATGGACAAGCTGAAGTTTCCTTTTCAACAGATCCACGCTCAGCTCAGGGAGCGTATTCAGGAACACGGGCAATGCTTGACGCGTATGGCGGCTGTAGTGCTGTTTACTGCCACAGCAATGTCCAGTCATCACCCCCTGGCGGAGCAGTAACCTATGCATCGCCCACCTGGGGGAATAGCGCCACTGTCCAGTGCGGAACGTGCCACAGGGCTGACGGCGTGCAGGGTTCAAAAAATCTGATGGATTCAGGCACACACCCGGCGCATGTCGGCGGTGTCACCGAAACAGGAGCTGATGCCTATCCCTGTTCCACCTGCCACTGGGGGAAAGGGTCTGGTGTGTCATCTCATGCCGATGGTCTTGTGGACGTCTCATTGGATCCCGCGATCGGAGGCAATTACTCGGGCAGCCAGGCTCCGGGGGATGCCTACGGCCAGTGCAACAATGTCTACTGTCACAGTACGGTGCAGGGTTCACCTGCTCCCACCCAGCCCCCTCAATATAAAACACCCACCTGGGGACAGGTGTTTTCAGAACAGTGCGGTATGGGGGCCTGTCATGATGTGGGGTTCCCGCATACCGAAGATGCCTCACTGTCCAAGTACGCTGCCATGAACAAGCTGACGTCGGGAAGTCATGCACAGCATCTCAAGTACAAGTTCGATCAGTCGGGCAATTGCGAGGCCTGTCATTACAAGACCGGCAATTGCCCGGATTGTCACTATGCTGCTGCTACTCATGTGGACCACACCATTTCCGTTGCTTTTGATCCGCAGTTCCCCGCGCGGCCTGCCGGAGGCGGGGGCGGTGTCTATTCAGGCGATTCTATTCCCCAGACTCCTTACGGAGCATGCTCGAACCTCTACTGCCACAGTCCGGGTACAAAGTTCCAGCCGCCCTATGGCAACCCGATCGTGAACCCTGTATCCTGGGGCTCCGGGACGCTGACCAATGACTGCACCGGGTGCCACGGCGGGGACGGCAATGCCGGCACTAAAATTACAACCGGTTCACATGGAAAGCATGTCACGAGCAGCGGCATCGACTGCTCCCTGTGCCACACCAGGACCGTGTCGAACAGCAGGACCCTGAATACGACCATTGACTCAGGCGCACGGACATTCGGGTACAACTACCATGTGAACGGATGGATCGATATTGCCTTCTCAAACAGCACGGCAACGAACGTCACCTATGCGGGCCAGCCAATTCCGGCCGCTAACCGGGCTCCGGGCTCGGCCTACGGCGTCTGCGCCAACACCTACTGCCACAGCAACGGCACCGGCGGAACGAATAATGTCGGAAAAATACCGCCCATTGTCAATGACCCGCGGCCGATAGCAACGAACACCACCGCCACCTGGGGAACGGCGGTATCACTGCACTGCAATTCATGCCACGGAAACACCGCCTTCGGCGACTGGAGAGACGCCATGCCGTACTATGCCTCGGGCACACCCAAGGCCAATATGCACATAATTCATGAATACGCCAACTTTACCTGCAACTATTGTCATTTTGCAACCACCACGACCGGAACGACAATCACCAATTCAGGAAAACACATGAACGGCCTGTATGATGTGACGCCGGACCCCACCCGAACCTACAACTCGTTGCCGGTGAACTTCACGTACGCCTACGACGCAGGCGGCGGCACCTGCACCAATAATGCCTGTCATCACAATGCATCATGGAGCGGCCAAAGCATCACAGCGCAACTGGATTGGAAGTTGGGGAATAGCTGCTGGGAGATAGATTTCTTCGGGGGAGTCAGCGGCGGGTCGGCGCCCTATTCGTACACCTGGGATTTTGGCGATAGCACAACCTCGACTGAGCAAAACCCAGCGCATTTTTATCCCTCGGGAAATATCTACAACGTGACCTGTTCGGTCCGTGACGCAAAAAGCCTTACAGGCACAGCGACGCAAAACATTACGCCCATACCGGTCAATATCTCTCCCACGGCTGCAATAACTGTGTCGGTAAAGGGTTTTACCGTCACTGCTGTTGATCAGTCTTACGACCCTGATTACAACCAGTGCGGCCACTCCGGCCCGGGAACGATCAACATCTCTTGGGGAGATACCACGGGACTGAGCCAGGGTATCAACCTGATCGACACCCCTTCCGGCATCGTGTACAGCCATACTTATCTGTATTCCAGTAGCTCGAAAACGTACACCATCTCGCATTCCATCACTGACAATAAAGCATCTACTGTGACA
>Ga0334722_10005871_pt1 | contig 12288 bp, 11 predicted proteins | sample C3_bottom_MG_FD_207210 | JGI IMG/M metagenome (GOLD analysis project Ga0334722, IMG submission 207210) | Sediment microbial communities from Yellowstone Lake, YNP, Wyoming, USA - C3_bottom | ecosystem: Environmental > Aquatic > Freshwater > Lake > Sediment | place: USA: Wyoming | collected...
GAGCTGATCAAACACGGCGTTCTTATGCCGTGGATAGCGTTAAGCTCCGCGCATACGGAAGCGGACCTCGACGTCACGCTCGCGGCCGTGGAAAAGGCGCTTACGGTCTATGCGCTGGCTTTGGAGAACGGCCCCGGCCGCTATCTTAAGGGAAAGGCGATCAGACCGGTTTTCCGGAAGTATAACTGAGTCCGCGAAAAAGCGGCTATTAAAGAAGGAATTTCAGGAACGTCCCGGGCCGGGCGGAACGGGGGCCAGACTTTCATCTATGAGTCCCCTTATGTATTTGTGGACCGGTACCTTCGGGTCGTAATTCATAAGATATCCGGCGGCCTCCCGGCTTGTCTCGCGGTATTCGGCGTCGTCCATTGCCAGCAGCCGGTCCAGCCGGTCGCTAAATTTTTCATATACCTGCTCGGTGAAAGTCCAGACGCCTTGTTTCGGAAAATCGTAAATATCCGAACCGGTCAGATTGCAGAGCAGGATCTTTTTCCCCCAGCCAAAAGCCTCCACCGCGGCGGTACAGCATAAGCTGATGACCACTTTGCTGTCGTCCATGGCGAAGTATGACGACATTTTTTCCCTGTTGCCGGGAATGATCTCGGCCGACGGGAATAAACCGGCGAAATGAGCTATTTCTTCCGGATCCTGCGAGCGTGCGGCTATGCATATCCTGGGCTTTCGCTCTTTGCAGTAGAGCGTCATAAAATTTTCAAGCCGCGTTAATCCCGCGTAGAAATATTTAAGGCCGCTTACGGTATGCATGTCGCTTTCCCATTCGGAGAGAATGCATATGTCGAACAGCGGAGCATGATCGGGTTTGGCAAGTTCCAGTTTGTAATAGCTCCCTGCCAGGGAGCCGACCATGTGGAACACGTCTATTTTATGTCCGAATCCGGTGTAAAGATCCTTCTCGAATTGTCCGAAACATACCAATTCCGGAAAGGAAACCACCGAGGCGGGACTTGGCGGTTTGGGAAGCAGCGCCGTAACGGTATTAACGAGGCGGGAGCCGTTCTGTATGCCGATAAACCGGGCTGTTCTATACTTTCTTGAAAGCCATTGGAACGTATAACTGTTGTCGGTCAAAGTTAAGACTATTTTTGGCGCGGTTATTTCGAGGCAGGCCAGGAGATATACCCGGTAAACCTGTCCCATAAAAGAGGTGGTATTGCCCGGTGAAAACCCGGCGGGATCCGTCAGCGCGTTTATCAGGATGCGCCATAATACAGGGAGGCCTAAATGCAAAGTTTCAAATCTGGAATGGAGGGTCTCGTATGTAAGGCCTTTCAGTACCACTTGTTTAAGCAGGAACGTTCCGGCCTCGTCGAACACCACGATATCCGATCTTGCGGGACTGGACAGTCTCACATGCGATAAGAGCTGCAACAGGTGCTTGAGTTTGTTCATAATGCCTGATATGGGTCGTCTTGACGATGTGGTGCGATAATAACGTATCCATTATACATTTTCTTAGAATCGGCATGGAGAGATTCCGGGAATTGCGGTCAGGCAAGATCAAAAAAACGGGCAGTTTGGTTCATGTTCTGTTTTTTGCTATGCTAACCACTATTGCGACGGCAGTTAACGAGCACTTTGACCCCGTTATGCCCCATTCAGTTAAAAGACGCTTATTTGTTTCGCTGCTTTCCAACACCCTGCGTTCGGGCATGAGTTTCCTGACCGGCCTCATCATAGCGAGGGGCCTTACCCCGAACGGTTACGGCGAGCTGACTTTTTTAATAGGCAGCTTCGTGGCTATACGCTCCCTTCTGGACCTCGGTACGTCCAATGCGTTCTATACGTTCATTTCACAGGAACGGCGCCCTGTCCGGTACTATTCCTATTACGGCCTTTGGCTGATGTTCCAGTTCTCGCTCACGGCCGCCGTCGTGGCTTTTATATTGCCGCCGTCGATGCTGCATAAGATCTGGCTGGGGCACAGCCGTCCCGTCATCCTGCTGGCTTTCGCCGCGTCCTTCTTTCAGCAGCAGCTCTGGCAGACCGTCAACCAGATAGGCGAGGCCGCCAGAAAGACCGTCAAGGTCCAGTATCTGAACGTTTCCCTGGCCGCGGTATATCTTTGCTCGGCGTTCCTGCTTACCGCCATGGGCGTTATCTCGGTGCGCGCCGTACTTATTTTGCTGATCCTGCAGTATATCGCGGCCGCCCTGGTTTCCATCTGGGTGCTTGGCCCCTTCGCGCCGGTCCCGGACCCGGCGTCCGGCCCTATAACCCCGGGACGGATGTTCGAAAAATACAGGGAATACTGCGTTCCGCTGGTCACGCTGTCCCTCGTCGGTTTCGCGTACGATTTCTCCGATAAATGGATGCTCCAGCGCTTCGGGGGGGCGAACCAGCAGGGGTTCTACCAGGTGGCCTATCTTCTGGCGTCTATAAGCATTCTGGCCACGACTTCCACGCTCAATATTTTCTGGAAAGAGACGGCCGAGGCGACCAAGCTTAAGGATACGGAGCGGGTGCACCGTATCTTCCGCAAGGTTTCGCGGGGACTGTTCATGTTCGGAGCGGTCCTGTCAGGGTTCCTTATACCCTGGAGCGCCCAGATAATCAGCGTTTTTCTGGGGAAGGCGTATTCCCCGGCCGGAGCGGTGCTGACGCTGATGCTGCTCTACCCGGTGCATCAATCGCTGGGCCAGATAGCGGGCACCATGCTCCTGGCCGGCGAGCGGACGAAACAATATCTGACCGTTTCCGCCATCTTCATGCTGATAAGCCTGCCGATCTCATATCTCCTGCAGGCCCCGGCCGAAGGCATGCTCGTGCCGGGTTTAAACCTCGGAGCCGTGGGCATGGCCGTTAAAATGGTCGGCTTGAACGTGATCTCGGTGAACGTGCTCTTATGGGTCATCGCGCGCAATTACGGCTGGAAATTCGATTTTTTATACCAGGTCGTGGGACTCGGGGCCATGCTTCTGGGCGGTTACCTGGCGAAACTGGCCATGGCCGGGGTCTTTACCGGTATGAACACCGCCGACAAGCTGCATCTGCTGCCGCCTTTTCTCATCTCGGGATGTCTGTATCTGACCTTCGCGGCGGCTGTGGTGTGGCGCATGCCCTGGCTGATAGGCATGGAGAGGGATGAGGTCCGGGGGTATGCCGCAAAATTAAGATCTTCCATCCTGCCCGCGTCCCGATAATCGCCGTCCTTGATTTGCTAAAATATTGATACTATGAAGATGCTGGACCTGGGCTGCGGAAAACGCAAGCTGAAAGGCGCTATAGGTATCGATATCTCTCCCGATTCCGACGCCGACGTGGTGCACGATCTGAACAAGTTCCCTTACAGCTTTGCGGACGGCGAGTTCGATTATGTCCAGGCCGATAATGTCGTGGAGCATCTGGACGACGTTATAAAGGTCGTTGAGGAGCTGCACCGGATCACAAAGGACGGCGCCGCCATAAAGATCATCGTGCCTTTCTTCCGCAGCCATTACGCTTTTATCGACCCCACTCACAGGCATTTCTTCACCGTCCGCAGTTTCGATTATTTCGATCCGGACAAGGATTTCAATAAGTTCTATAAATATTCCCGCTGCCGCTTCAGGGTGAAGCGCGTGGTGTTCGACGAGGATATGAAGCATTCTTTGCCGGGGGGACTGCTGGCCTGGTTCGCCAACCGGCACCCCGTTTTTTACGAGGCCCGGCTCTCCATGCTTTTCCCTTTGAACACGATCACGTATTATCTGGAAACCAGCAAGAAATGACCGACCCCTCGACCGGAAAACTGTATCGGAATAAAAGGGTGCTGCTTACCGGCGGCGCCGGGTTCATCGGGCGCCGGCTGCGGCAGCGGCTTTCGGAGCTCGGGGCCGTGGTCTATTCCCTGGATAACAGGCCGGCGGCGGTTCAGGGCCCCGGCGATATACAATGCGACATCCGCGACGCCGAAGCCCTGAAAGCGGCGGTCGCCGGGATCTCTCCCGAAATAGTGTTCCACCTGGCGGCTTCCATAGACCGGTCCCCGGAGTCCGCGCGTATAAAGCCGATGCTGGAAGTTAACCTTTTCGGCACGCTGAATCTGTTCGAGTCCCTGAAGGCGGTTCCGGCCTGCGGCGCGGTGGTGCTTTCCGGCACCGGCGAAGAATATGGGCGGGACGCCAGGGCGCCGTTCCTGGAAACCTACCGGGAAGATCCCGTGGGCCCGTATTCTTATTCCAAGCTGTGCGTGTCATATCTGGCCGGGATGTTCTTCAAAGTGTACCGGCTGCCGGTCATCGTTTTCCGGCCGACGCTCGCTTACGGGCCCGGACAGGAACCCGCCATGTTCATCCCCAGCCTGATCAGGACCCTGCGGCGCGGGGAAAGGTTCCAGATGACGATGGGCGAGCAGGTCCGCGATTTTGTTTATGTGGACGACCTTGTGGACGTCTATCTGAAGGCCGGCGTCTCCGGGACCGGATTCGGGGAGATCTTCAATATCGGGTCGGGCGAAACCTGCACGATAAAGGACCTCGCGCATAAGCTCGCGGCCCTGATGAACAAAAGCTCCCTGCTCGATATAGGCCTGAAAGCCTACCGGCCCGCCGAGATCATGGATTACCGTGTGGATTTTTCAAAGGCCGGGAAAGTTTTCGGCTGGAAAGCCGGGACCGGCCTGGACGAAGGGCTCAGGCTGACCCTTGAAGGCGAGTTGAACGGATGAAGGCTACGCCAAGACCGAAGGTCTTGTTGTATTCCGATTGTTCTTTTTTTGCCGGCTGCGAGAACATGCCGGCCAATCTCCTGAACAGTCCGGAGCTGGCCGGCGAGTTCGATATTCTGTTCGCGTACAGGGACAGTGCCCGATACGCCGCCGGACTGGCTTCCAGGGTCAGGCCCGAGGCAAGGACCATACCGCTTAACATCCCGGCCATAGAGGGCGTTCTGGAGGCTCTGGACCGGCGGGGTTTATCGGTCGTTTCGGGCGCCTTGCGGTTTACCGGGCTGCTGCTGGCGCTGAAATACCTTTTCGCTCTTTATTCCTCCGTGGTCCTGTTCTTTCTCTTGAGAAGGATACGCCCGGATATTCTGCATATCAACAACGGCGGTTATCCCGGAGCTTATTCCTGCGTTTCCGCCGTGTTCGCCGCGAAAAGGGCCGGGGTAGCGCGCGTGGTCTTCGTGGTCAATAACGTGGCGGTCCCGTATTCGGGTATTTCGCGGAGACTGGAAAAAGCGATCGACGCCTTTGTGGGACGCAATGTTTCCGTCTTTGTGACCGGTTCCCGCTACGCGGGAGACAAGCTTCGCGAAGTGCTCAAGCTGCCCGCCGAGAAAGTCCTGAATATCCCTAACGGGATCGCGGCCCGCCCGGTGAAGGAATCCGCGGCGGCGGTGATGGAACGGCTCGGCATACCCGCGGACTTCACGGTCCTGGGCAATGTGGCGGTCCTTGAACCCAGGAAGGGGCACGCGTATCTTCTCGAGGCGTTGGCCCGCGTAAGGGAGAAATTCGGCGGTTTTTCCAAAGTGGTCCTGCTGATAGAGGGGACCGGAAGCGAAAGGGAGCGGCTTGATAAACTGGCGGAGCGCCTCGGGATAAGGGATAACGTGCGGTTCCTCGGAAGGGAGCCCAACGTTTTCGACCTTATGCGCATATTCGACGTCTTTATCCTGCCGTCGACCGGCTATGAGGATTTTCCGAACGTGATACTGGAGGCGATGAGCCTGGGCAAGCCGGTCATCGGCACCAGAGTGGCCGGGATCCCGGAACAGGTCCAGGACGGAGAGACCGGCCTGGTGGTGGAACCGGCCGACACTGAGGCCCTCTCCGCCGCCATTTTGCGCCTGCTGACGGACGCGCAGGCGCGCGGCGAAATGGGTCTCAAAGGTCTGGAGCGGTTCAACGCCCGCTTTGCGTACGGGAAAGCGATCGGGAATTACGCCGCCTTTTATCGCGGACTGATGAGAGCGGCTTAGGCGCGGCACGGGGTCCGGCGGATTTTCGGAGCAGCGGGTAATTTAAAATTCGGAGGCAATATGATAGACGGAGTTCTGATAAAGCAGCTTAAGAAGATCCCCGACGAGCGCGGCACCATAATGCACATGCTGCGCGCCGACAGTCCGGAGTTCGAAAAATTCGGCGAAATATATTTTTCCACGGTCTATCCCGGCGCGATCAAGGGCTGGCATATCCACAAGGAAATGATCCTCAACTACGCGGTAGTGCACGGGATGATAAAACTGGTGCTGTACGACGACCGGGCGAAGTCTCCCACGAAGGGCGAGGTGCAGGAGATCTTCCTCGGCTCCGAAAACTACGCGCTGGTGAAGATCCCGCCGCTGGTCTGGAACGGGTTCAAGGGCATGGGGACCGGAATGGCCGTCGTAGCGAACCTCGCTTCCGTTCCGCATTCCGCCGGAGAAATAGACCGGCTGGACCCTTTCAGCAAGAACATCCCGTACGATTGGGCTCTGAAGCATAGATGAAAAAGATACTGATAACGGGCGGCCTGGGCTATATGGGGGGGCGCGTGGCGGAGCATCTCCGCAACAGCGTCCCCGGCGCCGATATCTGCCTGACTACCAGGAACGAAAAGAAAGAACTTCCGTCCTGGACCCGGGGTTTTTGCGTGGCGCGCCTGGACGTGCGCGACCGCTCCTCCATAGCGGCCTGCCTGAACGGGAAGAAATTCGACGTCATCATACACTGCGCGGCCGCGAACGATATAGAGTCGCTTAAGGACCCCGGGCTGGCCCTTGCGGTGAATACCGAGGGGACCTACAGGCTGCTGGAATGCGCCAAAGAGAACGGGATAGGGCGATTTGTATATTTTTCGACTATCCATGTTTACGGGCCGGTACTGAGCGGGACCCTGACCGAAGATAGTCCGACCAGGCCGGTCCATCCTTACGCGTTCACTCACCGGGCGGCCGAGGATTTTGTCAATTATTTCAGGCACTACCACGGCATGAAGACGCTGATCTTCAGGACGTCGAACGGCTACGGCTATCCGATGGATAAAGGAGTGGATACCTGGTCGCTCGTATTCAACGACCTGTGCCGGCAGCTGGCGACCAACGGAAAGATAACCCTCAGGTCGTCCGGGAAACAGCGCCGGGATTTCATAACCCTGGGCGACGCGGCGGAAGCCGTGCGCCACTTTCTTTTTTCCATCCCGGACAACTGGGGGGACGGGCTGTATAACCTGGGCAGCGGACGTTCCGTCTCCGTTCTCGACGCGGTCCTGAAAGTCGGACAGGTCTACAGGGCTAAGTACGGAAAAGAGCCGGGCGAGCTTGCGGTCGTCGCCGACAAGCCGGGCACGCCCGCTCCGGCGTCCGTGGACTACCGCATAGACAAGATAGTTAAGGCCGGTTTTACGCCCAGGGGCGACATGGTCCGGGAAATAGAAAAAACGTTCGAAATTTGCGAACAGTTCGCGGCAAAAGGCGGCCCCGATGCCGGCTGACCGCGCGGATGGAATAGATCTCAGTTCTTTTCTTATAGCGGTGAACGCGGTGATAGCCGCGGCCATCCTCGTTCTTTACGCCGTCCGCGGACCCAATGATTATGTCGGCACTTACACGGTCTGCCTCTCCCTGGCTTTTGCCGCGCAGAACTTCTTTTTTCTTTTAGTGACCGGGCGCCGGCCCAACCCTTTCCTGCTGCTTTTAGTGGTGCACGCGCTGGTCTTCTATGAACTCAGGGTCGCCACTCTTTTATGGGAGCCCTGGTCCATGGTGTTCGTGCGCAACTCGTTCGGAGCGGCGGACCTCGGCAACGGGCTGCTTTTCGTTATCCTGTCCAATTTCGCTATTTTCTTCGGCGTAACGGCCCATTCGGAAAAATACGCGGACCCCGCTCCTTTGGCCGGGGATGGCCGCGCCTCCGTGCGGCTGTTGCTGCCGGTCCTGCTCCTGAATATCGCGGTCCTCCTGGAGTTCAACTTCAAAGCGCTGAGCGCTCTGAAAGGTTATCTGGGCATTTTCCTTAACGCCGACATCCTGCTGCTCTTTTCGCTTGTCGTGATGGTCTTGTACTATGACGTGATGAGCAAGCGGCAGAAGGCCCTCCTGTTCTGCTCCATTTTCGTATTTATAGCTTCCCGCACGGTCTCCGGCAGCCGGTCCGCGATGGTGACATTGTGCTTTTATCTGTTCTGCGTATGGTTCGGCGTCAATGGCCGGGTCCTGTTCAGGAAAAAATTATACATGGCCCTGCTGGCGGCGCTCCCCGTCGCGGTGTCTCTTTTCCTCTTCGCTACGGCCGTGCGCTCGCCCAGGCTGCAGCTGCAGGCCCGGACGATATTCGACCGGATAGGCTTTTTGGACATGAGCTCGGAAGTGATCGCCAACCGGCTGCCTTATAGCGCCGTTATCAATTTCGAACACTACTTTAAAAGCGTTGTGGACAGCGGCCTGACGCCGGGGTTCAGCGTGTTCGAGGCCCCCAAAGCGGCGAACCTGTTATCCTTTATCAATAACGGTATGCCCGCCGTATCCCTGAAAGCCGTGCACGAAAATTACGAATCGGATATGTTCACCGTGTATGCCGAGCCCTATGTCCTGTTCGGCCCGGTATGGGGCCTTATCGCTATATTTGCCGCGGCCTTTCTTTTTCAGCGGGCTTACCGCAGCCTGGCCGGCCGGGACCTTTTCAAGCTGGCCGTTTTCCGGGCCACCCTGCTGGTGCTTTTCTATACCTATTTTCTTGATTCGTTCGGTATCGACTGGTTCCTGGTAGATATGATCAGGTTCGCCGTTCCGTTCACGATATTGCTTTTCCTGTTCGCCAAATACGCGCAGTATATCCCAAATCACCGGTCAGGAGCGTCTAAATGACAGTTCTCCGGCTTTTTCGTTCCCGGGCGGGTCTTATAGCCGCGGTTTTCGCCGCCTCGCTGATCTCAGGCGCACTTTTGTTCCTTCTGCCGCCCCCGGTCCATGAGGTTTCGATGCTCATGGAAGTCAGGCTCAGCACGATCGGACCATACAGCGAACAGCTGACCTGGACCGTCAGGCAGACGATAGAAAGCGGCGCCTTGAACGATATGATAGCCCGGAAGTCGGGCCTGAAAGGACCGAAGGATGTTCCGAAACTGCGGGCGAAGATCATGTACGCGACACAATTAATAAAAGTGTACGCCTTCGTGCCCTCGCAGGATGTTGAAAGAACGAAGACGGCGCTGGTCTCGCTGCTGCAGGTCCTGAATGAAGGGTTTTCGGAGGAAGACGCCTCCCATACGCGGAGAGTGTCGCTGGCGGTAGAGAAAGCGGCGCGTCTGGAGAAAGCGAAAAAGGACATGGACGCGCGTCTCGACAAGGCGCAGCTTTCTCCTGACATGAATAAGGTGTCGGGAGAGCTGACGGCCTGGACCCGGGACTTATCCGGCATGCTGCGGGAATATTGGGACGTGATCCAGGACGCACAGACCCTGCATACTTACCGGATAAAGATGGTCTCCCCGCCGGCCGTTTCCGATTCGCCAGAAGGACTCTCGCCCCTGCAGGTGCTGATAGCGTTCGGCCTGCTCGGGCTTATGGCCGGGCTTTCCGCCGCCCTTTGGAGCGAGGACAGAAAGAAGTGAAGACGCGGGAATGACCAGGGGGGAACGGAGAGGGTTTGACGTTGGGGTAGTATTATGACTGATCCGGGACCAAAACTTATATCGGTAGTGATGCCCTCCTATAACCATGCCGCCTTTATCGGCCGCACGATCGGATCCGTGCTTGGCCAGACCTATTCCAATTTCGAGCTTATAATAGTGGACAATCACTCGCAGGACGGCACGGAAGCGGTCGTCGCGGCCTGTAAGGACCCGCGCATAAAATACGTGAAATTCTCCAACAACGGCGTTATCGCGGCTTCCCGTAATCACGGGGTGGGTTTAAGCCGGGGCGAATACGTGGCCTTTGTAGACTCGGATGACCTGTGGCTGCCGGAGAAACTGGAAAAACAGATGGAAGCGTTCCTGTCCCCGGGCTCGCCCGTAATGGTCTATTCGCGGTATAAGCTCATAACAGGCGACGCCGTCTCTGAAAAAGTTCTGCCCGAGGCGGGCAAGTGCGCCGGCGGCGATATCTTCAAGGCCCTGTATCTGGGGCATTTCATCGCCTGTTCCGGGGTGATGGTGAAGAAAAAAGTTCTTGATGAGGCCGGCGGTTTCGACGAGACCCCCGCGTTTTTGGCGGTAGAGGACATGGACCTCTGGCTGAGGCTGGCCCTTGCGGGGCCGGCGGCCTGCGCCTGCGCCGAGCCGCTGTTCCTTTACAGGGTCCATCCCGGCAATTTATCCAGGGGCTACCTGAAGAAGTATAAGCGCGCGATGTCCCTTCTGGTGAAATTTTCGAAGCAGGCCGGCTTCTTCACTTTTGCCCGGGCCGCCGCGCAGCTTTCGTTTTCCGTGTTGAGGCGTAAACTGGGGGACAGCGCCGAATGAAAGTCGCGATCCTGAATCTTACCGGCTCCGGTATAAGCGGGGGATATAAAAAATACCTGCAGAATATCCTGCCGCTGCTGGCGGCGGACGCGCGTGTTGCCGCCGTCCTTTGCGCCTCTCCCGCCGGTTTCCGGATAGAGGAATGGGCCGCCGGGCACGAGAAACTTAAATTCACGGAGTGCCGGCCCTTCAGGTTCCTCAGGCACAGGCCGGACGCGGCGCTGGAAAAAGAACTTTCCGCTTTTGCTCCCGACGTGATATTCGTCCCGATCTCGCGGCATATCCGTTTCCGCGGCGTGCCCTCCGTAGTTATGATACAGAATATGGCGCCGCTGACGGCCGGCGCCTGGTCCGGCCTGAAGGAATGCGCCGGCCTGGCCGCGCAATGGTTCGAAACGCGGCTGGCCGTACGCAAAGCGGCGAAAGTTATAGTCATGTCGGACTTCGTCAGGCGGTTCCTGGCGGAGCATTGGGGAGTGCCGGGCGCAAAGGTGCGCCTGATCTATTTCGGGAATTCCAGACCGGCCGCCGATCCCCGCAGGCCTTCCGCGATACCCGCGGAGGGCTGGGACGATTTCCTGTTCACCGCCGGTTCGGTGGAACAGTACCGCGGGCTTGAGGACCTCATTCTTTGCGCGGCCCGCGCCCGCGCCGCGGCCGGGCGTCCTCTCAAGATAGTAATAGGGGGGAGCGCCAGGAAGGGGATGGAGCCTTATCAGGCCCGCCTGAAAGTTCTCGCGGATAAAGCCGGGGTCTCCGGCGATCTGTGCTGGGCGGGCCAGCTTTCCCCGCAGGAAATGAGCTGGTGCTACGGCGCCTGCTCGGCCTTCATTATGACCAGCCGTGTGGAATCTTTCCCGGTCATAGCTCTGGAAGCCCTGGCTCATGGCTGCCAGTGCGTCTCCACCGACGCGCCGCCGCTTCCGGAGGCGTTCGGCGGCAGCGCCGTGTATTATCCGCCCGGGGACCATGCCGCCCTGGCCGCTAAAATATTCGAGGTTCTGGACCGGACCCCCGACGAAAAGCGGGCCGCGCTGGAAAAAGTCAGAGCGCGCAACGCCGAATTCTCCTGGGCCGCCACCGCGGCGCAAACCATAGAAGTCCTCCTCGAAGCGGCCGGGCGGGGCCGGGCCGCAAGCCCAAGGCCGTAAGGCGCGGACAGAATCGGACCGGCAAAATTTGTTATTATTAATATAATAAGACGGTTTTACGGCGGCGCGCCGCCGTCCTTGCGGGCGACGGAGATCCCTTTAACTTCATGGCTGAACGTATTTTAATACTAGGCGGCGGCGGAACCCTGGGGCACAAGCTTTGGCAGTTCCTGCCGGGCCGATTCCCGGAAACCTACGTGGCCATCCGTAAACCCAAAGCTTATTACGAACGCTGCGGGCTTTTTGCCGGCCCTAACGTCTTCGATAGTCTGGACCTGCGCGATTTTTCGCGCCTGACCCCGCTCCTGGACGAACTTCGACCGACGGTGATAGTCAATGCCGCCGGCGTTACCCTGAGGAGCAAAGAGGCGCTGGATAAGATCTCGGCCATTTCGATGAACGCCCTGCTTCCGCACAAGCTCGCGGAATGGTGCGGGAAGAACGGTTCCCGGCTTATCCATTTCAGTACCGCCTGCGTATTCGACGGTCGTACCGGAAATTATAACGAGGATGACCTGCCGAACGCCCGCGACCTCTACGGGATGACCAAAGCTCTCGGCGACCTGTCGTCTCCCTGCGCCCTGACCCTCAGGTCTTCGTTTCTCGGCAGGGAGATATTCGGCGGCACGGAGCTTCTGGAGTGGTTCCTGTCGCAGCGCGGTAAAAAGGTCAGAGGTTTCCGCAAAGCGCTTTTTACAGGCCTGACCACCAACCGCCTGTCCGAGCTGGCGGGGGACCTTATCGCGAAGTTC
>Ga0334722_10005872_pt1 | contig 12284 bp, 11 predicted proteins | sample C3_bottom_MG_FD_207210 | JGI IMG/M metagenome (GOLD analysis project Ga0334722, IMG submission 207210) | Sediment microbial communities from Yellowstone Lake, YNP, Wyoming, USA - C3_bottom | ecosystem: Environmental > Aquatic > Freshwater > Lake > Sediment | place: USA: Wyoming | collected...
CTAAAATCGACCTTATTTGTCGTCAAAACAATTGGATACTGGTTAGTAATTCCGCTTCCCTTAATCATCTTTTAGAGGACAAATTAAAATTTCCCGGTATCTGTGAAAAATACCAAATTCCTCTGGTCCCTTACCTAATCAAACCGTTTTCAGTCGAAAGTTTTCAGGAAGCCCGGCAGCAATTTGGTCAAAACATTATTCTTCAAAGTCATTTTGGCTGGGCCGGCAATAGTTCACTGCTAACATCCTCTTTTACTGATGCCAAAACTAAATTTAAGCCCGGTTGTCCCATTAAATACAGTCAGTATTTAAAAGGTTATACCCTTATTAATAATTGCTGCCTGACCGGAAAAGGCCTTATCCAAAGTCCTCCCGGCCTTCAATATTCCGGCCTCAAACCGCTTACCTCCAATCCTCTGGCCACTGTCGGCCGACAATGGCCCTGTCAAACACCTCCGGATATTCAGCAACAGGTCTCAAAAATAACCACCGATTTTGGGAAAGTTCTAACCGATTTAAACTATTTCGGATTCTTTGGTCTTGATTTTTTGGTTTCAAATGATCAGGTTTTCCTTCTTGAGTGCAACCCCCGTCTGACCGCCTCTTTCGGCTTCTATACCGATATTGAAATGAATGCCGGTATCACTCCCTTATTTCTTTATCATTTAGCCGAATTCTGCCATTTGGAATTCGAAAATTTAGAGCTTTCCCGTTTTTCTAGTCCTAAAATTATTGGATCAGAAATTACCTTAAAAAATTCTTCCGGAACTACCGTTAAAAAATATCACGATTTTTCTGCATTCTCGGCTTCAAACGATCCCGTTTCTATTGCCGATCAAATCCTGGCACAAGTATTATGAAGAATCGCAATTTAATCATACTTACCGGTTTACTGCTAATTATCGGTCTGTTATTTATTTCTTTATCTTCGATATCACAAGCTGTTTCCGCTACCAGCGATAAATATTACTTTATCAAAAAACAATTACTCTGGTCATCATTCGGGATAATCTCGTTTATTATTGCCTCCAAATTAAAATTTACATTTATAAAAAAAAATGCCTCAATTTTATATTATCTATGCGTAGTGCTTCTCATATTAGTACTAATACCTCAATTCAGCAACCTTACTCTTGGGGCCAGACGGTGGTTTAATTTTGGATTTATTGGCATTCAACCGTCTGAAATATTTAAGCTTAGCGCCGTTATATTTTTCGCCAAAATATTCCAAAACGAACCAACCCGAAACCTAAAAACCTTAATCGTTTATTTAACTATCCCCATTGTCCTGATAGTCCTTGAACCAAATCTAAGCACCGCCATCCTGACTACGGCTATGGTCATTACTATTTACTACCTTTCAGGAGCAGAGATCACTTCATTGTTTATTTTCTGTGTCTTTGTAGTTGCTGCCAGCACTTTACTTATTTTTACCTCACCATATCGGTTGCAACGACTGGAATCCTTAGTAGATCCCAATAATTCCTCTTCTTACCATTCGGAACAAATGATCCTCGCCCTAAGCTCCGGTCATTGGACCGGAAAAGGTCTGGCCAACTCTGATCAAAAATACAGTTATCTTCCCGAAGTATCCACCGATTCAATCTTAGCAGTTATCGGCGAAGAGATCGGTTTTATTGGGGCCACTGCTGTTATTATTTTGTTTCTATTTTTAATTCTTCAAATTATCAAGATCGGACAAAACGCCCCTGATCCTTTTAGTTCTCTTCTTGTCTTTGGCATTGCTTTATGGATCGGTTACCAAAGCTTGATCAACATTGCCGCGGTAGTTGCCCTGGTACCGCTAACCGGGATTCCTCTACCTCTGGTTTCCTACGGGGGCTCTTCTTTGATCACTGTTATGTTCGCCCTCGGTCTGGTTCAAAATGTTCAATATCAATCGGTCTTGGTATACTCAAATAGTCGTGAAAAACTCAAAAACAATCATTATCACCGGCACTCACCACACTCCCGCCATAGAGCTCATTAATCTCCTTCGGCAGGAGACCGATACTTCCTGGAAAATATTTTACATCGGCCACCGATATTCAGCTGAAACTCATATAATTCACACCATCATTCCCAAGCTAGACGTCACATTTTACAACCTAAACTGCGGCAAATTCGACCGCAAAGATATTTTAAAAACAATTTTTGGGATATTTTCCACCATCAAAGCCATTTTCCGATCCCTGATATTAATCAGTAATATTCAACCCGACATTGTCGTCTCCTTTGGCGGTTATGTCTCGGTTCCGGTCATAATCGCTTCATTTTTAAAAAAGATCCCATCGATCACCCATGAACAGACTTGTTCCTTAGGGCTATCCACTAAAATCAACAGTCATTTTGTTAACAAAATCGCCTTATCCTTTGACAATCCCTCTCAAATACGACAACTTCCAAGCCATAAGGTTGTTGTTACCGGAAACCTGATCCGTCAGGCGATATTTGATCAACAAAGTCAAAAGTACCAAAACCTTATTTCCGATAATCAGCCGATAATCTATATTACCGGCGGTAATCAGGGTTCGTCTTTTATTAATCAGTTAACTGTTAATTTAATTCCCAAGCTTACATCTAAATTCAATATTATTCACCAAACCGGCAATAATTTTACAACTACGGCCTCTCCGAATTATTACCCGACCCAATTTGTCGAGATCGAAGATATCGGCTGGGTTTTAAATCATGCTCTGATAATCATCAGCCGGGCCGGTGCCAACATTTGTCAGGAATTGGACATCCTTAAAAAAAGATCAATATTGATCCCACTGCCTTTTGCCCAGCAAAACGAACAATTATTAAACGGCCAGTGGCTATTGTCCCGACATCCTCAATCAGTTATTATCATTTCCCAGTCAAAAGCCGATCCGGATCTTATCGCTAAAGCCGTCACTAAACTGACAAAGCAAAACTCTTCCAAAACAGTTATTAATAAAACAAAAAATCTCAAACTGCTTCAACTGATCCATGAACTTTCTTAAAAAATATTATTGCCTACTACCGCTATTACTCATTTGTACTCAGATCATCATCTATTCCACCGTCAATTTTTCCCCGGTGCTTGATCCCTCATCCGCTCAAAACGATTTTCAAAACACACTTTCCGATTATTTTCATATCGCCAATATCATCCCCCTAAAACTCACCGTCCATGATTTTCAAAATGAGGTCGATTTTTTTCTTCAAAATCCTGACCAGCAACCTTATCAGGTCATTTTTTCCACTAATAAAGATATATATAAACAAGTTACCGCCTTACAAAAACTAATTAAAATCGCTAATATTAAAGACAACGACATTAAATTTATTGATTTAAGTTCTAAACGACCTTATGCAACATTCTAAAATTGTCTGTGGTATCGATATCGGCACCTCCAAGGTTACCACCATAGTCGGTCAGCATTTTGAGATTGAGGACCGGTTTAATGTCGTCGCCGTTTCCTCAATCCCGGCACTGGGCTTTCGCAAAGGCCAAATAATTAATCTCGATCAAGCTACTCAAACCATCACCCAAAGTATAGAAGCTGCCGAAAGAATGGCCGGATTTCAAATCAGGGCTTCCGCTGTTTCCATCTGTGCCCCCTACATTGAATCGGTAAATTCCCAGGGCGTCGTCGCCATCAGCAGCCCCAATGGTGAGATTGCTCAATCTGATATTGTTCGGGTGATCGAAGCCGCCCAAGCCATTACTCTCCCAAACGGCAAAGAAATTATCCACACTATACCCCGAAAATATACTGTTGATGGTCAGGAGGGGGTAATTGATCCAATCGGTATGAACGGTGTCCGTCTTGAGCTGGAATCACACTTGATCCTGGCTTCCAGCCCCGGCCTTAAAAATCTCATCAAATGTCTGGACGAGATCGGAATAAAAATCGATTCTTTGGTTTATTCCGGTCTTGCCACTGCCAAGGCCTCTCTTACTGATACCGAAAAAGAATTAGGCGTGGCTTTGATTGATATCGGTGGTAGTGTCACTTCTCTGACCATTTTTACCGAGGGCTCTCCGGCATATTCAGCCGTCATTCCTGTCGGTGCCAATAACGTCACTAATGATCTGGCTATCGGGCTACGGCTGTCACTGGAAGACGCTGACAAAATAAAACTCAAGCTTGGGCATTTATCAGACAGTCAAAAATACGAAGACGAGGTCGATTTGACCCATTTTGGAATTCTCACTGAGGAAAAACACAAGATCTCCCTTCAGACTGCCATCAATGGCATCATTAAACCCCGTTTGGAAGAATTATTTTCCATGATATATGATCAGATCGAGAATAGCGGTTTTGCCAACTCTATTCCGGCAGGAATTATTCTTACCGGCGGCGGCGCTCAAACCATCAATGCCAAGGAAATTTGTGCCAAAATTATTCCTCTGCCACTTCGGATCGCCACCCCCCCAAAGCTTGGCGGTATAGTTGATGACATTCTTAATCCCGGTTTTACCAGCTCAATCGGATTATTGATGTATAATCTGGAAAATGGCGATATTAAGTCCTCCGGTTCAACTAAAAAAACAAAAACATCATTTAATGGTTTTTTTGGCAAAATTAAAAGTTTGCTCGAACCTTTGTTGCCATAATTTAACCCATGGGTCTAATTAAAACTCTCACCGGCCAATTCGCCCGTATCAAAGTTATTGGAATTGGTGGTGGTGGAAACAATGCCATTAATTCCATGATCGCCGAAGATGACATTAAAGGCGTTGATTTTATTGCTATCAACACCGACTCCCAGGCTCTTTTAAATTCTTCAGCTCCGATAAAAATTCAAATTGGTGAAAAACTCACCAAAGGTCTTGGCGCCGGGGGCAATCCCCAAATTGGTGCCGAAGCCGCCAAAGAATCCCATGACCGGGTCAAAGAAGCCCTCGAAGGCACCGATATGATTTTTATCTGTGGCGGCATGGGTGGCGGCACCTGTACCGGCGCTGCTCCGCTTATCGCCGATATTGCCAAAAACGAAATTGGCGCCTTGACCATTGCTGTGGTTACCAAACCTTTCTCATTTGAGGGCACCCGTCGCATGACCAATGCCGAAGAGGGTATCTCCCATTTAAAAGACAATGTTGATACCCTGATCGTTATCCCTAACCAAAAGGTGTTGGAAGTTGTCAATGACAAAGCCACCCTCCTTGAAGCTTTCAAGATCGCCGATTCGGTTCTCAACAAAGGTACCAAAGCCATAGCCGATTTAATCACCACTCCGGGATTAATAAATTTAGATTTTGCCGATATTAAGTCAATAATGAGTAATGCTGGATCGGCTTTAATGGGGGTAGGGGAGGCCGAAGGCGACAACAAAGTTCAACGGGCCGTTGAAGGGGCCATCGATTCACCCCTAGTGGAAGTTGCTATTGACGGAGCCAGGGGAGTATTGATAAATGTCACCGGCGGACCCGATCTGACCATGGCCGAGATCGAACTGGCTGCCAAAACCATAACCGAGCTTTCCGCTCCTGATGCCAATGTTATTTTCGGAGCTACCATTGATAAAACTTTTCAGGATAAGATCAAAATTTGTGTTATTGCCACCGGATTTGACACCAACCGCCAACGGCTCTATCAAAATGCCAAAAAAACAGTTAAGTCAGTAGATGTTGACCAAAATATTGATACTTCCGGCATTCTCGATGACAAAGAGATACCGGCCGGAATTGATATTGTTGACGAGTTCGACGTCCCCTCATTTCTCCGAAAGAATAAATAAATATTGTATAATCTCCTCTATAATATCTTATGTCCTACTTCAAAGACCTACCATCCAGTCCCGATTTTCCGGCTTTAGAAACAGAAACCTTAAACTGGTGGTACAAAACCGATATCGTTTCTCAATATCTCCATAAAAACGATAAGTCTGACAAAACCTTCTCTTTTATTGATGGCCCGATCACTGCCAACAACCCCATGGGTGTCCACCATGCCCGCGGCCGAACTTTAAAAGATCTTTTCCAACGCTACAAAAATGCCCAGGGCTTTGCCCAACGTTTTCAAAACGGTTTTGACTGCCAGGGATTATGGGTCGAGGTTGAAGTCGAAAAGGAAGCTGGTTTTAATTCCAAAAAAGATATCCAGGATTTTGGCGTTGACAACTTTACCAAGGCCTGTCTGGCCCGGGTTGATAAATATTCAAAGATCCAAACCGAACAATCCAAACGCCTGGGTATGTTTATGGATTGGGATAATTCTTATTACACCAATTCTCAAACCAATAATTTATACATCTGGCATTTTCTAAAAATAGTTTCGCAAAAAGGCTGGCTGGTAAAAAAGAAAAGTGCCGCTACTTGGTGTCCCCGCTGTGAAACCGGTCTCTCCCAACACGAACAGGCCGACGGCTATAAGGAAATCACCGATACTTCGGTCTATTTAAAATTCAAATTATCAAATCGGGAAAATGAATATGTCCTCGCCTGGACTACCACACCGTGGACTCTGGCTGCTAATGTTTTGTTGGCCGTCAACACCAAACATCAATATGTCAAAGCCAAACTCGACGGTATTTTTCTATATTTGGCCCAAATTTCCGCTGATCGCCTCGGACTAACCGATTATGAAAAGATCGATGCCAAAACCCTTCTCGATCTGGAATACGATTCTCTTTACGATATCCCGGCTCAAAAAAATATCAAACATTATATTACCAATTGGGATCAGGTTGACCCGGAGCAGGGCTCCGGCGTTGTCCATATAGCCCCCGGCTGCGGGCAGGAAGATTTTGAACTAGGAAAAAGTTTAGGCGCTGCCATGATCGCTCCTCTGGACACCCGTGGCTATTTTCTTGAGGGCTACGGTCAACTATCCGGAACGTATGCTCACTCTGTTGCCGATACGGTCTTCGATTATCTAAAAAGCATTGATTCATTTTTTAAAACTGAAGAGATTACCCACCGTTATCCTCACTGTTGGCGCTGTCATACCAAATGTCTCTTCCGTCTTGAAGATTCCTGGTTTATTAAATCAGACGAGATTCGACCGCTTCTCAAAGAAGCCGCTAAAAAAGTTACCTGGCACCCCAAATACGCCGGCCGCCGGATGCAAAATTGGCTTGACTCTATGGAGGATTGGATGATCAACCGTAAACGTTTTTATGGATTAGCCCTGCCTTTTTATGAATGTTCCTGCGGAGAACTTACGGTTATCGGCGGGCTAAAAGAACTAAAAGAAAAGGCTGTCAGTCCGGAAATGGTCGACAAACTGCCTTCTCTTCACCGCCCCTGGATCGACGATATAAAAATAAAATGCCCTAAATGCGGCGAAATTGTCTCCAGAATTCCTGATGTCGGCGATGTTTGGCTGGACGCCGGCGTCGTTCCTTTTTCCACCTTAAAATACTTCGACGATAAAAGCTACTGGCAAAAATGGTTCCCGGCCGATGTGGTTTTGGAAATGACCGAACAGGTCCGACTTTGGTTTTATTCCATGTTATTTTTCAGCGTTACTTTAGAAAATGTGCCGCCATACAGAATTGTTGTTACTTATGCCGAAGTCCGCGATGAAAAAAGTGAAAGAATGAGTAAAACCAAAAAAAATGGCATTCCTTACCAGGATGCCGTCGAAAAAATGGGCACTGATGCTATGCGCTGGCTCTATTGCCAACAAAAGCCCCCGGCCAACGTTAATTTCGGCTTTAATGTCGCCGATCAGGTAAAACGTGAGTTTTTCCTGATCTTATGGAATTCTTATCGTTTTTTCACCCAGCATGCCAATCTTGAGAACTGGCAACCTTCAGCTAAATATGATCCAAATCAAACAACCGAGATCATTGATCTATGGCTCTTGTCCCGACTTAACCATACCATCGAAAAAGTAACCCAAACCTTGGAAAAATATAGCACTTCAGTCGCCACTAAATCGCTTGAAGAATTCGTTTCCGATCTGTCCACCTGGTACATCCGCCGTAACCGCCTTCGCACTGACAATCTGGACTTGTTATATTATGTTTTTAATTCTTTGGCAGTAACCCTAGCGCCATTTATTCCCTTCATAAGCGAAATCCTCTTTCAAAATCTTTCCGGCTATGGCCCATCTGAATCCAATATTTCCGTTCACACTCAAAATTGGCCGGCTGTAAGCGACAAATTGACAAACATCGATCTTGAAACCCAAATGGAAAAGGTCCGAAATATTTGCCAACTTATTCATGCCGAACGTCAAAAAGCCGCTATTAAGATCCGTCAGCCCTTATCATCAGCCACCATTAATTCCAAATTATCCGAAGAATTAATCAGTATCATCAAAGATGAAACTAATGTCAAAGAAATTATTTTTGGCAAAGAGATATCTTTAAATACTCAACTTACTCCGGAACTGATCGCCGAAGGCGAATATCGTGATTTTGTCCGCTCTGTCCAGATCCTTCGACGGGAAACCGGTCTCCAAGTCAGAGATCAAATCAGAATCTTTGCTCCTAGCTGGCCGTCAATATTTGAAAAAGATATTTTAGCCAAAACTCTGGGGGTTTCGATTGAAAAATCAGACCAGCTAAGAATCGAAAAAATAAGCTAAACTAAACCGATGTCAAAAAGTTTCTGGCTTCCGGTTGTTATCGGCCTGGGGATCATGTTTTGTCTGAATCTACTGATGATCAGTTCTCTGGCGCCGCAACTTTTGGTTAAACAAATTATTTCCTGGATAATCGGTATTTTTTTATTTTTTATCGGCACCCAAATCAACCCCCGTCAAATTGTCTCTTCAAAGATCTATATTTTTATTTGTTCTTGTTTGGTCTTAATATTCCCAATTATTCTTAACAATTTCACCCGCGGATCACGCCGTTGGATCGATATTGGCGGCATTTCCTTCCAACCATCGGAACTCGTCAAACCCTGGTTGATGCTGTTTTTAGTCAACACCAATTTCCCCTTTTTTATTTTGATACCCGTTGCCATCATCATGATTCAACCTGATCTTGGCAGCGCCATCTCTGTTTTACTTCTCCTTTCACCACTAATTTTATACAACCCTAAAGTACTAAAAATATCTCTGATGATCGGAATTTTATTAGTTGCCGCCTCACCTTTAATCTGGAAATTTGCTCTTCAGGAATATCAGAGACACCGTATCCTCAACTTTATAAACCCCCAATCTGATCCGCTTGGAAAAGGATATAACGTTATCCAATCAAAAATCGCCATTGGCTCCGGAGGCATTTTGGGCAAGGGCTACCGGAAGGGGAGTCAGGGACAACTTTTATTTTTACCGGAAAAGCACACTGATTTTATGTTTGCTGCTACCGCCGAAGAACTTGGCTTGACCGGATCCTTTTTAATTATTTTCAGTTATTTTATTTTGATCAAAACTCTTTTTGACAAAGCTTTTTCAATTAAACAGGACCGCCAATTATTTTTGTTTACTCTCGGTATCGCCATCCAAATTTGGGCTCAGGCATTTATCAATATTGGTATGAATCTCGGTTTGCTGCCCGTTACGGGCATTCCTCTGCCATTTCTCTCTGTCGGCGGTTCTTCTATTATCGCCTTAATGTTCTCCCTTGGTATTGTTTTTTCCTCATAATCTGCTACACTTCCCAAGTATGAAATACGCTATTATTGCCCTTTCCGGCACCCAAATTAAAGTTGAGGAAGATCAGATTGTCACCATCGACAAACTCGATCTTGAAGAAAAAAAGACCGGTACTGTCAACGATGTCCTGTTGACAGCCGATAACGATAAAGTATCCGTTGGGGCTCCTTTTGTTAAAGGCGCTTCGGTAGAATACGAAGTCGTCAAAAACTACCAGGGTGAAAAACTTAAAGTTTTTAAATACAAAGCCAAATCCCGTTACCGAAAAACCCTGGGCTTCCGTCCCCAGCAAACCGATATTAAAATTACCAAAATTATTCTTTAAACTATATGGCACATACCAAATCACAGGGAAAAACTAATCAAAAATCCAATCGCCCCGGTCAAAGACGGGGAGTTAAATTATTCGGTGATCAAAAAGCCACCGTCGGCCAAATCATCATCCGTCAGGTTGGCTCTAAGGTTCATGCCGGCGCCGGCGCCAAAACCGGAAAAGATTTCACTATTTATGCCGGTCGGCCGGGAATTGTTAAATTTCTCACAAAATTAGGAAAAAAATTCGTTTCTGTCGTCAAGGCCTAGGTAAAAATCGAACCATCTCTACCGGAAATTTTTTACTGAATCTAAAATATAGTTTTTCACCATCTCTTGGATCGATAAAACTAGCTAATATTCCCAGACTCGGCATCTTAGAAAATCCAATAATGGTCAAATTTCCAAAAGCATTAATGTCTTTCGCCCGCACCACTGATCCCGGCATTACTTCTCCAATTTCCACCCATTTTTCGTTCATAAGTATCTATTATACCTCTTGAGCTGATTTGTTCCACTTCATCTCACTTTTTTCACGCGAGTTTTCATAGTAATCTTAATCTATGAAAGACGTTGCCCAAATTCCTACCAATCAGCTTGAACCAAATCCGCTTCAACCCCGGGGTATTATTAGCCCTGAATCACTCTCAGAGTTAGTTGAATCCATTCGGGAACACGGCATCCTTGAACCACTGATCATTGCTCAGACACCGGCGGGATATCAGATAATCGCCGGTGAACGTCGTTGGCGCGCCGCTAGGATACTCAAATTACCCTATGTTCCGGCTATCGTCAAAAAAACCTCTCCCCAACAGATGTTGGAAATGGCCATCGTTGAAAACGTTCAACGCAAAGATCTAAATCCTATCGAACGGGCCAAAGCTTTCCTCCGGCTCAAAGATGAATTCAATCTAGATCATACCGGCATCGCTAAAAAAGTCAGCAAAAGCGTTCCTTATGTCATAAATGTTCTCAAACTGTTAACCCTACCCGATGCCCTCAAAGACGGCCTGCTGTCAGGACTTATTTCCGAAGGTCATGCCAGAGCTTTATCAGGTATTGCCGATACCAGATTAATGATCGAGGCCTACAAGATCGTCCTAAAAGAAAAAGCTTCTGTCCGCCGCGCCGAAGAAATTGCCCGAAGGATGCGTAAAAAAATTGAAGAAGGTGATGTCCCTATCACCAAAGAAAATCTGCCTCAATTTTTAAAATCCCGGCTGGACAACATCTCCACTGACATTGAATCCGTATTTAACGACAAAACTGTCAATGTTAAGATAATTCAAACTAATACCGTTACCAGAGTAACCTTCCAATTCAAAGGCCAAGTAGATCATCGTTTTGAAAATCTAAAAAATCTTTACCGGGACATATGCCACCAAGAAATTAAAACCGGAGAATCAAGTTAAAACCGCACTTTTGGTATTAAACCGATTGAAGACAATGGCCAGTATTCAAAAAAAGCTTTTCCTACGATCAATTCTCTTTTGATCGGTCCAAATTCTCTCCCATCCCGGGAATGAGAACGATTATCCCCAAAAGCCAAATAATAACCTTGAGGTACAGTTTTTTCCACTCCTTCAGCACAAAAACTACCCGGGTCACTGATAACACCTTCCGGCAAAAAAAATTGATTCAATAACGCTCCGTTAAGATATACCAAACCGGCTTTTACCATTACTCTATCCCCGGGAATTCCGATGATTCTTTTAATATATTCACACTGGTCAGCCGCACATGGTTCGCTTGGTGGTGCTTTGAAAACAACCACATCCCCACGTTGGGGATCACCAAACCGATAACTTAATTTGTCCGTTAGTAGATATTCACCATCGGTAAAATTAGGCACCATTGATGTGCCCTTAACCTCATTTGGCTGGGCAATAAAAATATATAGCAACACAAAAACCGATAAGGCCAAAACTATCGATTGAACAAATTCCAAAATAAAATTACCGATCGAAAATCCAGCTTGTGATTTTAAATCTATTTTCATATTCACCAGTTTATCATCTATGTGGAACGTAATAAATCGCCAAGGCGATTTACACGTTCCCACGACGTTAGTTTTTGGAAAAAAATTTTACGTTGTGGCCGCTAAAGGGATCGAACCTTTGACCTTTCCAATGTGAATGGAATGCTCTACCACTGAGCCAAGCGGCCTTTCTGTGCAATTATACTATAAACACTCCACCCCCTCACCAGAAATTAGATTTAAATTTCGAAATTAAAACAGAATCAGCGTTAACCTTGCCAACATCACCACCAACAACCGCCCTATCCCCATCCTTTTCTAATTCCATAATTTTTTGATAATCAAGTGACATCAATTTCGATGGTTTCCAATTACTGTTAGCAAACCTTGCAGACAAATAATTTACCTTATCTATATCTTCTTTTGTTGATTTCCAAATAAGTTTAATAAATTTTTTATCACTA
>Ga0334722_10005874_pt1 | contig 12279 bp, 8 predicted proteins | sample C3_bottom_MG_FD_207210 | JGI IMG/M metagenome (GOLD analysis project Ga0334722, IMG submission 207210) | Sediment microbial communities from Yellowstone Lake, YNP, Wyoming, USA - C3_bottom | ecosystem: Environmental > Aquatic > Freshwater > Lake > Sediment | place: USA: Wyoming | collected...
CGATGAATCTCCTAAAGATCATATCATATAGTTCAAAGTGCCGAGGAGAGAAGTTTAATGGTACCTTCACCGAGCCATCTAGGATCTGCCTTTTAAGCTCTTCCGCATCTATTGGCTTCGTCGGCCTAATCGCTTCATGAGCTCCTTCCTTCCCCCAAGCTCTAGGGAAGAAAAGATCTGGTCTCCTGATAACTTTATCGAAGTATTCCTTTGCTACTTGGATGCCCTTATTTGATATATGCGTACTATCAGTCCTATGGTAAGTTATTAGCCCTGCCTCGAACAAGTCCTGTAGTAGCTTCATCGCATATGTGGCGCCGAGCTTAAGCCTTTTACTTGCATCAAACAGGAGGGAATCCGTTGTGTATGGAGGTGCAGGATTAAACTCTTCTGTTTTTTTCTTGAAGGAATGAACTTCCAGATAACCTTGTTTCATTATAGCGTTCGCTAAGGCCTCCGCATCTTCTCTCTTCTTCCTGAAGTATGTTATTTCGATTCCATTATCTCCCTTAACCTTCACGAAATAACCTGCGTCTCTTTTCCATTCTACGTACCTGTTTATAGACCATCCAAGTACCGGTATCTGGACTCTTCCAGCACCGAGCCATGGCTTCCCATATTTTTCTTTCAACAAGGTAGACAGAGGGAAACCTATCCACCTGTCAGTTATTCTCCTGACAATTTGTGCTGCCACTCTGGCTGAATTAACTTCTCTCAAGTTTCTGAGAGATTTTACTATCGCATCTGGGGTGACTTCGTGAAACTCGGCTCTGCTGATCCTCTTGGAAAAAGGTTTTAGCATGAGGTAGACATCCCAGGCGATCTTCTCTCCCTCGATGTCCGGGTCAGTTGCTATAACGACTTCCTCCGATTCCAAAGAAAGTTTCCTCAGTGCTTGAAGGATCTCAGTAGACCTACCTATCTTCAACCTCTCTCCGCAGTAGGGACACACTCCTTCTAAATTAGAGAACGTCCTTCCACAAGAGTAGCACTTGCTAATCGGTGTATAGACCGGTATAAACTCATCTCCGCTCAAAATTACGCCGTGAAGCCCTATTCCTTCGTCGGTTATCAAATCATACATATGTCCTTTTGTCGCCACTATTGTAACAAGGTATGTATCAAGCGTTTCGTCATCTATTATTGGCACTTCGTATGCTACAATTTTTCCAAACTTTCTTCTCGAAGGCCTTCCGAAATACCATGCGATGGTTCTCGCCTTGTTCGGCGATTCTACTATCATTAGGAGAGACTTTGCCGGCCTGAAGCTCTTTACACCTCTTTCTCCTCTCCTCGATGAGTCCAACAAGTTAGATATCTCTTTCAAGTTTAGCTCAGAGAGCTTTTTGAGCTCAAAGTTCCTAGAAAATATATTCATTTTTCTTCTAAACGCCTCTATGTTTTTAATATCGAGTTCGAGTATCACGCTTAGACCTAGGGTCATTTTATCGTTGAGGAACCTGCTCGTTCTACCGCTAGCTTGGATGTATGTGAGTGGATCTGGAGATAAAACGTAGAACTCCTCATCGCTCTTCCGAGTTATCACAAGGGTCCCTGCGCTTAAGGATTCTCCAACCTTCAGCAAGCTCTTTAAGACTCTTTCCACCTCAGCTACTCCCTGCAACAATGACTCTGCGATATTCCTCATCCAATCGCTTAGATTATTGATTGTCCCCTTCATTAGCGATATCCTTAATGCATTCAGCTCAGATGGGGTAAGCTTCGAAAGTTTGCGATTCAGCTCCGGAAGCATATTTTTCAAGTGAAGATCTCGCTCTGAAAGATATGCGAGTACCTGCAGAAGTCTACGAGGATTCAGCAGAGACTGCTCTAGGGGGGCTCTGTTCTTAGGTGCTCCTACAAAAACCGCATATCTTATTATCTCTGGGAGGTCCAGCCCTCTTACAGCGACTCCATAGTAGCTCGCTACGCCAACTAGTATATCGACTTCTCCTTTTCTCATTTTTTCAATTGATTTTTTACCTGCTATCGCTAGCTCAGCTTTTATCCCATGAGCTGTGAGGTAAGAGGTGATCTCCTTCGCTTCAAGGGTCCCCTCGTCCTTCGAAACGAAGACTATTCCTCCGCCTCCTAGAGCCTTAACGACTTCAAGCAATTTCTTTCTCATTTCTCCCTTGTCGGTGCATAATTCAAAGCTGTCGATCACATTTCTCATATAGGCATGTATTCCTCCAATCTCGAAACCCAGGAATTCCTTGAAAAGCTTCGGCCTTATGCCTGACTGCCTCCCCGTTGCGCTAGCAATAAGTAACTGCCCCCTAGAACCTTCACCTCTTGCTTTCGCTATAATTACCTCGAGTTCCTCCAGCTCCTTTTCCAGTTGTTCTACCCTATCGCTATTTCTATTTGCAAGCTTGAGAAAGTATAACTCATTTCTCAACTTAATGAGTTTCATAGCTGCCGATATATCATTTTCCTTGAAACCGGATAATACAAGAATTCTGTCCACGTTTGCTGAATCTTTAAGCAGCGAATCCGCATCGTCTACTACTATGAGTCCAAATACTTTGTTTTTCAAAATTTCAAAGTGGCGGGATAAGAAGCTGGTCGTTATTACCAGGATATCGAAGTCCCCGCCATTTATCTTAGCCAGAGCTTCTTCCCTCTCTTTTTTCGAGGCTTTGCTCATATATCCTAAAACTCTAACGCTTTCCTTGGCTACTGATGAATAAGCCTTCAACCTTTCCAGCGATTGTCTTAAAAGCGTTTCAGTTGGCACTAAGACGAGAACTCTGGTGCCTTCGGAAGCCTCATAGATAGAATATACAAGCAATAGCGTGGTTTTTCCGACTCCAGTCGGGGCTGTTATAGCGAAGCTATCTCCTGATAGCATTCTATAGGCCCAAGTTTTCTGCAAGCTCCATAGCCTTTTCCCTACACATTTTACAAAGAATCTCTCAAATCTGCTTAGCTCTTCGTGCAACTCGGCTAGAACAGAGTAGCTCCCCTCTTTTTCGACAGGGATCTTTCTTGAAATCTCTTTAAATCTATCTTCAGGAGGTAAAGATGAAAGCCTCTTGGCTTCCACCTCTTCTATATCTGGAAGGCAAGATGAGCAGGGCAAACCTAGCTCAAGTCTAGTTGATGAAATCGGCCCTCCGCAATTAGGGCAAGAACCGGCAAAAACTGCCTTTACCAAAATGTAAACACCCGGCTTTTTCTCTATATTCTATGGTTTCATTGAGAGGCCAGCAACGTTTTAAAGGAGGCGAACGGTGTATTTTGAGGAAGCTTTAAATACCATGTTTCATCTTCTATTTAACTGCAACCAAAAAACTGAAAACGGTGAGAACAAAAATGGCAGCACAGGGTCCAACCCCGAGTAATGTCATCCTTGTTGGGAAAAAGCCCGTAATGAACTATGTTATGGCTGTCCTTGCCCTCCTAAATCAAGGAGTTGATGAGGTAATAATTAAGGCAAGAGGGAGGGCAATAAGCAAGGCCGTAGATGCTGTAGAGATAATAAGGAACAAACTGCTGGCTGAGAAGGTCGAAGTAAAAGACATAAAGATAGGCAGCCAGGTCGTCCAGGGCCAGGACAGGACTAGCAGGGTAAGTACGATAGAAATAACCCTGAAGCTCGGGAAGAAGTAAACCAGTTGAAAATACGGGCAAAAGCTAATAATGTTTTTTCCTTTAGCTAGGCTGAAAAAAATGGAGACTTATAAAATGAATAAGCTAAATGAATTCGGGTTTATATGATATGACAAAGCTAGAAGACGCGAAAATTATAGGTGGAATAGGATCCCTTCTATTTTTACTTGGCGGTCTGGGATTCTGGGGGAAGCCTTCCTTACTTGCAATAGTGGGCCTAGTCCTTATGGCTTTGGCGGTAAAATACATAGCGGACGAGACTCGCGAGAAATCTATCTTTGATAACTTCGTTTACTTCTTATTCTTATCTGTCTTAGGCCTCATAATAGCCGCGCTAGTCGGTATAGCTTCACTCGTAGGTAGCATGTTTATAGGAAGGTTTGCCGCGATTTTGAGCGCAATTGTTTCGTTTTTCTTTTACTGGATCATATTAGTAGCCTCTAGCTTTTTTCTAAAAAGAAGCTTTGAAACGATTGCGGCAAAAACCGAGAACTCTATGTTCTCTACAGCTGGGAAGCTTTATTTCATAGGAGCTTTAACAATTATAATAATGATAGGCTTTTTGCTCGTATTTGTAGCTTTATTGCTGACTGTAATTGCCTTTTTCACATTGAAAACAACAGGGACCTCCTTAACTTCCTAGAGACTATATAATTCATTGGATCGGTTAAAAAGTACGATTAGAGGCCTTAACTTTTATTAAAATTGTTTATTAGCTAAAAATAATCGGGTATTTCCCCCTAAGAAAAATGAGATTTTTAGAAGAGCTATTAAGCTGAAATATGATAAGATAGAGAAGGTTCTTGGGTTTTCTGGATGTATAATAAATGATAAGCGTAAGCAAGAATATATGCTGGGAACTCTTGTGCTGTAGGACGTGAGAAAGTTAGATTCTAGGGGATCTAGTTCCTTTTTTCAAAAGATTTGAAGATGTTTTGCCCAAATGCTCAATTTTTCAAGAAACCTCTCCATATCCTCTTCCCTCCCAACAGAAACCCTCATTGACCTTTCAAAAGGCTTTTTAAATCTAGACACTTCCGAGAGACAGAAAACCTCAAAACCGTTCTCATCCAATGCCTCCTTAACTTTCATACACTCGCATGGCAACTCCAAATAGAGAAAGTTCGTGAAACTAGGAATCGTATGAATTCCGATGTCTAAAAGCTTCTTCATTGTCTCTTCTCTTACCCTAATTATGTAGCTAACTGTTCTCTTCATTGTATCAATATCTCTGAGGGCGCCCAACGCCAACGCTTGAGAGACGACGGGAACTTCATAACCTATTCTTAAGCTATTTAGCAATTGCTTTGCTTCTTTGCTCGATATAGTATAACCTACTCTTGCTCCTGCAATATTGAATGCTTTCGAGAGTGTCCTTATAATAATGAGATTCTCTAACTCGAAAGTCAGATTTGAGAACGTTTTTCCCGAAAACTCGTAGTAAGCCTCGTCCAAGATAACAAGCCTAGCTCTTTTCGAAAGCCTTACTAAAAGGTCCTCGTTTTCTATTAGCATGTTGGATGTCGGGTTGTTTGGATTAGAGATATATACTATAGAGCCTTCGGATGAAGCGAGCAGTTTCTCTTCATCCAGCAAAAATTCCTTGCCCTTCAATGGGACGTCTCTTATATCTATTTTATATGCGTCAGCGAGACCGTAGAGAACATGGAAAGTCGGAAAAGGCATGGTGATTGGTGTGTTGCTAGCCTTGGCATAAATGAATAAAAGAGAAAGAGCGTGGGATGAACCGGAGAAAAGCTCTATTTTTTCCTCGTCAACTCCGCTATATCTCGCCAGCTCCTTAATTAAGGCTTCCCTTAGATCTTCTACGTCATACAAATTAGAGAATTCCGCATATTTTTTAGCCATTTCCACGGCTAAGGGGGATGGCCCAAATGGAGACTCATTAAGTTTAAGCCTTACCTTCATGAAACATTCCCCTAAAGTTTTTCTGATCTTTTCCTGTTGTCGAGGATATGATCCCAGAGCGCGTGAGGTCCCGGCGTCTTTTTCATGAGTTTGCTTGTTCTTTTTTAGAGGGCATCGGAGATTCCGCGCAAGGTATTTTTTCAATTTGAATGGTTGTTGCTCATACTACAGACTAGGCCCTCCTCACTCATCATCGCATAGAGAGTTCGATACGACCACTTCTAGGAATATCAACAAAGAGCAACGAAAAAGACAGATTAAAAGCTTTTCTTTTCAAGTTCCTGATAGCATAGCCCTGAAAACATTCTAGATAAGGCATTTACATTCGAATGAGCCTCATCTCAAGGTGGGGCAGTCAGAATAAACCAAGAGAGACGATGATTAACAGTATACCTGCTAGAGGAACGATAATGCTGCGAACTAACTTTACCTTGCTTTCCGGAACCGCTTTCATCGTCAAGACGACTACTTCTAGGAATATCAACAAGGGAGCAACGAAAATCAAGACATATACTAGTAGATATAACATCTTAGCTATGCCAGTTATGCTGGAAAGCATCACTAAGAAAACGAGATATGGGCCTGCGGAACACGGTATGAGAGCGATTGATATAGCTAGACCAAATAGATAATGTAAGGTCGGTGACTTCTCGATCCATTTTCCGGCGGAGAATAGCTTCCCCAGAATGCCCTCCTCTTTACATGTTTTGCAGGTTTTACTTTTTACATACGAATAGACCGAGCTGACTATCAAAATGATCCCATAGGCAGCAAGTAAATATCTAATAATGAGTGTTGGGAGACCTCCTAGGGCAGCAATGAGCTTTAATAACCCTAGCCCCAGGATCATGTATCCACTGAAAACACCTAAGGTGAAGAGTAAACCTGAGAGAACGGCCCTTCTCTTAGAGCTCCTCGTTGCTATCGACGCTAAAAGTAGCGTATATATCGATATCACGCATATGTTAACTGCATCCGTTATAGCGAGGGACGCAAGGGAGGTTATGAATGATTTATAGCTCATTCCTCCCCCCGATTGGGTCTGGTTTGTTGAAGGTTGGGTAGTTGTAGAGGTGTTTGTGTTATTTGCCGAAGGATATAGAAATGTATTTATTATGTATTGTTGCGCTACAACGGATCCATTGACGTACCCCCATAGTTGATCGCCCGCGTAAACGGGAAAACGAGCTTCATTGGGTTGAGAGAGAGCTATGTTAGCCCAAAAGGTGGCATTATCAACCTCACCAATTACAATACCTAGAATGTAGGTTTTATTGTAGATTACGAAAGTTTGAGGAACGCTTCCTGGAAAGGATGAAAAGCCTAACCAATTAGAAAACCTATTTAAGCATGTTTGGCTGGTGGCGATATCGCAGAATACTGTATTGTTTGGGAAATTATTGGCAAATAAGTTAAGCAAAGCCGTGCAATGGGGGCAAGTGCTCTCGCCAAACTCGTAAAATGTGACCTCTTTCGGCACGCTTACCGCTGCCAATGAGGATATAGATAAGGCGACTAGCTGCACTATCGCTATTGATAGCAGTAATAGCATAAATTTTTTCTTCACGCTTCATTCACCAGAAATCCGTCTAATTGAAAGTTGAAATACAATTCTGACCTCCTCCTGCATGAAAGGCGAGGCCGTACTGAAACTGCTTTAAGTTTCATATAGGTTTATAAGTATTGTTGATTTTCCTCTCACAATATACCCTCATCTCGAGGCGTCTCTCTAATGAGACCTAACAGAGGCGGTTTTGAGGGGGAAGCCAGGATGCGGGGATTTCCCCACAGCAATGACCCAGAGAAAACAATGAAGGGGGGAGCTGTGGGTCTGGGTTACCCCGAGTGGGCGGAGCCCAGTGACATGGATCCCAATGAAAAAGGGTCCTGAGGACGATGAAGCTAAGGGTAGAAGGCTTGGTATCAAACAATATCAAGCTCTATGAAACCCGAACCCCTTCAATTGTAATAGGCTAATAAAAATCGAAGTATGTGAGCTGTCCCGTCCTAAAGGGCGAGGCTTCCAGCGTTCAGCTGGGCTTCTCGCCTTTAGCCTCATTTGCTTGTTTGGGGGGCTCACCCCTCCCCCATCCTGCGGAGCTCATTAAGGCATGAGCTATGTTTATGCTTGAACTTCCTTCTGCAAAAAGGCTTTTCTCGCCTTCCTTGCCATCCTCGCCGTGAACGGCAAGGTTTCCAGTTATAAAAAATTGGTTATTCTTAGATCTGAACCTAACTAAAGCCGTGCTTTGCGAGTTGGTCACAGGCCTTCTCAGATCTGCCCTCTAAGTTTCATTGCTTTGTAAATCCTCTCGACGGATAGAGCAAATGATGCGTCTCTCATCGTCACCAGCTTATCGGCGTTCTTATCGCTGAGCCTCTTCCATGCTTCCATAACCCTCTTGAAGTTATCCATCATTATGATCCTTAGCTTTTCCCTTGCCTCCTCTTCGCTCCAATTGAACCAATATAGGTTCTGAACCCATTCGAGATATGACATTACAACTCCACCGGAGTTGGCCAAAATGTCTGGTATTACTGCGTGGAAGCCTTTTCTCGAATACAGAAGCTTTTCTGCCTCTGGAACTGTTGGTCCGTTCGCCCCCTCAACTATAAGCTTTGCCTTTACTCTCTCCACCTTTTCAGGAGTTATTACGTTCTCCAGTGATGCTGGCACAAGTATATCGGCATCGACGAACAGCGGCACATCTGTGTCGTTGGACTTCTGACCCTTAGGATATGTCCTAACATCCTTTATCACTTCGGGCTTACTTATCGCTAACTCGACGTCTATACCATTCGGATCGTATACGCTTCCATAAATGTTGCTAATGGCTATCACCTTAGCTCCTAGCTTTGATAGCCAATAGGCGGCATAGCTACCGACGTTCCCAAATCCATGTACAGCTACCTTTTTGCCTTCAATCCCACCCATGAAAGCATCAGCAGCTGCTTTCGCTAGGATAGCTACTCCAAATCCTGTTGAGTAGATCCTTGCAGGATTTCCCCATAACTCAGGAGGCTTTCCGGTGAAAACTGCAGGTACGTTCCTCCCGGACAGCTTGCTATATTCGTCCACCATCCAAGCCATGATCTGTGGATTCGTATTAACGTCAGGCGCGGGTATATCAACTTCGGGACCAATGAATTTGTATAGAGCCCTGACGTACCCTCTGCTCAACTCTTCCAGCTCGCGCGAGCTTAATTTAGTTGGGTCAACCTTGACTGCCCCCTTTCCACCGCCGTACGGAATGTTTGCGAGGCTGTTTTTTAAAGTCATTCCCAACGCTAAAGCCATATCTGTATCTAGTGTTACATCTGGATGATATCTAATTCCTCCTTTGTAAGGTCCCAAGACGCTGTTGTGCTGTACTCTGTATCCTTCAAAAACTGCCACCTTTCCGTTATCCATCTTAACAGGTATTTTTACTGAAATGACTCTTTCGGGCTTGAAGATCAGGTCGTGGAGCTCTTCAGGAAGACCGCCTAATGATATAGCTTCTTTTAGAACCTGAGACATCCATTGAAGATACGAAGCCATGGCGACATCACTTTTCCAATAATAAATAATAAGAAATAAGTATTTATAAATTTCTGTATTCATTTAAACTTATAAACAGATTTCTTAAATGTTAAAAATATTATTTTAACTAGTATGTTTAATAACGCTCCAAAGAATTAGGTTAAAATAGATTCGGAAAAAATATTTAATGATTTTAGCGAATATAAAAGCTAGTAAGAATTCAAGGAGAATTTGCACCTTAGATTGAGAAAAGTGCGCCTAGACGTTTTAGTTGAAAATATTGAATGGGGTGTCGTTAAAATTTGGCTAAGAGGAAGGACAAACTGGTGCGTTCGCTCGGCTTCATGCATACGTTCTTCATCGGCCTAGGCGCGATCATCGGCGGTTCGATAGTTGTTCTAATAGGACCAACTATAGCCTTGAGCGGCACATTAGGAGCATTGTTCACACTAATTTTCAGCTCTTTGGTAGCAACTTTGACTGCCTTAGTATACACGGAGATTACCTCGGCGATACCCGAAGTTGGAGGCGGTTATATCTGGGCTAAGCTTACGATGCCTAGGCCCTTCCCTTTTTTTGCTGGTTGGATAAATTGGCTAGCGCATACCATGGCTGGGACTTTTTACGCATTGTCTTTCGCTGTAATGTTCACACAGCTATTTCAGGGGCTCGGTTTCCATTTAGGGTCGCATTTATACTTGGTTAATCGAATGATCGCATTAGCGCTGATATTCGTTTTTGCTTACTTAAATTACAGCGGAACTGCTAAAGTAGGGTGGTTTTCAGTCCTGATTGGTGTGTTCTTTGTATCGATCATATTGCTATATGGAGTTTACGGAACGTTTTTGGGGATAAATACAGGTAAGCTGAGCTCCGCATTATTCGACAGCGTTCAGTTCACTAATTTGCCATCGATATTCGTTAGTATGATCACTGTCGTAATTGCCTTCGAAGGATACGAGATACTGGCACAAACGGCAGAGGAAGCTAAGTCTCCACTGAAAAGTCTGCCCAAGGCAATCTTGCTAACACTAGCCTCAGCAACATTTCTGTATTTGATCGTTACGATATCTACTATGGGAATTTTGGGGGATAGAGCATATGAATTTTCAGCCTTTTTTGGCGATAGGACCGTGATGGAAGCCGCTTCATTTTTGTTCAACTATGGCGGCCCCATTATAGCGCTAAGCGGGCTCGCTACGATATTGTCTTCTATAAATTCCACGATGTTTTCTTCCTCAAGGGTTCTCCTAGCCATGGCAAGAGCTGGAGAGTTCCCTAAGTTCTTCTCAGAGATCCATGAAAAGCACAAAACCCCATCAAAATCTATCCTATTCACTGCTGCTATTATGGCTGTTATGTCTTTCTTCATGGACTTGCTTCTTTCCGCCTTCGTGGTAGGTACACTCTTCAACTTGTTATTCATAGTTGTAAATTACTCCGGGATAAAGCTAAGGCTTCTATATGAAAAGAAGCTAAATTATGGTTTCAAGACTCCCCTTTTTCCCATAATTCCGCTGAGCGGGCTCGTTGTTAAGATATTTTTCTTCTTCGCTGCATTAATATTTAGCCCTATAGCAACTCTCATAACACTCGGCCTAGTTGCTCTCGGAGGAGTGCTGTACAAGGGTTTCTTTTTTAAGTATGAGGTAGAGCATGAACTTCCCATCGTAACTGCTTACGGTAGTCTTATAAGAAAAGACTTCAGGGTAATGGTCCTTTATCCTTCAAGCAAGAAAATGGGCATAGTACAGGTAGCGGCCCATATTGCTAAGCAAAAGGATGGCGAGGTCAACATCGCTCACATCATAAAAGTTCCTGAGCAGACTCCTTTATCCTTTGGGTCGAAACTGATGGAGAGAGATGCTAAGCCGTTAAAGGACATAACGGATCATCTAAACGAAATTGGAGTCCCTGCTAGGTACATTATAAGGGTCGCGCATTCTGTTCCGGACGCTTTATTGGCCTCTTTAGAGCAGGAGAAGATCGATCTATTGATAGCTGACCTAGAAGATGAGGGGAGACTGGTCTCCAGGATAGAGCTAGCCAGGAGGGCCTTTGCGAGCCATCCTATGTCAGGCTGTGATCTATTGCTTGTGAACTCGTTTTATCCCTACGTATCTTATATCAGAGCCAAGTCAATAATAGTTCTTGGAAGAGAAAATGAGAAGAGCCTCGCTCAAAGGGTTGAGGAGCTGTTTCCGGGCAAGGAAATAACTTTACGAGTAATAGAATCTAGCAAGAGAGAAGAGATAATGAAGGTGATCGAAGAGATAAGGACTAGCGGAGAAGAAGTGGGGATCATCGTATTCAGTTACTCTCTCTGGTCTTTAGTGAGGAGGTACAAAAACAGGATCTTCACGCCATTCATGGTTTTCAAGAGGGGCGCCTTTTCAATGGAAGAGTTCAAATCGCTTTTCATCAGATGGAGGTAGAAATTCCATGAGCCTATTGGGCGCCTCTCTTGAAATCCTCATAGGCATAGGGCTCGTAATTTTAGCTGGCATAATGGTCGAGGAGCTTGTTGATTGGATTTCATGGAGAATAAACAAGTCAAGCGCAAGTATAGCCATGATCTTGGCTCCACTGATGACCTCAGCACCAGAAATGGCAGTATTTGTCATAGCTCTAGTAGAAGGAAAAAAGAACATCGCTTGGGGAACAATCGTTTCGCAGCCATTTATGGCGAGCACGATAATTTATCCAGCCGTAGTTCTGGTCGCAATAGCATCATACTACTTTGGCAAAAGAAAAAGCAGAGTCGTTAGAGTGCACAAGTTTGTGGCAGTACCTTTGTTAGCATTTACGTTGCCATTGCTGCCAATAATGTTTCTTCACCCCGAGACGCACGGCATCTACGGCAGGATTTATGGCATAGTTATTATAGCTGTATATTTCATTTATTCTTATTTCATGCTAAGAGGAGAATCAAACGTAGCAAAAGAGCCTTCCTTGAAGTTAAAGCTTCCCTTTTTGCAGGTAGGCTCTTCTGTGGTTATGCTATATGTTGGCGGAGAGCTCATGGTACGCGGAATATACGCTTTAGGGATTCTGCTTAATATGAATGAAACCGCTCTATCAGTGCTAATTGTTCCTCTTGCTACAGTAGTGCCAGAGTCGATAGTCGGTCTCATCTTCATTGTAAAGAATAGAGACGATGAGGGGATAAGCGCGATTGTGGGCGAAAAGGCCCTTTATGGTACATTCTACCC
>Ga0334722_10005875_pt1 | contig 12279 bp, 12 predicted proteins | sample C3_bottom_MG_FD_207210 | JGI IMG/M metagenome (GOLD analysis project Ga0334722, IMG submission 207210) | Sediment microbial communities from Yellowstone Lake, YNP, Wyoming, USA - C3_bottom | ecosystem: Environmental > Aquatic > Freshwater > Lake > Sediment | place: USA: Wyoming | collected...
TGCCATGCTGAAACGCAAACGAGAAGAGGGCATACCCCTAAGGTTGAGTACACCCCCTTCTCTCTTGGTTGCCAGAAGTGCGACCTGACGATCGCCCGACGTTACCTAACGGCTGACTTCAAGCTTTTTCCTGCCGAGAACTTCGGGACTTTTGCTGCGGGAATCCGCAGGGCCTCACCGGTTCTTGGATTCCGCCCGAGCCGAGCCTTCCGCTTGGCTACCGTAAAGGTCCCAAAATTCACCAACGAGACGCGTTGCCCCTTCTTCAGGGACGTGGTTACCGCTCCGGTGAAGGCCTGTAACGCAGTGCCTGCCGCAACCTTCGTGATGCCGGCGGATGCCGCCATCTTTGCGATCAGTTCTTCTTTCGTCATCGTGCACCTCCTGTTATTGGGTTGAACTATGCGACTCCCTACCACTAACGATCGCTGTCACTGCACTCACATGAATCCAGCTTTCCGAGGACACCCGACGCGTCAGGCCTCTCGCGCGTGCGCGATCCGATTCCGTTTCACGGGAATGTGCAAGTTATGGATCTTCTTCCTGAGGGTGTTTCGATTCAAACCCAGCAGTTCTGCTGCTTGGATCTGGTTGCCTTTGGTTTCCTGAAGTGCCCTGGTGATCAAGGGGCGCTCAATGGCGTTGATCAACATGGGATGCAGGTTCCGCCCAGAACCGTCTCGCATCCCTTTCACAAAATCTCCCATCTTCCATTCGAGATAGTCCTCAAGGGATAGGGCTTCTTTTGTGTTTGTTCCCGCAGCATTCTGCCGCGCCATCACTTGCATGAACTTTGAGGCTCGTTTCAGCACAGTTCGAGAACCGGTGATTACCAATGTGTGTGTGAGATCGAGGTTGGTGGGTATGGCGGCGGCTCCACCGGACGAGCCTGGTTTCAATTCGACGATGACCGCATCAAACGTGCGACGCGTCACGTCCTTCGGCAGCGTGGCCACGTATTTCGCCGCAGTCACGGAAGCATCTTTGAACGCGTGCTTGAACTGACTCTGGATGCCCGGGTCACCGCTGAGCACCAAAATACTGAAGACGGATGACGTAAGCGACATGAAGGTTCCAGAAAAAAATGGGAAAGAGGGGCGGATTATTGCCCAGAGCCAACTTGATGTCAACCAGGAAAATATAGAGGGCGCCATTCTTGTTGGCTCGAGCACAGGGAACAGGATGGTCTTCTCTCGCCGGATAGGCGATCTTGCTTCAGCGAGTGAGGATCGATATCTTGATCGAGGCACTCCATGGGTCCGACTACTTCCGTTCCGTGCCAATCTCGTGCGCCGGTAAGAATGAGCCTCAATCCTCTCGACAGACTCGTTTCTGGCTAATGCAGGCGAAGCTCTCGAACAGGTAGCGGCCTTGTTGTTCGTTAAAGGTGAAACGTAAAACGTGAAACGTCCGAATGAATCCGCAAACGAACGACGCTTCACGATTCACGCTTCACGGGTTTCGAGATCGCCGCGGCGAACTGGTTCAGCCTGTTGCTGAGTCTACGCTCTCGGGACCATCAGAGGGAGGTAGCTTGACAGCAGAGCCTTTCAGGGAGTATAAAGCACAACATGTATTTTAATTCCCACCGGAATACTCATGTATGAAGGTATCCCTTAGAGCTACCTATGGAATCATGGCGGCTGTCGACTTAGCGATGCATCTCGGGACGGCGCCTGTCCAAGCGAAATCAATTGCACGTCGACAAGCCATCCCCGCTCGCTTTCTTGAACAGGTCCTTCATGGGATGAAGAAGGCCGGTCTTGTGTCGAGCCTTCGAGGAGCCCAGGGGGGGTACGTGCTTTCGAAGAAACCGTCCGAGGTATCGGTCGTCGAGATCCTCGAGGCACTTGATGGTCCCCTTTCACTCCCGATCGGCGGAGCTGGCCATGCACAGGGGCGACGACTCAGCAAACCGGAACTTCTGCTTGGGAAGGTTTGGGAACAGGTCTATCAAGCGGAGCGCCATGTGCTTGAAGCCATCAGCGTGGAAGAATTAGCCGGGCAGCAACGAGTGCTCGAGGAAGAACGGTCGTTGATGTACCACATTTGAGGTCACCTATGAGTCTCACACCACTCAATACGGTTTCTATAAAGACCGAGCCCATTTCTCCTGCCATCTTGGAGGAGATCGAGACCTTCGAGGCCGAGGCCAGGCGCATGATTTCCGGCGACGTGTCGGGTGATCTATTCAGGCCCTTCCGCCTTCAGTATGGTATTTACGGCCAACGGCAAGCCGGTGTCCAGATGGTCCGTATCAAGATCCCCTTCGGCGGATTGACGGCGAATCAGCTGCGCCGGGTCGCGGAACTCACCGAGCAATATGCGACCGGCGTCGGGCATGTCACCACGCGCCAGGATATCCAGCTGCACTTTGTTGAACTAAAGGATGTGCCGGCCATCATGCGCGGGCTGGCTGAGGTCGGCTTGACCACCAGAGAAGCTTGCGCCAACACCGTCCGCAACGTGACGGCCTGTCACCTCGCAGGGATCTGTCAGGGGGAAGTGTTCGACGTAACGCCTTATGCGAAAACCGTCGCGCTCCATCTCTTGCGGAATCCGCTCAACCAGAGCCTCCCGCGCAAATTTAAAATTGCCTTCTCCGGCTGCAAACAGGACTGCGCCCTCACTCCGATTCACGATATCGGGCTTCTCGCGGCAAAGCGCGCGGACGGAGTCATCGGTTTTCGCATGGTCGCAGGCGGCGGTCTCGGTTCAGCCCCCCGGCTCGCGCAGGTCCTTCGGGAGTTCACCCCGATGGATGAACTCATTCCGAGCGTGGAAGCCGTGATTCGGGTGTTCGACACCTTGGGCAATCGAAAAAATCGCACGAAAGCCCGGATGAAGTTTGTGATCGAAAAGCTGGGCTTTGCGGAGTTCAAGCGTCGCTGGGAAGAGGCCTACGTGTCGATGGGGCATGCCCGTCCCACCCATGAGCCCATCAAGTTACTGTCGTATCCGGATGAACCCATTCCCCTCATCATGCCGACGTCGAATGGCTCGAAGCAGACAGTGGTGCAGACCAACGGGCATGTCCAGAGTCCGCCAACGGAGACGCCGTTTGAGATGTGGCGACGCACCAACGTTGTGCGTCAGAAGCAAGAGGGCTATGTCGCCGCAGTGACAAAATTATTCATGGGCGATCTCACGGCAGAGCAGATGCTACTCATCGCCGATCTTGCGGATCGCTACTCCAATGGCAACATTCGGACGACGATCAATCAAAATATGATCATTCGATGGATACCGGAATCTCGGATCGCCGATCTCTATGCCGACTTGGCCTCACAGGGGTTGGCCGATCCCGGGGCCGAATTGGTCGAAGATATTATCGCCTGTCCCGGCACCGACACGTGCGGCTTGGGAATCACGTCCTCCAAGGGGCTCGCGCGAGCCTTGGCAGAGGTATTTCCGGCCGGGCGGGTCCCCGAAGATTTGAAGGATGTCACGGTCAAGATCAGCGGGTGCCACAACTCCTGCGCCCAACACCATATCGCCACAATTGGCTTGCACGGAGTGGGGAAACGCATCGGCGAGCATGTCGCTCCGTTCTATGAACTGCATTTGGGCGGGCGTGTCAACGGGACGGCGAAGATCGGACAGATGGTGGTCAAGTTGCCGGCCAAGAGCGTGTCTGCGGCGATCACACATTTGATCGATGTGTATCGGCGTGACCGCCTCTCCGGCGAAGGGTTGCCCGCCTTCATCGATCGTGTCGGCAAGGTCAAACTCAAGGATGAATTGATCCCGTACACCATCGTTCCCTCCTTTCAAGACGACGCGACGTTTTACTACGACTGGGAGGGAGAGGCAGAGTTTGTCTTGGAAGATCTTGGGCCAGGTGAATGTGCAGGTGGCGCGCTTGAAATGATCGAGAACGGTATTCTCGAAGCCGACCAAGAGCTCTATCAGGCGAAGCTGCTTGTCGATAACCATCAATATTCCGTCTCGGTGAACAAGTCGTATCGCGCGGTGTTGGCTGCTGCCAAGGCGTTGCTTGTGACGGAGGGACTTGAGCCTTCGACCGATGCAGAAACCTTCCTTGAGTTCGACAGCCGGATTGCGCAAAAGGGCATCGTGCCGGCGATGTATAGGGAATTGAGGAAGCGAGTCGGGGATTTAGGGCCCAAGGACACCACGGGCGAATCGGCCCGTGACAAGATGGCTTTTGCCAAGGGATTCGTTGATGCCTGTCGTGTGGCCACGGAGCAGATGGGCAAAGATCTCAAATTGGCGCCGGCGGACAAGGCAGCGGTGGTCACGGCCAATGCGCCATCCGAGGTCACGCCAGCTGTCGTTCCTGTGGCTGCGCCTGTTGCATCGAGCGCACCGGTCTACGACTTGCGCGGGGTTGCCTGTCCCATGAATTATGTGAAGACCAAGCTGAAGCTGGAGATGATGGATGCGGGCGAACGTTTGGAGGTCTGGCTCGATGCGGGCGAACCTATCAAGAATGTGCCCATGAGTTTGAAAAACGACGGGCACATGTTGCTGCTGCAGGAACCACTCGAAGCCGCTGCGGATCATTATCGGATTTTGGTCGAAAAAGTGGAGTGAGAAGGAAAGGCACCAGGGTCGGTCTGTGCTCCCAGAGCGCGCACGATGGGAATGTGCTCGCTCGATGGGCGCAGATGGCCGACCCTGGCGCCTCTCCTATGGAAAGTGTCCAAAGGGAGAGGGGTTAGCGTGGAAAACACAGAACATTCAGCCTCTGCTGAGGAACTCGCATCCTGGGGTGAGTCGTTCGAAGCGAAGCAGCCGCAAGAGGTATTGGCTGCCGCGATTGAGCGGTACGCGCCGAAAATTGTGCTCGCCTGCAGTTTCGGGGCGGAGGACGTCGTGCTTCTGGACATGGTCCACCGCATCAATCTCTCCGTGCCGCTCTTCTATCTCGATACGGAGTTTCTCTTCCCCGAGACCTACGCCGCGCGTGATCGTGTGATCGAGCGCTATGGGTTGCACCAGCAGCAGGTCATCCAGGTGAAGTCGTTACTCACGCCGGAGCAACAGGCGGCCCAACATGGCGAGGCCCTGTGGACACGCCAGCCCGATCAATGTTGTGAGTTGCGCAAAGTGGAGCCGCTCACCCGAGTGCTCAAGGGATTCGACGCCTGGATCACCGGGATCAGGCGGGATCAGTCTCCCACGAGGGCCAATGCGAAGCTGATCGAGTGGGATCAGAAGTTTCAGTTGGTGAAAGTCAATCCGCTCGCGAAGTGGACCAAGGAGGATGTCTGGACCTACATTCGTGTCAATGAAGTTCCCTACAACGAATTGCATGACCGCCACTATCCCAGTATCGGCTGCACCCATTGCACGAGCCCGGTGATGCCCGGCGAAGACCCCCGCGCGGGACGGTGGAAAAACTTTACCAAGACGGAGTGCGGGTTACACAAGGCCTCGTGATGTCGATGCAGGAATTTATCGCAAAAATTGCCAAGGGGCCAAGGGCTGCCAAAGACCTCACCTGGGACGAAGCAAAACAGGCGATGAAGGCGCTCATTGAAAGGGAGGCTACGCCGGCGCAGGTGGGGGCCTTTTTCATGGCCATGCGAATCAAGATGGAGTCCGTCACTGAATTGGCCTCCATGACCGCGGCCGCGCGTTCCTATGTGGCGCCTGTGCCGATCCCGCGAGAACTCGGCGTCGTGGATCTGCCGAGCTATGCGGGGAAACAAGACACTTTCCATGCCCTTGCGGCCGCTGCTATCGTGGCTGCATCGGCAGGCGCGGCGGTCTTGATGCATGGGTATGACGGGATTCCTGGTCGCGCGGGGAATGCCGGGGTGCTCAAGGCCTTGGGCCTGCCGATTGACATGGAGCCGAAACTGGCGGCAGAGATGGTGATGCGGCATGGATTCGCCTATCTCGACATCGCCCTCTACCACCCTCCGATCTATCGATTTTTAGAGATGCGACAAGAGCTGGGAGTGCGAAACGTTTTTCATCCGATTGCGAGGCTCTTAAATCCGGCTCGCGCCTCGTCGCAGGTCGTCGGTCTGTCCCATCCTCCTCACTTTGAAAAGACCGCTGAAGTGTTACGGATGCTGGGTTGCTCGCGGGCCTTGGTGGTCAGCGGCGTTGAAGGCGATCCGGAGCTATCGATTGCTGCGCTCACAAGGGTTCTGGAATTGCGAGATGAGCGGATTACACCTCTCTCGTTCGCGTCAAAAGATGCCGGGTTGCCGCTGGGCGCGCCGCGCGACATGGCAGGCTTCCCGTCGAACCAGCGAGACAAGGAAGCGGAACTGCTCCGACGGATTCTCCACAATCAACTGCAGGGCGGGCCCTGCAACTGGATCTTGATGAACGCGGCATTGATTCTGTACGCAGCAGGCAAGGGGGCGACATGGGCGTCATGTGTCCCACTGGCACGTCGAGCACTTGAAGAAGGAGCGGCAGCACGTAAGTTGGAGGAACTGACTCAGGAGACGGTGGGCTCAGGGGTGACCGGCCGAACCCATTGACCACACGAGAGGATCGAGCCTGTGCGACATCTTCGTCAATTAGAAGATCAGAGCGTCTATATTCTCCGCGAAGCCTATAAGCATTTTGACAACCTGGCCATGCTGTGGTCGATGGGGAAGGATTCGACCGTCCTCTTGTGGTTGGCCAGAAAGGCCTTTTTGGGCCATGTCCCGTTTCCCCTTTTGCACGTCGACACGAGTTACAAAATCCCCGCCATGATCGAATATCGAGATCGAGTGGCCCGCGAGTGGGGCCTTAAATTGGTCGTGGGGCAAAACAAGGAAGCGCTTGCGGCCGGGATGAATCATACGCTGGGTCGCGTCAACTGCTGTACGGCCTTGAAAACCAATGGGCTCAAGCAATTGATCGAGCAAAAGGGTTATACGGGCATCATTCTCGGTGTGCGCGCAGATGAGGAAGGGACGAGAGCCAAGGAACGCTACTTCTCGCCGCGTGACAAACATGGCGATTGGGATTTTCGCGATCAGCCGCCGGAGCTCTGGGATCAATTCAAGACGACGTTTCCTCCGGGAACCCACATCCGGATCCATCCGCTACTGGATTGGACGGAAATCAATATTTGGGAATACATCAAGTTTGAGAACATTCCATTTATCGATCTCTATCTCGACAAGGGGGAGGGGACCCGTTACCGCAGTCTCGGTTGCGCGCCCTGTACGACCCCGATCAAGTCGACTGCTAAATCCGTGGACGACATCATTGACGAGTTGCGGCATACCACGGTGGCAGAGAGATCGGGCCGCGCGCAGGATGAAGGGCGCGGGATGGAGTTACTCCGAAAGGACGGGTACATGTAAAGAGGACGATGAAAAAGACCCCCAGCTTCGTCCTCGGCTCGTCGAAACCCTCAACGCACCCCACTCGGGAAAAGAGCTGTTCCGACAGCTCGGGGTTGGGCGGGTGGGAATGCGACGCCTCCGGTTTCGATTCGCCTCGGGCCTCGTTGGATGGTCTTTTTGATCGTCCTCAATAAAACGACACGACCATGGACAATCAAACCCAGAAACCATCCGAGAATCTGAACATTGTTATTGTCGGGCATGTGGACCATGGGAAGTCCACCCTGCTGGGGCGTCTCTATGCCGACACGGGATCGTTGCCGGACGGCAAGCTTGAAAAGGTCCAAGCCATCTGCCGGCAGCAGGGGAAAGAATTCGAGTACGCGTTCCTGTTCGATGCCTTTCTTGAAGAACAGGAGCAGGGAATCACCATCGATACGGCGCGGACGTTCTTCGGTTGGAAGGGTCGGCACTACATCATCATCGATGCGCCGGGACACAAGGAGTTTCTCAAGAACATGATCTCCGGGGCGGCCCGGGCCGAAGGGGCGTTGCTGCTGATCGATGCCTTGGAGGGCGTGAAGGAGCAGTCCAAGAAACATGGCTATCTCTTATCGCTCCTGGGCGTACGCCAGTTTGCCGTCGTCGTGAACAAGATGGATCTGGTCGGCTATCGGCAGGATGTGTTCGACGGGATCGAAAAGGAATATCGGGAGTTCCTCGGGCAGTTCAAGGCGGTGCCACAGCAAATCATTCCGGTCAGTGCCAAACTCGGAGATAATATCGCCAACCGGAGCGAGAGGATGCCGTGGTATAGCGGTCCGACCGTGCTAGACGCGCTCAGTGCCTTTCGCAAGGAACCGGGACGATACGAACAGCCGCTTCGCCTGCCGGTTCAGGATGTATACAAGTTCGACGCCCGCCGCATCATTGCCGGCCGCGTCACGGCCGGGCGTTTGAAGGTCGGCGATTCCCTGGTCTTCTCACCGTCCAACAAACGAGCGACGATCAGGTCTATTGAAGCCTTCAATAGTGATCCCTCGCCAGTAGAAGGCCATGCAGGCCAGTCAGTCGGTGTTACGCTCGATGAACAGATCTTTGTCGAACGAGGAGAGATTGCCTCGCATCAGGAGCAGCTTCCGCTGGTGTCGACGGCCTTTCGAGCCAATGTGTTCTGGCTGGGCCGGAAGCCGTTGGAACGAGGGCGGCGCTATCAGCTCAGAGTGGCGACGAGGGAAGTGGATTGTGAGGTGGCCTCCATTCACCGAATCATCGATACCATGGATCTGGCTCAGCAGCAAGGCAGTAGCGTGGTCAACAAGAATCAGGTGGCTGAATTGACGATTCGGGCCAAAACGCCGGTCGCGTTCGACCTCTCGGCCTCGTTTGAGTCGACGGGCCGGTTTGTCCTTGTGGATGAGTATGACATTGCCGGAGGCGGCATCGTGACAGAACTGGTCCATGACGATCAGGAGTTCCTCCGCGAAGAAGCTCGGCAGCGCGATTTTGCCTGGGTGAAGGGTGAGGTCGGTGTCGAGGATCGCGCGCAGCAGTATGGTCACCGAGCCGCCATTGTGTTGGTGACGGGGGGGCGCCATACGGGGAAGTCGTTCCTTGCCAGGACCATCGAGGCTAGGCTTGTCGCAGACGGTCGGCATGCGTACTTGCTTGACGGAGGGAATCTCCGCCGCGGACTTGATGCAGACCTGTCGGAAGGAGAACGAGGACAGGCAACCGAGATGGCTCGCCGTTATGGCGAAGTGGCGAGACTGCTGGTCGATACTGGGTTGATCGTGGTCTCGACGACCAATCCCTTCGGCATGGCCTATATCGAAGCGGCACAGGCTATTCGGACACTCGTCCACCCGGTCCCAGTTATCGCCATTCACATGAGCAAGGCACCCGAAGAAGTCCCACTCAATACGGATATCGTGCTGTCAGGCCCGGCAGACTTTGATGCGGCCACTCGTCGAATTCTTGAGGAACTCAAGCACCGTGGAGTCCTGGCACAGGCGATTGGGGCGAAACCGATCTTTCAGTATTCAATATAGCAGGATGCTCCAAAAGCCCGCCAGCGGCGTTCTCGCATCGTTCAGACTCTCAACGTACCGATTGAGATTCTCGGATGGCGGAAGTGCTGGAGGGGTTTTTCCGTTCGCCAAGATCCATTGAATGGGCGAACGGCCCCACGAAGTGCGGTGGGTACCTCCTCCGGTCCTTCACTCGCTGCGGCCTTGCTGGACGGCCTTTTTGAGCATCCTGCAGGAAGTGTCCCCAATGGTAGAGTTTGTCGCGTATGTTTCGGGAGAACCGACTGCGTGTTATGCGTATAGAAATTGGCAGATCCAGCTCTTATGCGGATCCGCCTAAACATTGTTAGGCGCACTGACTCAGCTCGCGCTTGGATGTCCTACGCCCCCCAGCTGCCCCTCCGTGACAGAAACGAGGAGTACCCAATGCGTCTCCTGATCCTGATCTTTGCCATCACGCTTGCGCGGTGTGAAGACGGGGTCAGTTCTTGTGAAGACGGGGTCAGTTCTTGACTTTACACTCAGGCGGCCAAGGTGGTTGATAGCGGTGTGAAGACGGGGTCAGTTCTTGACTTTACACTCAGGCGGCCAAGGTGGTTGATAGAGGAGTGCAAAATCAAGAACTGACCCCTGTTCTGTGCACACGCGCAACGCGCGGTCGCGGAAGGATGCGAGGGAGCAGGCAGACCGTTCTTCTTGCTCGCAGAGCCCCCACGATAAAAAAGATGGGAAGGACACCCACGTTGGTCCTGTGCTCCCGGAACGCGCGCCCTGGGAAGGGCCTCGTTCGACGGCCGCACGTAGACCAACATGGGTGCCCTTCCAAGAGAGGAAAAGCAAGCAAGCTTGGAAGGATCGATTAGATGGATGGTGGTCGCTCGATGCGCGCAGTAAAGAACAATCTGCCTGCTCCCTCTGGAGAAGTTGGGAAATCAGAAGGCCCTCGCCCACCCAACCCTTATGAGGACGACGATGATCTATACCTATGTCCTCAACCGTGGACCTGGCGGGCGTTCGCAGTCCACTGGACGGATTGTGAGCTTCCTCAAGGAAGTTGTGTTATGCGGATACGAATAAGAACCCGTGATAAATGGTCGATAGGGCGCAATTCATTGAACGAGCGGCGATTATGGGGTGTTGTTCACGACCATTGATGGCGTGTTACGCGGATAGAAAATGGCAGATCCGGTTCTTATATGGATCCGCCTAAACATAGTTAGACCTCGGACGCTAAGGGAGACTCCGCCATGGCAACGATCGCCGAAAAGATTACGAGCCTCGCTATCGAACAGCTGAAGAAGCATCCAGATGGCGTTCGGTATGCGGACCTCGTGCGTCTCATCGAGATGGCCGATGTGTCATTGAAGAAGAACACCATTCACGGCACCGTGTGGGACCTCGCGACTCGTCTGTCCGAGAAGGTCTACAAGCCCTCGCGCGGCCTGTTCCGCCTCGTCGAATTCCGCGATAAGGACACCGATCAGCTCAAGGCCGATCTTGTTCAGAAGCCCTCAAAGAAAACGAAGGAGGAGGACTTCTACGCATCTTTTTCAGATTGGCTCGTGAACGACCTCGAAGAGTGCACCAAGGCGATTTCCCTCGGCGGCAACAAGTTTCGCGATAAATGGGGTACGCCGGACGTGATCGGCAAGCGGGAGTCAAAGAAAAGCGACATCTTGCAAGCGGCGGGAGAGTGAAGACGGGGTCAGTTCTTGACTTTACACTCAGGCGGCCAAGGTGGTTGATAGAGGAGTGCAAAATCAAGAACTGACCCCCTATTTCCCCGTGCGGCCTACCTTGAGGCGACTAATCCGGCGAACATTCCGCTCTACAAGCGTTTCGGGTTCGAAGTGGTGGGAGAGATTCAAGCCGGCAGTTCGCCATCGATAACACCGATGTTCCGAGCCGCACGGTAGAAAGTACGGCGCGGGATGCGGCCTAACCCCTCGCTCAACCGGCGGCCAGTGAAACACACGCTCTCGATGGCACTTTCGGAATCAGGGCCATTGCAAGCGCGCTGGATTATTTGCAGTATAACAGTTATCCTATCACCAGATGGAGCATTTTGAGTTCGACCCCATAAAGAGCGCGCGCAACAAAAAGCGCCACGGGGTCGATCTCGAATGGGCTCAAGGCCTATGGGACGTGACGCATATCATCATCCCGGCCAAGGACGTCATTAGCGAGAGCCGTTGCCTGATCCTGGCGAAGATCGGCAGCAAGTGCTACGCCGCCGTCTTCACAAGGAGAGGCGAGGCGATCAGATTGATCAGTTGCCACAGGGCGGATCACCGATTGGAGCGAATCTATGAGAACCGTGTCCAGAGCCAAGAGAACGAATAAGAGAATCAAAGCCACAGCGTTTGATGAGAAGTTCGACAAGGGCGAAGACATCACGGGATTTTTGGACCTGAAGAATGCCACCGTGGTTCAAAGGGTCAACGTGGACTTCCCTTCGTGGATGGTCGACATGCTTGATCGTGAGGCGATCAAACTCAATGTCTCGCGACAAGCGATCATTAAAATGTGGATTCGGGAAAGACTGGATCCTTCGCGCCGCCTGACACTTTGATCGGAGCAAGGCTGGCTGACAAAGCGCTTGAGCTGACGGCGGCCATTGAGGAAATCCTGATAGCCGCCGCCGCTCAGCGGCCAGCGTTGAGGCTGTAGAACCCCCCCCCATGCCCCTCTCTCCCATGAGATAATGAGCCGCACCAAATTTCATGGGGAGGGCGTTGGGATGGCTCGATACAAACCCTTCACCAAGGTCTGAAACTTCTACCGGTAGATTTTGACCAGCAGGTGATTCCCGGTAGTTTTGAACATGCCCTCTGCCACTTGGTCGGGGAGAAACAAAGGGGTCAGACTCTGAGGGCTCCCCACAAATTTCATGGTGTTGTGAGGGCGCACAAGGTGACTTGACTGTGACGCAACGCGTGCCACAGCACTGACGCGGGCAACCGGTCACGCCCCCGTTGGAT
>Ga0334722_10005876_pt1 | contig 12279 bp, 10 predicted proteins | sample C3_bottom_MG_FD_207210 | JGI IMG/M metagenome (GOLD analysis project Ga0334722, IMG submission 207210) | Sediment microbial communities from Yellowstone Lake, YNP, Wyoming, USA - C3_bottom | ecosystem: Environmental > Aquatic > Freshwater > Lake > Sediment | place: USA: Wyoming | collected...
CCCTCGGCGACGAGCTCGACCGCGCCATCGTCGCGGTTCCACACGCGCCCGGTCACGCCGCGGTCGCTCGCCTCGCGCGCGGTCGCCGCGCGGAAGACACGCCCTGCACCAGGCCGCGCACGATGAAGCGCGCACGGGCCACGCGTGCCGTCACGGCCGCGGCTTGCGCTTCGCCAGCATCTCCTCGAGCGGCAGCGCGTTCGCAACGGACGCCTTCGTGGCCCAGCCGCGTCGCGCGACCGAGACCGCGTACTCCATCCAGTCGAGCTCCTCGACGGCGTGCGCGTCGGAGTTGAGGACGAGCGTGACCCCGGCATCGGTCGCCTTGCGCACCCAGACGTCCTGCAGGTCGAGCCGCTCGGGCCCACCGTTCACCTCGAGCCACGTCCCCGTCTCGCGCGCGCCGGCGATCACCGCCGCCAGGTCAACGGCGTACGGATCGCGACGCTCGAGCAGACGACCCGTCGGGTGTGAGATGGCGGTCACGTACGGGTTCCGCAGCGCGTCGATGATCCGCTTGGTCATGACCTCGCGCTGCTGCCCGAATGCGGAGTGCACCGACGCGGTGACGATGTCGAAGCCCCTCAGGATCTCGTCGGGGTAGTCGAGCGTCCCGTTCGCGCGGATGTCGACCTCGGTGCCGACGAGGATCCGAAAAGGGGCGAGCTCGGCGTTGAGCCTCTTCGCCTCGGCCATGCGCAGCGCGATGCGTTCACCGTTCAGACCGAGCGTCAGACCGAGACCCGGCGAATGGTCGGTCACCGCGAGGTACGCGTAGCCCTTCTCCTTCGCGCGACGAGCCATGGACGCCAGGTCGTCACGGCCATCCGTCCAGTTCGTATGTGTGTGGAGATCGCCTCGGATGTCGGTGACCGTAACCAGCGCGGGCAGCGTGTGCGCGAGCGCGGCGTCGATCTCGCCATGGTCCTCGCGCAGCTCGGGCGCGATCCAGTCCATGCCGAGGGCCGCATAGACGGCCTCCTCGGTCTTCGAGGCGATCTCCTGACCGCGCGCCTCCGCGCCGACCGCGTACAGGCCGTACTCGTTCAGCAGCAGCTTCTTCTTCAACGCGTGCCCGCGCAGGCGCACGTTGTGCTCTTTCGAGCCGGTGAAATAGAGCATCGCCGCGCCCCACGAATCGGGAGGCACGACGCGAAGGTCGATCTGAAGGCCGCGCGCGACGATGACCGAGGACTTCGTGTCGCCCTGCGCGAGCACGCGCTCCACGTTCGGCGCGCCGGTGAACGCCTTCATGATCGGCGCCGAGTCCTTCGACGGCACGAGCAGGTCGATGTCGCCGATCGTCTCGCGATAGCGGCGGACGCTGCCCGCGATGCTGATCCGGTCGACGCCCGCCTCGCGCAGCGTCGCGATCATCGCCTCGGCCGCCTCTCGTGCGTGATGGAGGAGCGAACGGCCCGTGCGCTGGCGAAGCGAGGCGATCGATCTGAGGATGTTCTCCTCGGTCTTCGCCTGGATCTTCGGCAGATCGCGCAGCCGGTGCGCCTTCGCGGCCTCCTCGAGCTGGTCGATCGAGGTGATCTTCAGGTTGTCGTAGATGATCCGCGCCGTGGCCGGGCCGACCCCCGGCACGCGCAGCAGCGTGATGAGGCCCTGGGGGACCGCCGCCTTCAGCTCCGCATGCCGCTTCGACTCTCCCGTCGTGATGAGCTGCGTGATCGCCTCGGTCACGGACGGGCCGGTCCTGGGGATCTCGGCGAGCCGACCCTGCTCGAGCAGCACGGCGACCGGCTCCCGCAGATCGCGGATGGCACGCGCCACCGCGCGATAGGTCACCGCGCGGAAGACGTTCTCGCCTTTGAGCTCGAGAAGGTCGCCGATCTCGTCGAGGACCGCGGCGACGCCTTCGTTGTCGAACGTCGCGGCATCACGGGGCACGCCTAGAAGATAGGGCTATCGCCCCCGCGCGAGCTCCAGATAGTGGAATGCCGAGTCGACGTCGCCGCGCGCGCGGAGCTTCTTCGCGTATTCCGCGGCGAAGGCCGAACGATCTGGCCGATCGTCCACCTCGGCGAGCAGCTCGATCGCCTTCTTGTACGCGCGATCGCTCGCCGCGTGGGCCTTCAGCGCGTCGTGCGCCGCGCCGATGACGCGGAGGGCGTCGGCGCGCTGCACCCGGTCCATCGCGAGCATCTTCTCGGCGGCCTTCGCGAGCTCGAGCGCGGCCTCGGGATCCCCTCCGGCGAGCGCGATGCGAGCAAGGATCACCTGAGCGGCCGCCGCGACGCGCTCGTCGCCGGCCATCCTGGCGAGATCCAGCGAACGGTCGGCCAGCACACGGGCCTCGTCGGCGGCCCCGCGCTCGAAGTGGATCGACGCGAGCGAATGGAGGACGGAGAGCTCGAAGGCGCGGTCTTCGACACGCTCGAAGAGATCAAGCGCGCGCCGATAGTTGTGTATGGCCGCATCGAGCTCTCCGGAGTCGTAAAGGGAGACCGCGACGCCCATGTACCCCTGCGCCGCGACCCGAAGCTCGCTCGAGGCCGACGCAAGGTCGAGCGCGGACGAATACGTCTGCATCGCCTTTGCGGTGCGGCCCAGACGGCGGTACACGGTACCGAGGGCGACAAGGATCCGCGCGCGCTGGCGTGGGTCCATCACCTCGTGACGCTCCATCGTGTCGCGAGCCTGCTCGAGAGCCTCAGCGGCGGCGAGGTATTGGTTCAGCTGTCCGTAGGCCACGCCGCGCAGGTGCTGCAGACGCGCCACCTCGGCGGCGTCGGTCGCGGGGTCGAGGAGCGACAGCGCTTCATTGATGCGATCGAACGCCGGCTCGCGCTGCGCGGCGGCGAGATCTGCCTGGGCGAGCAGGCGCAGCAGAGCGGCGCGCTCGCGCTTCGGTGGCACGCACTCGAGCCCGGATCCGACCTCGTCGCGCACGACCTTCCAGTCGTGCCGCTCGGCGGCGGCTTCGGCGGCGAGACGGTGAAAGGCGAGGCGCTTGCCGGTGGCCAGGGGCACATCGCCGAGGAAGTAGTCGAGGCTCTTGCCAAGACGGGAGGCGATGATCTGGAGGGATCGCACCGACGGGCGGACGAGGTTGGACTCCACTTGAGAGATGAAGCCCTTCGTCAGCTCTTCGCCGGCGAGCTGCGCCTGGCTCATGCCCCGCTCGCGGCGGGCGCTGCGGACCTGCTCCCCGAGACCCGGTGTCGGCGCAGTTTCTACGGTCCCCACGCTGCTCCTCTGTGACCGAACTGACAGGCAGATGCGCGTTTTCAGGGCACCGATCCTGTTCAGTCTCGGTAGACTCGCGCGAGAATAACGAACCCATCGAGCGTGAACATCCTTCAGGCGGGGGATGGGGAGAGAGGCGAAACGAAAATGAAACGGCTCCGCATGCTCCTTCTGCGCGCGATCGTCGGCGCGTTGCTCCTCACTGCGCTCGCCGGCAGCGTCGTCTACGCCGACGGCAATGGCCCGGTCGGCCTGGGCGGCGGTTCGACCCAGCCGAGCGCGGTCCCGGAGGATCCAGGGATCGAGTGACCGGCGTCCCAAGCGCCGCACCGCGATACTTGGCCCGTGCCCACGACATCGACCGACCGGCGGCAGCTCATCGACATCGACGGAAAGCAGTTCCTCTTCCAGCACGGATACCGGTTCGGCAAGGTCACCTTCATCACGCGCATGCCGCTTGACCGGAGCATGACCGTCTTCTCACCGGGCCACCTCTCCGCCGGCGAGGTCGAGTCTGTGGTCCGCGGCGACAACCCCTGGATGCTGGACTAGCGCTTCATGCGCGCGGTAGTCCAGCGCGTGCGCTCCGCCTCCGTCCACGTCGCAGACGAAGAGGTGGCACGCATCGGATCGGGTCTCACCGTGTTGCTCGGCGTGGCGGCGGACGATCGGCCGGAGGACGGCGAGCGCCTCGGCGCGAAGATCCTCGCGCTCCGCATCTTCGACGACGAGCGCGGGAAGCTCGACCGCACCGTTCTCGAGTCGGGCGGACAGGTGCTCGTCATCCCGCAGTTCACGCTCTACGGCGACATTCGCCATGGCCGCCGGCCCGACTTCGCGCACGCCGCGCCGCCGGAGCTTGGACGACGTCTGTTCGACGCGTTCTGCGGTGTGCTGCGAGGAGCGGACGCCACGGTGGTACAGGGGAAGTTCGGCGCGAGCATGCGTGTTGCTCTCGAGGGTGACGGACCGGTGACGATCATCGTATCTACCGACGCCTGGGCCGAGGGAGACATCGGCAGACAGAAGTAGATCGCGCTACGGGTTGAAGTCCATCTCCACGTCGATGACCTGACTGCTTCGCGGATCGATGTACACGCGGAACTTCTCGGTGGGCGTGCCCGGCGCCGCTGTGTAGTCGCAGTTGACCTGCACGTTCCAGACGCGCGTGACCGTGCACGAGGAGCTGTGCCGCTTGAAATACAGCTCTCCCTGGGGCGTGGCCTTCGCGATCGCGACGTACTCGCCGTCCGAGAGCGGCGCGAGCTGAGGCCGCAGCAGAACGAAGGCTGCCACGAAGAGGAGCGCAAGAAGACCGAACGTGACGAGCTGCGCTCGGCGCGAGACCCGCGTCACTGCGCCGGCTCGTCCGCAAGCTCGAGCGCGGTCGCGAGCGTGAGCTTCGCGGCCTTGAGCCAGAGGCGCTTGTTGGTGATCTTGTCCGGCGTGTCGGTCACCGTGTGGAAGGTGTAGTTCCCCGGGAACGTCGCATCGTTCTCGCCATACCGCTGGCACAGCGCGATGCTCGGGATGCCGGCGATGCCGAATGGCGCCGCGTCCATGATCGTGTTGCCGTCGGCCGCGAACTGCGCGTTCAGCGGCGAGACGCCGATCCTGTAGGTGTCGTTCGCCTTCAGGACGCGGTCCCGCAGGCCCGCGGACGCATTCGTATACCAGAGGAGATCGAGGCGGTCGGTGATCGGGTTGAACCCGACCATGTCCAGGTTGATGGCGGCCTTGTACGGATACGGCTTCTGCAGGGTGGACATGTACGCGCCGCTGCCCTTGAAGAACAGCTCCTCACCGTCGAAGAACGCGAGCACGATGCGCGAGCGCAGATTGCCTCCGGCGCGCCACAGGGAGAGCACGCGAGCGAATTCGAGGAGCGCCGCGGTGCCGGTGGCGTTGTCGTCCGCCCCCGGCGCGGGATCGAGCGCCGGACGCCAGCCGGAGGTGCGGTTCGCGGTCGAGTCGTAATGGGCCGACACGAGGATCCAACCGGTCGGCCCGACCGCGGCTAGCGGCGACGGCGGCGCGCCCGATGGCGTGGCGGGCGCCGGATCGATCGTGGCGAAGATGTTCTCGAGCGGAATCCCCTGATAGACGGTGCGCTGGGACTCGATGCGCCACCCGTAATAGGAGAGCGCGTTCAGCTGCTCCTTGATGTACGCGACCGCCTTGGCGTGACCCGGATGCCGCGGATCGCGCGAGACGAAGCTGGTGAGCGCATTCAGGTGGTCGTCGAGCTTGAACGAGCTGATCGCATCGATCTGCGACAGGATCAGGTTGCAGCGTGGATCGCGCTGGCACGGGGTGAGGTTCGCGGCGCTGGTTGGCGATGGCGTGGCCGGCGCGGGCGTCGGCGCGGGCGTGAGCGTGGACGTGGCCGTCGGTGTCGTGCGAGCGGGCGAGGTCGACGTTTGAACAGCCGGCTGTGTCGCGGCCGGCGTCAAGGCGGCGGGCGTCGGGGAACAGGCTGCCCAGAGGAGTGCGACGACGATGAATCCGCGCATGTGGACCGGAACGAGCATCTCGTTCCGATGCTACGGTGCCTGCCCGGTCTTCCCCGGGGTCAGTTCGGACGACGCCCCGCGCCCACGGGCTTCTTGCCGTTCTCGGTCGCGCCGGCGGCACGCTCCGCCGCGTATTGCTCCGACCAGAACACGATCTTGCCGTCCTGCCCGTCAACGACGACGGTGTCGCCCTCCTTGAACTCACCGGTGAGGACCTTCTGCGCGAGCGGATCGAGGACCTGCTTTTGGATCGTGCGCTTGATCGGCCGCGCTCCGTAGGCCGGGTCGAAGCCCTCCTTCGCGATGAGCGCCTTCGCGTTCTCGGTGAGCTCGAGGCTGATCTTCCGCTCTTCGAGGCGCCTCGCGAGGATCGCCGTCTCCTTCTCCACGATCTCCTTGAGCTGCGCGGTGACGAGGTTGTGGAAGATCACGATCTCGTCGATGCGGTTGAGCAGCTCGGGCCGGAACTGGCCGCGCAGCGCATCCATGACGCGCTTGCGCATCACATCTGGTTGATCGACGAGCTCGGTGATGAAGGTCGAGCCGACGTTGCTCGTCATGATGATCACGACGTTCTTGAACGAGACGGTCCGGCCGTGGCCGTCGGTGAGGCGCCCGTCGTCGAGGATCTGCAGCAGGATGTTGAAGACGTCGGGGTGCGCCTTCTCGATCTCGTCGAGAAGGAGCACCGCGTATGGACGCCGCCGGACGGCCTCGGTCAGCTGGCCACCCTCGTCGAAGCCGACGTAGCCGGGCGGCGCACCGATGAGACGCGACACCGTGTGCTTCTCCATGTACTCGGTCATGTCGAGCCGCACGAGCGCCTTCTCGTCGTCGAACAGGAACTCCGCGAGCGCCTTCGCGAGGAGCGTCTTGCCAACCCCCGTCGGCCCGAGGAACAGGAATGACCCAAGCGGCCGGTTCGGGTCCTGCATCCCCGCGCGCGCGCGGCGCACGGCGTTCGCGACGGCGGTCACGGCCTCGTCCTGGCCGACGACACGCCGGTGCAGGTTCTCCTCCATCCGGAGGAGCTTGGTGACCTCGCCCTCGAGGAGCTTCGTCACGGGCACACCGGTCCACTTCGCCACGACCTCGGCGATGTCTTCGGGCGTGACCTCCTCGGTCAGCATCTTGCGGCCCTGCTGGAGCTGGGCGAACTTCTTCTCGGCGGCCGCCGCATCGCGCTCGATCTGCGCGAGGGTCGCGTACTTCAGCTCCGCCGCCTTCGCGTAGTCCGCCGCGCGCTCCGCGCGTTCGATCTCCGCGCGCACGTTCTCGAGCTGCTGCCTCTTCTCGCGGATCTCGCCGATGGCCGCCTTCTCCTGCTTCCAATGCGAGCGGAGGCCCTCGGACGACTCCTTGAGATCGGCGAGCTCCTTCTCGAGCTTCGCGAGCCGCTCCTTCGAGGCCGCGTCGGTCTCCTTCTTGAGCGCCTCGCGCTCTATTTCCAATCGCGCGATTGCGCGCTCGACCTCGTCGAGCTCCGCCGGCATCGAGTCGATCTCCATGCGCAGCTTCGATCCGGCCTCGTCGACGAGGTCGATGGCCTTGTCCGGCAGGAAGCGGTCGCTGATGTAGCGCGACGAGAGCGTGGCCGCGGCGACGAGCGCGGAGTCCTGGATGCGGACGCCGTGGTGGATCTCGTACCGCTCCCGCAGCCCGCGGAGGATCGAGATGGTGTCCTCGATCGACGGCTCGCCGACGTAGACCGGCTGGAAGCGCCGCTCGAGCGCGGCGTCCTTCTCGACGTGCTTCCGGTACTCGTCGAGCGTCGTCGCGCCGATGGTGTGCAGCTCGCCGCGCGCCAGCATCGGCTTCAGCATGTTCGCCGCGTCGACCGCGCCCTCGGCCGCGCCGGCGCCGACGACCGTGTGCAGCTCGTCGATGAACAGGATGATCTGGCCCTCGGAGGCCGCGATCTCCTTGAGGACCGCCTTGAGGCGCTCCTCGAACTCGCCGCGGTACTTCGCGCCGGCAAGGAGCGAGCTGATGTTGAGCTCGAAGATGCGCCTGTCCTTCAGGCCCTCGGGCACGTCGCCGCGCACGATTCGCTGCGCCAGGCCTTCGACGATCGCCGTCTTGCCGACGCCGGGCTCGCCGATGAGGACCGGATTGTTCTTCGTGCGTCGTGAGAGCACCTGGATGACGCGCCTGATCTCCTCGTCGCGCCCGATGACCGGGTCGATCTTGTTCTTGCGCGCGAGCTCGGTGATGTCGCGCCCGTACTTGTCGAGCGCCTGGTACTTCCCCTCCGGGTTCGCGTCGGTCACGCGCTGGCTCCCGCGCACGTCACGGAGCGCGTTCAGCACGCGCTCGCGCGTGACGCCGAGGCGCGTGAGCGCCTGACCGGTGTAGGCCTTGTCCGCGGTCATCGCGAGGAGAAGGTGTTCGGTGGAGACGAACTCGTCCTTGAGGTCGCTTGCCTCACGCTGGGATTGCTGGAGGACCCGCGCGAGGCGCGGGCTCACGCCGATCTGGACGTTGCCCTGCACCTTCGGCTGACGCGCGAGCTCGCCCTCGAGCGCGCCCGCGAGCTGGCCCGGCTGGACGCCGAGGGCCCCCAGGACGCTCGGCACGATGCCACCCTGCTGCCGCACGAGCGCCAGCGCGATGTGCTCGACGTCGATCTGGCCGTGGCCGTTCTCGCGCGCGTACTCCTGCGCTGCGACCAGCGCCTCCTGTGACTTCTCGGTGAGCTTGTTCGGATCGATCACAACAAGTGTCTCCTTGGGTCGTCGGCGTGTCGCTCGCCGATCTTCCGCACGATGTCGCGGTCCTCGTCGCTCAGCTTTGTCGGCAGTACGACCTTCACCGTGATGAAGAGATCGCCGGCCCCGCCGCCCGTGCGCGGCATCCCCTGCCCCGCGAGGCGGATGGTCCGGCCGTTCTGCGTCTCGGGTGGGATGCGCAACGAGACGCGGCCCTTGAGCGTCGGAACCGTGACTTCCGCGCCGAGCAGCGCCTCGTGCAGCGCGACCGGCAGCTCCATGCGCAGGTCGTCGCCGTCGCGCTGATAGAGCGGATGCGGTTTCACGCGGATACGCAGATAGAGATCTCCCGCGGGCGCGCCGCCCGTGCCCGGTCCACCCTGACCGCCGAGACGGATGCGCTGTCCCTCGCGTACGCCGGCCGGGATCTTCACGGTGAGCCGGCGCGCCCTGCCGTGCTGGTCCTTCATCTCGATCTGCTGCTCGTGACCCTTGTACGCCTCGGTCAGGCTGATCTCGAGCTCGTGCTCGATGTCCTGACCCGCGAGCGCGCGCGTGCGGGTCCGACCACGCGCTCGCCCAAGGAGATCGTCGGCTGAGAAGGTGCCGGTCATCCCACCCTGGTCACCGAAGAGCGTTCGGAAGAAGTCCGAGAACGCGCCTTCATCACCGCTGACACCGCCGCGGCCGGGCTGGCCGGTGTAGGCCCACTGGAAGCCGCCGGGCCGGCCGCCCCCGTTGCCGGCGTAGCGCGCGAAGTCCGGGCCGACCTGGTCGTAGCGCTGGCGCTTGTCGGCGTCGACGAGGACCTCGTGGGCCTCGTTGATCTCCTTGAAGCGCTTCTCGGCACCCGGCTTCGCGTTCACGTCGGGGTGGTATTGGCGGGCGAGCTTCCGGAAGGCCTTCTTGATCTCCTCGGTCGTGGCCGTCTTCGCCACGCCGAGGGTCTTGTAGTAGTCCTTGTACTCGACCGGCATGCGGTCCCCCTGTTAGTGCGCCGGCGGGGCCACCGCCGCCGCGCGTGAAGCCTCGATCTGTGCCGGTGTGAGCGCCGGCCCTCCGGGCAGGAGCGCCACCTTCAGGACGTCGTCGATCACGGCCGCGGTCTTGATCTCGACCGTGTCCAGGACCTCCTTGGGGATGTCCACGAGATCCTTCCTGTTCTTCTCCGGGAGGATGAAGACCTTGATGCCCGCGCGATGCGCGGCGAGCAGCTTCTCCTTCACGCCACCGATCGGAAGAACTCGGCCGCGGAGCGTGATCTCGCCGGTCATGGCGACATCGCGTCGCACGCGACGGCCGCTGAGGGCGGACACGATGGCCGTGGCCATGGTGACGCCCGCCGAGGGGCCGTCCTTCGGGATCGCACCCGCGGGGACGTGGATGTGCATGGCGTGGTCCTCGAAGAAGCCCTTCGGGATGCCGAACTCCGCCTGGTGCGAACGCACGTAGCTGAGCGCGGCGCGCGCCGACTCCTCCATGACCTTGCCGATCTGGCCAGTGAGCATGAAGTCCTCGTCCTTCCCGTCGATGACCGTCGCCTCGACCGTGAGGACGTCGCCGCCGTGCTCGGAGACCGAGACACCGGTGACCGCGCCGATCTGGTCCTCCTCTTCGGCCAGGCCGAAGTCGAACCGCTCCGGGCCGAGGTACTCGTGCAGCGTGTCCACGTTGACCTCGACCTTTTCGGCCTTGCCCTCGGCGATCGTTCGCGCGACCTTGCGGCAGATCGTGCCGATCTCACGCTCGAGGTTCCGGACCCCGGCCTCCCGCGTGTAGCGGCGCACGAGCTCGCGCAGGACGTCGTCGCTGATGGCCAGTCGCGTCTCGAACGGCTTCTCCGGCGCCACGGCGGCGGTCGTCCCATCGGCCGGCTTGCCGTCCGCGGTCTTGCCATCCGCCGACTTGCCGTCCGCGGCTGCCGTCACCGGGGCCTTCGCCTCGGTCGCCTTGTCGTCGGCCGTCGTCTCCTCGGCCATGAGCCCGTGCTGACGCAGCTGGCGTGGCACGAGGTAGCCCTTGGCGATGTGGAGCTTCTCGTCCTCGGTGTAGCCGGGGAGACGGATGATCTCCATACGGTCCCGCAGCGGCGGGATGATCGTGTCCTCGACGTTCGCCGTCGTGATGAAGATCACCTTCGAGAGGTCGTACGGCACCTCGAGGTAGTGGTCGGAGAACGAGAAGTTCTGCTCTGGATCGAGCACCTCGAGCAAGGCCGAGGACGGGTCGCCGCGGAAGTCCGCGCCGACCTTGTCGATCTCGTCGAGCATGAACACCGGGTTCACCTCGGCGGCCGTCTTCATGTTCTGCAGGATCCGGCCCGGAAGCGCGCCCACGTAGGTGCGCCGGTGGCCACGGATCTCAGCCTCGTCGCGGATACCACCGAGCGACATTCGGACGAACTTTCGGCCCATCGCGCGCGCGATCGACTTGCCGAGGCTGGTCTTGCCCACGCCAGGCGGCCCGACGAAGCACAGGATCGGCGCGCGAAGGTTCTTGCTGAGCTTTCGCACCGCCATGTACTCGAGGATGCGGTCCTTCACCTTCGGGAGACCGTAGTGGTCCTCGTCGAGGATCTTCGCCGCCGCCTGGATGTCCCAATCGTCGGACGCGGCCTTGCCCCACGGCAGGCTGATGAGCCAGTCGACGTAGGTGCGGATGACGCCCGTCTCGGGCGAGGCCTGCGGGATCTTCTCGAGCCGTCCGACCTCCTTGAGCGCCTTCTCCTTCACCGGATCGGGCATGCCGGCCTGCTCGACCTTCTCCTTGAGCTCGCGCAGCTCGGAGCCCTGGTCGTCGTCGCCGAGCTCCTTCTGGATCGCCTTCATCTGCTCGCGGAGGATGTATTCACGCTGCGTCTTGTCGAGCGTCTGCTGGACCTCGCTCTGGATCTTCTGCTTCAGCTCGAGGATCTCGTTCTGCTTCGCGAGGAAGACGCCGAGGAAGCGCAGCCGCTCGATGACGGACTTCTGCTCCAGGAGCTGCTGACGCTGCTCGAGCGTGAGGTCCGGGCTCGACGCCACGAGGTCGGCGAAGTGGGAGGGGTCGTCGGTGTTCTTCGCGGTCATCGCAAGCTCGGGCAGGATCGCGCCGCCGTTGTCGACGTAACGATCGAAGAGCGCCTTGACGCTGCGCAGCTGCGCCTCACGCTCGATGGCGTCCCCGAGCTCTTCGGGGATCACGTCGAACTTCACGCGGAAGTAGCGATCCTCGGGCGTGTAGCCGGTGATCCTGACCCTCTGGAGGCCCTGGACGATGATCTGGGCGCTGCCGTCGGGGATGCGCAGGAGGCGAACGATCTCGGCGATGGTGCCGACGTTGTGGATCTGCTCGGGCTGCACGTCGTCGATCTCGGCGTCGCGCTGCGCGGCAAGGACGATCAGATGCCGCTCCTCGCTCATGGCCGCCGTGATCGCTGCGACGGACTTCTCGCGGCCCACGCCCAGTGGAACGACGAGCTTCGGGAAGACGACCATCTCCCGGAGTGGGACGAGCGCGAGGTTCTCGGCGAACTCCCGCTCGGTGGTCGGCTTGTCTTTGTTGGTCTCTTCGGTCATCTACTTGTCCTTTCCCCTGTGCGCGTTCAAAAAGGTGTCGGCTTGTCGTCCGCCGGCCCGCTCCCGTCGTCGATCGCGTCGGCCAGCTCGTCCATGAGGTCGGCGATGTCGTGGAACTGGAGCAGCATCTTCACGCCCGCGAGGTTCACGCCACGGACCTGCGTGAGGTACCGGATGACGCGGACCTTGTGCAGATCCTCGTCGGAGTACAGGCGGATGTTCGTCCCGGTGCGTACCGGCTCGAGCAGGCCCTCCTCCTCGTAGATCCGCAGCGTCCGCGGGTGGCAGCCGGCCAGGCCCGCG
>Ga0334722_10005877_pt1 | contig 12279 bp, 13 predicted proteins | sample C3_bottom_MG_FD_207210 | JGI IMG/M metagenome (GOLD analysis project Ga0334722, IMG submission 207210) | Sediment microbial communities from Yellowstone Lake, YNP, Wyoming, USA - C3_bottom | ecosystem: Environmental > Aquatic > Freshwater > Lake > Sediment | place: USA: Wyoming | collected...
AACGAGCCCCTGGGGCTCGTTCCGAGGCCCCGGCGGGCCGATGGGTCGACCGACGCCGGCTCGGCCTCCGCGTAGTGCTCGCCGGGCGCGCGTTGACGAGGATTTCGCGGGTGGACGTGCGGACGGGCGTAGCTGCGGACGGGCGTAGCGGACGGGTGGACCTGCGGACCGGTGGACGTGCGGACGGGTGGACCTGCGGACCGGTGGACGGGCGGACGGGCGTAGCGGACGGGCTGGAGCGGAACGGTGGCGGGCGACGGGCGCGGGTGAACGGCGCCCCGACCGGGGCACGAACCGGCGGATCCGCGGCCGAATGCCCGGCCCGGCGCGACAGGCCGCGCGAAACCGGCGAAAATGGGGCACGTCCCTCTTTGCCGTGCCTGCCACGACCGATCGCGATCGGAGGCCACGAACTGAGCCAGCAACGACCATCTCCGTCCGCCCGCCCGACCCGCCGTGAGCGCCGGGCCGCCGAGCGCGGGACGCAGCGGCGGCCCTCGAGCGCTGCCCCTCGCCGACCGGCCTGGCGTTCGCCGATCGTCCTCCTGACCGGCGCGGCAGCGCTCATCGGCGTCGTCGTCATCGCCTTCGCGATGCTCTCGACCGGCCAGGTCTCGACCGCCGAGCTGAAGGCGCCCGCAGATCCGACTCCGTCGAGCCTGTGGGACGGGCGGGCGATCGGCCCGGCGAGCGCGCCGGCGACGCTCATCGTGTACGAGGACTTCCAGTGCCCGGCCTGCGACGCGTTCACCACCCAGACCGAGCCCCAGCTCGTGCGGGAGTACGTGGAGCCGGGCAAGCTGCGGATCGTGTACAAGGACTTCCTGATCATCGGCCCCGAATCGCTCGACGCGGCGGTCGCGGCCCGCTGCGCCGGCGACCAGGGCCTCTTCTGGCCGTATCACGACTACCTGTTCGCCAACCAGAAGGGGGAGAACAAGGGGGCCTTCAAGCGCGACCGGCTCCTGGCGATCGGTCGCGCCGTCGGGGTCGATGAAGCCGCCTTTGCCGCCTGCCTCGACACCCAGGCTCCGGCCCAGGCGGCTCAGGCCGAGACGAGCGAGGGTCGCGCGGCCGGAGTGGACGCGACGCCGACGATGTTCCTGAACGGGACGAAGATCCGCGGCGTCCCGCCCTACGTCGATCTGAAGGCGGCGATCGACGCGATCGTCTCCGGTGCCTCACCGGCCCCGTCGGCGGGAGCGGGCGCCTCGCCCGGTGCCTCGTCGAGTGCGGCGCCGTGATCAGCCGACTCCTGGCCCGTTCACCCGCCCGGCCGATCCTCGGCATCCACCCGGGCCTGATCCTCGCCGTCCTCGACGTCATCGGCCTGACGATCGCGTCCTACCTCTCGGTCGTCGAGCTCCAGGGCGGCGTTCCGGTGTGCGGCCCGCTCAAGGGCTGCGAGACGGTCGCGACGAGCGAGTACAGCCGGATCGCGGGCATCCCGGTCGCTGTCTTCGGCGTCCTCCTCTCGCTCGTCCTGCTGTCGCTCGCGCTCGCCTGGTGGCGGACCGACATCTACGCCCTCCTGCTCGCCCACTACGGGCTCTCCCTGGCGGGCGTGATCTTCGAGATCTACTTCCTCTACGTCCAGCTCTTCCTGATCGGGGCGGTCTGCGTCTGGTGCACCTCGTACGGGCTCTCGCTCATCCTCCGGTTCCTGATCGCGCTCATCGTCTGGCTGCGCCAGCCGCCGCCGGAGGTCGATGCGGTCGGTCACGGGCTGGCGAAGGCCGACGGGCTGGCGGAGGCCGACGGGCTGGCGGGCATCGAGAGCGGGCTTGATGCCGGGCTCGATGCCGGGCTCGATGCCGGGCTCGATGCCCGAAGGTAGGCGCTAACCGGCCAGCTCGGCCAGGAACGCCTCGAGCGCGGCCCGGCTGGCGAGTTCCCGGCACTGGCTCCCGACGACGACACTGGGGACACTCGTCACCCCGGCCGCCGCCGCTCGCGCCCGTCCGGCCGGGATCGCCAGGCTCCACTGGACGAGCTCGATCCTGCCCGCCTCGGCAAGCGAGCCGAGGGCCAGCGCCGCCTCGCGGCAGCCGCTGCAGACCGGGTGGGTGAACAGCTCGACCCGGATCGGCCCGCGCCCCGGCTCCGATCCCGGCCCGGGCTTCGGCGTCGGGATCACACGTCCCACTCGTTGCAGTGGACGCACCAGAAGTCCTCGTCGACGCCCGAGACCGAGCGGAACGGCAGGCGCAGCTTCGCCTCGTAGCGCTCGATCGCTGCCCGGCCCGTTGTCCACCCGGCGTCCGGATCACCGGCGAGGAACGGTTCGTCCGGGCGGAGACGGACGATCCAGCCCCGGCCGTACGGGTCGAGGTTGATCAGCTTCGGGCGGGCGAGGAGCGCCTCGTTGCGCTCGACGACGCTGCCCGCGGTCGGGCTGGCCACCGGACCGACCCACTTGGCGCTCTCGAGGACCGCCAGCGAGTCGCCCCGTGCCGCCCTGCCGGCGCGGGCCCGACGGGTGAAGCTGACGAGCTGGATGTGGCCGGCCCGGGACTGGCCGACGTCGGTCAGCCCGAGCGTGATCGTCCCGTCGGCCTCGAGTCGCGTCCACAGGTCGTGCTCGACGTCGTACAGGAGCCCGTCCGGAAGCTCGCAGTTGCGGATGCTCGTCACGTCGAGGTCCTGCGGTCCGGCATCAGCCGGCGGAAGAGGGGACCGGGCGCCCGGTCGGGGGTCCCGCGCGCCCGATCCCTGGATGAAGGCCGCTCAGTTCTTCGGGTCGCCGTCCCCGGCCTTGAGCAGGCCGAGGGCGCCGCGCCCGACGAAGTTGAAGGCGTGGGTGACGATCGGATAGAGGCCGTCCTCGGGCGTCGTGAGCTCCACGATCGCCCCCTGGGCGGGCGAGAGGTCGACCGCCTGCGACCCGTAGTGGCCCGGGTTCTTCGGGGTCAGCTGGATCCCCTCCTTGATCACCGTGTTGAAGATCGTGCCCACGATGTGGAACGAGCTGTCGATGTTCGGCCCGGCGTCGAGAATGAAGAACCGGACGGTGCCGCCGGTCGGGACCGGGAGCGGGTTGTCCTTGTACTGGTTGGCGACGCCGTTGAACACGACGAAGTCGGGTGCCGGGTTGCCGGCGGACGCCTTCTGCAGGCTGACCGGCTGGCCCTGGGGTCCGAGGTACCACTCGCTCTGGACGAGGGCGAACTCGCGGTCGACCTTGGGCAGGCCGCCCTTCGGTTCGACGATCACCATCCCGTACATCCCGTTGGCGATGTGATGGAGCGCCGGCGCCGTCCCGCAGTGGTACATCCAGACCCCGGCGTAGTCGGCCTTCCACTCATAGAGCTTCTCCTCGCCCGGGTTGATCGAGGTCATCTCGTCGTTCCAGGCGACCTGGCTGGCGTGGAAGTCGATCGAGTGCGGCGTCTTGTTCGTGGCCGGGTTCTTCAGGTGGACCCGGATCGTGTCCCCCTCGGTCACCCGGATCACCGGGCCCGGGACCGTGCCGTTGAACGTCCAGACGTTGACCACGAAGCCGGGGGCGACCGTCATCATCTTCTCCTCGACGGTCAGGGTGATGTCGTGGGTCGTGCCCGGCAGGACCGCCGGCGCGGTCGCGTCGTAGAGGGTGTACGGCGGAGCGTTCGGATCGGCCTGCGTGTCGGTCGCGGGAGCCGGACCGCCGTGGCTGTCACCGCCGCCGGCCGCGGCCGTGCCCGCGACCGTGACGCTCCCCTTCATGCCCGCATCGGCATGGCCCGGGATCGAGCAGAAGAAGGTCGTGCCGCCGGCCGGGACGTTCACCTGGCCGGTCGCCGTCTGGCCGGCGTTGGCCTGGATCTTCGTTCCGTCGGCGAACGTCACGTCGTGGAGGATCGAGCCGGTGTTCGTGAAGCGCACCTCGTAGAGGCCCGGCTTGTCGACCGTGATCGAGGCCGGCTTGAAGCCGAGGTCGAAGGCCTCGATGGCGATCGAGCCGACGGTCTGTGCGGGCGCGGCCGGCGGCTGGCTCGCGCCCGGGCTCATCATCCCCGCGCCCATCCCGGAGCCCATCATTCCGGCTCCGGACCCGGACCCGGTGCCGGGCTGGTCGGGGGCGAACGTCCAGGCCGGTGCCGTGCTCGCCGAGCAGGCCGAGACGAGGAGCGCCGTCGTGGCCAGGACAGCCAGCCAGCGCGGGATGCTGCCGTTCATCTACCGATCCTTTCTGGGTGTGCCGGTCGCTCGGGACCGGTCATCGGGACCGCCCACTGCGTGGCCGCGATCTGGGCCAGGGACGCGGTGGCGAGGACCTGGAGGAAGGCCGACTGGGCAGCCGACCAGACGGGGTGGAGGGCGCACGGTCGGTCGTCACCGCACGGGCGCTCCTCGAGGACGCACTGCACGCTCCGGCTCGGGCCCTCGATCGTCTCGATCAGCTCGAGCAGGGTGAGCTCGGCCGGATCGCGCCGGAGTCGGTATCCTCCGAACTTGCCGCTCGTCGACTCGACGAGGCCGGCCCGGGCGAGATCGCCGAGCACCTGGGGCAGGAACCGGTCGGGGATCGCCATCCGCTCCGCGATCCGACGGCTCGAGACGGGCACGTCCGGGCTCACGGAGAGCAGCAGGCAGGCCCTGATCGCGTAGTCGGTTCGCTTCGTGAGGCGAAGTCGCATCGAGCCCTTCCCCGGGCGGGTTGCCGGTCCGCAGGGGGCGGACCGATCGGTGATAATCGAACACTAACTTACTTAGTGTTGTCAAGAGGCTGCGGACGCGAGATGTGGCGAACGAGGGGCGAGATGCGGCGGAAGCGGCGATCGGCGCCGCGGGCGGGGCGATCGGCGCCGCGGGCGGGGCGGCCGGTGCAATGGCCGGGCCGGCCGGCGCCCCGGCGATCGGCGCCGCGGGCGGGGCGATGATCTCCCTCCAGCCTCGACGGGAACCGATCCGGCGCGACGCGGACCGACGGATCACGGCGGCCGGGCTGGCCGTCAGCGCGACCTTTCTCGCCCTGGCGATCGGATCCGCGTTCCTGCCGGCGCCCGAGCGCCGGGGCGCCTGGCTGCCGATCCACCTCGCCCTGCCCGGGGCCGCGACCGTCGCGATCGGCGCCGTCCTGCCGTTCTTCATCGCCGCGCTCGCGGCTGCCCGCCCGGGCCGGCCGGTCGTCCGGATCGCGGTCCTCGGGCTGCTCGCCTCGGGTGCCCTGGCCGTCTCGGGCGGGGTCGGGCTCGGCTCCGGGCCGCTCGCGACCGCCGGCGGCCTGCTCTTCATCGCCGGCCTGGTCGGGCTCGGCTGGCTGCTTGTCTCGATCCTCGGCGGCGCCCTCGGCCCGCAGCGCGGGCTCCTGCCCCGGGCGTACGCGGCGGCGATCGCGAATGTGATCGTGGGCGCCTCGCTGGCGACCCTCTACGTCGCCGGCTGGACGCCCATCCTCGAGGCCTGGGGCGGCCTGAAGCCGGCGCACGCCTGGCTGAACGTCTTCGGGTTCGTCGGCCTCGTCATCTCGGCCACCCTCGTCCACCTCTACCCGACCGTGCTCGGGACGCGGATCTCCCTCCGCCCCTCGGTCCGCCTGGCGCTCGGCGGCCTGGGCGCGGGGCCGGCGACGGTCGCGCTCGGCTATCTGGTGGGCAGCGATCCGGTCGCCCGGGCCGGGGCGCTCGTCGTGCTCGCCGGTGCGGCGGCGCTGCTCTGGTTCCTCGGCCAGGCGCATCGCGCCCGCGGTCGCTGGACGACCGACGCCGCCTGGCACCGCTTCAGCTCGTGGTCGCTGGCGGCGGGTGCCGCCTGGTATGCGGTCGGGATCGCGCTCGCGGCGGCCCGTGTGCTGGCTGCCGGCGCCGATCCGGCCGGCTGGGCGATCGACCTCGTCGCCGCCCCGCTCGTGATCGGGTTCGTGCTCCAGGTGCTCGTCGGGTCGTGGACCCACCTCCTGCCGGCGGTCGGTCCCGGCGACCAGCCCCTCCACGCCCGTCAGCGGACGGCCCTCGCGATCGCTGCGAACGCCCGGCTGGCCGCCCTGAACGCCGGCGTCGGCCTGCTCGCGATCGGGCTCCCGACCGGACTGACGCCGCTCGTGGCGGCCGGCGGGCTGGCCGCGGCGGGGGCCCTCTCAGCCGGCGTCGGCCTCTTCGCGCGGGCCCTGCTCGTCGGGTCGGGCCGGGGAGGCCGGAGCCTGTTCGGGGCGGATCGGATCGGGGCGGATCGGATCGCGGCGGATCGGGTCGGGGCGGATCGGATCGGGGCGGATCCGGCCCCCGAGCCGCCGCGGGAGGCTGGCCAGGTCGGCCGCTGAGAGGGCGCGCAGCATCGCGTCCTGGGCGGCGAAGAAGACGTCGTGGACGTCGCAGTGGCCGTCCGTGCCGCACGGGCCGCCGCGCAGGACGCAGGTCCGCCGGCGGCTGTCGCCCTCGACCGCCTCGACGACCTCGAGCAGGCTGATCTCGGCCGGGGGACGCGCCAGCCGGTACCCGCCGCTACGGCCGGTCGTGGCCTCGACAAGTCCGGCCCGGCCGAGATCGCTCATCACCTGGGGCAGGAACCGGACCGGGATCTCCATCTCCTCGGCGATCCGGCGGGCGCTCGTCAGCTCGCCCGCGGGCTGGCGGGCCAGGGCAAGCATCGCGCGGACGGCATAGTCGCCGCGGCGGGTGAGTTCGAGTCGCATCACGTGGAGTATGCCAGCCGGCCAAGGCGCTGCCCCGATGGCGCCCGACCAGGACCCAGGCCTGCCGGTGGGCGTCGGCCCGCCGGCGCGGTTACCGCCGGCTGCGCCGGCCCGGCTACCGCTTCCGGGTGCATCCCCAAGGCCCCCTCAGCCCGCCTGGCTATTCCGTGCACCAGGCGCAAGGAATCCGACGGGGACTTGCGCCTGACGCACGCAAGCGCCCCGCCGAGCGGTCGGACCGCCGGATCCTTGCATCAGGTGCAGGAATTGCGCCTGCTCGTGCCCGGGCAGGTCAAGCCGTTGCGTCCGGTGCACGCGATCGACCGGTCCTGGCCGCAGGAGGCAGCCGACCGGTTCGTTGTGTGCATCAGATGCAAGGCCGGAGATGCAAGGCCGGGCCCCCGCCGGGCCGCGGGCGTCCGGCAACACCGCCGGGCCCCGCCACGGGTGGCCCACGCGCTCGAAGGCGCGTACGTGTGCGGATCGATCGGTCGAAAGGGGGAGCATGCGCGTTCACGCTCGACGGAAATCGCGAACCCCCCTGCAGCCCCGTCCGCAGCTACCTCTCCTTCGCGCTACCCGGGACCGAGAGCCATCCCTCTCGCTCGGCCCGGAGAGCGAGCTCGACCCGGCTCTCGAGATCGAAGCGCCGGCACAGGTGCGCCAACCTCATCTCCACGGCTTGGCGGGTGACGCCGAGCGCCGCGGCCATCTCCTTGTTGGTGTGCCCGGTCAGGAGCAGTTCGACGAGCCGGCGATCGCGGGCGCCGAGTGGCGTCCAGCCCGATCGGCTAACCGCCAGGAGGTGCTCGGCGCTGAACGCGGTTCCGCCTTCGGCGACCCGCCGGATCGCGGCGAGCAGTTCGTCAGAGGGAGCGGTCTTGAGGAGGTAGCCGCTCGCACCGTGACGGATGGCGGCATCGATGTACTGCGCCGACTCGAAGCTCGAGAGGACGATGAACGCCGGCGGCGACGGAAGATCGGCCGCGTCACGCAGGAGCTCGAACCCCAGGCCGTCCGGGAGGCGCAGGTCAAGCAGGGTGACGTCGACCTCTCCCCGCGCGAGAGCCGACCGCGCCTGTGCCAACGATACAGCCTCACCGACGACCGTCAGGTCGGCCTGCTGAGCAAACATCGCCCGCAGGCCGCTCACCACGACCGGGTGATCATCGACGATCAGGATACGAATGCTCATCGGGTCCACGACACGGTCACCGCCAGGCCGCCTTCGGGCGAGGCCCGGAACGTCAAGGTGGCGCCTACTGATTGGGCGCGCTGGCGCATCGAAGAGACGCCCAGGCGACCCTCACGCGTTGCCCGGTCAAGCGTGCCTTGGGGGAGACCAGTGCCGTCATCACGAACCGTGAGGGTGATCCGATCGGCGCCGACCACGCCCTCGACGATCGCCGTGTTGCCGCCCGAGTGGCTAATCGCGTTGGCGACGGCCTCCTGGACGATACGATAGAGGGCGATCTCCACCGCGGCCGGAGGCCGGCCGGCCGGGATCGACCCGATGTCGTCCTGCACTGCTGCTTCGACCTGGAATCCCTCGGCTTCGCGATCGTTCTGGGCGACCAGGGACTCGATCGCAGCTGCCAGACCCAGATCATCGAGGATGGGCGGCCGGAGCTCGGTGGCGATCGCACGGAGCTGATCCGCGACTTCGCGCAGCGCGGCGTTCTCCCCCCGGACGGCGGGGACGAGATCGAGTCGACGGATGACCCCAGCAAGCTCCTGGAGCGGGACGTCGTGGAGGTCTCGGGCAAGCCGGCCCCGTTCCGCCTCGGAGGCCTCCAGGGTCAGCCGGTCGCGCATGTCGGCTACCAGCATTCGGTCGATCGTGGCTCCGACGACCCGCCGCCAACGCGGGTAGATCAGCAGTCCGACGGCGAAAATGCCCAATGTCAGGATCGGCGGCCCGCCGGCGACGAGCTGGAGTTCCACGCCGACGATGATCGCGAGCGCGAGCGCCGCCACGTCAAGCGCTCGGAGCCCGCCGGCCGAGCGGAGCCGCTCGGCAATTGCGTGTCCGTCGAGCTGCAGCCCGATGATGGCTCCGCTGGCCAGAATGACCACCCCGGTTCGCGCGGTCTCGAGCTGATCGAAAAGGAACGGCACAGCGGCCCAGGCTGTGATCCATGCGCCGCCCATCGCCAGCGCCGCTCCACCGACGGCCGCGCGCCACCGACCAGGTGATGTGCGCCTGAGCAGCCAGAGCGCGGGGAGGGCAAGCGCTGTGAGTCGGGCCGTCACGGCGAGGGCTGGCCCCGATGCCACGCTCAGTGGCACCGCGGCGAGAACAACGGCCAAGCTGGCGAGCGCCTCGGCTCGACGTGAACGCCAGGCGACCGACAGAACCCCGAGGACGGCGAGGCCAGCTGCCAGGATGGCCGCTGGGAGCGCGGCTCGGAGCGCTCCCTCGGCCGCGGAAGCGCTGGCTCGGATATCTGAGTCCGGCCCGGCCGTCGTGATCGCCCAGCCGTCTGGGCTGTCGCTCGACTCGAGGTTGACCACAGTCTGGCCCGCACGGATGCCCGTCTGCCAGGCATAGGACCCGGGCTCCACGTGGAGCACGACTCCTCCGGGATTCTCGGACACGACTCCCATGGATGGCGATCCCAGCAGCGCGGTTAATGTCGCTGTGGCCGCGAGGGTCGTGCCGATCAGGACGACCGCCAGCGGCGCCGGCGACCCGATCATGTCACCGCTGGGACGCAGGCCGAAGTAGGGAAAACCCAAGGGCCGACGTCGGGTTTCACCCAATTGTCCGCGCACCCCCTGTCAACTAGCGTGACCTCGCGTCCCAGGAGTCCGGATTGCCACGACGACAGACGACGGAGGAAGCGGCACGTGGGACACGCCCTCGCTCGAGTCAGTATCGCGCTTGTCGCGCTGGTGGTCGCCACCGGCGTCGCCTTGGCCCCCGTCTCGGCGGCGGATCCGGCCGGTGGACAGATCACGGCCGATCTCGAAGGTCGCCCCATCGCGGTGAGCGAGATCCCCGACTGGTTCTGCCACGATCTCGACTTCCCCCAGATTCACTGCTACCGGACGCCGGCCAAGCTCGAGCATGCGCTTGATCTCCGGATCACCGCCGCGCTGGCGGGAGAAGTCGGCACACGGGCCGTCATCCCCTACGTCATCGTCTACCGGGACGCCACCTACGCGGGGCCGAACACCGCGATCGCGCAGCCGTACGACGACCTGGGCTTGATCGGCTGGAACGACATGATCAGCTCGTTCAAGGCGGTCAACGGGCTCTCGGGCCACTTCGCCACCGACGCCCGCAACAGCGGCCGCCTGTATCCCGGCTTCTGCTGCAACGTCCAGGTCTCCTATGTCGGCGACGCCTGGAACGACCAGTTCAGCTCGGTGTACCCATGGTAATCGCGAAACGCTAGCCCGATGGCAGCTAGTCCAGGAGCCTCATCTTCTTGTTGTCGATAGGGAGAGAGGGGGTGATCATCGCCCGCTAACTCAGGCTGTTGTGTGTTGCTGAAAGGACACGGTCACACAGATGAAGCACCGAGCGATGGCGCTGTTCTTGGCTCTGGCCACAGCTCTGATGGTCCCCGGAATGGCGGCTGCCGCCGATAGATCCGTTCCCCCCTCAGAGAAGCTCATCATCACCGTCACACCTGTCTTCCAGCTCTCCGGCGAAAATACCTTCACCGCAAGCACCGGTCCGATTACGCGGGGATGCTACTACGCCGCCACCAATATCCTCGGGAATGTCGTCTATAGCTACACGATTTGGCAGACGTTCAGCTATGACGGGACGAACATCACCTACTTCCCGCCACCCAGCCATAGCTCGACTAGCGACCTAGGTTGGGTGCTAACGTCGGCCTCGGACTCTCATTGGTGGATCACGCAGCCTAGGACGGCAGCTGCGCGGGGGAACTGGACCTTCACGCAGTACGTAGGCGGCCAACCGTACAAGTCGGCTTCCGGCTGGGTCCAGATCAACATCAATGGCAACGGAAGTACGAGCTGTAGTTCAAGCTAGATAGCGTTCGATACGCGCTCAGGATGGCGGGTTGGGATACGGGTAATTCGCCTATCCCAACCCCGCCGCGCTCCGCCGCGAATCCGAACCCCAGAAGACGCCCGCCTATCTGGCGGTCGACGCGGGACGACGGTCGATCCTGGTGTCGACGGCTACTACTGAAGACGCGGGCAGCCTCCCCACCGTCCGGGTATCGTAGCCTTCTCCATGACATTTAGTCGGGACGGAAGTACCAAGCGGGTATTTGACATCAGGCGAACGAGTAGCCTCCTTCATGGAGGCCCCGAGAGCGAGGTTCGAGTTCCATGGACGTCTTGGTCGCTCTTCTCGCGCTGTTCGTGTTCTTTGGCGCGGTGTTCGCACTCTTCTTCGTGATTACCCGCGTTACGCGTGCGATCCTGGGCCCTCGGCGTCGCCTCGAAGCCGAACTCGGTCTGGAAGCTCTTGAGAGGCGCTACGCACAAGGTGAGATCACGCAAGAGGAGCTCGACCAGGCGAAGCGTGCCCTCGGGTTTGATTTAGCTTCACCGCCCGCCAGGCCCCGTTGGCCGCGAAGCGGCCCGACCGCAGGTGGTTGAGCGCCGCGCCGCTTTCCGTGCACCAGGCGCAAGGAATCCGACGGGGACTTGCGCCTGACGCACGCAAGCGACCCGCCGAGCGGTCGGACCGCCGGATCCTTGCATCAGACGCAGGAATTGCGCCTGCTCGTGCCCGGGCAGGTCGAGCCGTTGCGTCCGGTGCACGCGATCGACCGGTCCTGGCCGCAGGAGGCAGCCGACCGGTTCGTTGTGTGCATCAGATGCAAGGCCGGGCCCCGGGGGGGCCCGCCGGGGCCCCGGGAGCCCGGGCCGGGCGGGCGGAACGCGGCCGACCCCCGACCCCCGACACCCAGCCGACGATCAGCCGCCCGGGGCGACCGGCCCGTATCCGGTCAGCTCCACGTACGCCTCCCCGCCGAGCGGTCGGCCGTCGCGCGTCGCGGTCACCCGCTGCGAGCCCTCCCAGTAGACGACGCCGCTCGTCGGGCGCGTGTCGAGCTCCTGGGCGGCGACCGTCGGCACGAGCCGGACCTCGAGCCCTTCGGCCGGCAGTCGGACGAGCCAGCCGGCCGGGTAGCGGACCCCGGTCCTCGGGCTCGTCCACTCCCGGGTCGCTGCCACGCTGAACGCGCCGGACCCCAGGTGGCGCACCCGTCCGTCCGCCCCGACGAGCGTGCCGTAGACGAGCACGTCGGCCCCCGTCGCGTCGCGGACGCGGGAGAGCGTGACGTCGGTCCCGTCGTCGAGGTTGATCGCGAACCAGTCCCAGCCGCCGGCCCCGACGGCGATGAAGTCACCCCACTGGTGGTCGAACCAGGCCGACCCCTCGACCTCGAACGTCCGGCCGTCGAGGACCAGGCGGCCGGTCGCGGCCAGCCGGGTCCTCGAGTAGTAGTACGAGCCGCCCGCGGGCCCGAAGTCGATCCAGCCGTCGCGGTCGTGGAGGACCGGCGGCCGCGTCGTCGAGAGCTGCAGGTCGATCGCCAGCCCGCCGGGCACCCCGGCCGCCGCCGCCTCGGCCGTCGAGAGCGAGGCCGAGAGGCGCTCCGAGCCACCGGCGCCGCTCATCGTCCACGCTGGGTTCGCCAGTGTCTCCGGGCGGGCCGGGTCGAGGCCGC
>Ga0334722_10005878_pt1 | contig 12277 bp, 9 predicted proteins | sample C3_bottom_MG_FD_207210 | JGI IMG/M metagenome (GOLD analysis project Ga0334722, IMG submission 207210) | Sediment microbial communities from Yellowstone Lake, YNP, Wyoming, USA - C3_bottom | ecosystem: Environmental > Aquatic > Freshwater > Lake > Sediment | place: USA: Wyoming | collected...
AAGGTCCAACAGGCACAAGTTTCAAAATTGTCCTGCCAAGAGGAAAAGAATGAGATTAAGAACAGGTGAATTCGAACCGCAGGACCGCAGGACCGCAAGACTGCAAGACTGCAAGACCGCAAGACTGCAAGACTGCAAGACCGCAAGACCGCAAGACCGCAAGACCGCAAGACTGCAAGACCGCAAGACCGCAAGACAATTAATAAGTATTGTGAAAAAAGTAACAATAAATCATATTTATCATAATAAACCTTAGAATTCAGGAAATTGTTGAAATTTGTAAAAAGATGAAAAAGAGTGAAATTACGATACTGGTTGCAGATGATGATCCGGATTATCTTTTTCAGACAGTGTTTAATTTAAAAAAGGAAGGTTATAAGACTATGGCTGTTGAGAGTCAGGCTGAAGCTGAGGCTGTGATTGCAAGATTCAAACCTGATCTGGCTATATTTGATCTTATGATGGAGAGTGATGACAGTGGTTTTATTTTGTGCTACAAAATAAAAAAGAAGTACCCGGAAGTACCTGTTATTCTGGCTACTGCTGTAGCTAAAGAAACAGGCTTGTCTTTCAGTCTTGAATCTGACCAGGTAAAAACATGGATCAGGGCTGATCTGTACCTTGAGAAGGGAATACGGCCTGAACAACTTGATCAGGAGATTATGAAACTGTTAAAACTTTAAAATGGCTGTTTTAAAGGTACTTGTAATCGATGATGAACCAGGGATCCGTTCTGGTGTTATAAGGATATTGAGTAACTTCCATGTCACTTATCCCTTTATGGATGAGGATTATACTTTCGAGGTATATGAAGCAGGAACAGGGGAGGATGGAATATCCTTTATTGAACATGAAATTCCTGATCTCCTGCTTCTTGATAATAAGTTACCAGGAATGCAGGGAATAGAGGTACTTGAATATATAAGAAAAAGGAACTACGACATAATGGTAGCGATGATTACATCTTATGCATCCCTCGATGTCGCAATAAGGGCAACACGCGATGGCGCCATTGACTTTATCCCGAAACCATTTACACCTCAGGAACTCAAATCGAGTATTGAAAATATTACCAAACAGTTATATCTCAAACGTATAACTCACAAGATGAACCAGGAGGGTAAAAAAATCCGTTACCAGTTCCTGTCGGTTTTGTCTCATGAACTTAAAGCACCGCTCAATGCTCTTGAGGGATACCTAAGGATGATGCAGGAAAAACAGGCTGGCGACAGGATAGATGATTATACCACTCCAATTGAAAGATCTTTGCAGAGAGTGCAGGGTATGAGAAACCTGATTATGGATCTGCTCGATTTTACAAAAATAAGGCTTGAGAGAAAAGAGGAGAAAATTCAGGAGGTGAACCTTGCGGAAATTGCTTCCGGGGCAATTGTTCCTGTTCAGCCATATGCTATCCAGATGGATGTAACAATTAATCTTGATGTCCGTACAGATGTGACTGTAATGGCTGATCCTGATGATATCGAGATAGTTTTCAATAATCTGATATCAAATGCTGTAAAATATAATAAGGCAGGAGGCAAAGTTGAAATTACCATCGATAGTTCAGAAAGTGATGCAATTATTATATTTACAGATACCGGTATTGGGATAACAAAGGACGACACCGAAAATCTCTTTACTGAGTTTGTCAGGATAAAGAATGAAAAAACCAGGAATATTTCAGGAAGCGGGCTTGGATTATCTATTGTGAAAAAAGTCATTGGACTATATCATGGTACAATTAAGGTGGAGAGTACCCCTGATGTCGGAACGGCATTTACTGTCAGATTACCAATAAAACAATTATCAATAACCTGAATTATGAAACTACCAGGAAAAACAGTTGAAAGGCTGAGCGAGTACAGGAGGACACTTCTGGAATGCCTTAATGAAAAAAGGAATTTTATTTTTTCCCACGATCTGGCTGCCCGGTTGCACATAACAGCTGTTCAGGTAAGGCGCGACCTTATGCTGATCGGTTATTCAAGTGTACTGAGGAAGGGATATGATGTAAGGGAACTGATAGATACAATAGGTAAGATTATTGACTCGGAAGAGAGTGTCAATGTTGCTGTAATAGGTATCGGAAACCTTGGAAGGGCTGTCTCAGGATATTTCAGGGGCAAACGTTCAAAGCTAAGCCTTGTGGCATCTTTTGACAATGATCCTCAGAAGGTCAATAAGGTTATATCAGGCGTGAAGTGCTATCCTTATGCCGATTGTGAAAAGCTGATAAAGGAGCTCGATATCCGGATAGCAATTCTGACTGTTCCTCCAGAATTTGCGAAAGAGCTTGCTGAGGAGATAGTCCGCTATGGAATTAAAGGTATATTAAATTTTACAACAATTTCTTTAAATGTGCCTTCAGGAGTATATCTTGAAGAATATGACATGATTACCTCAATTGAAAAGGTAGCGTATTTTGTTAAGGAGAATAAAATATAGGGTGCCGGGAGCATAATGAATATTTTCAGAAGCTTTGAGGATGCCCGGGGTATAAGGAATCCTGTGGTTACGACAGGTTCTTTTGATGGTGTTCATATCGGACATAAAACAATTCTTAAAAGACTTAAATCTCTTGCCGAGCTGCATGATGGTGAATCGGTTCTTATCACCTTTGACCCGCATCCTCGTAAGGTTCTTTATCCCGAGACTGCAGGAAAAGATCTGAAGTTAATTAACTCACAGCAGGAGAAGCTTGAATTGCTCTCACGGGCAGGTCTTGATAATGTCATAATAATTGAATTCACTCTTGAATTTTCGAAGATTACAAGCGAACAATTTGTGAGGGATTTACTACATGGAATTCTCAATGCCAGAGTTATCGTTGTGGGATTTAATCATCATTTCGGGTTTAATAAGGAAGGAGACTATAAGCATCTCTGGGGTTGGCAGGAGAAATACAATTTTTTGGCTGAAGAGATTCCCGAGCAGGAGGTGGAAAATGAAACCGTGAGTTCCACAAAAATACGCAAAGCAATCAGTGAAGGGTACATTCAGAGGGCCAATGCATATCTTGACCATTATTATATTGTGATGGGTAAACCGTTAGCCGGTCATGCATCCACTTTAAATGATATGCCTGAAATTTACAGAATTGCAATTACTGAGGAGTGCAAGTTGCTGCCTTCTCCCGGAATTTATGCTGTATCTGCAGAAATGGGTTCATTTCATTCTAAAGCTATGGCGCTTGTTATCAGTAATCATGAAAAACCAATGGATTTATTTGTCAGTTTTCTTGATAAAAATCCGATGCCAATTGATAATAATATGGTTATATCCTTCCACAAGAAAGTCCATGGGGCTGTTAATCTGACAGATGAAAAATACAGAGCCAGAATTCTGTCAGCCAGGGATGAAATAACGGAACTAATTTACTGATATCTGTCATTACAATCGGGCTTATATTTAGTTAACTTTGTGCCTGAAAAAATAATACTGTAATGAGGTTTACACCTGAAAAATTAAATATTCCTGATCAGAGGATGAAACCATTCATTGATCCCTCTGAAATATGGGAATTTATCAATAATACCAAACCTGATAAAACCAGGGTCAGAGATGTAATTGCAAAGTCACTTGAAAAACACAGGCTGACCCTTGAGGAGACAGCAGTTCTTGTTAACGCGGTTGGTACTGACCTTGCTGATGAAATAAAGGAAGGAGCAAAAGAGCTTAAGCAGCGGGTTTATGGAAACCGGATTGTCCTTTTTGCACCCCTTTATGTAGGGAACAGGTGCATCAACAATTGTAAGTACTGTGGCTTCCGGACTTCCAATACCGACGCAATCAGGAAAACACTTGATGACCAGTCGCTTATAAATGAGGTTGAAGCACTTGAAGATAACGGACAAAAGCGGCTTATCCTTGTTTATGGTGAGCACCCTGATTATTCTCCTGAGTTCATTGCCCACACAGTCAAACTGGTATATAGTGTCAAAAAAGGACCGGGAGAAATAAGGAGAGTTAATATCAACGCTGCTCCACTTGATATAGAAGGATTCAGGACAGTAGGTGAATCAGGAATTGGAACATATCAGATCTTCCAGGAAACATATCATCCTGAAGCATATAAATGGTACCACCTGGGTGGTAAGAAGAAAGATTATGAGTGGCGGCTTACTGCACTCGACAGAGCCCAGGAAGCAGGAATAGACGATGTGGGTATCGGTGCACTATTTGGTCTTTACGACTGGCGATTCGAGGTTCTTGGCCTGGTCCGGCATGCAAACCATCTCGAAGCTTGTTACAATGTGGGACCACATACAATTTCATTCCCGAGGATAAAGGATGCTCTTAGCCTGAATCTTGATAAGAAATATGAAACAAGTGACGAAGATTTCAAAAAGCTTGTGGCAATTCTCCGATTGGCAGTTCCTTATACTGGCCTGATACTTACAGCGCGTGAAGCGCCCGGAGTCAGAAAAGAGGTTATGAAATATGGTGTTTCACAAATTGACGGCGGAACAAAACTGGAGCTTGGTTCATATTCCGATTCAAAGAATGAGGAACAAAACCTTAACAGGGAACAGTTCAAGATTAATGATCCCCGTTCACTTGCCGATGTTATTGACGAGCTGCTCGCAAATGACTATATCCCTTCCTTCTGCACTTCCTGTTACAGGATGGGCCGAACAGGCGAACATTTCATGGAGTTCTCAGTACCAGGGTTCATAAAGAGGTTCTGCACTCCAAATGCTATCCTGACACTTTCGGAATATATCTGTGATTATGGCAGGGGAGAAACTGTTGAAAAGGGCTGGCAGGTAATTGAGAAAAATCTTGAAAAGCTTGAACCTTCAGTTGCAATCCAGACAAAAGAAAGAATAGAAAAAATAAAATCAGGTGAAAGAGACCTGTATTTCTAACCATTAACCATTAACCATCCGAATTATAATGATAAAGATTCTCGGTGTCAGGATAATCGACAGGATAAAGGAAGCTGGTCTTACCCAGGGTATTCTGTCAAAACACTCATCAGTAATCACAACGCGACTTGGTTTTCATGAAGTTACAGATGATGTCTGCAGCCGTGAAGCCTATATCATAATTCATCTTAATGGAAACAAAAGTGAATATCAGATGCTAGAAGATGAATTGAAGCTTTTGGGAGGAATTGAGATCAGAGAGATGGTTTTTAATTCTGATAAAGAGCCGGTTACTGAACCGGCAGATGGAAATAATGTTGAAATACTGGGAGTTCTGGTTGAAAGAGATCCTTCAGTTATTCTGTCCGTACAAAAAGTCCTTACATCATACGGGTGCAATATCCGGACACGCCTTGGTGTTAATGAGACATTCTTCGGACAGCCTGCCGGATTAATTATACTCGAACTGAAGGGTGAACAGAAACAAAGGATTCTTCTTGAAAAAGATCTCAAAGCTTTGAACAGGGTTCATGTCCGAACAATGGCGTTCTAGAAAAAGATATCAGGTTCTGGTTTCTGCACCCAGCACCCACCACCCAGCACCCAGCATCATTCTATTCATTACTGTCGGCTGTCCCCCTTCCCAGAATCTGCCCGAAGAAAATAGCATTCATGAAGACCTTATTGGTGCCGTACCAGGTTGCCCTGAAGTTTGTATTATCGTAAATTGATATTATCCTTGAACCATGAACACTTACAAAGGATGTTCCCTTTATCCTGTTTATATTATCTGTTGAACAATAACCGCTTAAAAGTGGATTATCTGTATATACCAGCGGATTATTGTAAATAGTTGTATCCTTTTTGGCTGCCGTTATACCGGACTTGAATACTGGAAGCAGATTTTTCTGATAGCCATAACACAGCGGATGACTAAGGTCGAGTCTGACTTCAAAAATAGAACCGGGGATCTGATTTATCTGTTTGTCAGTTTGCATATTGATATATGAACCTTCATCTTTTTTAAGTTTAGCTTCATCAACAAAATCTATCTTTGTAATCTTATTGTTTGAAATCCACCGGTTTCCGTTCTCAAACCCAATTAAGGTACCTCCGTTTTTGTTCCATACCTTTAATTTTTCAATAAAAGCAGGAGATACCTGAGGATTTCCGGTCACGATAATTACATTGTATTTCTGGAGATTGATACTGTTTGCCTTTGAAGGAGTGACCATTGTAACAGGTATTTTGTACCTTGTGTCGAGCAAGTGCCATATCTCACCTGCTTCCGAACTGTTGGATCCATCACCGGTGAACATCATCACTGAAGGCTGCTGCAGAACTGCAAACAGGTTGCTGCCCAGATCCATCCCCTTTGGAGTCAGTCCGGTTGTGACTCCATAAATTGTGAGACCGCTGCCTTTTGCTGCTGCTTCCATAATTCCGTATAATTCAGGACCTTTAATAACCTGCTCTTCAGCGTGTACCAGTATAGTCCCGTAAGAGAACTCCCTGGTCAGGTCGCCATCACTCACCGTGAACTTATCCGTTGAGACCTTGACTTTTATTCCTGCACTCTGAAGTTCGTAAAGAGCTTTTGGTGCAAAGTATTCGTTCCATTCAAACAGATACGCATAAGGATTCTTTGAACCGATAATACTTCCAGTCATGGCAGGAGGGGTACCGACCTCTTCACCGGCAAGCCCTTCAAGTTCTTTTGATACATTTATTCCTGTGTAGCTCAGATTAAATGCCATAGGCAGTACCCAGGTTGAAACATCATAGAATACGCTGTCAGCGAAGCTGTTTACAGTTTCAAACAGACTCCGGATGAACCTGTATTCATTTTGTTTCAAAGGAACAAGGTAGCTCTCATTACTCTTATAACTAATCCCATTTTTGGTTATGTCTTTTGAAAGCTTAAATACTTTTATCTGATGTTGTCTCAAAATGCTGATAAACTCAGATACCCTTCCCTTGTCAGATGGTTCAGTGAAAATAAAAGCTTTAACAGGGTATTTATCAGCCTGGATTACAGCATCTTTATAGAAATCCCTCTGGCATTCAAGAAGCTTTTTCTTCATTTGTAATCCTGCTTCCATAGATGAGAGCGAGACTGTGAACTGATTTCTGATGGCAAAAGGAAACGAGATTTGTCCTCCGGCTGTATTTCTGAGATGTCCTTTAACTCCTGCCTGTTCGAACAGAATACCTACGGAACCATGTATATCAGGATAGGAAGATCCTTTACCCACATAAAAATCATCGTACCCTTCTTCAGTGTAATACAAGCTGCCAATTTCATTCAGGTATTTTTCATGGTACTTTCCTACCTCTGCAGTGAGCTGATGAATTATATCCGGGGTAAGCGGATTATTACGTTTCTGTACCCCCGGCTGAAAAAAGAAAGTAGATCCGGCGTCCATTTCATGATGATCTGTAACTATATTTGGTCTCCACCTGTAGAATGCTGCCACACGTCCCTTTGTTTCAGGATGCTGGAGAAAAAGGTAATCGCGGTTCAGGTCAAACCAGTAGTGATTGGTCCTGCCGCCGGGCCATGGTTCAGCAAATTCCCATGAATCAGCATCAGGATTATTATTCATGCTTCTGGCGAAATTCACCCATGATGAGTGTCTTTGCATTCCATCCGGATTAAGTGCCGGATCAATAAGAATTACAGCGTTCTTAAGAAGCTGGTTTATTTTTTCACCCTCACCTGCAATCAGATAATAAGCTGTCAGGATTGAGGAATTTTGTGCACTTGATTCGTTGCCATGAACACCATATCCGAGCTTAATAAATACTGGCATTTTATCAATATCAACACTGCCAGATACCGATGGATCACAAAGTTTCAGATGTTCCTGCCTCAGCTGTTCAATATTTTTTATATTCTCAGGCGAGCTTATTATCAGCTGACCAAGCGGCCTGTTCTCATAACTCTTTCCATATTCTTCCCATATCGCCCTGTCAGAAATTCTCGCCAGTTCAGTTATATATGCAAAAAGCTTGTCATGTGAAAGATGCCATTCCCCGGGCTCATGACCGAAAAACTGAAGAGGAGTGGGAATCTCTTTATTATAGGAAATATCAGACGGCATGAAATAGGCCAGTGGTTCCTGTCCTTTTATGATCATAAACAGAAATGCAGTGACTGATAAAAGAATGAACCTTTTCATTTCAACTATTATTTAGGATGATCCACCAAAGTAATAAAAATAAAGATCATCAAATGACAGAGGGTGTCATAAGTCTGAAATTTCAGTAATGTTTTCTCTGTGTCGCTTTGTGCTCCCGATAGCTAACTGGACTCTGTAATCCTCTGTCTAACAAATAATTAATAACTTACACAGAGCTCACAGAGTTTCCATTGAGTTTCACCGATGACTTTTGAAACACCCTCCGGACTATTATTTAAAATAAATCGCTATAGGCTGTCTCCAAAATCTGCCCTGAATTTTGCCATCAGTTTTTCCGGCCAGTCACCTATTGGCTCGAGTCTTCCTGTAAAGAATCTCAGCACCGGAGGTTCTTCTACAAATCTTAATCCACCGATAAGATCTTTGTTGTGGAAGAGCCAGTTCAGCCTGTCGATAAGGTATTCGACCTGTGATAATGTGAATACCCTTCTCGGGAAGGCAAGTCTCATTAGTTCGAGATCGGCATAAATGTCGTTTCCATTTTCATCCCTGATACTGCTTAATGTCCCTCTTTCCATACCTCTGATACCGGATACAATAAAAAACGCAGCAACAAGAGCTCCGGCTGGATACTCGCTCTGGGGTATATGCGGAATGAATTTTTGTGCTTCAACATGGCATCCGAGTGCTCCGCCCGGCATGATCACTGGCAAACCAAGCTTATCAAGCTCCTTAACTGCATAGTCGATAAATGACGGGGACTGACCAACAACATCCTCTTCCCTGGTCTCATATAAGCCAACGGCCATCGCCTCAATTTCCCTTATTGAAATACCCCCGTAAGTAAGGAATCCTTCATAAAGAGGAACGAGGTCTTTCATTTTATTGAAGAGTTCCTTGCTGTTTGTGCATATTCCTCCACCTCTTGACGAGCTTACTTTTCGTCCTGAGAAATAAACAATATCAGAAAGGTCACACATCTTTTTAAGAATTTCAGCGATTGTTTTATGCAGATATTCCTCTTCACGTTTTTTTATGAAGTAGGCATTCTCGCCTATAAGACTGGCATCCAGAATAATGATGATCTTGTATTTATCAGCAACGGCTCTTACCTCTTCCAGATTTTTCATTGAGAAGGGCTGACCTCCAATCAGGTTTGTAGAGGCTTCCATCCTTATGAACGGGATATTTTCAGACCCGTGTTTAACTATCAGCTCTTCAAGTCTTTTGATATCAATATTACCTTTAAAAGGATGAGTGCTCTTTATCTTCATAGCTTCAGGGGTGAAGAGTTCAACTACGGTTCCCCCGTTCAGCTGAATATGAGCAAGCGTTGTTGTAAAGTGGTAATTCATAGGGATAAAAGTTCCCTTTTTTACAAAAGTCTGGGATATAATATTCTCAGCTGCTCTTCCCTGGTGGACAGGAAGAACCATTTTCTTTCCGAAAACATCAAGTACGCTCTTCTGAAATTTCACAAAGCTCTGAGATCCGGCATATGCATCATCAGCCACAAACATGCTGGAAATCTGTGTATCGCTCATGGCATTTGTTCCACTGTCTGTCAGCATATCGAGGAAAATATCCTTCGTTCCTAGGAGAAATGTATTGAAGCCAGCTTCCCTGATTGCTTCAACGCGCCTTTCTACCGGCACCAGATTAAGCGACTGAACAATTCTTACTTTGTGCATTTCAAGCGGGATCTCTTTCCCATTAAAAAATTTGACGGATCTCTTGGTAACTAATTTTTCCATGGTTTATATTTGTTGTTTAAGGTTAAAAAAAAGGCTTACCATTTTTTCTGGTAAGCCTCGTTCTTTTATAAATATGTTTTATAACATGTTTCTTCGGACTTACATTTTACTCTCTGTAATAATAATAGTAATAAATGAAGATATTTAATTTAACAATACACATTTCTTAACGTTTCTTCTCAAACCTAATCTAATTTTTATCAGATAGCATAAAAAGTGATCAAAAAATTTAAAGAACTAAATTGATTTTTTCAAAATATTCATTCTGCGGGCAGCATAATGGCCCGAATCGCCCCATTCCCCATAAACAATTTCTGCATCAGCAAGACTTATTCTGGCTTCCAGGCAGCTCTGACAATCTTCAGCCGAGTCATCGGTACATGGTTTATTGTCATATAGTTTGTAGCTGTCGCGATACCTGCCCGGAGTAATGTTAGGCATAATAATGTTTGCCCCGATCTTTACGGCTTTCTCTCTTCCTATGGGATCAATAGCCTGTAAGGCTGTGGCGGCAACAATGTTGATGTCTTTCATCATTATCCTGATAATAGAAATCATCTTCAGGGTAAGATCAAATCTTTCTCTTAGCGGCTTAAGGCTGCCTGAGTGTTCCATAAGAGGTGTATCTGCATGTTCGATATATGGACCCATGCCACACATATCGATATCAAACTCTCTCATAAACATAAGGTCACCTGCCAGATCATCAAGAGTTTGGAATGGCAAACCGATCATAACACCGGTACCTGTCTGATAACCTATATTCTGCAGGCTCTTAAGACACATAATCCTTCGGTCAAAACTATGTTTATTATTATCAGGGTGTATCTTTTTGTATAATGACTCATTGGTAGATTCAACTCTCAGCAGGTATCTGTGAGCCCCCGCATCAAACCAGCTTTTATATACTTCATGCTCCTGCTCGCCAACAGATAGCGTTATTCCAAGTTTGCCACCTGACAACTTTTTAATCATCTTTAACAGATTCTCAATTCTTCCGGTCACGGACGGACTCTCCAATTCACCCGACTGAAGGGCAATGGATCCGTAATTATTTGAATATGCAAATTCTGCAGCTTTCAGTATCTCATCATCTGACAAATTATAACGTTGCAGATTTTTATTTCCTTTCCTTATCCCACAGTACAGGCAATCCTTTCCGCAAATATTGGAGAATTCAATTAATCCCCTGAACCAGACTTTATTACCAATATATTTCTCTTTTATCTCAGCGGATTTTCTGTACAGCATTGTCTTATCTTCTCCTTCGCAGGAAAGCAAGGATAACAGATCTGCTCTTGAAAACTCATTTTTTTCAAGTATGTTTTTAAAATTATTACTCATCTTATATTATAAAGTGACCACAAAAATAATAAAAGAAAAGACAAGCCTCATAATGCCTGCCGGTCCGGAACATTTTACAAGCGGCTTTACTTATGATCTTTAACATGTTTTGCGGCTCCTATTTTTTACTATCTTGCTTAAAAATATCAGTAGTAATTATTTCCTTCACATTGGCATTTTATTATGATAAATGATAAGCTGATTAATCCTGAGAGTATAGTTATTTTAGGCGGATCAGATGATCTCTTTAAACCCGGAGGAAAAGTACTCAAAAATATTATCGAGGGAGATTTTAAGGGAAAACTTTATGTAGTAAACCCTAACCACGATAAGGTACAGGGAGTGAAATCGTACAGGAGCCTTAATGATATACCCAAAGCAGACCTGGCAATACTTGCAATTGCTTCAAAATATTGCATGGAAGCCGTTGAAATTCTGCTTAAGGAGAAAGAAACCAAAGCCTTCATAATTATTTCAGCAGGATTCAGTGAGTCTGGTGAGGAGGGAAGGAAGCTTGAGCAGGAATTAGCAAGTGTTATCAGTAAGGCCGGAGGGGCACTTATCGGACCAAACTGCATAGGCGTTGTAACCCAGACATACCGGGGCGTTTTTACTTCACCGGTACCAAGGCTTGACACCAAAGGCTGCGATTTTGTATCTGGCTCGGGTGCAACTGCTGTATTTATATTTGAGTCAGCTATTCCCAAAGGAGTGAAATTTGCCAGTGTATTCTCAGTAGGGAACAGTGCACAGATAGGAGTTGAGGAGGTACTGGAATTCTGGGATAATACTTTTGATCCGGATACAAGTTCAAAGATAAAGCTCATCTATGTTGAAAGTATAAGAGAACCCGATAAACTGCTTCATCATGCATCTTCATTAATTCGCAAAGGGTGCAGGATTGCTGCAATAAAAGCGGGTACAACAGAAGCCGGAAGCAGGGCAGCCTCTTCACATACAGGAGCAATGGCTTCCTCCGATTCAGCTGTGGAGGCTCTCTTCAGAAAAGCAGGTATTGTGAGATGTTCTGGCCGTGAAGAACTTGCTACAGTTGCTTCAGTATTTATTCATAAACCATTGAAGGGCAGAAATATAGCAATAATTACTCATGCAGGAGGCCCTGCCGTTATGCTTACTGACGCTCTTTCAGCAGGAGGAATGAATA
>Ga0334722_10005879_pt1 | contig 12275 bp, 10 predicted proteins | sample C3_bottom_MG_FD_207210 | JGI IMG/M metagenome (GOLD analysis project Ga0334722, IMG submission 207210) | Sediment microbial communities from Yellowstone Lake, YNP, Wyoming, USA - C3_bottom | ecosystem: Environmental > Aquatic > Freshwater > Lake > Sediment | place: USA: Wyoming | collected...
TTCCTTGCTTTATATCCAATCTTATTTCCTTAATTCCAGCGGCCGCAGCTTTAACTGAGCGGTCGCTTGCACTTAATGCCCTTATTTATTAAACATAACAGTGTTTTTTATCTTTCTTCTATATTTTATCGCATTTTAGGCAATTAGGCGCCAAATGGGCAAATGGAAATGGGGCCAACTCGAGTTGAGTCGTTTTAGTGATGATAATAGTAAATATTCATTATTATACGGAAGCAGCATAATAACGCCGCGGAATTATTTTCAAGCCGATATTTGTTTAGTGCGGATGCAAGGCGGGCGCAGGCCGCAGGGATTCCCGCGGGAGCAAGGGCCCGCCCTTGCAATAGCGTCCTAGACGCCTTTTCGGCCGCGTTTTTAGCTGATTTCGGAGGTATTCAGATTAACCTGGCAGCTCGTATCAAGCGGGCTGGCCAGCGTATTGCGCTGAATCTTAGCCTGATAGAGGGCCTGGTCGGCTTGGTAGATAAGGTCGGATTTGCTGAAGGCGGTACTCGGGTAGTTGGCAATCCCAAGGCTGATCGTCAACTTTATCTTCTGGTTATTGCTGCCGCCGGTGAACAAAGCGTCATAAACCGCCTGGCGCAGTTTTTCCCCGGCAAGATAAGATTCCTGGTAATGTGTTTCCGGCAGGATTACGACAAACTCCTCGCCACCGTAACGGGCGACTATGTCGGTGTCACGTGTGTGCCGCTTCAACAGATGGGCGATCTCGCGCAAGACCTCATCGCCGCAGAGGTGCCCGTAATTATCGTTTACCTGCTTAAAGAGGTCGACGTCGATCATAATCAACGAGAGCGGCTTTTCATACCTGAGTGCCCGGCTCCATTCACTATCGAGCCGCTCGGAAAAGTAGCGGTAGTTATAGATGCCGGTCAAAGCATCCAGCGAAGCCCACTCTTTTGTCTGACGATAAAGCCAGGCGTTTTGGATCGAGATGGCGGCCTGACTGCCAAGCGCCTCGAGGAACCTCAGGTTTTCGTAGCCGTAGGCATGCGCCATGCGCTTGCCGACCATCATCACTCCGAGCAGTTTTTCACCGACGCGGACCGGCACGGCCATGACCGAGACGATCTCCGGGGCAAAGCTAAGCTGCCACTTACGATTCGATTCGGATATGGACATCGGCGTTTGCGTCTCCGCGACTTTGCCGATCAACCCCCGGCCGACATCTATGGAGAGTTCTTTAACACCGGCGTCGTCGAGCCCGCGATGGGCCTGCAGCCGCAGGTGTTTTTGGCTGTCTATCATAAAGAGCGCCGAAACATCCGGCACCAGGTCCATCGAGACGATGTTCAAAACGAGCGCGTAGATCTCGGAAACGTTGAGAGTCGAGTTCAGCGCCCGGCCGGTCTCATACAAAGCGCTAAGATCGACGGCCGCCCGCCGGAGCCGATCGGCGATAAAACCAGATGCCAGCGAAAGACCGAGGAAGAGCAGTAAGTATAGGTTGCCCTCCTTGTATACGCGCCCGGACATCTGATAACCGACCTGGTAGTAAGCGAAGGTCGAAACGCTGAGAATGGTGACAAAGAGCAGCGTCATTCGATGGCCGCCGCGCAAGGCGCAGAGTACTATCGGGATGTAGTAGAGCATGATCAGAGGGGTGTAGAAAGCGTTAGCGAAACCCAGAATCAACGTCACCAGACCAAAAGCGACACTGACGGTAACGTAATTGCGCACGTTATAGCCGGCGCCGCGGCTATACAGCCAGCGAGAGAGAATTCCCCCGTCGCGTAAGTCCGCGTGGACGATGGCAGAGAGTAGCAGCACGAAAACCAGACCGACTTTGTTGACCGTCGGCAAATCAGCCATCAACGCCAACGCTATCAGAACGCCCGCAATCACCGGCAAGTAGAAAAACCTTATTTGTTGGTCAAGACTTCTCTGAAACCATCCCACGATGTGCCCACTCACGCTCGCTATAAAGCATTTTGCTTTTGTAAGCGAAGCCTTTATACATCTATCGGCAGACTCGCTTAAAGATTGAAGGGGTTTTTACCCCATTTCACAACGAGTAAACAAGAGCTTGAACCGGCTAGACGCTGCATTCAGGCGACTGAACCTAGCCGGCCATTCCAAGCCCTTCATCTCAAAGGTCCGACGGGAGAGTTGTCCTCCTTAAACCCGTTTTATCCCATGCCTCAGCCAAAAGCAATAGCCAATTTATCGGGCGGTTGGTCGGCGAAAAGCCATAGAATATTTTAGCCTGGCCGTCCACGTTCTATTTTCTCGACACCCATGTAAGGGCGCAGAGCCTCGGGGATAACGACGGAGCCGTCGGGTTGCTGGTAGTTTTCCAGGATGGCGGCGAAGGTGCGGCCGATGGCTAGGCCGGAACCGTTTAAGGTGTGGACGAATTGAGGCTTGCCGCCGCCGACAGGGCGATAGCGGATGTTGGCCCGGCGAGCCTGGAAGTTTTCGAAGTTGCTGCAGGAGGATATCTCCTTGTAACCGTTGTAGCTCGGCATCCAGACTTCTATGTCATAAGTTTTAGCGGCGGAAAAGCCCAAGTCGCCGGTGCAGAGACTAATAATGCGATAGGGCAGCTTAAGCGCCTGCAAAATCTTTTCAGCATCTTTAGTCAACGCCTCGAGCTCATCGTAGGACGTTTCAGGTTCGACAAACTTGACCAGCTCGACTTTGTTGAATTGATGCTGGCGGATCAGACCGCGGGTTTCCCGGCCGTGGGCGCCGGCCTCGCGGCGGAAACACGGGGTGTAGGCTGTGTACTTGATAGGCAGCTCTTCACTCGGGATTATCTCGTCCCGGTGGATGTTGGTGACCGGCACCTCGGCTGTCGGTATCAGCCACAAATCGTCATTGGCACACTTGAAAAGATCTTCGGCGAACTTCGGCAACTGCCCGGTGCCGGTCATGCTGGCCTCGTTGACCAGGACCGGCGGGAAGACCTCTGTATAGCCGTGGTCGCGGGTGTGCGTATCGAGCATGAAATTGATGAGCGACCGTTCAAGCCGGGCGCCGGCGCCCATATACAGGGCGAAGCGGGCCCGGGCGATCTTCGCGGCCCGGTCTAAATCGAAGATTTTCAAGTCCGGGCCGATATCCCAGTGGGCTTTTGGCTCGAAATCGAACTTGGTCGGCTCGCCCCAGGTCCGGACGGTGGGATTATCGGTCTCGTCGGCGCCGATTGGCGTGCTGGCGTGCGGGATGTTAGGGACCAACAACCACAGGTTTCTAATCTCCTCATCTATCGGACGAAGCCGGTCCTCAAGCAAAGCGATATCTTCCCCGAGCGCGCCCGACGTCTCTTTCAGGGCGGCGACTTCAGCCTCCGGAGCTTCAGCCGAGCGGCCCTCTTTCTTGGCTTGTCCAACCTCGCGCATCAGTTGGCCGACTTTTTCCGAAGCGCTGTTCCTGTCGGCTCGCTTGCTTTCGATCTCGCCCAGAAGTTCGCGCCGGCGGGCGTCGGCGCCCATGATGGGGTCCAGATCGACCTTGGCGCCGCGCGCTTTCAGGGCCTCCAGCAACCTCCCCGGCTCCTCGCGGATCGTCTTGAAGTCAAGCATAGCTTTTTAGGCCTTTCCAACCCGGGCGCGCGGGTACGAACCGAGCAGCTTGACCTGGCGTATCTTGCAGCGCAGACACTTCAGGGCCTCGGCGACGTTGGCGTCTTCCACATGGCCCTCCATATCCAGAAAAAAACAATATTCTCCCAAGGTTTTGCGGGTCGGTCGCGACTGTATCTTGGTAAGATTGATGGAGCGATAAGCGAACTCCTGCAAAATCTGGAGTAAGCTGCCCGGCCTGTCTTCGTGAATGAAGCAGACGATCGAAGTCTTGTCGTAACCCGTCCGTTTGGGCATCTCCCGGCCGATAATGACAAACCTGGTCCGGTTGTCCGGAAAATCCTGTATCTTGCGCTCCAGGACATTCAAACCGTAAAGCTTGGCCGCCAAACTGGTGCCGATAGCCACGGCCTCGCCGCCTTGACGCCCGGCTACTATTTTGACGGCCTCGGCGGTACTATTAGCCGCCTCGATATTCGCGCCGGGAAATTCGCGCGCTATATAGTTCCGACATTGGGCTGTCGCTTGCGGGTGCGAGATGACCGTTGTCACCCGATCCCGCTTCGTGCCGCGCCGGCCGATAAGATTATTGACGACCGGCGTGACGACCTCGCGCTCGATCAGAAGGTTGGCTTCGAATGCCAACATGTCGAGCGTGGCGTTGACCGACCCTTCGATAGAGTTTTCGATGGGAACGATGCCCTTGTCCACTTCCAGACGCTCAACAGCGGCGATCACCTCTTGGATCGACGTGAGGGGAACGAGTTTCGACTTATCGGCTTCGACCGCCGATATCAGCGCTTCTTCAGTAAAAGTCCCGGGCGGGCCGAGAAATCCAATTTTTTTCCTGGTCATGCCTTTACACCTTTAAAAGCCTCTGTCATAGCTTGCTCTTCTTCCCCGGACAAAGGATAGGTCGACTGCCTGTCGACGATTGGCTTGGCATAGACACGGCTGTCGCTACGCCCGCTTATGGAGGTGATGATAACGCCGTCGCCGACTTCGTTAAGGAGGGCGGTGGAAAAACTGAGGCGTCCGCCGACTTCGGGGAACGCATCATACCGGACGACCCCCACATGCCTGATGGCTTCGCTCAACATCGCTTGGTGCTCCCGCCCGGTTGCCTCCATTCGGTCCTGACCGGCCGCGAGCCGCTCAATATCGTCCAGCGACTTGGCCATGACCTCCATGATATCCGCCTCTCCTTGGAGGGCCTTGATTACCTTTAGTTTGGCCCGGTTTTGCCGGCGGAACGCTAGGCTGAGCAAAAGGACCCAGACCAGCAGTAGCAATGTTGAGCCTGCTAGGGCCGCCAAAATAATCTTTGTTGAAGAGAGGTCCGGCATCCTTACTTTCTCCTCGGAATTGCTTTAAGATTATACACAATATTATGAAAATTGCTTACTTCGATTGTTTTTCAGGCTTAAGCGGCGATATGGTCCTGGGCTCGCTCCTTGATATCGGCGTCGACCCCGACGCCCTCCGAAGCGAGTTGGCAAAATTGCCGCTGACCGAATACGTGATGGCCGCCAAGCCTGTGACCCGCGGCGGCATCGGAGCCACTAAGGTCTCCGTTAAGACCTTGGAAAAAGGCCTGGTGCGGACGTATCACAATGTCCGGCGGGTTCTGGAAGAAAGCGGACTTGAAACGCAGGTAAAAGAGCGCAGCCTGGCCATCTTCCAAACACTGGCGCAGGCGCAAGCCAAAGTGAACCGCAAAAACGTCGAGACCATTCACTTCCATGAAGTCGGGGCGGTCGATTCTATCGTCGATATCGTCGGCGCCGCGATCGGTTTCAGTATGCTCGGCGTCGACAAGGTCTTTTGTTCACCTCTGCCGATGGGGCTGGGCATGACGCGTACGGACCATGGCATGATGCCTATCCCTTCGCCGGTCACGTTAGAGATACTCACCGGTGTGCCGGTCTATTCAACCGGCATTCACGCCGAATTAGTCACCCCCACCGGCGCCGCCATCGCCTGTTCTTACGTCCAGAAATTCAGCGATATGCCGCCGATGACAGTGGAGAAGACCGGCTACGGAGCGGGGCGGGCAGACCTGGAAGTCCCTAACGTGCTGCGGTTGGTTACCGGCGAGTTGGCCGAGACCGCGACAGCCGAAGCGGCTGTGCTTATCACGGCCGTCATAACCGATACGGACGACGATGCTCGGACCCGGATGCTTGAAAAATTCCTCGACATGGGCGCGATAGATGCCTGGTCGGCTCGAGTCAGCCGGGCCGGCGGGGTCGAAGCCCTGGAACTGAACATCCTGACCTCGGTAGATAAGGAAGCAGACCTTGTCAATGCGATCTTCTTGACTACCGGGGCGGATGACGTACTGGTTGCGCGGCAACCTCGACGGCGCCGCGGCTGACCTCACAAGACCGGTAAAGATAAGGCCGTCAGGGGTAGATTTTCCTAATGGAAGGACTTCTGCCACAATTTAAGCACGCCACCGATATCCTTGAAGCCCATGACATAGACTATGTGGTTTTTGGCGGTATCGCGATCTGGGCTTACGGCCGGCGGCGCAAGACTAAGGATATCGACCTGCTCATAATGGAGGAAGACGCTAAGCACGCCTTGGCTGTTTTGGGTCGAGCCGGTTTTCAGACCGAGGAGACCGACCACCGCTGGCTCTACAAAGCGTCTTTAGACCACTCGGATATCGATTTGATTTTCGAAGCCCGGGGCGAAATCAGGTTGACGCCTGAGATTTTGCGCCGGTCGCGGCGGATGGATATCGGCGGCATCCCATTCCGGGTGATGGACCCCGAGAACCTGGTCATGATGAAGATCCTGGCGACGAAAGAGATCCGCCCGGCCGATTGGTATGACGCCCTCTCGGTCATCGAGAAGGGCGGCTTTGATTGGGATTATCTGATCGCCAAGACCGGCCGATACATCACAAATTTCTTAAGCTTTGTTTTTTTCGCCGAATCGGCCAAGGCGGAGAAGACCGGCGGCCATATTATCCCGCCCGGCGTGATCGACAGGTTGATAGACATTTATCAGCGGGGGAATTCGAGTTCGAAAATCGCATAGGACCTGCCTAAAAGCGGTTCGGAAACGTTGTAGACAGGCACCCCGCCCGGAGTCATCCCCATCTCCTGACCGAAATGAGCGTGACTGTGAAGGGCCAGATTCGCGCCGCCTTCATCTATGGCCTTGGCCAATTCCGAGCTGCCCATGAATGCGTATATCTGCGGATCTTCTCCGGTTAAAGTGCTCAGGACCGGAGAGTAATGCAACATGGCGACCTTAAGGCCGGCTTTTAGAGACATCAGCGCGCCGCGCAATTTGTCCGCTTCTCTCAACGTTTCGCGATAGAAAGACCGCCATATCTCCTCGCCGAAATCCGGCAGAGCCCGCGGACCGAAGCCGCCCGCAAAGCCTTTGACGCCCGCAAAACCGATCACGCGGCCATTGATGTTCAACGTGATCGAATCACCATCCAAGACTGTGACGCCGGCAGCTTCCAGGCGATCGTGAAACCGGTGATTGTTCTGTTCATGATAATCATGATTGCCCAATACAGCCACGACGGGAATGCGCACCTCGGCCAGGTTTTCAAGCACCACCTCGATCTCCGCCATCTTGCCCCGGCTGGTAAGGTCGCCGCAGAGCGCGAGCGCATCGGCCCGCAGATTAAGGTCCTCGAACGTATAACGATAGCTGCCGGCGCTCGTCTCCGAGCAGTGAAGATCACCGACGGCCGCCAGCCTGAAGAGCGTTCCCATGTATTAGTTTTTTCCATTTAGGCCGGATTGTGTATCATGGTCGGAAGAGTAGGGAGGCGCTTCGGTCCTGGTGGGCCGCCTGGTCTTCAACACCAGTGTGAGGGGGTAACCTCTCGGTCAGGTTCGATTCCTGGGCGCTTCCGCTAAACGAAAGAAAAGCCGGCCATTGATTTTCTTTCGTTTACCCTTTTTACGTTTTACATGTTACCTGTTTAACCAGGCTTTTCTTTCGTTAGTAAAAGGTAAAACGTAACAGGTAAAAAGGGGAGCAGGGCCCGGCGGAACTCCGGCGAGCGACGGGGACGATTCCTGGGCGCTTCCGCTAGAACGCGGCCGAAAACCCCGTCTGCTGCGTTATCCTCCACCTCGTCGTTGGGGTCAGGTCTATTGTTCTTAATCTCGATCTATTACTCCTCTTCCACCAACTTATCGTAGACCACCCGTACATCGCCGGCGCGGCGGGTCACTTTTTGCCGGTCGAAATATTCCATCAATGGGACGGCGTATTTTCTGGTCGTGCCGAGCAGGTCTTTAAATTGACTGACGGTTATCTCGCCGGCATCGGCCAGAAACTCCAGTAAGCGCCCGGTCGCTTCATCAACGGCTTCCCGGGTAAAATATCGCTCGCCGCTCAAGGCCACGACCGACCCTTCGGACTGAAACCGATCGAGCAATGCCCTGATATCGGCGGTGGAGATACCCGTAACTTCACTTAGTTTCTTTAAGTCGGGAGGGGAGAACCCCTGAAGCTCTTTTCGAAGCTGCTCCGCCTTCAAGTCCCCGGCGTCAAGCGTCCGCTCTGCCAGGGAGAGCCGGCCGTCCCGGCTGACGATCAGCCCCTCGGAGACGAAGTGGCTGAAAAGAATATCGGCTTGGGAAGGAGACAGTTCGGGCCAGAGCCGCTTCTTGGCCGCCTCTTTCTGCATACCGAACTGATACGGCTGCTCTATGTGGAAAGCCGACAAGAGCGCGCCGAGGTCGCGGCCGCAGCCGATAAGAGCGCCGTTATCCAGATAATAAACCCGCTCCCCGACGCAAAGAGGCGCGACTGTTTTTTCTTCAACCAGTTGCGCGACGGCGCTCTCCGTTGCCCGGCTGCCCAACTGGACCCCCTCAGCCAACTCGTCCGCGGTCAGCGGGAAGCGGCTCCCCAACAAGAATTCTCTGGCGGCCAGCCGGTCATCGCCCGCGGCCAGAGCGTCAAGGTGCGGGATGTCGAGCCGGCCTCCCCCGCCTTTAGCCAGGGCTTTCAAGACGATCCCGCCGGCCACCGTGGTCACGGGAGAAAGAGCGCGCAATATGAACCTATCCCTGAAGACGGCGACGATCGGCTCAGCCAGAACCAGGCGGGCATAGCCCTGTCGGCCGGGTTCGATCTGCGCCGCGCTTATCGGCGTCAGGACTGCGGAAACTTCTTTAGTGCCATGATAAAGGCGCAAACGCACCCGGCGCTTTAAGGCCCGCGGCGCCTGCGGAACGACCGTTACCCGGGCGATCAGTTCGAATGCAAGACTGAACGTGGCCGGCGGAACCAGAACGTCGCCGCGGCGGGGCGGCGGCCCGGAAACGACTATATTCACCGCCACCCGTTGACCGGCCAGGGCCTTGGTGACGGGATTGCCGTGGACTTCAATCCGGCGCGGGCGGCAAACCTGGCCCGACGGCAGGAGTTCCAGCGGACCGGTGGTCGTGAGAACGCCCGACCAGAGGGTCCCGGTCACCACCCGCCCGGCCCCGGGCAAGATAAACGATCGGTCGATCGGCAAGCGCGGCGCAAAATCGAGCAACCGTTCAGTCAAGAGACCGGCTTGCGTTTCAACAGCGGCGACCAGCTCTTCAAGACCAATCCTAGTCTTTGCGGCCACGCTGATCACGGGCACGTCCTTAAAGGGTCCCGGCCCGAGCAATTCGCGCACTTGCTCGCCGACCTGGTTCAGGCGCGCGGCATCCGCTAAGTCCGCTTTGGTGATGGCGACCACAGCGGCGCTCACACCCAGGAGTTCGGCGATGGCCAGATGTTCTATCGTCTGCGCCATGACGCCGTCATCGGCGGCGACAACCAATAATAATAGGTCAATGCCGGTCGCCCCGGCCAGCATATTCTTGATAAACCGCTCGTGGCCGGGAACGTCGATTATGCCCGCTTTCAGGCCGGAGGGGAGAAAGAACGACGCGAATCCGAGATCGATCGATATGCCGCGCTCCTTTTCCTCGGCCAAGCGGTCGGTATCTATCCCCGTCAAGGCTTTGACAAGCTCGGTTTTGCCGTGATCGATATGGCCGGCGGTGCCGATGATCAAGTGGTCGGTGATCATAGTCATTTGTGTTTCTAGAAATCCGCCCTTAGCGCTGCCTTAGTCCCCGCCGCTACCGTCTCGATCTCATTTACGGCCACGGTTATCATGTCTAAAACCAGCGCGCCTTCCGCGATGCGACCGATTATGGGCGGCTCCCCGTGCCGGAGACGGGCGGCAAGTTCATCGGCGCCGATCGCCGTTGCCGACATGCTGACGCCATAGCTGGGTATCTCGCGGCCGGGCAGCGCGCCCCCGCCGACCCTGGCCGCGGTTTGCGTTAATTCCAGGTTAGCGCCGGGCATTTTGCCAACCAGTTTTATTAATTTCTTCGCCCGGGCCTCCACCGCCCCGGGCAACTGATTTAAGAAAACCAGGACCGGGACGGTCCTAAGCGGATCGTCATAGACGTACAGCCGAAGCGTCGCTTCGAGCGCGGCCAAGCTCAGCTTATCCAGCCTCACCGCCCGGTAGATGGGATCGGCGCGCAGCTTTGAGATAAGGTCGGCGGCGCCGACGATCAGCCCGCATTGGGGACCGCCGAGAAGCTTGTCGCCGCTGAAGGTGATAAGATCGGCGCCGTGTCGCACGCTTTCGCGCACGGCCGGCTCGGCGAACCCGGGCAAGTCCACCATATTGCCGCTGCCTAAGTCTTCCACCAGAGGTTTCCTATGCGCCCGGGCCAGGACGGCCAGTTCAGCTAAAGAGACGGCCGACGCGAACCCGACCACTTCATAATTGCTGGTGTGGACTTTCATCAACAAAGCCGTCTTTTTGTTTATGGCCCGTTCGTAATCTTTCAGGTGGGTCTTGTTGGTCGTGCCAACCTCGCGCATAACGCAACCGGCGCCGGCCATTATCTCTGGCAGACGGAAGGAGCCGCCGATCTCTATGAGTTCGCCGCGACTGACTATGACTTCCCTGGCCTTGGCCAACGCACCCAGAACCAGCATCAGGGCGGCGGCGTTGTTGTTGACGACCAGAGCGGCCGGCGCGCCTGTCAGCTCGACCAGCAGCGATTCGACCGCCGCGGTCCGCCCGCCCCGCGTGCCTGAGAGCAGATCGTATTCGAGATTCGAGTAACCGCCGGCGATAGCGGCGGCGGCATCGATAGCGGCGCCGGCCAGCGGCGCCCGCCCCAGATTGGTGTGGATGATTATCCCGGTCGCGTTGACGACCCTCCGCGCTTCGGGCTTGAGATTTCGGCGCGCGGCTTCAGCCACCAGCGGCGCCAACTCAGCCACAGCCGGTATCATATCGGCCTGCAACTCACCGCTTTTCAGTCTCTGCCGCAACCCGTCAAGGACCGCTCGCACCGCGGCGGCAACCGCCGGATAGGGCAGGCCCTCGACCGCGCTCTCGACTTCGCGTGCGCTCAAGACTTTGCCGACCGAGGGGATGCGTCGCATCAGATTGGGAATACCATCCAACTTTCATTCACCGCTGCCTCTCAAAAAAATAGACCGCCGCGGATATCATCGCGGCGCCGAAGACAGCCATGACCGTTAGGTCGAAAGCGAGGGAAAATTCGGCCAGCTTCGGGCCGAGAATCAATCCGCGCAAAGCATCGACACCGTAGCTTAACGGATCGGCTCTCGTTAGCGACCGCAACCACACCGGGAGCCGGGTGAGCGGGAACATCGCCCCGGAAAGAATAAAGAGCGGCATGATCAGGAAGTTCATAATCATCTGAACGCCCTCCATACTGTCCATCCTGGCGGCAATGACGATCCCCATCGAAGTCAATGAGAAAGATATCAAGAGCATCACAGGCAAGATGATAATGATAATCAGGGGCGAAAGTCGGACCCCGAGCAAAGGCGAGAACAATAAGACGATCGCCCCCTGGATCAGCGAGATGGTACTGCCCCCCAGCGCCTTGCCTACGGCTACGGACGCGCGAGCGATGGGCGCGACCATGACTTCTTTCAAAAAACCGAATTCGCGGTCCCAAACTATCGATACGCCGGCGAACATCGAGGTGAACAAGAGGGTCATCCCGATAATACCGGGAAAGATGAAAGCCACATAACCGCTACGGGCGCCGCCACTCGCGACGTTTATCGATAACCCCTGAGCCAGGCCGTTGCCAAAGACAAAAAGAAAAAGAGCGGGCTGGGCCAGCGAGCTTACGACCCGGGCCTTGTCCCGCTTAAAGCGGATGACGTCCCGGAGCCAGATCGCGTAGACGGCGCGCAGATTGTTCATATTCACCGGCGCTTCATCCTTACGCGGGCGCGAATCGAATCAAGCGACCCGGCGCTTTCGTCGCGCATCGTGCGGCCCGTCAACTTTAGAAAAACATCGTCCAACGTCGGGCGGCGCAGACTGATCGAGTTTATCGGCACATCAAGCGAGCGGACAAACGGAGCCAGGAAGGTTTCGCCTTCCGGCACTTCGAAGATAAGCTTGCCGTCTCGGGCCGTCACTTCGAGCCCGTGGACCGCGCTTATCTGCCCGGCGGCGGTTTCGTCGTCGGCGGTGCTTACAGTGATAACATCACCGCCAACCATGGTTTTAAGTTTGCCCGGCGTATCCAGAGCGATTATCCGGCCGTGGTCGATGACGGCGATGCGATCGCAGTTTTCCGCTTCATCCATATAGTGCGTCGTCAGAAAGATCGTGATGTTCTCTCTGTCCCTCAAGTCGCGGATGAACTCCCATATCCGGTTGCGGGTCTGCGGGTCGAG
>Ga0334722_10005880_pt1 | contig 12273 bp, 23 predicted proteins | sample C3_bottom_MG_FD_207210 | JGI IMG/M metagenome (GOLD analysis project Ga0334722, IMG submission 207210) | Sediment microbial communities from Yellowstone Lake, YNP, Wyoming, USA - C3_bottom | ecosystem: Environmental > Aquatic > Freshwater > Lake > Sediment | place: USA: Wyoming | collected...
GATTGATTCCTTGCCACTGGGATAACGAAGAGTGAATCCGAATTTATGGGCATTATTTGCTAGCCATAGCCCATCGCTAGTTTGACCAAAACAGTTATCTAAATAACAATTACGTGCAACAGTGCTGATATCGACTGCAAGGCCTGTCTGGTGTTCGCTTTGTCCAGGCATAGCAATGGCTTGATTGGCCGCTACAGCACCCACAGAGGCCGCTAGACTGTCAAAATAGACCTTTTGTAAGGCGGCTGATCGATAGCCACTACCAATCATCAACTGATAACCGGCGCTTGAAGCAGCACTAAATAGATTCACCAAAGGTTTTTCGATAATTGTTCGAACTGATCGTTCAGCGTCACTTTTGTCAGTTCTGGTTGCAACATTTGGGATTTTAAGATCAGTAGGGGCGTAGTTTACTGAAATCGCATGAGCTTTACTGACCAATGCCCATGTGCTGCTGTCGACTGAGTAATCTTCAACAATTGCCCTGATAGGTTTTGCACCCGGTAATGTTATATAAACTGGTTCTTTGCGTTTAGCTTCGCGGGCTGATTCGGCTGATTTTACGGCTATTTGACGAGAAATTGTTGCTAATTGATCACTGTAATTTGAATCTTGATCGGATATATACAAATATCCAGCATACGAAATGACGCCAATCACAGAAAAAGCTACAAAAAATGTTGTAATTTTTGGTAATAGTCCGTTTTGCTGTGATTTATGAATAAACATTACTAACCTTATACTACCATATTCGTTTGGTGCATATTATTGACGGATAACAGATAGTGTGTTAGTCTTAGATGGTAACTTATAAGAAAATAATAAACAATTCTTGGTGAATTGGCAGGTCTATATCCTTAGAAACCGCCTTCCACCAAGAATTTTAAGTGGGAGCATGAAGGCAAATGAAAGCACTTCTCGGTACCAAAATTGGTATGACCCAAATCATTAGCGAAGATGGCGTTGCAGTTCCTGTAACGTTAATTCAAGCTGGCCCCGTGACTGTGACTCAGGTCAAGACTGTCGAAACCGACGGTTACACTGCAGTACAGGTGGCATATGGTGAGGGTAAGAACCTGAGCAAGGCCGTGGCTGGACACACAAAAACAGCCGGAAGTAACCCGAAACATATTCGGGAAATTCGTGTAAGCAAACTACCAGAAGGCCTCTCGGTAGGAAGCACGATTGACGTAACAACCTTTTCACTTGGTGACATCGTAGATGCCACAGGTACAAGTAAAGGCAAAGGTTTTGCCGGTACGGTAAAACGTCACAACTTTAACACCAGTAAGCACACCCACGGTGGTTTCGGCGATGTCCGTAAACCAGGATCAATTGGATCTATGTATCCACAAAAAGTCTTTAAGGGTAAGCGAATGTCAGGACGAATGGGTCATGATCGTGTAACGGTCAAAAACCTAGTTGTTGCCTACATCGACCTAGAAAACAATTTGATTGGTCTTCGTGGTGCTGTACCAGGTCCTAAAAAGGGTCTGATTATCATCGGAGGAAAAGCGTAATGTCTGAAATTACTAAAACAGCTACAAAGACAGCTTTACCTAAAGAGATATTTGCAGTTGAAGTTAAAAATCACGAGCTTTTGAAATTAGCTTATGATAGCTACCTTGCAAACTCACGCACTGCTAGTGCAACCACTCTCCAACGCGGCGAAGTTCGTGGCGGTGGTAAAAAACCATGGAAACAAAAAGGAACTGGACGTGCTCGTTTCGGTTCATCTCGTAACCCAATTTGGCGCGGCGGCGGTGTTGTATTCGGTCCACGTGGTAATGAAAATTACACAAAGACTATTACAACTACCAGCAAACGCGTAGCATTACGCCAAGCTTTGTCACTAGCTAATAAAGCTAAACAAATTGTTGTTTTGGATTTCAAGACAACTGGCAAAACTAGCGAAACTGTTAAATTCTTGGCTGATAACAAACTAGACCGCAAGGTTCTGTTGGTTGTCGATGAGAAAACACCTGAGATTTTGCGCGCAACTAACAATGTCCAACGATTATTGTTAACTCGTGCTAATTACCTAAGTGTTTACCACATCCTAAATGCCGACAAAATCGTTATAACACCTACTGCACTTACCGCTATAACGACTTGGTTAACAAAGGAGGAGAAATAATATGACAACTCATATTAGTGTATTCCCACGTACGACTGAAAAAGCCTACGGCCAATCAAAAAACAACGTTTACGTATTTGACGCTCCAGTAACTGCAAATAAACAAGATATTATTGCAGCTATCGAAGCCCAATACGGCGTAAAAACTACCGGTATCAAGACTTTAGTCCAAAACGGAAAAGCTATACGTTTTTCAAAAGGTAAACGAGCTCACCCTGGTACAACTAACCACAAAGATTCTAAAAAAGCATATGTAACTCTAGCCGAAGGCGACAAAATCAATGTATTTGATGAAGTAGCTGCAGCAGAGTCAAATGCTAAAGCCGAAAAGAAGGAGAAGAAGTAATGCCAATCAAGCAATACAATCCAACTACTCCAGCCCGACGTGGAATGACCTCTCAAGACCTTAGTGAGATTACAACCCGTAAACCACTAAAAAGTCTTGTTAAAAGCAAGAAACAAAATGCTGGTCGTAACAATACTGGACGTATTACTGTACGACACCGCGGTGGTGGCGTTAAACGTCATTATCGTCTAGTTGACCACAAACTAGCTGCAGGTTTAACTGTGACTATTGAAGAAATCGAATATGATCCAAACCGTAGCGCTCGGGTTGCTCGTGTTAAAGACCAAAATGGTCTATATCACTACATCCTAGCCGATACGTCTATGGAAAAGGGTAAAGTTATTATCAGCGGCGCAGAAGCTCCAGTCGAGTCAAGCAACCGTTTGCCACTAGCTAACATCCCAGTCGGTACCCAAATTTATGCAATCGAGATTTATCCAGGTAAAGGTGCCCAATTAGTCCGTTCAGCTGGCGTAACTGCTCAGTTGATGGCCAAAGAAGGTGACTATGCTCAGGTTCGCTTGCCATCAGGCGAAGTTCGCCGTTTCCGTATGGAAGCAACTGCCGCAATTGGTATGGTCGGAAACGTCCAACACCAAAACGTCAAGATTGGTTCTGCCGGACGCAATCGCCGTAAATCTATCCGTCCAGGTGTTCGTGGTAATGCTATGAACGCTTGTGATCACCCACACGGTGGTGGTGACGGTGGACGACACGGTATTGGTGGATCACCACGTACTCCATGGGGTCAATTGACTCTTGGATATCGTACTCGTCGCCGTAAGGATGTCAGTAAGATGATCATTAAGAGTCGCCATGACGCGAAGAGGAAGAAATAACTATGAGTCGCTCACTTAAAAAAGGACCATTCGTTGATTTCAAGCTTGCCAAGAAAGTGGCGGCGCTTGGACCAGACGATCGTACCATCATCAAGACATGGGCACGCGCAAGTACTATCAGTCCAGAAATGGTCGGCCGTACTATCGCTGTTCATAATGGCAAAATGCATATCCCTGTACTACTAACGGAAAATATGGTTGGACACAAACTCGGTGAGTTTAGCCCAACTCGTAAATTCCGCAAGCACGGTGGAAAGGAAAACAAATAATGTCTGAATCATTAATTGTCCGCGCATATATCAAAGGTGTTGATCAAGCACCTCGCAAGGTTGCGCTTGTAGCAAGCCTAATCCGTGCCCGCAGCGTTGCTGATGCATTGGTTATCTTGACACACGTTCCAAAACGAGCAGCTAAACCCGTAATCGATGCAATCGAGAGCGCCAAGGCTAATGCTATCAATAACCACGGCCTAGACGGCAAAACACTAGTAATTTCTACTATTTCTGTCACAACTGGTGTTCGTATTAAACGATTCAAGCCAGCTAGCCGCGGTCGAGCATTACCATTCGAGAAGAAAACCAGCAACATCCTAGTTGAGGTAACTGGGGAAATAAAGCCAAAGAAGAAACCAGTGGCTAAAACCGCTGAGACAAAGGAGAGCAAGTAATGGGACAAAAAGTAAACCCAATTAGCTTCCGTCTTCAAGTTCACAAGAACTGGGATTCACGATGGTTTGCAAACAAACGAGATTTTGCAAAATGGCTAGCCGAAGATATTCACATTCGTGAAATCATCGAAAAGCGATTTGAAAGTCGTCCAACAATCAATCGTATCGAGATTGAACGTTCAGCAAACCTAATTACTATTACTATTCACACTGCCAAGGCTGGTGTTGTGATTGGTCGTGGCGGTGCTGGTGTAACTGAACTGAAAGCTATGATTGAAAAAGTCGCAAGTTTACCAACTCGATTAAACATCGAAGAAGTGAAACGACCAGAACTAGCAGCTAAATTAGTTGCTGAGAACATTGCAAGACAACTAGAACGACGTGTAAACTTCCGCCGAGCTATCAAAATGACAGCACAAAACACAATGGCCGCTGGAGCAAAGGGTGTTCGCATCCAAGTTGCAGGACGATTGAACAATGCTGAAATGGCTCGTAACGAAAAAGTAATCGAAGGATCAGTGCCATTGCACACATTGCGTGCTGACATTGATTATCACGGAGCTCGTGCTATGACCCCTGCTGGAGTTATCGGTGTAAAAGTATGGATTTACAAAGGCGAAAGGGTATAGATTATGTTATTACCAAAGAAAACTAAGTACCGAAAAGTTCGCAAAGGCAAAAACGGCGGAATCGCATCACGCGGTCAGTACGTTGCTTTTGGTGACTATGGTTTGCAATCACAAGAAAATGAACGAATCACTGGTCGTCAGATCGAGGCAGCTCGCCAAGCAATGACTCACCATATCGATCGTGCTGGTAAAATCTGGATCCGCATCTTCCCACACATCCCTGTTACGCGCAAGCCACAGGACGTAAAAATGGGTAGCGGCAAAGGAAACCCAGAGTTTTTCGTCGCAAAAGTAAAAGCAGGAACAATTTTGTTCGAATTGAAAGGTGTTGATGAAGCAGTTGCACGCGAAGCAATGCGTCTAGCGGCCCATAAACTACCTGTCATGACGAAGTTCATCATAAGGGAGCAAATCTAATGGCTATAACTAAAAAGACAACCAAAGTAGCAAAAGTTGCTACTGAAGTACAGTCCGTAGACCAGATGCAAGCTAGCCTTATTGTAAAACGAACTGAATATGTTGCAGCAAAACGCGGACACAAGCTTGGTGAATTAACCAATCCTCGTGTTATCAGAACTACACGTAAAGAAATAGCTCGCCTTCACACTGCCATCCGAGCAGATGAGATCGCAAGCGCAAAGGAGAGTAAATAATATGGCCAAGACATTGACCGGTATCGTTACGTCGGACGTAGCGGATAAGACAATCACCGTCACTGTTACTAGTCGTGAAACGCATCCTATTTATGGTAAGCAGTACACTGTAAACCGCAAGTACGCTGCACACGATGAAACTAACATGGCAAAAATTGGTGACAAAGTTACCATTTCAGAATGCCGACCCATTTCAAAACGCAAGACTTATACACTTGACTCAATTGTCGAGAAGTCACGCGGCTCAATCGAGCTTAAGGATGAAGTGTTGGCGGTAGAGGTTTAATTATGATACAACAAGAATCCCGTCTAAAAGTCTGCGATAACTCTGGAGCCAAAGAAATTCTTTGTATCCGAGTTCTTGGTGGTACTAAAAAACGTTACGCACGCGTTGGTGACATGATTGTCGCTACTGTTAAAGTTGCTTCAACAACTGGCGTTGTTAAACGCAAATCAGTTGTTAAAGCTATCGTTGTACGTACTCGTGATCAAATTCAACGCAAAGATGGCTCAACTATTGTCTTTGATGAAAATGCTGCAGTTATCGTTGCTGACGACAAAACCCTAAAGGGTACTCGTGTCTTTGGACCCGTACCTCGCGAACTACGTGACCTTGGTTTTGCCAAGATCATCAGCTTAGCACCGGAGGTACTATAATATGGCAACTATCAAACGAATTATCAAAGGTGACACTGTAAAAATCATCAGCGGCGCAAACAAAGGCGTAACTGGTAAAGTTCTACAAGTGTTAGCAAAGAAAAATGCGGTTCTAGTTGATGGTGTTGGAAACATTCACCGCCATGTTAAAGCATCTGCGCAAAACCCACGTGGTGGCAGTAAAGACATTCATGTCGCTACTTCGCTACACAAGGTTGCGCTAGTAGTTGACGAAAAATCAGCTAAAACTAGTCGAGTTGGACTTGTTAAAAACGCCGATGGCGGAACTACACGAGTTGCACGACAGATTAAAAATAAGGAGATAAAGTAATGGTTAAAACTGCATCACTGCTAACACCTGCTACTCCTCGCCTGAAAGCCTTGTACCAAAGTACAATCGTCAAGGAACTACAAGCCGAATTAAACTTGAAAAACGTTCATCAGGTACCAAAGTTTGAAAAAATTGTAGTAAGCGTAGGAATTGGCAAAAATAAAGACGACAAACGTTATTACGAAGCTGTCAAAAACACGCTTATCAAAATTACAGGTCAAGCACCCGTTGACCGTATGGCTAAAAAATCAATTGCAACCTTTAAAATTCGTGCAGGATTGAACCGAATCGGTATCAACGTCACATTACGTGGCGCTCGAATGTATGAATTTTTGGATCGCCTAGTCAACGTATCATTACCACGTATTCGCGACTTTCACGGTGTTAATCCAAAAGCTTTTGACAAACAAGGTAACTACAATATGGGTATCGTTGAACAATCTATCTTCCCAGAACTAACATTCGAGGAAACACAGATTTTACACGGTCTACAAGTTACATTTGTTATATCAGGCGACAGCGCTGTATACAGCCGTGCATTACTTGAAAAATTTGGTATACCTTTCGAAAAAACTGGAGGCAAACGATAATGGCTAAGAAATCTTCAATCGCTCGCGATGAAAAACGCAAGAAAATGATTGTTAAATATGCCGCAAAACGTGCTGAACTAAAGGAATTAGGTGATCAAGAGGGATTGGCAAAGTTGCCATTGAACAGTTCTCCAACTCGTTGGAAGAACCGCGATGTCCTTCATGGTCGTCCACGTGCCTTTATGCGCCGTTTTGGCCTAAACCGTATTAACTTCCGCGAAAAAGCCTCAAAAGGCGAAATTCCCGGCGTAACTAAGAGTAGTTGGTAGGAAAGGAAATATATGTCATTACAATCTACAGATCCAATCGCTGACCTACTAACTCGCATCCGTAACGCAGTTATGGTTGGTAAAAACGAAATCCGCCTTCCATCAAGTAAATTAAAACTTACTGTTGCTAAGGAACTAAAAAAAGCTAACTATTTGGCTGATGTCAAAGTAGAAGCTGCAAAACCACGAGACACTATGGTTATCACAATCAACAAACCAGGTGAAAACGCAACAATTACCGAGATCATCCGACTATCTAAACCAGGACGACGCGTGTACGTAGGTGCAGCTGAAATCCCACGTGTTAAAAATGGTCGTGGAATGGTACTTGTTAGCACAAGTAAAGGTGTAATATCAGGCCAAGCCGCTGTCAAAGAGCGACTAGGTGGTGAATTACTACTTAAGGTCTATTAATAAAGGAGAATAATTATGAGTCGAATCGGAAAACTACCAATTGACGTACCCACAGGCGTGACAATCACGGTTGACTCAGATGTTGTTACCGTCAAAGGGCCAAAAGGCCAATTGACCGTACCTCACCTGAGCGATGTGACTGTTGCCTTAGAAGGCACACAAGCTATCGTTACACGTAAGGACGATGAATTTATTGCAAAGGCACAACATGGTTTGCAACGCGCACTACTTAATAACGCCGTTATTGGTGTTACTAAGGGCTATGAAAAACAACTAGAAGTAAACGGTGTTGGTTATCGCGTATCTGGCGGTGGTCAAAAAATCGAAATGCTTTTAGGATTTTCACACCCAGTTAATTACGAAGCTCAAGCAGGCGTATCACTTGCTGTCGACAAGATGACTATTACGATATCTGGTATCGACAAACAAGCTGTTGGTCAAACTGCTGCTGAAATTCGTTCAATCAAAAAGCCTGAACCATACAAAGGTAAGGGTATTAAATATGCTGACGAAGTATTACGCCACAAGGCTGGAAAGGCTGGTAAATAATATGTCTAACCTACAAAAGAAACTATTGAACCTAGGTCTACGCAAAAGCCGTATCCGCGCTAAAATTAGCGGTACAGCTGAACGACCACGCCTAAGCGTATCAATTAGCAACAAGCACGTAAGTGCCCAAATAATTGATGATGTCAAGCAGATTACACTTGTAGCAAGCACAACTGTTGGAACAAAACAAACTGGTTCAATCACTGAACAAGCTGTTTTTATCGGCACAGATATTGCTAAAAAGGCTAAGAAAGCAAAAATTAACGCAGTTGTATTCGACCGAAATGGTCGTTTGTACGCTGGACGATTGAGTGCCTTCGCTGAAGCTGCACGCAAGGAAGGTTTAGGATTCTAATCATGGCTGACGCTATTACAAAGACTTCAACTGACTCACGCGCACCACGCCAACAAGGTGGCCGCCGCGATCAAATGCCAGCTGAACCAAAACAATATGAAGAAGTAGTTATCAATATCGATCGCGTTTCTCGCGTCGTAAAAGGTGGCCGCCGCTTCCGCTTTAAAGCTTTGGTTGTTGTTGGTGACGGTAAGAACAAGGTTGGTATAGGTGTTGCAAAAGGCGCCGATGTCCAGGCAGCTATTGCAAAAGCAACTGAAGTCGCTAAAAAGCACATCATTGTTATTGCAATCGACAAAACCACAATTCCACACGATACAGAAGTTCGTTTTTCAGGCGCGCAAGTGCTTTTACGACCTGCGGCTCCTGGTACCGGTATTATTGCTGGTGGTGTTGTTCGATCTGTTATTGCCGTAACTGGTATTAAAAACTTATTGTCAAAATCACTTGGATCAACAAACAAGGTAAACATTGCTTATGCAACCGTAGAAGCTTTGCGCACCCTAGTTCCAAAAGACGAGTGGTTGAATGCTTCTAAAAAAACTGCTGCTAAAAAGGTAGTTGAAAAGGAGACAAAATAATGAAATACCACGAACTTCAAGTAGAAGCTAATAAAGGTATCAAGCGAGTTGGTCGCGGTATCGCATCTGGTCAAGGTAAAACTGCCGGACGTGGTACAAAAGGCCAAAAAGCTCGTACAGGTAAAAAACTACGCCCAATGTTTGCTGGTGGTTCAGGATCATTGGCTCGACGCACACCAAAGGTAAAGGGCTTTAAATCCCTACGAACACCTGCTCAGGTTGTGTATCTTGATCACTTAAATGTGTTCAAGGGCAAAACTGCTGACAATTTCACACTATTTAGCGCCGGACTAATCTCTTCACCTTACCAGGCTGTAAAAGTAATCCTACGCGGTGAATTAACTGAGACCGTTAAGCTACATGTTTCAAGCGCAAGCAAAAGCGTAAAAGCAGCTGTTACAAAAGCTGGTGGAACTTTTGTCAAAACTGCGGTACCATTGAACAAGAGTACAAAGACAACCGAGACTACTGAAAAGTAAATTTGTTGCACTTCCCAGGGTGTCACTGATGCCCTGCGGAGTAGCAATAAGCACCTGATAATCAGACGAGTAATAGAGAGGGTAAACGATCAATGAATTGGAAAACAATTTTTAAATCATTAAAGAATCGCGATATGTTAAAGCGAATTCTTATTTTGCTAGGCATTATTGTTGCTTATCGATTTTTGGCGCACGTACCAGTGCCACTTGCGGCCCCAACTCAACTAAAAGAGGTTATTAGTAGCGTTATTAATGGATCAGATTTTGGTGGATTCTTGAATCTACTATCTGGTGGAGCATTAACTAGCTTTTCTATCGTGCTAGTCGGTATGAGCCCATTCATTACGTCATCTATTATTACTCAGCTGTTGACCAAAGCCATCCCTAAACTTGAAGAATTGCACAAAGACGGCGAATCAGGTCGCCGCAAGATTAACCAATGGACTCGTATGATTAGCGTGCCCTTGGCAATCGTTCAATCGGTTGCGTTTATCTATATTCTTCGCCAAACAGTCTTGTCTGGCAATACAACCGTATTAAATAACGCAACTCCAATCGAATGGATTGTAGCCGTTGTTGCCATGAGCGCCGGTTCAATCCTGTTGATGTGGCTGGGTGAATTAATGACCGAACAAGGTGTTGGTAATGGTATTTCGTTGATAATCTTTGCCGGTATCGTCAGTCAGTTGCCAAAAACTTTAACTACAATCGGCAGTTCATTATTTGATACTTCAACCGGATCATTAAGCGTATTTGGTTGGTTCACATTGCCAGTTAATCCATTATCGTTCTGGGTTGCAATTGCGCTGGCTACAGTGTCATTGATGGTGTTGTACCTACTTGTCAAAGTCAATGAAGCTCAACGAGTAATTACAATTAACTATGCAAAACGCGTTCAAGGTAATACAAATTACGGTGGTGTTAAAAGCATTCTTCCAGTCAAATTGATTGCTGCAAACGTTATTCCAATCATCTTTGCGGTCGCTTTTTTGTCATTACCTGCATTTATAGGGCAATTATTGAAAGCAACCGGTAACGCTGGTTATCTGGATATTGCCAATAACCTAATCCTTTGGTTCCAATCACCAAGTCCAGGATCATTCACAGGCTCAACATTGCAGGCGTTTATTTACCCAGCAGCGTATTTCATCCTTGTGATTGCGTTTACATACTTTTACACGGGCATCATCTTTAACTCAAATGAAATTGCCGAAAACCTACAAAAACAAGGTGGTTTTATCGAAGGAATTCGTCCAGGTATTCAAACTGAAAAATACCTAACTCGCACAGTTAATCGATTAACGTTATTCGGTTCATTAACACTTGGTATCATTGCAGTCTTGCCATTCATTGGAGAGTATCTGATGTATGCTGTGGCCGGTGTTACTGGCAGCAAGCTGTCAATCGGTGGTACGGGGCTTTTGATCGTTGTTTCAGTCGCACTTGAATCATTACGTCAAATCAACTCACGCGCTTTGATGATTACTTACGACGACTATAAATAGGGATTAGGGTATAGAAAATAGGAAATGGGAGCTCAAAAGGCTCCCGTTTTGTTTACCTACCAACATAAGCCATTTGACATAGACTAAAGCCTTTAATATAATAAGGACATTAAACAACGCTGGTATCGAAATCGAGCGTTAATTCCATGTATTTTACTCTTTACGGCACCACCTCTTTGGTGTATAATCGTATATTGTAACCTATGGCTAGTCAAAAAGAAGTAATTAAATTGCAGGGGAAGGTGGTGGAATCACTGCCTAATACTCAATTTAAGGTAGAGCTTGAGAATGGCCACAGTATAATCGCCCACATTTCAGGTAAAATGCGCAAGCACTATATCCGACTTGTACCAGGCGACAAGGTGGAAGTTGAGTTGACCCCTTACGATCTAAGTAAGGGAAGAATCACCTTCCGCTTAAAGGATTAACGTAATAACAGGAGTTTTGAACGCTTATGAAGGTTCGCGCAAGTGTCAAAAAAATTAGTCCTGATGATCAGCTAGTTCGCCGAAAAGGTGTCCTGCGAATCATCAACAAGAAAAAACCTAAAAATAAGCAAAGGCAGGGTTAAGCATGGCTCGAATTTCTGGGGTAACAATCCCATCAGAAAAGCAAGTTCAGATCGCTTTGACGTATATATACGGCATCGGTCCAAAATTTGCATCGAACATCCTTGCGGCGGCTAAAGTTGAGCCGACCACTCGGGTGAAAGATCTCACCGAGGCTGAAGAACAACGTCTACGCGATATAATCGACACCGGTTATACAGTAGAAGGTGATTTACAGCGTCAAGTAACAAATAATATCAAACGCTTGAAAGATGTAGCTTCATATCGCGGTCTACGTCACAAAGCAGGCCTTCCAGTACGTGGTCAACGAACTCGCACAAACGCCAAAACTCGCAAGGGTAAAGGTGTAGCAGTTGGTGGAACACAAAAGAAGGCAGCAACTAAGACTTAGAAAGGAATTAGATTATGGCAGAATTAATTACAACAACCGTCAAAGCGACAGCTAAGAAAAAACAACGCCGATCAGTTCCTGCTGGTCAGTTGCATGTTCAAGCTACATTCAATAACACAATCGTTTCATTTACCGACAAAAAAGGTAATGTTCTAACTACATCAAGCGCCGGAGCAACTGGATTCCGTGGCAGCAAAAAGGGTACAGCATATGCTTCCCAGGTTGCAGCCGAAAAAGTCGCCGAAATAGCTAAAAGCCAATTTGGTGTTCAATCAGTTGATGTATTCATCAAAGGCGTAGGCCTTGGACGTG
>Ga0334722_10005881_pt1 | contig 12272 bp, 9 predicted proteins | sample C3_bottom_MG_FD_207210 | JGI IMG/M metagenome (GOLD analysis project Ga0334722, IMG submission 207210) | Sediment microbial communities from Yellowstone Lake, YNP, Wyoming, USA - C3_bottom | ecosystem: Environmental > Aquatic > Freshwater > Lake > Sediment | place: USA: Wyoming | collected...
AGACATATAGGGTAACTCTAAAGTAAAGGTTGAGGGTTATCTTTATCTGAGATAGTTCAGCTATCATCCATCACTAATCCAGATGGGAGCAGTATGTCCCCGCATAAGGAGAAGCCCAGGACTACTCAGGTATTATCCCGAACAATCCTGGGCCTTATATGGCATAGCCGTGTACTAGTAGAACAACGCCCCTCCAAGATAGTCCACCGTTCTACCGGTACACGTACAGTATAGCACAGGATAGTAGAGGAGTGTAGAGTTATGGGTGATATTAGAGTGATATATCAAGCCAGCTTCTCTCCCAGAATACAAAAAGGATAACACAAGAACAATCTCAGAACCCAATACCAGAACCCCACCCCTACCCCCAGCCCCCCCGTACCCATACATACATAAGATACTCTATCTATGCAAGGACATACGGCATATTCTAAATACCTTACCCCCCGGCCCCCCTTTTCATTAAGTACTGCCCTTTCATTATCATTGCAATGCCAAATATCATTTAGGCTAATATAAGAAAAAGACCAGAGAGGTTAATCCCTGGCCCTTTCCTTTACGAGAGAACTGCTCTAATCCCATAGAAGAGTTCAAGTTACTATTTAGTTCATCATCACTGATTATGTACCTTAGGATTGCTCCTAACGTCTCTCAGGGCTTTCCTAAGAGGCTTCTATCTTACCACAACCAATAACAGTAATGCAAGTTGCATGGCATGTAGAAAAAAATAAAAATAATCGTTAGGTGTAAACTTCATATTAGAAGCTTGTAGGAGTTTTGTGGGCGTTTCCTTGATACCAGTACCAGTCGCCGTCAGTATAATATTGCTTCTTATCTTCTTTAGGGTCTGAAGCTACTATAGGTTTACCACCAGTGGAAAGGCCACCGATAATAAAGTCATTAACTGGATCCACTTCATCTGCCTTGTATACTTTAGTCTTAGGTTTATCTTCAAATACGTACGGTGCTGTATATGCGGCATTGAATACTGAATCTACAAAAAATTGCGGCGAACCGGACTTCTTGTCCACACCCCATTTGCCTGTAAGTTCTAGCAGTTCTCCTTCTTTGGCAACCTCAGCATGCTGTATCTCTTCTTTAATTCTGTATTGCGGGAAGATGACTGCTTTGCGACCATCTGTTTCTTCTAATATTATAATCTTCTCTTTAATTAATGGGTTCTTACCTAATCTGAATTGAATTGTTTCTGCGGCCATTTTGGCATTCTCCTTATTTTGTGATAGTATTATCCGTTTGAAGTTAACTTCTTACTGCTCAAGAAGCTTAAGAAGTAGAAGAAGTTATTATAACTTCTCTTCTTTCTTCTAGAAGTTCTAAGAAGTAAGAAGTTCAGTATAGCAGTCATAGTAATGCCTTGTCAAGACAAAACACAGTATTTTCTGATATACTTGTGATATATCACCAAATCTATGTAAAATATTTTATATACTATGTAGGACACATTTAATCAGAAGGATAATGCCTAATGGCCAGAACAGAAAACTTATTCCTCTCACAAGAACAAGAAGCATATCTTGCCTGGCTGCTGACCCCTGAAGACTCTAGAATGCCTGGCACGAAGAAGGCTTGGTCCGAAGAACATGGTGTACATTTTAATACATTAGGAACTTGGGAAAAGAAAAAACAGTTTATAGAGCGTTGGAAACTTGGCGTCGAAGGAATGTCCCAAAGCCCTGAAAGAACTCAGAAGTTGCTTGATGCAATTTACATTAAAGGAATCTCTGGTGACACCAAAAGTGCCGAACTTTATTTAAAGGCAACTGGTTATATTCAGCAGTCGCAGACTCTTAATATTAAAACTGAAACTTCAATTAAAGAACTAAGTGATGCCGAATTACAAGCAGCTATATTAGAAATAACTCAGAATCAGACTAAGAAGGTAAGTGTGCTTCCTACTATGTCAATTGAAAAGGTTGGGTGATTGTTATCAGAGCCGTTTGGACTGCGCCGGGTAATGACGTTCTGCAAGGACGTAGTAACGTTACTATATCACGCATGATGACAACTTTAAAAAGAGAGTTGCAGAATCAGCAAGATGACCTGTTTATTAATCACTCTCAAGAAGATGTTGTTGATGGCGGCGCGGCAATGACCACACAGTTTCACTATTTGCTTGCTCCACAAATAAATCAAAATGGCGCAAATGCCAATGCTACATATGCACCGTTCTATAAGTTTGATTCTAATCAAGGGCAAACTGGAACAGCTAATTATGTTATCGAGCAAAGGCGTGACTTCCAAAAAAGAAGAGGATTTTAAATGGCGGTTTTAATACAATTACGTCGTGATACTCAAGCTAACTGGTATAACTACAACCCAATTTTGATGAACGGCGAAATCGGCATTTGTGAAGATGCTGGTCCTCCTCAAACTATACCTGCTACTGGCCCTGCTACAGCAACTGGTCCTGGTCCAGGATTTAAAATTGGTGATGGTACTACTAACTGGAATGCTTTGCAATGGGTGACTACTGGTCCTACTGGTGCTACAGGTGCAAGTGGAGGTACAGGTCCTACGGGACCTACTGGTGCCACTGGAGCCACGGGTGCTGCTGGTGCTGCCTCTAGTACTGGTGCTACTGGTCCTACGGGTTATACTGGACCAACAGGTGCCACTGGTGCCACATCTACAGTTACTGGTCCTACAGGTTTTACAGGTCCTACTGGTTCAACAGGGCCTACTGGTGCACAAGGTATAACTGGTGCGACTGGTTACACAGGCGCAGGTCAAACAGGTGCCACTGGTCAAACAGGGTCTACGGGTCCTACGGGAGCTACTGGTTCTGCATCGACAGTAACAGGTCCTACGGGTGCTACAGGAGTTTCTGGATCCACAGGAGCCACAGGTTCTACAGGTGCAACTGGAGCCACAGGACCTACTGGAGCCACGGGTGCCACAGGTGCTGCTAGTACAGTAACCGGACCTACTGGTGCCACGGGTGTACAAGGTGTTACTGGTTCCACAGGGGCAACTGGGGCTACAGGAGCTACAGGGGCTACCGGTGCTACAGGAGCTGCGTCTACAGTCACTGGTCCTACTGGGGCTACAGGCGCAACGGGGGCTACAGGTTCTACGGGGGCTACAGGAGCTGCATCTACGGTCACTGGCCCAACTGGGGCTACAGGTTCCACGGGTTCTACAGGAGCTACTGGGGCAACAGGTGCAACGGGTGTACAAGGTGTTACTGGTGCTACAGGCGCGACAGGATATACAGGGCCAACTGGCTATACGGGTCCAACGGGTTTAACAGGTGCCACAGGTGCCACTGGATATACAGGCCCAACTGGTTACACAGGTGCAACTGGAGCTACAGGGGCTACGGGTCAAACAGGTGCTACAGGTCAGACAGGTTCCACAGGTCAAACAGGAGCCACGGGAGCTACGGGAGCAGCTAGTACTGTAACTGGTCCGACTGGCCCAACAGGTCAGACGGGTGCTGCTTCCACTGTAACAGGTCCGACAGGTGCAACAGGAGCTGCTTCTACGGTAACAGGCCCAACCGGCTATACAGGACCAACAGGGTATACAGGTCCTACTGGACCTACTGGTCAAACAGGTTCCACTGGTCCTACGGGTGCCACAGGTGCCACATCAACAGTAACTGGTCCAACAGGATATACAGGCCCTACAGGCCCTACAGGATATACGGGTCCAACAGGTCCAACAGGTCCAACAGGCTTAACAGGTTCAACAGGTTCAACAGGTGCAACTGGAGCCACTGGTTCCACAGGTGCAACTGGGGCTACAGGAGCTACGGGCGTAACAGGTCCTACTGGATATACTGGACCAACTGGCCCTACAGGTGATGATGGACAATTCCAAATCACTGGCCCTACTGCTCCAGCACCACCAATTGTTGGCGAAGTTTGGTATAATAATAATGATGGCCGCACGTATATTTATTATGATGATGGAACAAGTTCACAATGGGTTGAGTTTGGTAATTCAAATTTAGGACCTACTGGATCTACAGGTGCTACTGGTGCACAAGGTGATTGGGCAACCGCGCAAACAACAGCTAATAAAACTGCAAGCTATACTTTATTAACAGCTGATGCAGGAAAACTAATTACTACAACAAATGCAAGTGCAAATAATATAACAGTAGATGGTTCATTAAATTTAGCTACGGGTCAAAGAATAGACTTAGCACAACTTGGCGCAGGACAAACTACAGTTGTAGCATCAGGTGCTACAGTGAATGGAACACCAGGACTTAAACTTCGTGCACAGTATTCTGCAGCAACATTAATATGCACTGCATTAGATGTTTACTTGTTAGTTGGAGACTTGGACGTATAGTATGCCATCAACAATCGGGATAGTTTCATCACATCAGCTTCCTAAAGTTAGTGTAATTCAAGTTTTAGTCGTTGCTGGTGGTGGTGGTGGTGGTGCTAATGCTGGAGGTGGCGGAGGTGCTGGTGGATTTAGATATAATAATACATTAACTATAACTCAAGGAAACACTTACACTTGCACTATTGGTACTGGCGGAGCAAAAGCAGTAAATAATTCTACCAGAGCTTCAAGCGGAGCAAATAGTTCTATATCAGGAACTGGAATAACTACGATTACAAGTTCTGGCGGTGGCGGTGCAGCATCTAGAGATGGCGGTTCAAACAGCAATAATGGTGGTTCGGGAGCTGGTGGAGCTGGAGTTCAAATTTCACCTGGTAGAGATGCTATTGGGACTGGAAACTCTGGAGCATATAGTCCATCAGAAGGTAATAACGGTGGACTTGGAATAGCAAAAGCTGGAGCCGACCCAAATTTTACAAATGTAACTGGTGGTGGTGGTGGAGGTGCAAGCAGCGTTGGTGGCAATGCAGCCGTTGACGTGCCTGGCAATGGTGGAACTGGTAGTGAATGGCCAACTAGTTCTGCTACATATTATGCTGGTGGTGGTGGTGGCGGAAATCTTCAAGATTTTCCTAACGCAAACTCTACAGGTGGTACTGGTGGCGGCGGAAGAGGTTATGGCAATAGTGGTGCAGCAGATAATGGCACGGTTAACACTGGTGGCGGCGGCGGTGGTGGCGGTAACACAGGCAATGCTGGAAATGGTGGTTCTGGAGTCACTATAATAAGATACTCCAACGTTTACAGAGACGCAACATCTACTACTGGTTCACCAACGTTTACAAATACCGGTGGATTTAAACAATATAAATTTACGGCAACAGGGACAATAGTTTTTTAATATGGCACACTTTGCAGAACTAGATAATAATAATATTGTTTTAAGAGTTTTAGTAATACACGACAGTGTCGAACATGACGGAGAAAATTGGTGCTATAATCTTTTTGGTGGTCGTTGGAAACAAACATCTTACAATTCTACAATAAGAAAAAATTTTGCAGGAGTAGGATACAAGTATGATGAAAACCTTGATGGATTTATTCCGCTAAAACCGTATCCATCTTGGATTTTGGATACAGAAAAATGTTTATGGAATTCTCCTGTTCCATTTCCTGATGTACCAGAAGGTTCTAGAGATTATTATCAATGGGACGAAGAAACAATATCTTGGATTGAGGTAAAATAAATGGCAGCAATAAATTTTCCAACATCACCAGTTGACGGTCAAGTATTTAGTGATGGCGACCATACGTGGATATTTAGTTCCGTAGGTGCAGGTGGACCTGGTGCATGGAAGCTAGAAGCTCAAACAGTAACAGGACCTACAGGTCCTACTGGGGCAACAGGAGCAACTGGGGCAACGGGCAATGCGGGTGCAACTGGTGCCACGGGAGCCACAGGAGCTACGGGCAATGCGGGTGCAACTGGAGCAACAGGAGCCACAGGAGCAACAGGTTCTACTGGTGCAACAGGACCTACGGGTGCCACAGGTATAAATGGAGTTACAGGTGCTACTGGGGCAACAGGTGCGACTGGTTCCGCAGGCGTAACGGGTGCCACTGGTGCTACAGGCGCAACTGGAGAAACAGGAGCAACTGGTGCTACAGGAGCTGCTTCAACAGTTACAGGACCCACGGGCGCTACAGGTCCACAAGGAGTAACTGGCGCTACAGGAGCTACTGGATCCGCAGGCGTAACGGGCGCTACAGGCGCAACGGGTGATGCAGGTGTAACAGGTGCGACTGGTGCCACTGGTGCCACTGGAGCCACAGGCCCAACAGGTGATGCAGGTGCAACCGGTGCAACCGGTGCTACAGGCGCAGCATCTACGGTAACAGGGCCAACAGGAGCTACAGGTTCTACTGGAGCAACAGGACCTACTGGTTCAATCTTTACTGGTTATGATAATGAAATTCATGTGTCTGGTGTTGATGGTAGTGACTCACCTGGAAATGGTGATTTATTAAATCCAGTTGCAACAATAGCATACGCTATAACTTTAATAAGTGGTAACAGAAATACAATTGTAATACATCCTGGAACATACTCAGAATCACCAACACTTGCAGTTGCAACAAATCTAAAAGCAGCAAATGGTCCAAACGGTTTTTTCAATACTGGTGCAACAATTAGCGGAACATTAACAATCCCTACTGCCGCATCTGGTTCAAACGTGATGGGTCTTAGCGTAACAACTATAGATATTACAGGTACAGCTAGTTGCAATCTTACAAATGTTGTTATGTCTGGAACGCTTACTAAGAGTTCATCAGGAACAGTTGTGTGTACTGGTGGTTCATTTAATAGTGCAGTTAATATAACTGGTTCTGGACAAGTACGCTTTAACGAAATGTTAAATTTATTTACTTTGACCAACAATCATGCTTCTGCTACTACTATTGTATTTGGTTGCAAAGTTGTTCTTAATCCAGTTAACACTTTAGGTACATTATTTATTGCTGGTTCTTCTATATTTGGAACTGGAACGTATGGTATAACAAGTGCTGGAACTTTATTAAGTTTAACTCAAGTTGTTGTTAATAACGGTAGCGGAAGTGCATTAAAACCAATTAACGTAACTGCTGGAACCTATTTAATACAAAATATTCAACTTGATTATGCAAACTCTCTTTTTGTAGGAGCAACAGCTTCAACAAACGATGCTGATTTTCTTGAAATTAATGCAAATAAATTTGTAACAAGAACTGGACTGTCAACTGATTTTGTTAAGGGCGATGGCTCACTTGACCCAACTGGTCCATTAGGTCCAACCGGTGCTACAGGCGCAACTGGTGCAGCGTCAACTGTGACAGGCCCGACAGGTGCAACAGGTGCTACTGGCGCAACTGGCGCTACTGGCGATGCTGGTGTAACGGGTGCAACTGGTGCTACTGGTGCTACTGGTGCTACTGGTGCTACTGGTGCAACAGGTAGTACAGGTGCAACTGGTGACGCAGGTGTAACTGGACCTACAGGATTTACAGGACCTACTGGTGCAACAGGCATCCAAGGTGTTACTGGACCTACTGGTGCTACAGGTAGTACTGGACCAACAGGTGCCACTGGTGCAACTGGACCAACTGGCGATGCCGGTGCAACAGGAGCCACAGGTGCTACAGGTAACACTGGCGCTACAGGTAACACTGGCGCTACAGGTAACACTGGCGCAACGGGCGATGCAGGTGTAACTGGAGCAACAGGACCAACCGGATATACTGGACCTACAGGTTACACTGGACCAACAGGGGCAACCGGTCCAACAGGTGCGACTGGTGAAGTAGGTAGATTTACTGTATCAGATACTGCACCGACTGGCCCGCAAGATGGAGATGGTTGGTATAATTCTACTAACGGTAAGACCTTTGTTTATTATGTTGATTCAAACTCATCACAATGGGTAGAAATTGGTTTTGCTAATCTTGGACCTAGTGGACCAACAGGCGTAACCGGACCTACTGGGCCTACAGGTGATGCATCGACAGTCACCGGTCCTACAGGGGCAACGGGTGCAGCATCAACTGTAACTGGGCCTACAGGCGCAACTGGTGCAGCATCTACCATAACTGGCCCTACAGGTGCCACAGGACCAACTGGTGCTACAGGAGCTACAGGAGCTACAGGTGCTGCCTCCACTGTAACAGGACCAACTGGAGCAACAGGAGCCGCATCAACTGTAACTGGGCCTACAGGCGCAACTGGATATACAGGCCCAACAGGAGCAACAGGTGTTTCTGGTGCTACAGGAGCTACAGGAGCTACAGGTGCTGCCTCCACTGTAACAGGACCAACTGGAGCAACAGGAGCCGCATCAACTGTTACTGGCCCTACTGGCCCTACTGGTACTGGAACGACACTTGTAACATTTAATACAACACAAACAACAGTAGCTAATACGGCAACTGAATCAACTTTGCTTAGTTATTCATTATCTGGACCAGCCGCAAATCAAGTATATCAACTTGTAGCATATGGAACTGCATTACATGATAGCAATAGTGGTGCAGCATTAACCCTTAGATTTAAGATAGGTTCTACAACAGTATTAGAAACTGCATCTCTTTCAATGGGCGCAACAAGCAATGTTAATAGAAGAAAATGGCGTATACTTGTAGATATTAACTTTATAAGCACTAGTTCACAAAAAGTATCAGCAACTTCGCAATTTAGCAACAGGGTATCTAATAATTGGGGTCAAGCAAGTACTGATACCGTTGGTAACCAGTTTGGATATAATACATGTGCAGAAGATTTTGCATCAGCAAAAAATATAATATTAACTTCTCAATTTGCTAATGCTGTAGTTGGATCAGACATTGTTATTGAAGGTTATTATTTAGTCAAATTATCTTAACAGTTAAAGGAATTACATTATGATAGATTTTCCAGGGTCACCAACTGATGGTCAACAATTTACAGCTGGTGGCAATACTTGGTCTTGGAGTGCATCAACAGGTGCATGGTTACTAGTTCCAACAACAGCTACTGGTCCTACAGGTCCTACAGGTCCTACTGGCGCAGGTAGTACAGGCCCAACTGGGGCAACAGGTTCAGGTAGTACTGGACCTACTGGAATAGGTTGGACAGTTTACCAAACAACTGGTTATATTTATTATACTGGCGCAACTGGCTTCAACATGGCCGCTGGTTTTGAAGCATTAAACAATGCTGTGCCACCAATAGCTTCTGGTTCTGGTTCTAATATTGCTATTGGCGCAAACACAATGGAAGTTATTACAACTGGTGGTTATAACCATGCAATTGGAACTGATGCTTTGCGCAAAGTTACAACTGGTTCAAGAAACGTTGCATTAGGTTTTCGTTCACTTGGTGGTAGCGATTTCTTTGCTGGTGGTGTAACAACTGGTAATCGCAACATGGCAATTGGTCACTACTCATTAGGTTTAAACAATGGTGATAGAAACACTGCTATTGGCGAAAACGCAGGATACTATGGTACAACTGGTAGCGATAACACAATGATTGGCTCATATGCTGCAATAAGTTTACACACTGGTCAGATTAACATAGCAATTGGTGCACGCTCTATGTTTAATGGAGCGTATCCAGGAGTTGGAAAAATTACTGGTGACCAGAACATTGCAATTGGCTACTACACACTAGGTAAGTTAACAAGTGGTGGCTATAACGTAGCAATTGGTAGCAATGCTTTATATTCTAATACAACTGGTACAAACAACATAGCAGTTGGAATCAATGCTTTATATACAAATAGTATTGGTTCTAAACAAGTAGCCATTGGAGATAATGCTTTATACACTTTTAATGCAACTGGTAATCCACCAAACGTTGCCATTGGCGAAAAAGCATTATATGCTGCAACTACAGGTAGCTCTAACGTAGCTATTGGTTACTATGCTGGAAAAACCATCACAACTGGTTCAAGTAACGTTGCAATAGGATATAATGCTTTAAAGTCAGCCACAACAGCAACTGACGCTGTTGCTATTGGTAACTTAGCCGCAGAATTAAATACTGCAACTGGAATCACAGCAATTGGTTATTGGGCGCTGAAGTCTAATACAACTGGTGCTCATAACGTAGCAGTAGGTTACGCTTCAGCTTATTCAAATACAACAGGTATAGAAAATACTGCACTTGGAGAGTATGCATTAAGGTCAAATACAACAGGTGGAAGCAGTACTGCAGTTGGCTATTATGCATTAAATGTTAGCAATGGTGACGATAACACTGCAGTTGGTAGATTAGCAGCATATAGCACAACTACAGGAACACAAAATACTTCTCTTGGTGCAAATGCTGGTAGAGGTAATACAACAGGCAGTAACGTAACATGTCTTGGTTTTTATGCAACACCATCTTCAGCATCAGTAAGCAATGAGTTCACTCTTGGTAACAATGCAGTTACTAGCCTTCGTTGTAACGATACAAGTATTTCATCATTGTCTGACGTTAGAGATAAAGCTAATATAGAAAATATTCCAGTTGGATTGGACTACATTAAAGCAATGCGTCCAGTTATGTTTGATTGGAATCGTCGACCAACCTTAGACGAAGATGGTAATGAAGTTATTAATACAGTGTTTATTGGAAGAAAAGACTTTGGTTTTATTGCTCAAGAACTTGATGTACTACAAGAAACATTTGGTTACTCAGACCACACTAGACTGGTTCAGAAAAATAATCCAGGTGCATGGGAAGCGGATCCAATGAAGACATACCCAATTTTAATTAAAGCAGTACAACAACTGTCAGAACTAGTAGAAACTTTGACACAAAGAGTGGTAGAATTAGAATCTGGCATTACTAATTAAGTAAGCAATTACGAGGGAAACAAATGAAGCAATTTTTTTTTATGGCTGGAATGCAACGTTCTGGCGCAACAATACTTAGTGCAATATTAAATCAGAATCCAGATGTGTGGGTTTCGCCGGCAAGTCCATTATTTAGAATGATGCTTACGCAAACACAAAGTCACAATGAATTAGAGAATTTAGATTATAATAGAGGCGTTGCAATAGATGACACGATTGCAACCATTCCACACGCGTTTTACCAAGACAAGTCAGCTAAATACATTATTGATAAGAATCTTAATTGGCCAAACCCGCTAGGTGTAGAATTAATTAATAGATATATAACAAAAGATATTAAAATAATATGTCCAGTAAGAAATGTTTTAGATGTTATAGTTTCGTTTGATACAATTATTAATGCTCATCCCGATTCTAAAAATAATCAAATGGATGAACAAGTGTTAGCTCAAACTTTTGGCAATTTACCATTAGCAGACAGAAGAGCAGACTTCTTAATGCGCAATGATAAAGATATAGCTTTAAGTTTAAATTTTATAAAGCATGCATTAGTTCCAGAGTATCGTCACATATTTCATTTTGTAGACTATGATGATTTAATAACTTACCCAGAGCAGGAGATTAATAAAATATATGCATTCTTGGAAATTGAGAAATACAATCATAAATTTAATAACATTGAAGACCGCTCAGGCATCTCTGAAGACAGTCTTACAGGCATTAAGAATCTACACACGATTCGACCACAAATGCAAAAAGTGTCTAGAAGACCAGAAGACGTGTTGCTGCCAGAAACAATAAAGAAGTATTCAGGATTGGAATTTTGGCGTGAACTTAGATGAACTCTTAAACGAATATAACTTTCGTAAATGCCGTGGGCCAGAAAACGCAACACCAGCAGAACTAGCAGAAGCATTTGCTTTCTTCTGTGAAAACTATGCATCTATTAAACATCCTAACAAGGGACGTATCCCTCTTGTTTTAAGGGACGCGCAAAAAGAAACTGTTAAAGTATGGTTAAGTGATAGATATACCATAGTACTTAAAGCACGTCAGATCGGATTCTCCACACTGGCAGCAGCTTATTCTTTCTGGATTACTTTTTTTTGGCCAGACAGATTTGTGGTCATGCTTTCAAAGACTGAACGTGAAGCTGCAAAACTTTTATCTAAAGCTAAATATATCTACAAGTTCTTGCCAGACTTCATAAGATTATCTGGTCCCGAACTGTTACAAAATAACGTTCTTAAGATGTCATTCGGTAACGATTCCGTAATTGAATCAATGCCATCTGCTAATGAGCCTGCTCGTGGTGAATCCGTATACCTAGCCATTATTGACGAAATGGCATTCTTACCTAACCCTGAAGAAGCCTGGGCATCAATAGAGCCTATTGCAGACGTAGGTGGTCGAGTAATCTGTTTGTCTACTGCCAAGGGTGAAGGTAATATATTCTTTAATTTGTGGCATGGTTCTCAAACTGGGACTAATCGTTTTCGTGGAATCTTCTTTCCATGGTCAGCATCAGACAGAGACCAAGCCTGGTATGACGCGCAAAAAGCAGAACTACCACCATGGCAATTACATCAAGAGTA
>Ga0334722_10005882_pt1 | contig 12271 bp, 12 predicted proteins | sample C3_bottom_MG_FD_207210 | JGI IMG/M metagenome (GOLD analysis project Ga0334722, IMG submission 207210) | Sediment microbial communities from Yellowstone Lake, YNP, Wyoming, USA - C3_bottom | ecosystem: Environmental > Aquatic > Freshwater > Lake > Sediment | place: USA: Wyoming | collected...
ACGGATCATCTTCAATAACTAGAATTTTAGCGGATGTTTCTGCCATTAATTATATTATAAACAAAATAAATAATTTTTGACAAATCAAAGTTGTGGATATCTTAAAAGAAAGAAAAACCGCCAGCTTTTAGCTGGCGGTTTTTCTTTCCAATAAATTTCTTTTTCATTGTTTCGTGCCGCCCACACTATCTTTGAAAAAGATAGTGACCGACCTAAGGACCTCATCCCCAGCGGGAATGAGCGTGATCCTTTAAAGATGATCCACCGACAGCTTCCGCTACCGGTGCCTTGTTACGACTTCGTCCCTGTCACCGAGCCCAGCTTGCACCGACATTCATCGGCGTTCGGCTGTTCCCGGCTCCCTTGACGTGACGGGCGGTGAGTACAGGACTCGAGAACGTATTCACCGCGGCATGGCTGATCCGCGATTACTAGCGATTCCGGCTTCACGAGGGCGGGTTGCAGCCCTCGATCCGAACTGGGGCCGGTTTTTAGGGATTAGCTCCGCCTTACGGCTTGGCGACCCTTTGTACCGGCCATTGTATCATGAGTGTCGCCCAGGGCATCAGAGGGCCATGCTGATTTGACGTCATCCCCTCCTTCCTCCCCCGCCTAAATTTTCAAGAATTCATCTTATTTAATGTATGTTTCAAAATTTTCTTTAAATAATTTCTTCCCCATCCAGTTTTAAAGAATTTTTCTCTCTTTAATGCATCTTGTTTATTCGAGTAGACCTCAACATAGATTAATTTAAGTGGCTGCCAATTTTTTGTTATTTTATTTTTCCGAGATTTATGTTCTTTTATTCTCTCTTTTAATCTTGAAGTAAAGCCTATATAAAGTTTATTTACTTTTTTACTATACAAAACATAAACGCTATACATACATTAATTTTATCTTTTTTGTTTCAACTTGAAAACTTAGGCGGGGGCGGTTTCGCATGACACATGTAACATGCGATAGGGGTTGCGCTCGTTACCCCACTTAAGGGAACAACTCAAGCCACGAGCTGACGACAACCATGCAGCACCTGTGCTGGCGTCCTTGAAAGACGGTCATCCTTTCGGACAACCTTCACCAGCATTTCAAGCCCTGGTAAGGTTCCTCGTTTACCGTCGAATTAAACCTCATGATCCACCGCTTGTGCGAGTCCCCGTCTATTCCTTTGAGTTTTAGCCTTGCGGCCGTACTTCCCAGGCGGCTGACTTAACGCGTTAGCTTCGCCACTCCGAGGGTCGATACTCGAAATAGCTAGTCAGCATCGTTTAGGGCGTGGACTACAAGGGTCAATTTCTAATTTGCTTATTGCAAATTTTCTCCAATTACTTGGAGGATCGGACTATATCATTTTCTGAAGTGTTGCCATTTGGATTTTTTCTCAGCTAAATATTTTTCAATAATTTCCTGAGAAAAACCCGTTAATTGGCTAACTTCAGAAATCCAGCGTTGTTGTAATTGGGAATCTTTGTAAAGAAGAATTACTTTGGGCAACATTTCTTTCACTTTCACAAACGGCAAAATAATTCTTAAAAACTTTTTTAATTCCTCGCTTGACCGCAGCCATAGACGATAATACTCGACTTCCTTTCCGTCTCTTATTCTTTTAATTTTGCCGATATGAACAGTTATTCTCCAAACCACTTTCAAATATCTCGCTAAAATCTTTTGCTCTTTATAAGAAAACGGGTCGGTACAGAAAACTCCCCTGCGTCCATTACTGATAATCGAACCATCATCTAACCACCAAATCGCTAATGATAAAGGAGACATTTGATTGAGCCATTTGCGTCTAATAACCAGTTTATTTTTTTTATGCGTCAAATTATAAATTTCTGTCAAAGCAGGTAGGGCTAAACTTTGATATCTTAGCATTTCTCTGCCTAAACCATTCTTTTTTTGCTTCCACCAACAAGATTCAGAAGAAATTTCTTTCAATTGTTCAACCTTCCAGAAAAAATATTCCTTTTGATGAATCGAGTGACGGAAAGAAAATCGGGCATTCTTATATGGCTTTTGAATCTTTAATGAACCGTCGCCTAAAAGTGAGCCCAAAATAATTTCTTTACATCGATCCGACAAAAATGATTTTTTTATCATTTTCTATCTTCCCCACTCAAAAGCAAATTTATTTGCTTTTGAGTTTAATTACATAGTCTCTACGGGGTCATTTCGCTTAGAGCGAATGACTTCCCTCGGGATTACCCATCGACAAATGGGCTCCCCCGATATAGCTGGATGCCGCAAACCAAATTAAATTTGGTTCACGGCTCCGTACTGAAATAATTCCAGCACGGAGCGCATCCTAATGTCGCCATTAGGAGGGACACCCTTCGTCCCGTTTATTTGGAGCCGGGACAGGATTTATCTAATCCTTTTTGCTCCCCACGCTTTCGTGCCTCAGCGTCAGAAATACCCCAGTGGCTCGTCTTCACCTCCGGCGTTCCTGCCGATATCAACGGATTTCACCCCTACACCGGCAGTTCCAGCCACCCCTGGTATTCTCTAGTTTATCCATCTCTTTGGCGTTTCCCAAGTTGAGCTTGGGCCTTTAACCAAAGATGCGATAAACCGCCTACGCACCCTTTACGCCCAGTAAATCCGGATAACGCTTGAGGCCTACGTATTACCGCGGCTGCTGGCACGTAGTTGGCAGCCTCTTATTCCTGGGGTACTGTCACACCGCATAAAGCGGCATTCATCCCCCAGAAAAGGAGTTTACACCCCGAGGGGCTTCTTCCTCCACGCGGCGTCGCTCGGTCAGGCTTTCGCCCATTGCCGAATATTCTCGACTGCTGCCTCCCGTAGGAGTGGGACCCGTGTCTCAGTGTCCCTGTTGGGGAACAACCTCTCAGTCCCCCTACCCGTCATAGGCTTGGTGAGCCATTACCTCACCAACTACCTGATAGGACCGAGGCCCATCCCTAAGCGGATTGCTCCTTTACCCAGCTCTTTTGGCAAAGAACAAAAATTTATTCTCTCCCAAAAGAGCTGGGACTATCGGGTATTAGCCCGTCTTTCGACAGGTTATCCCCGTCTTAGGGGTAGGTACCATGGTATTACTAACCCGTTCGCCGCTCCCCGCCTAAGTTTTCTTGCGAAAATTTAGGCGGGGCGCTCGACTTGCATGCCTTATCCACGCCGCCAGCGTTCATCCTGGACCAGGATCAAATCCTCAGAAAAATACCGAGGAGTTGATTCTGCTGACGAAAAATTTATAAACAATCGATCGCCAGCCCCGCACTTAACTTCGTTAAGTGCGGGATGCTCGATTTTGTAGTCCCGCTTCGCGGGAACAAAATCGGCAGATCAAATCCTCAGAAAAAAGGATTTTGATTCAAGTCCAATCCGACAAAAGTGTCGGACGGATAAACTCAAAGGGCAACACGAAACAATGAAGAAAAAATTTATTTTCTCTCATTTATAATTGTTAAGGTGCTCTTATAACTTATTTTAACTTAATCAATTTTATTCCAAAATTAAGCTTTGTCAACCCCGCACCTTTTTAGGATAGTTAAATATTACTCAAAATAAGGGGATGTTTTGTAAGATAATAACTGATTTTTTAAAAAATCTGTATTTAGCAAAATAATTTTAAAAATTAAGTATTTGAAAAGAATTTATAAACAATTTTCGGAATAGTCTATAAAAAATTCCAAAGAAATATTGAATAAAATCTTTAATCCTCAAAAGGTGCGGGGCTATAGAATAACAAAAGCATTACAAGTATTTGTTATGCTTTAGCATAACAAAATTTAGTTTAGGAATGTTGTTATGCTATAGCATAACAAGCGTTAGTTTGATTTTAGAAGCTCTTTTAAAGCCGCTGTGTTATGCTATAGCATAACACAGCGGCTGCTCCAAAAAAAATATTTTAGAAAAATAGGCGTAATCGCAATTCAAAAAATCCCTGTTATGCTAAAGCATAACAGGGAAAAAGGTTTATAAATAATTAGAGAAAGAAATTTAAATACAATCTTTAATCCCAGAAAGGTGCGGGGCTAACGTTTGCTCCATTGAGGCGCGCGGCGAGCTTTCTTCAAACCATATTTCTTTCTTTCAACCATTCGCGCATCGCGTGTCAAAAATCCAGCGCGGCGAAGACGTTTTTTGAAATCAGGATTAAAATCAACAAGCGCTCGAGCAATTGCCATTCGAATAGCATCAGCTTGTGCTGACAATCCTCCGCCGCTCACTAAAGCAGTCAAACCAAATTTTCCCAAACATTTCATTTTTTCAAAAGGCGCTTCAATTTTTGCTTGCAATTTTCGGAAGGGGAAATAAACTTTGTAATCCTTTCCATTAATTAAAATTTCTTTGTTTTTAGTATAAAGACGAACAGTAGCAGTAGCTGTCTTTCTTGAACCAACACCTTGATAAAAAGCCTTGGCTTTTCTTGATTTTGGTTTAATTTCTATTTCCTCCTCTGATAAATTTTTTTCTTCAGTTTGTTCTTCAATTGCTTCTTTTTTTACTTCCTCTTTTTCAATTTTTTCATCAGTGGTAATTTTTCTTCTAGGCATACATCTTTAAATTTTTAATTCTTTTTGACCTTAAACTATTTTTGGGAAGCATCCCTAAAACCGCTTTTCTTAAAACTTCCGTAGGATTTTTTTCAAAAACTTCTTTTAATTTCTTTTCTTTTAAATGTCCGATATAGCCAGTGTGATATCGATAAACTTTTTGATAAAACTTTTTACCAGTAAATTTCATTTTGGAAACATTTTCAACAATTACCTTAACATCAGCCACTTTATTGGGCGCATAATCAGGCGCATCTTTTCCTTGTAAAATAACGGCTATTTTTGAAGCCAAACGTCCTAATGGTTGATTTGTCGCATCAATTTTATATTCACGCATATTATTTTTCTAAAACAAATTCAATAATAGCCAAGGGAGCGGCATCGCGTTTGCGGGCGCGTGGACTTTTAATAATTCGGGTATACCCTCCTTTCCGATGCTCAAGTTTCGGTGCAATATTGTAAAATAATTCTTTTGCTGCCTTCTCCCCAATTCGACTAATTAATAAACGGTATGAAGCTAAATTTTGTTTTTTCGCTAAAGTTACTAATTTATCAACTTTAGTTTTTAACTCTTTAGCGCGTGCTTCAGTAGTTTCAATTTTTTTATTCAAAATTAAATTATGAATTAAACTCTTTAAAAAGAGTTTGCGATCGCCGCGAGTTCTTCCAAATTTTCTACCTTTGTTTAAGTGACGCATATTTTTTTAAAAATTATTATTTTTTACTCTTTTTTGTTTTTTCTTCTTTTGACTTTGCTTTTTTCTTTTCTGTTTTCTTCTCCTCCTCTTCTTCTTTGACTTCTTTTTGTTCAGGAACTGGTAAATCGGCAACTATTTTAAAATGCTCTTGTAAAATCTCAGCTGCTTGTTTTAAGGCTGCGCTCGGCGTTATTGTACCATCGGTTTCAATGTATAATCTCAAACGATTATAATCAGTGCGCTCGCCGACGCGCATATTCTCCACTTCATAATTTACCTTTCTTACTGGCGAAAAAGCAACATCCAAACTAATAGTACCAATGGGCAATTTCTCTTTTTGACGAGTTTCAGCGGGTGAATATCCCAATCCTTCTTCAACAGTTAAAACCATTTCCAATTCTGATTTTTTATCAGTCAAAGTAGCAATATGGACATCAGGAGTTATAATTTCAACATTTGAATTTTTCTGGATATCGCTTGCTTTCACTTCTCTTTCGCCTTTCACAGACAAAGTTAGAGTATGAGGACCGGGCGTATAAGTTTTCACTCGAATTTTCTTTAAGTTCAAAATAATTTGAATCACATCTTCCAAAACGCCATCAATCACTGAAAATTCATGAGGAACACCTTTAATTTTTACAGAGGTAATCGCCGAACCTTTCAAAGAAGACAAAAGCACACGACGCAAAGCATTGCCAAGAGTTAAACCATAACCAGTATACAAATTTTCTATCTCGAACACACCTTCTTTTTCCGTCTCTTTGATAATTTTTGGTTTTGTTGGGAAAATAAATCCCGTCATATTTTTTAACGTGAATAAAATTCGACGATTTGTCTAAAATCAAAGGGTGGTAATTGTTTCGCCAAACTTGGCTCAGCAATTACTTTTACCTCTAATTTTTCAGGATTTAAACTTAAATAATCTGGCACCGACGATTTCTTTAATCTTTGAGCTAAATTGGCAAATGGTGCCTTATTAAGACTTTGAGGTCTAATTGTTATAATATCGCCTTTTTTAAGCTCATAGGCTGGTACATCAATTTTTTTGCCATTCACCAAAATATGACCATGGCTGACTAATTGACGCGCGCCTTTTCTGGAGTTAGAAAAACCAGCTCGAAAAACTACATTATCCAAACGCAACTCCAATTTTTTGAAGAAAATATCACTTGTTGATTGAGGACTTTTTCTTGCTTCCTTAAAATATTTTTTCATTTGGGCCTCATTAACGCCATAAGTTAATTTTACCTTTCTTACCTCATTTAATTGTCGGCCGTATTCAGAAGTGGCTTTCGTTACTTTTTTGCGATGCATGCCCGGCGCATAAGGTTTTCTAATTAAAGGACATTTTATTGAATAACAACGATCGCCTTTCAAGAAAAGCTTTTCTCCAGCACGACGACATTTTCGACATTTGGCATCTAGTACTACCATAGTTTTATACTCTTCGAGGTTTAGGTGGTCGACATCCTCCATGAGGAACTGGAGTGATATCTTTGATACTCACAATATTAAAGTTCTGCGCAATAAAACTTCTTAAAGCCGCTTCCCTACCAGCACCCAATCCTTTGATATAAACATGATATTCGGGAATATGAACTTTTTTAAGTTTTTGCGCAATTGATTCAGCAACTTTTGTTGCTGCAAAAGCAGTAGCTTTTTTCGGACCTTTAAATTGTAAATGTCCCGCCGAAGACCAGGCTAAAGCATTACCTTGGTGATCGGTGACAGTAATAATAATATTATTGTAACTTGCAGAGATGTAGATACAACCAAAAGGATAGCTCCCTTTTTTTGATACTTCTTTTGCTTCAGCCTTTTTTAAAGCTGATTCCAATACTTCTTTTTCCTCTAACGCCACATTTTCATCTTGAACAGCAACACGTTTCTTTCCCATTTTACTTGAGTTCTAATTTACGACGACCACTACCAACAGTTCGACGAACATTTCCCCGAATAGTTCGCGAATTGGTTTTTGTTCTTTGTCCACGCACTGGCAAACGACGGCTATGTCTGATCCCGCGATAACAATTAATATCTTTCAAACGACGAATATTGCTTTGAATCTCTCGACGCAAATCACCTTCGATTTTATAATTATTTTCAATAATTGTCTGCAAACGATTTAATTCTTCAGCTGTCAAATCTTTTGCTTTTTTATTCTGATCAATATTGGCTGTATTTAAAATTTTTCTAGCCAAAGATTGCCCTATGCCATAAATATAGGATAAACTAACAAAAATTGGTTTATTATCAGGAATATTTACATTTAAAACGCGCACCATATTTTTTAACCTTGTCGTTGTTTATGTTTCGGGTTCTTTTTGCAAATAATAAAAACGCGGCCTTTGCGCTTTACCACTTTGCAATCACGACAAATTTTTTTAACCGACGCTCTTACTTTCATAATTTTTTATTTACGATAAATGATTCTCCCCCGTTTTTCATCATAAGGGCTTAGTTCTACCACCACCCGATCACCAACCATAATCCGAATAAAATTCAATCGCAGTTTTCCAGCTAAATGAGCGAGAATTTCTCGCCCATCATCCAATTGAACTTTAAAGGTAGTGCTTGGCAAAGCTTCGATAACAGTGCCCTCAAATTGATTCTTCTTCATAAAAAACACTTAAACAACCAACGGGTTGATTATTTTGTATTATAAAAATGTTTTTAAATTAGTCAACATTAAAACGTTGAATTATCGATTAAAAGTTTAATCCGAGAGGAATTTAAAGGCGTAAACTTCAAAAAGTTAGGCCAGATAGAAATATCAACTTTTTCAATATTGCTAAATTTTTTAAAGAATGATTCGAGTTCTTTAATGCTTTTTCCTGTTAAATTATTGACGAAATCATCGGGATTAATTTTTTCGCGAAAGACTAACTGCGCCTCAACGGGGAAAGAAAGTAATTTTTTGTCAAAATCAACGCGCGGCGCGCCATAGTTAAACTGATAACTGAATATTTCTTTATCTTCAAATTGGGGATTATTCTTTTTTGCCTCAGCAATAAAAACTTGTTTGATATCATCCTCATTAAAAACTAAAGCTTTCAAAATAACTTTGCCAGTTATTTCAAACTCATCAGCTTTTTCGCCAATTTGGGGGTTAGTTGAAACATTATCCAATGTAAATATTTTGGCGTCATCCAAAACAATATCTCCTTTTTTCAGTTTGGATTTTAATTCTTCATTCAAAGAAATAGAAGCAATATTAATAATTTGAGATTTGGCTTTTTCAAAATCAGATTGACCAACAATTTTTGCTGTGCCAATATATCCCCCTGTCATTTTCGAAAAAGATTCAGCATAAAATTTGGAATAACGCGGCGTTCCTTCAAATGCCGGGATGGTAAAAGTAGTCGGACCAATGTTGTAATCCTCACCTGCCTTATCAGCAATCACCTCAGCATCAACATAAGAAGGAACGATTTTTCCGTTTTCAATTTTAGCGCCTGGCACTGTTACCTTATTAACCAATCTAAAAAGTTTTCCCTCTTTAGAAAGAAAACGGGTAGTAGCAATCAGCACCTGAGGCTCTGAGCTATAGGCATTATAAATTCTAATCGTTCCTTTAGCTTTATTTTCAATATTTTTTATTTCAGTTGTTGGAAACTTTTGAGTAACTGTTCGCCTAAATTCATAAGCGGTTAAAGGAATTTTAAACATCGTTTCATCAACCTGATTCATATTAGAAGCTGCAAGGATTGGCATTTGTTCCTGCCAAATTGTTTTTTTGGAAATGACATTAACTTCTGCTTTGGCTAAAAAATAAATAAATAAAAAGGTTAAAACCAAAAAACCGGCAATTGCTCCGATAACAATTTTTCCTCCTTTGCCCAATTTAAATCGAATTGCTCTTTTTGGTCGCTCTCTTTTAATTTCTTTTTCATCAATTTCAATTTCGCTAAAATGATCCTCATCAAAATAATCAGTAAAGAATTTTTTTTCTTTTGGTTTCTCTGCTTCTTTGGTAACGCTTTTTCTTTTTTTCTCCACCTCATTAACAATTTCCTCTACTTCTGGCAAGATCTCTTCTTCTTTTTCTATTTTTTTAACTGTTCTTCTTTTAGGCGGTTTAATATCTCCTAAAATGGCGGAGTGTTTGACTTTGGGTTTATTAACTTCTGCCATATCAAGCAATTTAATGCCTGCTTCTTTAGCCATTAAAATCACTTCCTCCTCATCGCTGCTGATAAAAATTTTTTTGTCCGCCGCCGCTGCTTCTCTTTTAATTAATTTAAAATTCAAAATTGATTCGCTAATTTTTGAGTTGTAAGGAATAATTAAAACAACACTATCGCTTTCTGAATTAATAATTTTTTCAACTACTTCTGAAACTGATTCGTTTTGTTCAATATAAATATTTTCTGCTTTCATTTTATTTATGATGTTTTAATATATTTTGATTTAACCATTTGATTCGACGCTTTAAAATTTTATTCATTTCCTCATATTTAGCATCCGCTAAAAACGGATAAACGAGGCCAACTAAAAGATTAAAAGAAATTTCTTCCGCTGGCTGATCTAAACTAATTTCCGTATCGTTCAAAAATTGTTCATTGCTGTAAAAATTAATAGCTACTGGATTAGCAAAAACTGAGGCCGGCCATCGTTGCTTTTGAAATTCTTCCACCAAAAGTGGAAATTGCTTTAAAGAACCAAAAAGATAAATTCTTTTAATTTTTTTCTCCACAGAAAAATCCTTTGCTGCCAAACTCACCCCATCAATTAATAATTTTGATTCTTTTTCAAATAATTTCTTAAACCAATTCTTCGCATTCTCACTCATCTCCCCTTCTTCATACATTTTTTTAATTTCTTTTGCCAATTCAAAAGAAAGAGATAGGTTTTGCGCAATTGCTCTCAATAAATTCTTTTCACCCCAATCAAAATATTTAAATGAGTTTAGATAGTCGCCGATAATTCCAATACCTGTTGAAGAATATCCGATTTCCACTGAGATGGCTGGTTCTATATTATTAATTAAAGAAAAACTTTTATCAAAAATCAAATTTTTTTCTCCTAAAAATAAAAGCTCGCCACCCCATTGTTCCAAAATTGCTTTGATTGCATCCCAAAAAACCGAATGAAAATAAGTATTTTCCAAATAAAAAGATAAAGTTTTACAAGTAAAACCAAGTGGATTTAAAACTTTTTTGTCATCAATGCGCGGGTCAGTAATTTTTGAATTCGCCAGAGCCACATCCCACTCAGAAATTTTCATTTTCTGACTAACAAAAATTCGCTCTTTATCATAAAGCCGCCACGCTAAATTTAATATAATGTTTTCTAAATCATCATATTCCAGAGGCGATAAAGGATTTTCTCTCACAACAGATAAACGCACTTTGCTGGATTTAGCGAAAGGCTGCTCAAAATAAAGAATCACCGGCGTCTTTTTAGAAATTTTTTTCAAAAGCCGCGATAAAATTTTAATAAAATCCTCCTCGCCAAAGCCATCTTCCGAGTCATTAAAACAAGAATAATATTTTTTAACTTTTATTTTTTTGTTATCAAAATCAATTAAAGCCGTCGCGGCACTAATTTCTCTTAATCCCCCAAAAAAGCAAAAAACTGGTTTCCAATTTTTTCGAAAAAAATTTAGATTCATTTTGGAATCGCTTATCCTTTTTATTATATCAAATTTCTTTCTATTCTAAAATAGCCTTAATTCTTCGTACGCCACTTGAAACTGCCTCTTCTTTAATAATCTTAAAATGGCCCAAAACGCCTGTATTTTGAACATGAGGACCACCACAAATTTCTTTTGAATAAGCATTTTCCAAACCTTCTTCAGGTTTACCAATAAAATAGACTTTTACTATATCGCCATACTTTTCTTCAAATAGACCTATGGCTCCAATTTTTTTCGCCTCTTCTAAAGGCATCTCTTTCATAATCACCGGTAAATTTTCTTGAATTTTTTGGTTAACAATCTCTTCAACTTTCTTCAACTGTTCTGGTGTTGGTTTAAAGGAGCATGAAAAATCAAAACGCAAACGCTCCTCATTAATATTACTGCCTTTTTGTTTTACTTCTTCTCCCAAAACTTCGCGCAAGGCTCGATGCAATAAATGAGTCGCCGTATGATATTTAATCGCTTTTTCTGAATGGCTCGTTAATCCGCCCTTAAACATTCCAGCAGAAGCAGTACGCGATAATTCCTGATGCTTTTTAAATTCTTCTTCAAAACCTTTCTCATCAATTTCAATCCCTCTTTCTTTAGCTATCTCTTTTGTCAATTCAAAAGGAAAACCGTAAGACTGATATAAATCAAAAACTTCTTTACCTTCAAGCATTGATTGACGCGCTAAAATTTTTTCCAAAATTCTTAAACCCTTCTCCAAAGTTTTTCTAAATTTTTCTTCTTCTTTCACCAGCTGCTCTTCAATAAAATCTTTATTTTCTTTCAATTCTGGATAAATATCTTCATAAATTAAAAGTGTTGGTTTTAATAATTCAAAAGCAAAAACTTTATTAATGCCCATTAAATTGCCAAAGCGCACCGCGCGCCGAATTAAACGTCTTAAAACATAACCGCGTTCAATATTTGACGGCTCGAGTTTTTCCGCTAAAAGAAAAATAGCTGCTTTCAAATGATCAGCAATAATGCGAAATTCGCGTTGATGATTTTCGTATTTTTGGCCGCTAATTTCTTCGATTTTTTTAATTAAAGGCTTAAAAAGTTCTGTTTCAAAAACCGTTGGCAAATTATTAATTACTGCCAAAGTTCTTTCAAGCCCCATTCCCGTATCAACGTTTTTTTGTTTTAATAATTCATATTTTCCGTCTTTTAATCGATTATAGGTCATAAAAACGTCATTCCAAATTTCCACCCAATTTTTATCTTGAGGATCAAAATTTTTAGGTGCTCCATTTTTACCAACCCAGTAAAACATTTCTGTATCTGGACCACAGGGTCCGGTTTCACCAACCGGCCCCCACCAATTTTCCTTCCTTCCTAAAAAAGCAATGCGTTCCTTTGGCATCCCCAATTTTTGCCAGATTTGAGCTGATTCTTCATCGCGTGCTACTTCATTATCGCCACCA